>Ga0105248_10006419_pt1 | contig 12901 bp, 16 predicted proteins | sample KBSS34metaG_FD_81524 | JGI IMG/M metagenome (GOLD analysis project Ga0105248, IMG submission 81524) | Switchgrass rhizosphere microbial communities from Kellogg Biological Station, Michigan, USA - KBS S3-4 metaG | ecosystem: Host-associated > Plants > Roots > Rhizosphere > Soil | place... | reverse complement strand
GATGGGTGTCCTGGCGATCGCACTTGGTCTCGACACGCGCGTGCTCGCCAGGCTGTCGAGCGCTGAGACAACGGGACTGGAAACTTCACTCGCGCAAAAGCTCGGGATCGCCTCTTCGAGGGAGAGCAGCGCGCGCGAAAACGCAATGGGCCAGCTCGAACTCCCGGTCGAAGGCCAGCTGCCCGAGATCGGGAAGCTCGGCATCGGCCCGTGGCTCAATAGCGCGCCACTTACCAACGCCGACCTCAAGGGCAAAGTCGTGGTGGTCGACTTCTGGACCTACAGCTGCATCAACTGCCTGCGATCCATTCCCTATGTGAAGGCATGGGACGAACGGTACCGCAGGGACGGCCTCGTCGTGATTGGCGTCCATGCTCCCGAATTCGCATTCGAGCACGATCGAACCAACGTCGAAAACGCCGTAAAGGACCTTGGCATCCGTTACCCGGTCGCACTGGACAACGACTGGAAGCTGTGGCGGGCGCTGAAGAACAACTATTGGCCCGCCCATTACTTCGTCGATGCGAAGGGGCGAGTCCGCTACCATCATTTCGGCGAGGGCGAATATGACATGTCCGAGCGGGTCATCCGTCAATTGCTCGCCGAAGCCGGGCATGCGCCCGCCGGACAAATGAGCAATGCCGAGGCGACCGGCACACAGGTCGCCGCAGACCGGGCCGAGATCCGTTCGCCCGAGACTTATATCGGCTATTATCGCGCTGACCGGTTCGTCTCGCCGGGCGGGCTTCTGCACGACAGGCCGAAGGCTTACGAGGCCGCGCCGCTTTCCTTGAACGACTGGTCACTGGAGGGGCCGTGGATCGACCATCGCCAGGGTGCCCGTTCGCTCGGGTCAGGTGCGAAGATAAGCTTCCGCTTTCACGCACGAGATCTGCACCTCGTGCTTGGTTCGGCGACGGGCAAGCCCGTTCGTTTCCGTCTACTCATCGACGGCAAGGCCCCCGGGACGAACGCGGGCATTGACGCAAATCCGGACGGGACCGGCACCATTGCCGGGCAGCGGCTCTATCAGCTGGTCCGCCAGAAGGGCGTCATCGAGGATCGGACGTTCACCATCGAGTTCCTCGACCCAGGCGTCGACGCCTTTTCCTTCACCTTTGGCTGAGCACGATGCCCAGGTCTCGTCTGTCATTGGCACGCCGGCAGATTCTCGCAATGATCGCGATTGGCGCGGCAAGTGTTCCCCTCAGAGGGCGAGTTCTGCACCCCTTAAGAGCGTTCGCATTCGACGCATTTGTCCTCTTCAATCCCGAAGTCGTCGTGAAGCGGGCACGCGAGATCGCTGGTGACGAAAAGGGAGCCGCGCTGGTTCGCGCAGCTTCAGCGAAGCTGTTCGGCTACACCTGGTATTATACCAGTGCGGGAAGGTACGCCGAGTTCGACGAGCTTGCAGCCGGCGCCTTCAGCTCCGCTGCTCAAGGCCTCGGGTTCAAACTCAACCGCGCCGAGACCGACCGGTTGGTCGACGGCTATACGCATCTGGACCTGTGGCAGGATGTGCCTGATGCGCTCGAAACCCTCCGGCATCATGGCATCCGACTGGCGATGCTCTCGAACCTCGCGGAGCGCACCTTGCGCGCCAACCTTCGCGCCAACGGTATTGACCAGCATTTCGAGTTCGTACTCAGCACCGACAAGGCCCGTGAGTATAAGCCAAGCCAGGCCGCCTACGATCTCGCGGTGCGAGCTTTCAATGCACCAAGAGAGGAGATCGGATTTGCCGCGTCTGCGAGCTGGGACGCGTCGGGAGCTACCTGGTTCGGATTTCCTACAGTATGGGTCAATCGGACCGGCGCCCCGATAGAGGAGGCGCTGGCAAGGCCTGTGCTGGTCTCCACCGGGACAGACGGTGTCCTTCAGATGGCGAGCCTGGACAGGCTCTGAGACGTCGTCACATGGTGAGTGTGCGAAGGCGCTCCATTGACGGACGCGTGCCGACAGCGCTCGCCCAGCGGCGGACAGCTGCAAACTGGGAAAGGTCGATCGCCCCAAAAGCGACGAACCCCGAGATAGCGAGGAATGCTGTGATGTCAGCAATCGAAAAGGTGTCGCCGGCGATGAACCGGCTCTTTTCGAGCTGCTCGTTAAATGGGGCCAGTGCGTCATTGGCGCGCGCTGCGAGCACCTTGGCCCATTCGGGATGCTGCCGATCCGCCCCGCGAACATCGGGTGCACCTGGTGAACATATTCGATGGCAGGGATATAGAGCAGGAGCTCAGCGCGCCGTTCCCAAAGCTCGACGCTGAGGCGTTCTTCCTCGCTCTTGCCGAAGAGCCCGGTATCCCATTGCCGATCGAGATACCGACAGATCGTCAGGGATTCCGAGATCATCTCGCCCGACTGCGTTTCAAGAACCGGTATCGTTCCGAATGGATTGATCTCCAGGAATTCGGGCGAGCGCGTATCTGGAACCTCGACCTCCTCGAGCGAACGCGCGCATTCATCGAGAAAGATCTGCACCCTGAGCGCGCTTGGTGCCGGAGTTTTCACGTAGAGCTTCACGAGATCATCCCTTGGCAGGTCAAGACGGTGCGGGGTGCTTGATTTCGGTCGCTGTTGTGAGCCCCATTCGCCTGTCGCTGCGCAAAATCAAATCGCGGTCGTGAGCCGGACCAGCCAGTCGGGTGCAGCCTCGACGAACCGTCCTTCGATGATCCGGTCCAAGCCAGTAAGGATCAGCGAGCTGACGAAAAGCAGGATTCCCCCAAGAGCAATTTTCGCGATTTTTGCGTTGCCCGCGAGGCCGTGCCTCACGCGTTGAAACAAGCTTCGGCCGAGTAGCGCAATGAACAAAAGCACTGCTGCTATGCCGGTACCGAAGGCGGCCATCGTCAGTGCGACGCGCGAGAGCTCCTTCCCCTGCGCTGCGAGCGCAATCGCCGCGCCGAGCGTTGGTCCGACGCACGGGCTCCAGACCAAGCCAAGAAGAACGCCGATCGCGCCCTGGCCAAAAAGTCCGCCGGTGTCGAACGACTGCTGCCGTTCTCCAGCCCACGCGACGAGCGGCGATGCTGCATCGGCGACGAAATCCTGGAGCTTTGGAACGACCAGGAAGACGCCGGCGGCCCCGAGGATCAGCGCGCCACTCGTCCTCAGTTGATCGGTGTCGATACCGAGACGAGCCCCGAACGCGGCCACGACAAATCCGACGATGGTGAAGCTCGCGACGAGGCCGCCGGCTAGCGCAAGGGCGCCGAGGCGATGGCGTTGTCCCGCCGATGCGAGCACTACCGGCACGAGCGGCAGGACGCAGGGCGACAGGATGGTGAGCGCTCCGGCCGCAAAGGCCAGGAGCGGGTTCAGGACCTCGCCGGTCATCTCGATTACTTGAGGCTGGACGCGACGAGCGCAGTCACCTTTCGAGGGTCTGCATCATAGGCAAGACGCGCGGTCTCGCGGCGGCCATGGAAGGCGATCAACGTCGACTGTTTCTGTGCGCCAAAGCTGGTCCACAGGGGCTTTTGGGTATCATAATCGATGGTAAGAACAGTGACGCCCCGGTATTCGGGCGTAGCCAGCAACTTGCTGATCGTCGCCTGCTGTGCCCGGCAGATCGGGCACCAGCTCGCATGCACGAAGACGATTGCCGGTGCGTTTCTGGCCTGGAGCTCCTGAAAGGCGGCTCGGTTGAAGTGCGTGATTTCCCCGGCACTCGCCGGAGCTGCTAGCACGATTGCTATGGCGGCCAGGGATTTGAAGGCTCGCATGGAAATACCTCATGCTAGAATGATGAAACTGCGCCGGCCAAGGAAGGCAAACCGGCGCAGTGATCGCCGTTGGGCAGGCGACTGTTGGTGAATTCGTGAGATAAAGCTCGGCGGTCACACCGGATTTTTTTCGGACATCCTGTGACCGATCGCGATCCTGGGGCGAATTAAAGTGTCGGGAATCGATGTGATTGCGCGCGAAGCTGATTTGAGGGCACGCATGATCCGCGCGCTTGATGGCGACGCGGTGGCCTATGATGCCCTGCTGCGACTGCTCGTCCCGCAGTTGCGCGCTTTCTTCAATCGGCGGACGAACAGCGAGGACGTGGCAGAGGACCTCGTGCAGGAAACATTGATTGCCGTGCACGCCAAGAGGTCGACCTACGATCGGTCGCGGCCGTTCTCTGCGTGGCTCTATGCAATTGCGCGCTACAAGATGGCAGATCACTTTCGCCGATCGTATCGGCTCGCCCCCTCGGAAGACCTCGACGAAGAGATCGCCGCGCCCGACTTTGAAGCCGCAACCCTCGCCCTCATTGACGTTGATCGACTGCTTGGCCACCTGCCAGTGAAGCAGCAGGCGGCGATCCGCGCGACCAAATTGGAGGGATTGTCTCTTTCGGAGGCTGCTGCGGCTGCGGGCATCTCGCAGTCGGATGCGAAGATGTCAGTGTATCGCGGCCTGAGACGCTTGTCCGCGCGAGTACAGGGGAAAGTCCGATGATTGTCCTGCGGCGTCCAACCGATGAACTGGTGCACTCGCTGGTCGCGGACTTGCGCCCGGTGCCGCGAGGGACCGTTGCCTTACGGCTGGCGCTTGGAGCGACGGCGGGCGCCGCCATCTCGATCCTGCTCTTGATGCTCCTCGTGGGATCGCGACCCGACCTCCAAGCGGTGCTTCATTCGGTGAGCTTCTGGTCGAAGGCGGGCTACATGCTCGCAACTGCTGGTATCTCGCTCCTCGTCGCAGGTCGCCTTGCCCGCCCAGGCTCGGACGCGAATTTCATGTGGCTCTTGCCAATTCCTCTTCTGGCCTACCTGCCCGCGGCGATCCTCGAACTAGTGCGTACCGAACCAGGAGACTGGGTCCCCTTGCTGCTCGGTTACGGCTGGCAGCTGTGCACCTGGCTTGTGTTGCTCCTCTCGATCCCGATTTACGTCGGCCTCTGGTGGGCGTTCCGCTCCTTTGCTCCGACTAGGATGGAGGCGGCCGGTGCCGTTACCGGACTTTGTGCAAGTGCGATCGCAGGGCTCGTCTATTGCCTCCATTGCCCGACCGACACCGCGGTATTTGCCTTGACCTGGTACACGCTCGCCTTCGCGATCGCGGCGATCTTCGGCCGCCTGTTGGGGCGACGCCTCCTTCATTGGTAAGCAATGTGACTTTGTCGCTGCTTGGACGAAATCCTGATGCTGGTTCGACAGTTTGACGAATACTTGGTGCCGGTCGATTTCGTGCACGTCATCTCGAAAAGACTTCATGGTCGAGGGTGACCGGCCCCTGACGATGTTGGCTTGGGAGCTTGGCCGATAACTCAAGCACCGTGATTGTGGACCGGAATGAACGAGCTACCGGACCTCGATCTCTTCCGCCGGGCCCGACGCCGCGCCGACGCCGTCTCCACACCTGATCGAGAAACGTCCCGCTGAAGGGGTGACTCGCACGTCCAGGTTGGAATGGGAGCCCACTTCCACCCGGCCATTGTGGACTAACGATGCGCCATCCGGCTCTAGTTGAGCGGCTGCAAAGAATTCGGCTGCCAACAAGCTAATTTTAACTCCAGACCCGTTGCGCAGGCGAAGGACGACGGGAGTTCTAGGCGCGAGAACCAACCGGCGCGGCGTGCATCGAACGTCCGAAAGCTCCAAGGTCACGACATCAGGCTCTGCAATGCCAAGCTCGGGATGCCCGGGCACTGCCAAGCGTGGAGAACCGGCGAGTGCCGCCGGCAGCAGCTCTGTGGCTGTCGCAACGACGACGAATGCACAAAGCCGGAACGAAAGCGAGGCAACACGAAAGTTCATCTCAAGCGCCTCTCAGCATTTCAGGTTCTGAGAGGACTGAGCGATGCACGTGATTATTCGTCCGGGCATGTGGGGCTTTCGGTCGGCGGTACCCAATTGGCTACAGGGGAACAGGATGGCGATTTGCGAGGACGATCGTTGCGGTTGTGCTAGCTGGAAGCCTCAGGTCGGCTGCTACGGCTGCTAGGTTCCTGATTAGAGCTCACTCGAGACGGTGATCTCGACCTCATCAACCCATTCGGGGATGAAAGCTGCATCCTTGTTCGACCATCCGAATGCCGCGACCTCCTCGGCACTGATCGAACCGAGCAGCGCCATGCGAAGCTCCGGATGAATGTAAGGCAGGGTCGCGGCCGCAACGAATGCGCTTGGAAGCCACGGGCGTACCGCGGGACCTACCAGTCGCTCATAGAGGAACCGATAGGCCGCGAAGCCCTCGATCTTCTTTTCGCCGAGATCGAATACCGAGATGGTGATCAAGGGACCGATGATCTCGGCCGTTTCATCGATGCTGATATCATCGGGAACGCCATTGCGGATCACCTCGAGCAAGGTTCGATAAAGCCGGTCCTGCGCCTTGATACTTGCTGTTTCCGCGAGGCTGCGCGACCACAGCCGGGTTGCAGCCGCGCCTCGCGCGGCAACGTCGAGCGAACGTCCGATGTAGCGTTGTTCTGCAGGGCTTAGGCAAGCGAACTCCTTCATCTCGGCGATCATCTGGTTTGTTTCGTTACGGGCCATTTCAAGCACCTGAGGTTTGAGCTGTTTACAGTCGCGTTTTCGCACATTGGCGGGGCAGCTCTCCAATGCCGGTCGCGCATGATTGCGATAGCCTCACGGCAATTTAGCCACGGAATCGAGCGACCACTTGCCGCCGCCAAGCGCAATCAAGGGCAGCAGCAACCCGGCCCAGCTGAGATGGGCGGGCCAGGCGTCCGGATAGACAAAGATCTCGATGATCGAGGTCATGACGAGGAGCGCGATGGCCGAGACCCTCGTAAAGAGACCGAGCGCCAACAGGATTGGAAAGAGGTGTTCGCTGTAGGTCGCCGCATAAGCGGCGATTTCGGGCTTCACCAGCGGAAGGGCATAATCGGAACGGAAGAGCTCGAACGCTGTGTCGTTGACTGTCAGCAAGCCGTCGACCTTCGTCCGACCGGACATGAAGAAGACCGCGGCTATGCCCATTCGCTGGACCAGGAGGAGCAGCGACGTCGGGAGAAGCGCCCGGGCGGTTGAGGCAAGGTGGTCGTAAGAGGTGCGCAAAAGAGGGGCCGCGCGGGTTGCCATGTTCAGCTCCTTTCGGAATCGGGCGCGATGAATGCCCCGAGGTTTGCAAGTGATGCGAAAATGGCGACGCAGTCCTCATGAGGATAAAGGCGCGTCGCGCTGGCCATGCTCGTACCGAGCGTCTCGCCAAACCGCATGCCGGACAGGATCCGGTGTGCGGCCGGACCGATGCGCGGCGCGTGAATGACGAACGGTGATGGGCGCGCGAACAACGCGCCTTCCGGCTTCCACTCGGGAGCGATCCTCGATGGAACAGGGCCCTGGTGGGCAAGCCAGATGCTCATCGCGGGCGTCGAGAGCCAGGAGAATCTGATGGCCGGGTGCAAAAGAAGACTTCTGCTCGTGCCCGAACACGCGCGCATCGCCTCTTCGGGAGAGGCCGGCTCGCGATCGGCGGAAAGGAGGCTTTCGACATGCAGCCGGTCGACCCGCGCGACATCCGGCAAATAGGGAAGGTCGCCGACCCACTCTTGGTGCGTCAGCCAGTCCGCAAACTCAGCTCCGTAAAGCGCCAACACCGGGACACGCGGAGGGCAGGTAGAGACGAAATCCACCGCGACATGCTCGAACATCTCGGCGCCGAGGATCTGGTCAACCACCGGGAAGTTTGCACGAAGAGCTTCGACGGCGCCGTGGAAGACCGTGTTACGGTAGACCGCGATGGCCCCTTGCGCGGTGCCGTCGAGCGCGGCTGCGAAGCTCCGCTGAAACTGGAGGAGCTCAGGCGGCAAGAGCGAGGTCTCCTGACAGAAGGGCTTGGGCGCGGGATCTCTCGCGCATCAGCTCCTGGAAGGAAGGGACGTTGCCGTCGCGCTCGATGAGCGTAGGACGTGGCCCAATTCGCGCGATGAATGCCTCGTAAAGCTTCCACACGTCCTCAGCTATGGGCTCGTCATGACTGTCGATGAGGAGCGTGCCCTCGGTATCCAGCGAATGCCCCGCAAGGTGCACCTCGCCAACTCGGGTTCCAGGAATGGCCTCGAGCCACTTGCCCGGATCGAAGCCCAGGTTGTGCGCACCGACCGCGACGTTGTTCACGTCGATAAGCAGGCCGCAGCCACTGCGGCGGGCGAGCTCGGAAAGGAAGCTCGTCTCGCTCCAGCTGTGATCGCGCAAGGCGAGATAGTGGGTGGGATTCTCGATCAGAATCTGGCGCCCGAGGGCATCCTGGACCCGGGCGATGTTCGCGGTGCACCGCGCAAGCACCTCGTTGGTGCGGGGAACTGGCAAGAGGTCAGGAAAGCAGCGCCCGTCGAGCCGTGACCACGCGAGATGCTCGGAGACCATTGCCGGCTCGAACCGGCTCACAAGCCGTTTCAGGGCCTCGAGATGCCCGGGATCTGGCTCGGCTGCGCCCGCGAGGGACATGCCGACACCGTGGAGCGAAATCTGGCGGCGACTGCGAAGCTCGTCGAGCATCGCCAGGCGCGGTCCTCCGGCGACCATATAATTTTCGGCATGGACCTCGAACCAAAGTCCCGCCGCCGGAGACGTCAGGGCCTCGTGATAATGTCGGGGCTTGAAGCCAATTCCAGCGGCGGGAATCATGGCGTTACCGCGTGATCGGCGTCAAGGAGCCGCTGCCGCTTGGCGTCTTGATGTTCGCGCAAGTCCCCTTGGCGACATATTTCCAGGCATTTCCGGCATAGTTCTTCTTCGAAGTGCCAGCGCACGTCGTTCCTGCGCCTGCAGCGCAATCATTCTTTCCGGCGAGCGAAACGCCGTAGCACTTGTCCTTGCCCGGCTGTGGTTTCGCCGGGGCGGCGATGCCGGAGGTGGAGACGAGCGCCGCGGCGGCACCCACGGCAGCGATGGTGGTGATTTTCATGACCATTCCTCTCTTGCTTGAGAACCTCGCGAGAAGAATCGCCTGAGGTTCGATTCCTTTTCGTTCAAAACGAGGTCGTAGGTCACAGACCAAGACGGCATGGGTTCCATGCGCGGCGCGCATCGCAGCTGTTGTCTGGCCTCCCCGCAGGGTGTAAGGCGAAGGTCAGCGGTCGATTGCTTGGGGGCTGCTTATGGAAATGCAGCAGGTCCGATACTTCGTGGCCTTGGCAGGGACGCTGAATTTCACCCGCGCGGCGGACCAGTGCAACGTCAGCCAACCCGCGCTCACTCGCGCCATCCAGCAGCTCGAGCACGAACTCGGCGGTCCGCTGTTCCATCGCGAGCGCGGCAACACCCACCTGTCCGAGCTCGGCCGCATGATGCTGCCCTATTTGCAATCGGTCGAGGAAAGCTGCCGCGCGGCGCGAGACCAGGCTCGTGCGGTGAAACGGCTCGAGCGGGCCACGCTGACGATCGGCACGATGTGCACGATCGGTCCGCAACTCATCTCGCAGCTACTGGTCCAGTTTCGCACGCAGCATCCCGACGTCGAGGTCCAAATCATCGATGCGGGTGGCCCGCAGATGCTCGAGATGCTCGAAAAGGGCGACCTCGAGGTCGCCATCGTCGGAGTTCCCGGCGAACTTCCCGAGTCACTCCATCAGCTGCCGATCTTCGAGGAGCGGTTCGTTATCCTGCTGCCGCCCAATCATCGCCTTGTGGCCTTCGATGAAATTCCCGCCGCCGAGCTCGACCAGGAGCCCTATGTCAGTCGCTCCAATTGCGAAGTATTCGAACCGGTGCGCAAGGAATTGAACAGCCGCGGAGTGTTCCTTCGCCAGGTCTTCAGCTCGCCGCGCGACGATTGGGTCCAGGGGATGATCAAGGCGGGTCTCGGCCTCGGCTTCTTCCCCGAATTCAGCGTCACCGACCCCGATCTCGTGGTCCGGCCTCTGGTCAATCCGGGCTTTAACCGCACAATTTACCTCACCACCGTGCGCGGGCGGCCCCATTCGCCCGCCGTCGGCGCCTTCGTCCAGGAAGCCCGGCGCTATCACTGGCCGACGACGCGCCTACCCACAGGCACAAGTGAGACAATTGTCGTCAGTCAGAAGGTCATGGCAGTCGGATAGGGCGTTCAGCGCTGCCGGGAAGCCTGCATAAAGCGCGATTTGCATCAGGACCTCGATGATCTCGGGCTTGCTGATGCCAACGCTGCCGGCAGATTCCACGTGAACCCGCAATTGGGCCCTCCCCTTGCCGCTTGCGGCAAGTACCGCGATCGCGATGAGCTCGCGGGTCCTGAGGTCCAGCGCTTCGCGACCGTAGATGTCGCCGAACGCGAACTCGATCACCATCCGGGCGAAGTCGGGCGCGACCTCAGCGACTCCGCTTTTCACAAAATGCGCAAGCTTGTCCGAGGCAAGCTGCTCGGCAACGTCGAGGCCTCGGCGATAACGATCACTCATTCAAAATTCCTTCTGGCGCAGGCCCCTTCCGAGGAGGGCCGCGAGGGTGAGCGCCGCGAACACGCCGCCGACTGCCGCCGCCCAGCCATAGCTGTCGAACAGGATCCCGATGACGGCGGCGCCTGCCAGGCCACCGCAGTAATAAGAGGATAGGTAAAGTCCGCTGGCCGCGGCCTTGTGGGTTTTGGCGATGCGTCCGACGTGCCCGGTGGCGACGGCCTGCGCGAAGAAGGTCCCGATACCGACCAACGTCATTCCGGCGATCACCGAGAAGAGGCTTGGGATAAGCAGAAGGACGAGGCCGAGGAGGGCAAGCGCGAGGCTGATCGAGCATGCCGGACCCGGCCCGGTCAAACGCGTGACCGCGCCGGCCAACGGCGTTGTCACCATCGAGGGCAGGAACACCAGGAAGACGAGGCCAAGAGCCGTCATCGACAACGCATGGGGAGGCCTCATCAGGACAAAGCCGACGTAGGTGAAGACACCGATGAAGCCGAACAGGATAAGAAAGCCGATCGCGAAGGTCCGGCGCAATGCAGGATCGGCAAGCTGCTCGAGCCAGGGGACCCAGAAACGGCCCATGCGGTTCATTGGTTCGGGCGCATTGCGGTGAAGAGTCACCGCCACCAGCGCCGCCCCGGCGAGGTTAAGCAATGCGAAGAAGAGGAAGCTTTGTTCGGCGCCGACGAGGCTCGCCACATAGGCCGCTGTAAGTCGGCCGACGAGGTTGCTCGCGACGACACCTGTCACATAGGCGGCAAGGGCGTTCGCGGTTCGGACTGCGCAACGCTCAGCAAGATGCGCGAGCGTCAGCGTGAAGGCAGCCGCCATGAACAGCCCCTGGACCACACGGAGGATCGCAAAGACCGAAAGGTCCGGCGCGAATGCCAGCAACGCCGTTGGAAAGGACAGGCAGAAGAGGCTGAATGCAATCGCCCGCTTGCGCTCGAGGCGCGCGCTGACAACGCCCATTGCTAGCCCAGAGATTGCCATCCCGAGCGTGCTCGCGTTTGCAGCGAGCCCTATCCGTGCCGGGGCAACGCCGTAGATCTCAGCGAGGCTTGGAAGGATGGCCTGCGTCGCGAAAAGATCAACGAGCGTCAGGAACCCGATCACCGCGATCAGCAGCGACTGCTGCAATGAAAGCCCGAGCGGCCGAGTGATTTGCGCGGGGCCTGCGATATCAATCATGGCCGAATTTCGCCTCGAAGATGGTGGCGTCCCGCCGGGGGTTAGGCGGGACGCCGGATTGCCGGCGAAAGGGGAGCAAGGGCGCCGGCTCTTTAAGAACTCACATGCCGTGAAACACGTCCGATGAAAGAAGGACTGCGGGCGCCTTTCCGTGGTTGACCCAATAGTGGCTGAGGCCATCGGCTTCGCGGCTGATGTCGCCGGCCTTGTGCTCGATCGGCGCGCCGCAGGCGCTGCTATATTCGGTGATCGAACCGCTCAGCGTGTAGATGAGTGCGGGTCGATCCTTGTGGCTGTGCAGGGGGACGATGCCGCCAGGCTGGACGACTAGCTTTCGCGTCCGCAGCTGACGGCCGTCGACGTTGATTTCGGGCCCGAGGTCGACCGAGGAGATCACCATGTCGGTGACGCCCTTGGGGCTCGTCGGCGCATTGGCAAGATCCATTGAGCCGGGTGTCCGGCACTGGCCGGCGATCGCAGGCGCTCCGAAAGCTGACGTGGCTGCGATGGCAATAGCGGCCGTCGCAAATCTGGCTTTGAGGTTGAACATTGCCGTCTCCTTGAAGTGTTCGAATTGCTTCGTCGCGAGAGCCGCAGGCTGCAGGATGCGAGGCGCTTTTTCTCTTGGACCTTGTGCCTTGCGTCATGGGCCGATGAGCCGGCCCTCGCGACGTATCATCAAGATGAAGGAGGCCGACGCTCCGCGGAAATCATAAGTCCGCATGGAGTCGATGCACGAAACGCATTTCCGCAAATTGCTGTGCGGCATCATCCTTCCTCGCATTCAACAAAGGAGTGCAGGCATGGACGCCCAGGCCAAGGAACAGCCAAGTCTTGCGCACGCGCTGACCGGCCGCGTGGCAGTGGTTACCGGATCGACGAGCGGGATCGGCCTTGGCATCGCGCGTGCATTTGCCGCTGCGGGCGCCGACCTTGTGATCAACGGCCTTGGCAAACGCGAGGACATCGACCGAGTGCTTGCCAAGCTCGAGACCGACCACCCGGGAAGCCGCATCGTCTACAGTGATGCCAATCTCATGAAGGGCGAAGAGGCAGCCGGGCTCGTCGAGCAGGCGATCGCCGGGTTCGGACGCGTCGACATCCTCGTTAACAATGCGGGCATCCAGCACGTCAGCCCGATCGAGACCTTTCCGCACGAGAAATATGAAGCGATCATCGCGCTCAATCTCTCGGCAGCCTGGTACACCACCCGCTCCGCTTTTTCCTCGATGAAGCAGAACGGCTTTGGCCGGATCATCAACGTCGCGTCCGCGCACGGACTCGTCGCGTCGCCGTTCAAGAGCGCCTATGTCGCGGCCAAGCATGGCGTCGTGGGATTGACCAAGACGATTGCGCTCGAGGGCGCTG
>Ga0105248_10006418_pt1 | contig 12901 bp, 10 predicted proteins | sample KBSS34metaG_FD_81524 | JGI IMG/M metagenome (GOLD analysis project Ga0105248, IMG submission 81524) | Switchgrass rhizosphere microbial communities from Kellogg Biological Station, Michigan, USA - KBS S3-4 metaG | ecosystem: Host-associated > Plants > Roots > Rhizosphere > Soil | place... | reverse complement strand
GACGTGCTGTTGCTTGTAGAGATTGGAGATCCGCGTGAAGGCCGGTGTGTTGAATTCCATGTGCTCATACGACTCGTACGCACTCCGTTCGGCGACGAATGCGTCACCGCCCATGAAGTGTTCGATGCGGTCTATGCCCATCAGTATGGCATCTCTTGGGTTGACGCTGTTCCGATTCCCGGAATCGAGATGCCCCGTGACCGTCAGGCCGTGGAGATGCGCACGCTCGATCAGGGCACGCAGCTCATCCGGCGTGATGCCTTTGGCCTTGAAGCCCTTCGCGCCTCTCTCGACCCAGTAGTCGACCTCCGAGTCGATCTGCTGTCGCGTGATCTGGCGATTCCAGCTCGGGCGCGCCGTTCCGAAGTACGGCCCCGAATTCAACAGTCGTGGACCGGGCTGCTCTCCGTTCTCGATACGAATGCGAAGCGCGCGCATCACATCCGGATCCATCTCGCCCGCCGGGAACGTCGACGTGACGCCATTCGCCAGAAAGAGCGCGGGGTAGGCGGCGGTTTCGTCTTTGCGGCCCGCGCCGAAGAGCTCCATCGCGTAGTGGGCGTGAAGATCGAACAGGCCGGGGATCACCGTCTCCGAATCGGCGAGCTGAATTCGCTCGGCGTCGGCCGACGCGATCGAGATATCGCCGCCCACGCGCAGGAGCTTTCCGGCACGGATGAGCAGCCCGGGATTGCGAACGCGGTCGTTGCCGGCGGACGAGAACATCCAACCGCCGGTGATCACGATGTCCTTTTCCGGCGCCGCGGAGGGGCGTTGCGCGGGGAGCGCGGCCGCGAGAGCCGCGATGAGGGTCAGAGCAACACGCTTCACAAACACAGCCTCGGTTGTCGGACAGGGTGAAACTATCGCGGCGGGCGGGTCCGCCGTCAGGCCACGTTCGGGCGGATCTCGCGGGGAGGCACCGTCACTTCGTCGATGCGGCCCAGCCGGCGGAGCCGGGGAACGCCCGCGCCAACTGCCACCACGACAGACAGCGACGCGAGGCCGCCGAGGACGACCGAAGACACCGTACCGAGGAACCGCGCCGCGACTCCCGACTCGAACGCCCCGAGCTCGTTCGACGACCCGACGAAGATCGCGTTCACCGACGACACGCGTCCGAGCAAATGTTCCGGCGTCAGTACTTGAAGCAGTGTGGAGCGAATGAGGACGCTCACATTGTCCGCCATGCCACTGGCCGCGAGAAGCACGAGCGATAAGAGGAAGCTTCGCGACAAGCCGAAGCCCACGATGCACAACGCGAACGTGGCGACCGCGTACAACAGCGTTCGCCCGGTTCGCTTGAACGGCGGACGGTGCGCGAGATAGACCGACGCCACGACGGCGCCGGCCGCCGGCGCCGCGCGCAAAATGCCAAGTCCTTGTGGCCCGATGTGAAGAATCTGGTCGGCGAACACGGGCAGTAGCGCCTCGGCGCCGCCGAGCAGCACCGAAAACAGATCGAGCGCGAGCGCTGACAGCAGGACCGACTCCTGGAACACGAAGCGGAGCCCTGAGCGCAGGCTCTCACCGATCGACTCCTCGCTCGTCGTCGGTTCGTGCGCGTCGTAGTCGATGATCCAGAACGTGACGACCGCCACGGCCATCATGATGGCATCGGCGATATAAGCGACGCGCGGCGACGCGAACCCGTAGATCAATCCGCCCAGCGCCGGGCCAAGCACCGCGGCCGACTGCCACGTCGAGCTTCGCCACGCGACGGCGTTGGCAAACAGCGAGCGATCCACGATCTGCGCCCCAAGCGCATTGCGCGCTGGTTGCAGAAAGCTCCTCGCAACGCCGCTCACGAAAATCACGGCGTAGAAGGGCAACGCCCCGTGTCGCGGAAGAAATCCGGGGATGAGGTTGAAGACGAGCAGCGAGATCGAACAACCGAGGAGCACCGCCAACGAAGCGAGCGACACCAGATGCCGGTTCAATCGGTCGGCGACGTGCCCCGCGTAGAGCGCTACACCAATGAAAGGCAGCGCCTCGGCCAGCCCCATGAGGCCAAGCGAGAGCGGATCGTGTGTGATGTCATAGATCTGCCACGCGACCACGACCGCCTGAATCTGCGACGAGACGGTCATCGTCAGCAGCGAGACGATGAACCAGCGGTAGTTCCTGACGCGTAGCGCGGCGTAGGGATCGTGAGCCACGGCGACCAGAAATCTAACGCGCGGCGGTTTCTCAGCCCCCGCGCATCGCTTCGGTCGGTTGAATCGCCAGCGCGCGCCGCGCCGCGAGGTATGTCGCGGTCAGTGTGACCAGAATCGTCAATCCGACCACTGCACCGAGCAAACCCGGTTCGATCCGACTCACGCCATAGACGAAGGCGGCCAACCATCGTGAGCCGATGACCGCCGAGACGATGCCGGCGCCGAGTCCCATGAGCGCAGGCCCCGCTCCATGGCGCGAGACGGTCGCCACGACGTTCATCGACGAGGCGCCGAGCGCCATGCGCACCCCGAGCTCGGGCCGCCGTTCACTCACGCCATGCGCGATCATCGCGAAGATGCCCGTCGCCGCGAGCAACAGCGCCGCGAGGGCGAAGGTTCCGAACAGCCGGATCTGGTACGCCAGCCGTCCCCACGAAAGGTGGATCTGCTCGTCGAGCGGATGGACGTCGAACGCGGCCATATCCGGATCGACGCGAGTCAGAGCGCGGCGGATCGGCTCGACCGCGGCCGCCGGGGCGCCGCGAGTCCGCACGAGCACCGCGCGACTCGAATAGGTGAACTGCTTGTACGGCGTGTAGAAATCCGCTTGAAATGGATGGTCGTCGAGTGGTTGATTCGCTACGTCGCCCACGATGCCGACGATCTCGGCGCTCGAGTCGGGAGAATTGAAGTTGCTCCCGCCGCCAAACCAGACGCGTTGGCCTATCGGATCTTCGCCCGGCCAAAAACGCCGAGCCGCGTTGACACTGATGACGGCCACGCGCGGGCTCCCCGCGCGGTCTGTCGGCTCGAAGACGCGGCCGCGCAACAGCGGCACACCGAGCGTCCGGAAGTGGTCGGGCGCGACATAGTGCCGAAGCACGCCGGGGGCTTCGCCGGGCTTCGGGATCGGTCGCCCCATGACGTACAGCGTGCTGCTCGCGCATCCGGGACCGACGGGCGCGCAACCGTCCACCGTCGCGCCTTCGACTTCGGGGAGCGCCCGGATCTCGTCGAGCACGCGGTCGATGAGGGCCGGCGCTTTCGCCACCGGATATCGCACTTCCGGGGGACGAATCCAGAAGGTGAGCAGATGCGACCGGTCGAAGCCGACGTCAGTATTCTCTAAACGCGTCCAGCTCAGGGCGAGCAGGCCACCAGCGAACAGCAGCCCGGCGGCGATCGCCGTCTCCAGCCCGACGAGGAATTGTCGCGCGATCGATCTCCCCGACGATCCGCGCGCGCCGTCCTTCAGATCGCTGACCAGATCCACGCGCGCGGCGCGGAGCGCGGGCAGCAATCCGGCAACGAGCGTCGCCAGCACGCACAACGCCGTGCAAAAAATGAGAACGCGCCAATCGACGCGCGGTGCGGCGAACTCGCCGATCGCGCCATAGAAGTTGCGCCCGCGCGCCGCCGACGCTGGAAGCACGAGCCGTCCGGCGACGACAGCCGCGAGGGCCGCCCCAAGAGCGCCGCCGACCACCGCGAGAAGTCCGGACTCCACCAACTGCTCGCCAACGATCCGTCGCGCCGACGCTCCGGTCGCGACACGAACCGCGATCTCACGGCGCCGTGTCAGCGCGCGCCCGATCAGCAGGCCCGCGACGTTGAAACACGCGAGCAGCAGCAGACACACGGCGGCGCCGAGTAATAGCAGCATCGGTTGCCGCGTGGATGGGTCGATGCGCGCGTCGGCGAGCGAGCCGGCGGTTGCGGCGAAGCGGTTCGCCGCGACGCTCGTCGGGACCGGGATCCGCCGTTGAATTTCGGCGCCGACGATCGCGAGCTCCTGTTGCGCGGCGTCGAGCGACACGCCGTCCCGCAGCCGCCCCACGACGCTGATGAAGTTCTGCGGGGTGACGAGATAATCCGGGTAGGTGAGACGTGGCGCCATCGTCGCCGGAATCCACAGCTGCGCGCGGCCGGTCAGACCGGTAAATCCCGGGGGCGCGACGCCGACGATCGTCAGTGACACACCGTTCACGGCCATCCGACTGCCGATCACGGAGGCCGAGCCTCCAAAGCGCCGGCGCCAGAGGGCGTCGCTCAGGATCGCCACCGGGGCGATACCAGCGGCGACGTCGGCATCGGCGGGAAAGACGCTACCCATCGCCGGGTTGATTCGCGTCACCCGCCAGTAAGAGGAGGAAACGAATTCTGCGTTCGCCGGTTCCGATTGCTCGCCGGTGAGCGCGAGAACCGAGGGTGTGAAGCTGGCGACGGCGGTGAACGAACGTGCGCTGTCGAGCAGCCTGAATCGCGGCCACGACCAGCGTTCTCTGCCCGCGGGAGCGTCGCCGCGCCGTCGCGTCGTGTAGATGATCGCGAGGCGGTCGGCGTCCGGGAACGGCGGCGGCCGGAAGAGTGCGGCGTCTACTACGCTGAAGACGGCGGTCGTTGCGGCGATTCCGACTGACATTGAAAGAATGGCGGCCCCGGTGAGGACCGGCGTGCGCAGCAGACTCCGGCTCGCGAATCGAGCATCGCGAATCAGCGTCGCGATCACTCCGGTCTCACGCGAATCGTACCCTTGAACGTGCGGACGGTGACGTGCGCATCGCCGTCGCCGAGGTTGAACCTCAGGGTGCGGGGCGGCGAAGCAATCGGGCGGATGCGCGTGAATCCATTTTCGATCGACCCACTGACACTCGATAGCGTGAGCGCCGCGGATGCCGACGGAGAGAGCGTGAGGTCGACCGCGCCGGTGTGATTCGAAAAATCGAATACGGACCCGTGGGCCGGCGACCCGATCCAGTGAATGTCGCCGGAGACGGAGACGAATTGGCCGCGCATGACTTTCGGCGCGATGACGTCCAGTGTTCCGCCGATCGTCGAAGCATCGACGTCCTGCGGCGCGCCGCGAACGAGAAGATGGCCGTCGCCGGTCCGCGCGCGCAGCCACGGTGTCGTCAAATCGAGATCGAGGCTTCCGTTCATCGCCTCAGCTTCGACGGACGACACCACGCCGCTCAGACGGATGTTGCCGGACGAAGAATAGAAATCGCCCGAGACGCCCTCACCGACGATGTTCGCGCTCGCCGTCCTCACGGACACCCGGCCGTGTCGCGGCATGTAAATCACGAGGTGTGATGGCTCAGAGTCGCCGCGCGAGATGTTCTCCACGCCCATTTTGACGCTTCGCGGACCTGCACCATAAAACAGTCTCGCATTTCTCGCCTTCTGCCCTCGGACCACGATCGAGTCGCGGTCCCACGCGATGAGACGCACGGAACCGGCCGGGAGATAAAGGTTGATTGACGCGGCGGAGTCGAGGGCGTGCGCCTCGAGCACCGGCCCGATCTCCGCGGCGCCCTGAGCCAGCGCGCAGCGTGCGGTCAGCGTGATGAGGATCAGCAGTCGTTTCATATCAGCTCGCATTGGCGCGCTTGAGCAGCTCGACCTTCTGACGATACGACGTCGCGAGAAGCTGACGCAACGCCGGGTTGTTCGGATCGCGCACGATCGCGTCCTTGAGCTCGGCGATGGCCACGTCTACGGTGTGGAGATTCCGGTCGATCGCCGCTCTGGCGTCCGGCCGCATCGTGGCGCGTTGAATCTCGAGACGATCGAGCAGAATCTGCGCTTCGGCCTCGTACGCCCTCGTGGAATCGGCGACGGCGCGCAGCATCGTGCTTTCCGCCTCGACCTGTGCCACCGCGCTCGTCTGCTGTTCACGCGGCGGCACGCGTAGCACGATCGCCATGAGCAATGCCGCGGCGACAACGCCGGCGGCAACCAACCACACGAATGGACGCGTGCTTGCGGACGGGCCGGCCGTGTCCAGCGCGACAACCTTGGCCGCCTCGATGCGCGCGCGAATCGGCGGCCATAGCTCCGCGAGCGCGGGGGCGGACGGAGACGACGTTGATTCGTGTGTGCGTTTCATGAAGTCCGCGATGCGCGCGACGTCCGCGGCGCATTCGTCGCACACCGCAAGATGCGCGTCGACGTATGCACGGCGCTCGGCCGGCAACGTGCCGTCGGCCGCGGTGTGGCGCTCGTCCTCGGTGAGGTGAGGTTGATTCGTTTGGTCAGTCATACGTCGAGCATTCCCATGAGCGCTCGGCGAGCGCGCCAGAGTTGCGCCCGGGCCGTGCCGGGTGCGATGCCGGTCATCTGCGCGATCTCGTCGTGCGAGTAGCCTTCCTCGTGCAGCAGAAATACCGTGCGCGCGCCGGCCGGCAGGCGGGCCAATGCCTTGTCGAGATCCATTCGTGCCTCGATCCGCGCTGCCGGCGACCCGGGGCCGGCAAGCCACTCGTCGGCATCAGTGTGCCGCGCTTCGTCGCGCTTCCGTGAGCGGAGATGCTCGAGCACGACGTTGACGCCGAGTCGGTGCAACCAAGTGCCGAATGCGCTCTGCTCGCGGAACGTGGTCAGCCGCTCCCAGGCGCGCACGAAGACGTCTTGCACGAGATCGCGCGCCTGCGCGTCGTCGCCGGTCATGCGGCGGCAGAGTGCGTAGACGCGTGCGGCGTGCGCGTGGTACACGATCTCGAAGGCGCTCACGTCTCCCTGGCGGGCGCGTCGAACGGCGTCGGCGATCGCGGCGGAGTCCGACTCCGCCACCGCGACCCGATTCGACTCCGACGCCCGAGCATTCATGATCCCTTTGAATCCTCCGTCCGTATTTGATGATTGGTGCACTCCATTTGCTTACGCCAGACGGCCCTCCGGGATACATTCGCCTTCCGATGAATCCGGCCCCGCAACCGCAGCCGTACCCTTCCACAGTGGACGGTTCGACGCAGGGCGCGAGGGCGCCAAACGGTCCTCGCGGCCCCGACGGAAGCGCCGACGCCGACGTGGAACTCGTTCGTCGCATGCAGGCCGGCGACGAGCAGGCCCTGGGCGCGTTCTACGACCGGTGGTTTCCGGTCGTGAGCGGCGTCGTCGCGCGGATTCTCAGATTGGATGGGGATGTGGAAGACGTGATCGAGGAGACGTTCTGGCAGGCTTGGCGACAGGCCGACCGGTTTGTTTCCGACCGGGGTTCGGTGCAGACGTGGCTACTGACCATCGCCCGTAGCCGCGCTCTCGATCGCCTTCGCGCGGCGAAGCGGCGGCGCGAAGAATCGCTGGACGAACCTGGGACGTTGGATTCGGCGTTGCCCGCGCTACACGACGCGCCACCGAGCAGTGCGAGCGATCCGTCGCTCGGGGTGGAACATGCGGAACGGCGGCGTCTGGTATTGAAGGCGTTGGCAGATCTGCCGGAAGAGCAGCGACAGGCGCTGGAGTTGGGGTACTTCGGAGGGCTGAGCCAGACTGAGATCGCCGAACAAACCGGGCAACCGCTGGGTACGGTAAAGACGCGAATGCGATTGGCCATGCAGAAGCTGCGCGAGCGGTTGGCGGTTTTGCGGGAGGACACGCGATGACTCGCGAGATGAGTCACGACGAGGCCTTCTCCGCACTCGGCGCGCTCGCTGTCGACGCACTCGACGCTGACGAGCGTGCGGCGGTCATGGCGCATGCCGCGACTTGCCTCATCTGCAGGCAGGAGCTCGCCGAGTTGCGCGAAACCGCGTCGAATCTGGCTTTTGCGGCGCCCGCCGCGGCGGTCGGCGACGAGACGCGCGATCGAATTCGTGGCCGGCTGCTCGCTCGCGCTACCGCCGATGCACAACGGCCCGCGCCGCCGAAGGAGCACGCGGAGGTCGTGCCGATCACGATTCATTGGGGACGCGCGGGTCTATTCGCCGCCGCCGCCAGCGTTCTGCTGGTGATCAGCCTCACCGTCCTCGGCTACGTGCTTCGCGATCGTGCGAGGCTTCGCGACGCCGCAGGGATCCAGACTGCTCGAGCGGCTCGCGAACGCGCGACCACCGACTCGCTGCGAACGGTGGTTCTCGCGCGCGACAGCCTCATCGCCGGCATCACAGGACGTGATGTCGCGCTGATGACGCTGACGACGAACGGCACCAAGGCGCCATTCGCCTACATGTTCTGGGACCGCCGCGCGAATACGTGGACGATGATTGCGCACAACATGCCGGAGCTGAAGCCGGGCCGGACGTATCAGCTCTGGCTCGTGACGGCGTCGTCAAAGATCAGCGCGGGAACGTTCCAGCCGCAGAACGGCGACGCCGTGATCCGTGCGACGTACGCGCTGCCGGCCGACCAACTCAAGGCGCTCGCCGTAACCGAGGAGCCCGCCGGCGGCGTGCCGCAGCCGACCGGCGCAATGGTCATGGCCGTCACGGCCGGTTCGCACTGAGATCGAGAGGAACGAACGTCCCCGCGTCGATCACGCCGTCGCGAACATGATACACGACGAATCCACTCTTGAACCGTAGTGCTGCATCACCGCTCGGACCGACGATCGCCGCGCTCTGCTCGAATCGCGTCGGCACGCCGTCGATCTCGTAGAGAAGGCGCTCGCGAATGTGCACGTGTCCGCCGAGCGCGAGAACCAATCGACGATTGCGGAATCGCGCCAACACCTCTTTCGCGTTGCCGACCGTGTGGCGAAATGTCGTCACGCCATTCACGGTGATGAGCGACGGTGCCGGCGGGCCGCCCATGTAGCCGTTGATCGACTCGGCGGCGCTGAAGAACGGAATGTGGTCGAACGTCACGACCGACATCGATGCTGGAATCTTCGCCAGATCCTTCTCGAGCCACGCGAGCTGCGTGCTGTCCACGTGCCCGTAATACGACTTGTCGTCGATATCGACCGTGTTCAGTCCAACAAAGTGAACGCCGCCGAAGTTGAACGAGTAGTAGTCCGGCCCACGATAATGGTGGTACATGGCGCGTCCGTACAACGGGTGCGACTTATCGACGTGCGACGTGTCGCGCTCGATGCCAAAGTTCTCGTGATTCCCCGGCACCGTCCACACCGGCGTCTTGAACTGTCGAGCCTCGGTCTCGAACAACTCGTAATAGCCGGTCGCTTCTTTCTCGCCGACGCGCAACGCGTCGCGCACCAGATCGCCCGTGACAATGGCGAACGATGGCGCAATCGAGTCGGTGAGCGTCCGAAAGCGGCGCATTCGCACCACGCTCTGTGCGCTCACATGGGTATCCGAGCCGTGCACGAAGGTGAACGACGTGACGCGCGGCGCCGACGCGAGTGCGAACGAGAGCGTGCTGCTCGATGCTGGTCGCCAAAACGACCCGACCGCTCGCCATCCGTCCGGAACGCTCACGAACACAACGCCCTTCTCATCGGCGGCCGCGAGACTGAACGAACCGTTTGCGTCCGTAACGACGACGTCACGCTGATCGGAGACGACGACGTTCGGCACGCCGCGCTCGCCGGCGTCGCGCACTCCGTTGCCGTTCGCGTCGTTGAACACGACGCCGGTGACGACGATCAGGACCGCGGCGATCATCGGACGCCCGCCAGATCGGTGGCCGCTTGCCGAATGAGCGTCGCTTCGCGCTGGATCGTCGCCGCGACGCGGGCGATCTCCGCATCGACGTCCTGCCACGTCCCCTGCTCGATCGCTTCGCGAACGCCCGGCACGGTCTTCACGCCATAGCCGGTATAGAATCCCGGCGCGTACAAGCTGTGCCTGAACCACGGGCGGTTTTTCAGCCCATCGGCGAGAAGAAACGCGCGCTCTACCTTCAACAGTCGTTCGTTCACCGTGGCGAGCTTGCCGGCACTCGGCGCGTTCGATGCCTGCATGACAGGTGGCCGATCTCGCCACGCCGCGTACGCCTTGTCGAATTCCGCCCCGGCCGCCGACAGAGCATCAACCGCGTTGAGCAGCGGCGCGAAGTTGAATTGCGGGGGCAACGAATCGACATGCGGCGGCGTGGTCGGGGCGTGCGGATCGGAAACGATACCGAACAACCCATCGGCGATCTGCCTCCTTCGCTCGCCGATCGCCTTCGCCCGCGAGTCACGAAGCTGTTGGAGCTCCGTGGCGTAGGTCTTCACCGTTTCGCTGAGGTTCGCGTAGGCGAACGGAATGACGTCGGCGTTCGCCAGACGTAGCACGGCGCTGCCCGCCGCTTGCGCCAGCGCGCGCCCGTAGACGAACGACGTGTCGCTGAAGTGCGTGTACCAATAGAAGTCGTCATAAATCGAATGGTAGATCCCGGCGTCGTCCTCGCCGCCATAGCCGATATTGAGCGACGCGATTCCCAAGTGTTGAAGGAACGGCGTAAAGTCCGATCCGGAGCCGAGCGCACCGATATGAAGATCCTCACGATTGCGCGCGTCAGCCTGCCCGCCGAGGATAAGTGCCGCCTGATTCCGCTTCCACGAGCTGACCTTCGCCTCCGGATCCTCGACGTCCTTGGCCACGCCGTTGATGAACTTCTCCAGCGAGTGCGACCCCTCCATCCCCAGATAGCCTCGATCGTTCGTGTCGCTGTTGAGGTACGCGACGGCGTGTTGATCCAGCTCCGCCGCATGCGCCTCTACCCACTCGGTCGAGCCGAGGAGCCCTGGTTCCTCGCCGTCCCACGCCGCGTAGATGATCGTGCGCTTCGGCCGCCAACCCTGCTTCCACAGTTCACCGAGCGCGCGCGCCTCCTCCAGCTCAGCAACCAACCCTGAGATCGGATCCTCGGCGCCGTTTACCCATGCGTCGTGGTGATTGCCGCGAATCACCCATTGGTCGGCTTCGCTCGTCCCGGGCAACTTGGCAATGACGTCGTAGAGGGTCTTGAGACTCCAATCCGATTTCACTTTCAGGTGCACGCGCGCTGCACCTGGACCGAATCGGTAGGTGAGCGGGAGTCCGCCGCGCCAATTGTCCGGCACCGTCGGCCCGCCGAGGGCGGCGAGCAATGGCTGCGCGTCGCCGTACGAAATGGGCAGGACGGGAATCTTCGTGATCGTCGGTGCTTCCGCGACGGACAAGCGTTTTGCGTCTTTCGTCGCACCGACGCCGGGCGTCAGCGGATCGCCGGGGAACGTCGGCATGTCGGCGACACTTCCACGCTGCACGCCCTGCGGCGGACGCATCGGCCCCTTGGGGAAAACGTCGCCGCCGCTGTAGCCGTCATCGCGCGGGTCGGAGTAGATGAGACAACCGATTGCCCCGTGCTCCGCGGCGACCTTCGGTTTGATGCCGCGCCACGACCCGCCGTACTTGGCGATGACGATCGCGCCGCGCACGGAGATTCCTCGTCGCTCGAGCTCCTCGTAGTCGGCGGGGACTCCGTAGTTCACGAAGACGAGCGGGCCGGTGACATCGCCGTCGCGCGAGTACGCATTGTACGTCGGCAACTGCTCGGTGTGCTGACCCGACGTCGGATCGACAGCGACCGTCGGCTCCTGGAGCTGCGCCTTGTACGTCGTCGGCGCGACGAGCTCGACGACGCGCTCCAACGGTGTCGGGAAGAGAACGTCGAACATCTCGATCTTCGCATCCCAGCCGAACGCCGCGAACTGATCGCGAATCCACTCGGCGTTCTGCTTGTCGTACGGCGATCCGACGTGATGAGGTCGCGCGCTGAGGCGTTGCATCATGTCGCGCATGCGCGCGGGTTCCGGGATCGCGCGGAACTTTGCTTCGAGATCCCGTTCGACCTTCGACGACTGGGCGTTGAATCCGAGGATCGTCGGCTCCGGCTCCGAGCCGAAAGGAAGAACGAGCAGGGCGGCGGCGAGCAGCGAATACGCGGGACGCGACATGACGACAACCGTGGATTGGGTTCGCGGGGGGTGGGGGGCTTCCTGAATATCAGCGTGGTTCGATCATCTGCCAGCCCGTTGAGTGCGGTTCATCGTTCGCGCTAAGTGGCTGATTCTGGCACTGGGCATGCGTTCAGAAGGGACCTGATTTCGTTTTCATGCGCCAACCGGCGCGCGGGAGGAGAGATCATGAGTATTGCGGCAATCGTCATCATCGTCGCGGCGGTAGCGATCGTCGGCGCCGCGGTGTGGTATGTCGCGCTGCAGCGGCGTCACACGGACGAGCTGCGGACGCGTTACGGGACGGAATATTCACGCGCGGTGAGCGAACTGGGCAGCGAGCGACGCGCCGAAAAGGAGCTCGATCATCGCCAGGAGCGCGTCGAAGCCCTCGACATTCGTCCGCTGCTCCCCGAGCAACGGACACGGTTCAGCCAGGAATGGCGCAACGTGCAGTCGTTGTTCGTCGACGACCCGGGCGGCGCGATTTCGCGTGCCGACGGCCTCGTCGAAGAAGTCATGAAGGTCCGAGGCTATCCGGTGTCCGACTTCGATCAACGCGCGGCCGATCTCTCGGTGCACCACGCGCGCGTCGTCGAGAACTATCGTGCGGCGCGCGACGTCGCCGAGAAGCACCGTCGTGGCGCGGCGAGCACGGAAGAGCTGCGTCGCGCAATGGTGCACTATCGCGAGCTCTTCCAGGATCTGCTCGAAGATCGCGAGCACCCGGTGGAACGCGCGGTCGAGCGTCCCGTCGAGCGTGAGTTGCCGCGGCCGGTGACGCGTAGCGTGTCCGAAGTGCCTCTCGACGGCCGCCCCGTCATCCGAACCAACAAGGACGTCCGGCCATGACCGGCCCAAATCCGAATCGGGATCGCGTCCAATCAGACGCCGACGAGATCGCGCGGGATCGCGGTGCGATCGATACCGCTCGTCCGCTGGCCGATCGCGAGGTTCCGGCGCCCCGCTACGACGCGCAACCGGCCGACGCCGCCGGTGAACGTGCCGCGTTGTTCGAGACGGCGGTGCTGAATGACTTCAACTCGCGCTGGTCGGAGATTCAGACCGGTTTCGTCGACGAACCGCGGCGTGCCGTACAACAGGCCGATGCGCTCGTGTCAGACGTCATCAATCGCAT
>Ga0105248_10006417_pt1 | contig 12903 bp, 12 predicted proteins | sample KBSS34metaG_FD_81524 | JGI IMG/M metagenome (GOLD analysis project Ga0105248, IMG submission 81524) | Switchgrass rhizosphere microbial communities from Kellogg Biological Station, Michigan, USA - KBS S3-4 metaG | ecosystem: Host-associated > Plants > Roots > Rhizosphere > Soil | place... | reverse complement strand
GGCGCCGCCGCCTATATCGACGGCAACGAGCGCACCTTCCTGGAGAGGTATACCGACTACATCTGGTTCGCCATTCTGATCCTGTCCGGCCTCGGCTCGGCGGGCGCCTGGCTGCAGCACTACTGGAAGCGGGACGAGCGCGAACAATACGCCGCGCATCGCGACAATCTGCTCGACCTGATTTCCAGGGCGCGCAAGGCCGAGACGCCGGAAGAGCTGGCGCAGATGCAGAGCGCAGCCGACGGCGTGTTGCGCGAGGCGCTCGACTGCTACGAGGATGGCGCGATCGAGGAAGGCGACCTGTCCGTGATCGGGCTTGCGCTGGAACAATTCCACCATGCGGTGGCTGACCGCCGCACCACGCTCGACGCCATGACCCCCGACATGCTGCGGCTGCGCGCGCGCCAAAGCTGACCGCCGAACGCAGCCTTTTTCCTCAACTTCTGCAGTGATTTGACCAAGTGCCCGCAGGCGCCCCGGCGGCGTCCAGCCGGGCCGTTCTTGAGCCGGCCCTGGCCGGCAACGAAGTCTTAATGAAACAATTCCCTAACGCGACGAAACCATTTTGGCGATTTCGTGCAAACGTCCTGAAACGGTTGACCTGTACTGGTTTGCGGTAACGACGCGCTGAAAATGGCGCGACAGGGCGCAAACTCGAGGGGACCACCAATGCAGAAATCATCAAAGCTCGCCGCTGCCGCTATGGGCGCACTGGCGATCGGCGCGATCGCATGTTCGACTTCCGCCGCCGCAGCCCCGCTGCCGCTGTTTCCGTTCTTCATGACCCCCCCGGCCGAAGCGGCCCCGCCGCCGGTTTCGGTTGCGCCCTCGCAGGATGAAGGCACCGTGGTGATGCCGGCCCGCCTGAAGCGCCAGGTCGTCAACTACGCCACCCGCGAAGCCCCCGGCACCATCATCATCGATACCCCGAACACCTATCTCTACTACGTGCTCGGAGGCGGCCAGGCGATCCGCTACGGCATCGGCGTCGGCCGCGAAGGCTTCACCTGGTCGGGCACGCAGACCATCACCAGGAAGTCGGAATGGCCGGATTGGACCCCGCCGCCGGAAATGATCGCCCGCCAGCCCTATCTGCCCCGCCACATGGCCGGTGGCCCGGGTAACCCGCTCGGCGCCCGCGCAATGTATCTCGGCGGCACCATCTATCGCATCCACGGCACCAACGCGCCGGAAACGATCGGCACCCACGTTTCCTCCGGCTGCCTGCGTCTCACGAATGAAGACGTCACCGACCTCTATTCGCGGGTCAGCGTCGGCACCAAGGTCATCGTGCTGCCGATGCGGGATCGCCGCGCCGATCTGGGATCGACCGTTCGCTAAAGATCATCCATCTCGGGAAACGAAAAATGGCTCCGGCATTCGCCGGGGCCGTTTTTGCGTTCAAGACTCAAACGCAAAAAGCCCGCCGGTCAGTGCGACTGGCGGGCAGTCCAATTCAAAATGGCGCATTGTGCGTCACCTCGGCGTGAGCGCCGGCGCAAGCGTTGTCAATGTCAACTGATCGACGCGTTGGCGCGCATAGGTTTGCCACTGGCGGTCGGCGTCAGTTACCGCCGGCAGCGCCAGGATCGTTTTATAGTCGGCAATGGCGAGGCTACGCGCGCCGGTGACGACGTAAGCAGACGCCCGGCTTCTGTAGGCCGCGATATTTTTCGGTTCAATATCGATGGCCCGGGTGAAATCGCCAATGGCCCGATCGTGCTCACCGCTTGCCGTCAGGGCAGCACCGCGGAAGATGTAGGCATAGTAATATTTCGGATTGGTCTCGATCGCCCTGCTGAAGTCGGCGATAGCTTGATCGCGATTACCCTTGGCTTCGAAGCTCCGCGCTCGCGAGACATACGGGTGAGCATTTTTCGGGTCGATCTCGACGGCTTTCGTGAAATCGGCGATGGCGCCATCGTGGTTCTTATTGGCGGCGTGGGACAGGCCCCGCGAATAGTAGGCGTTTGCATAGTTCGGATTGATCTCGATCGCCTTGCTGAAATCAGCGATGGCGTTATCGCGATCACTCTTGGCTTCGAAGCTTCGCGCACGCGCGACATATGAATACGCGTCTTTCGGATTGATCTCGATGGCTTTCGTGAAATCGGCTATGGCCCCATCGCTGTTTTTATTCGACGCGTGGGAAACTCCCCGCATGTAGTAGGCGAGTGAGTCCTTCGGATCGAGTTCGATCGCCTTGCTGTAGTCGGCGACGGCATTGTCGTGCGCGCCATTGGTCCTGTAGGCATCGGCGCGTTTGCGATAGACGATTGCGTCGCCCGGCGCGATCTCGATGGCTTTGGTATAGTCGGCGATGGCGCGATCGTGGTCGCCCTTGGCGTCGTAGCTCTTGGCGCGGCCCGAATAGGCATCGGAATTGTTTGGCTCGGCCGTGATCGCCTTCGAGAAGCTCGCAATGGCGCTGTCGTGCTCGCCCTTGGCCGCGTAATGCAGTCCCTGGCGCTGGTCGGAGAATTCACGTTTCACCCCGACCCACGCGCTCGCAGCCAGAAAGACCAGCAATGCGAGCGCGCCGGCGGATATGACGTACTGAGACGCCTTGTTGAAGATCGGATCGGCCGCCGGTCCAATTCCGTCCGCGTAGTACGTCTTCTGAAGGGCGTTGAGGTAGCTCGAGACGGAAGAGAACCCGAATATGAGCGCGTTGAAGCCGAACACGAAGAACAGATTGTCAGAGGGCATGATGTCGTGCTGTTTCCGAAAATAGATCATCAATGCGGCGCCGGCCGCGCTGAGGACGCACGCAACGGCATACAGAATGGCGGCCCGCCGCAGCTGCTGATAGGACTGCCCTTGGTTGATGGCCTGGCGAATTTCGGCGATCGTGATCCGCTGGTCGGTCTGCGGAACGCCGGCAAGGATCGGCTGCAATTGTCGCAACTTCCGGCTGGCGGATAGATGCAGCATGAGGATTGCCACAAGCAGCATCACCGCGGTCTGAACGATGAGGAAGGTGACGGGATAGACGTCGTCCACATAGGCAGCCATCAAGACGACGGCCGTCCCCAGTGCAAGCAAGAAGCCACAGGTCCACAAGACCAGCATAAGCACCGGGCGGCGCGGGGTCATGATCGCGAGGATCTCGTCGCGTTGCTGTTCATTGACGAGATAGTGGTTGGTGGAGCCGAACACCCTGGGGTTCGGCGCTCGGAACACGTAGCCGCCGGCCACCTGCTTGAACAAGAGGGCCCTAACCTGGTCGCCAGCTTTGCTCATTAGTGCCTCCTGCGGGGCGGTATACGGATCCGTGGTCGCCTCGTGGCGTTGTTTCGTGCGCCAGAAGCGGCCGGATTGCTTGTCGGCAATGTCGGACGGTTTTCGATCAGGGACCCTATCCGAGGTCCCAGCTCCCGAGTGTGCTGGTCATCACAGAGTGAGCAATTGCCCGGCGGAGCGAAGACGTCACCGACCGCTATTCGCTGGTCAGCGTCGGCACCAAGGCGATCGTGCTGCCGATGCGGGATCGCCGCGCCAATCTCGGCGCGACCCCTCGCTAAAGATCATCCATCTTCGGAAACGAGAAACGGCTCCGGCATTCGCCGGGGCCGTTTTGAATTTGGATAGCGCCAGCGAGCCGCCGCCCAGTCCAGCCTCACGGACAGGATCAACCTCAGCATTGCTGAGGCCTTCGTCAACGTCGGCTCGCTGACTGGGGTTGAACCTACACACCCCTCGTGCAGTGAGCAAATTTGCGCGTGGACGGTTTGTCGCGGGATTCAAGATTGAGCCCGGGCCGAGAGTGCTTCCGCGTGACACGTGGTTGATGTAAGCTGACTGACAGCCGCAAGCGGGCAGTGCCGAAGGCCCGTTGGAGTATCAGCGGCATTTTGCCTACGGCGGGCATTGCAATGTTCATCTCACATTTTGGGACCCGATCCGTTTTCGCTGGGATCGGCAAGGGGCGTACGCCTCATTGATCAAACACACCCAACAGGAGGACATCATGCATTTTTCCTTGACGGCACAATACACGCCTCAGGCTCTCAACAAGATCATGGAGAATCCCAAGACCAATCGCTATGAAGCGGCGAAGAAGCTGATCGAAGCCGCTGGTGGCAAGTTGATCTCGATGTACAGCACCGCTGTCGATGGACCAGGCGTTTTGCTGATCTTCGATGTACCCGACCCCAATGCAGCACCAGCCATTTCCGGCCTCGTGGTTGCATCCGGCGCCATCCACAATGTATGCCTGACCCGATTGTTTACGCAGGATGAAATCATGCAGGTTCGCCAAAAGGCGGTCCAGCTTCGTGGCGCATACACGCCGCCCGGCGGCTAGTCCCTACCAAGGCTGATTGAATCCCGGCGGGCCGCGCACAAGGCGCGGTCTGCTCGTGGCAACAATGCGATCCATCACCAGAACGAATGACCCGTCGGCCCTGCGGCCGGCGGGTTGTGTCGCAACTATCTGTTCGTCATCAAATCAGCATTTCCGCAGGCCGCTCTTGCACTCGTGGCGCATGCGGTCGCCATGCTTGTCGGCGAAGGCCGGCGCCATCGCGGCGAACACGCCGGCGATAAAGGTGAACAGGACGGTCAGAATGACGAAGCGCTTCATGTAGCTTTCCCCCAAGGTGGTAGCCTCCACTGGCCGGAGGCCGTTGACGCGAATGGTCGCCAAATGTGGCGCGGGCCGGCCGGGTCCGCATCATCCAAATTGATGAAGCCGCTTGAAATAGCTGAAAAGGCCGGCCGTCAATCCTTCGAGCTCCGATCCAGCGTGATATTGGCCAGCAGCGACACGAGTTCGGCCTGGCGGGTGCATCCGGTTTTTTCCAAAACCTGACGTAGTTGCGAGCGCACCGTGGTGATGGCCACGCCGCCATTTGCAGCGATCTCTTCCAGGGTCTCTCCGGTGGCAAGGCCGCGCGCCACCCTGGCTTCCGACGGGGTCAGGTCGAACAGCGAGCGCATCAGCTCGATCGGCGGCGCGGTCGGCGCTGCGACCGGCGTCAGCACCAGCAACGCGTAACTGCCCGCGAAAATGTCGTGGGCCGAGCGACGGATCGGAATGAGATGCCCGACCATCGCCGCCCTGTCGTCGCCGTCACGCAGCGGAAACGAGCGCACGGTGAATTCGGGATGCTTGTCGAGCGCCGCAAGTGCCGCCGACAACAGCTGGTTGGCACGGTCATCGGTCAGGGCAATACGGCTTTGGGCACGCCATTGCACGTGGTCGCCGAGATTCTCGAGCAGCGCATTGGCTTCGATCACCGACCCGTCCTGGCCGATCAGCAGCGCCGGCAGCCCCATCGACGTGAGCGCCTCGTTGGCGCCCCTGGCGCGTTGCAGTCCCAACCGCGCCGTGACAAACGCGCTGCGCGCGAGATGGGGGCGGAGCTCGTTGAGGCGATCGATCCTGTCCTTCTCGAACGGGCCGCGGCGATGCTCCCGCTCGACGCTGAAGACGATGCGATCGCCGGTCGGCATCTGCAGGCCGGTGCCCGCCGACCAGCCGAGGCCGTGCGGACGAAAGAAGTCGCGATAGATCGGATTGCTGTCGATCTGCTCAGGAGTCCAGAAATCATGCTCCGCGAAAAAGCCGGGCTGCGACTGACCGAACAGGCAAACCCGCCGCGTGCAGCGGGGAAACCATCCGTCCTCGACATAGGAGCGAAAGACGTCGTTCAGGTTCGCGGACGCGGTCCAGCTCAGGACGCGGTCGCGGGCCGAGAACAGCAATCCGCCCTTCGAGTCGGTCAGCTCCGCAAGCTCATCGAGGACCGCGGGCCAGAGCTCGGGCACGACGGAGCATTCGTAAATGCGGTCGATCAATTCGGTTTTCACGGACATCCAATCAAGAAATTGCAAATATTGGTGAGCACCGGAAATCGCATGGTGTCTGCCGCCATCATGCCGTCAAACCGCCATCTCGCCAAGCGTTCCTCGCCCCATCTACACGCGGCGAATGCGCGCCGGCGAGCCCGCTGTCAACGGAAACCGTACCCCACACGGTCTGGCGCCGCCCTCGCCGCGCCTGTAGAAGGTGTGCCTCAAATCGGTCCGGTCCGGGGGGACAATGCGTCTGCCGATGAATTCCAAGACGATCGGAATCGGGGTTGCGGTGGTCGCAGTCTCGTTTCTGGTCAGCCTGAAGGCGATGGATTGGCTGGCGCCGAGCGCCACGGTCAAGCCGCCGGTGCTTGTCGAGTTGCCGCCGCTGCCGGCGGCGCCGCGCAGTTCGACCGTGATGGCGCCGATCGCGGTGGCGCTGTCGGCGATCCGCGACGCCGCCGACCACGGCTCACCGCGCAGCTTCAACGGCAAGGCGGAGAATCCGATCTCGCAGATCCTGCAGAACGCCGATATCGGCTGGACCGCTTCGCGCGGACCCATCACGGCTTCCGGCGGGCAGGACGTGCTGTCGCTGTCGACGCCGCTGACCGGAACGCTCAATGTCACGGGCTCGCTGTCGGCGAAGGCGACCGGCGCGATCGGTGACGCACTCGGAGGCCTGCTCGGCGGCAACGTCGCCAAGCAGATCGGCAGCGTCAACATCAAGAATCTGAACGCCAGCGCCGAGATCAAGGGCAATGTCCTGATCACCGCGCGGCCGAAGCTCGCAGCCAACTGGCGCATCGAGCCCAATCTTGCCGGGCAGGTGAATCTCGGCGATACCAGCGTGACCATGGCCGGCGCCCGCATCAGCGTGCCGGCGCAAGTCAAACCCCTGATCGACAAGACCGTCGCCGACCAGATCAACCTGGTCCAGGCGCGGATGCGCAACGATCCCACCCTTGAACAGAACGCCCGGGCGCAATGGAGCAAGGCCTGCCGCTCGATCCCGCTGCAGGGTGTCGGCACCAGCGCCTCGCTGCCGGCGCTGTGGCTCGAACTGCGGCCGACAAGGGCGATCGCCGCCCAGCCGCGCGTCGACGCGCAGGCGCTGATCTTGGCACTCGGCATCGAGGCGGAGACCCGCATCACGCCGACCGAGACCAAGCCGAATTGCCCGTTCCCCGCCACCCTCTCGATCGTACCGCCGACACCAGGGCGCGTTGCGATCGGCGTCCCCATCGACATGCCCTTCACCGAGATCAACAAGATCATCGAGGCGCAGCTCACCGGAAAGACGTTTCCCGAAGATGGCTCCGGCTCGGTCGACGTCACCGTCAAGCGCGCCACGATCGCCGCTTCCGGCAACCGTCTGCTGATCTCGCTTTTGGTGAATGCCAGGGAGAAGAAGAGCCTGTTCGGTCTCGGCGGCGAAGCCAATGTGCATATCTGGGGCAAGCCGGTGCTCGATCAGGCGCAGCAGACGCTGCGGCTGACCGATATCGAACTGGCGGTCGAATCCGAGGCTGCATTCGGCCTGTTGGGCGCAGCGGCACGCGCCGCCATGCCGCACCTGCAGAAGGCCCTTGCCGAAAAAGCCACCGTCGATCTCAAGCCGATCGCCAGCAATGCACAGCGCAAGATCGCCGCCGTGATCGCTGATTTGCAGAAAAACGAGGAAGGCATTCGCGTCGCCGCCGAGATCACCAAACTGTCGTTGACCGACATCGCCTTCGATTCCAAAACGCTGCGCGTGATCGCGGAGGCCGAGGGCTCCATCCATGTCGCCGTGACGACGCTGCCGGGATTGTAGGAAGATCGCAGGGTAGGCAAAGCCCAAGCGCGCCGTTGCCCACCCTGCGAAGTGAAGCGCTTCTAGCTGCCTTCGAACTTGAACGAGACTTTCATCTTGGCGCGGTAGGCTTCGACCTTGCCCTTGGCGTCCAGCTGCAGATCAAGCTGCACAACTTCGGCAACGCGGAGATCGCGTAGCGATTTTCCCGCCCGGCCCACGGCCGCCGCAGCGGCCTTTTCCCAGGAGTCCTTGCTGGTACCGATCAACTCGATCACCTTGTAGACGCTCTCAGCCATGTCGTCCTCCCGTTGATGTTGCAGGCAGGACTTGAGGTGTCCTGCCGCGCGGGAGCCTAACACCGCGACATCGCACCCGATAGGATGCGCTGCAGCATGAACCTGCGACACCCTCACCGGGTCATGCGTTAATCGCAGCCCGCCGATCCGACTTCAAATCCGGCTTGCAGGCAGCAGGAAGAGCTCGGTACTGATGGACGGTACGGGGAGAGACATCATGAAAGCCTTCGTTGCTGCAGCCCTGGTCGCGGTCGCGGCTTTCGCAAGCGCGCCGGCATGGGCGCAGTATCCTGAAAGAGCGGTCAAATTCGTCGTGCCCTATGCGGCCGGCGGCACCAGCGATTTCGTGGCCCGTATCACCGCCATCAAGCTCGGCGAGTTGACCGGCAAGACATTCGTCGTCGAGAACAAGGCCGGTGCATCGGGCCGTATTGGCTACGGCACCGTCGCGAAGTCCGAAGCGGACGGGTACACGCTTGTCGCGTCAGATACGTCCTACGCGATCCTGCCTGGACTTTACGCCAAGCTCGACTGGGCGCATGACACCGATCTGGTTCCCGTAACCATGACCGCCTCGACGCCGGTCGTCGTCGTCGTTCATCCCTCCACCGGCTTCAAGACGCTGAAGGACCTGATCGACTATGCCAAGGCCAATCCGGGCAAACTGAATTATGGATCGGGCGGCCGCGGAAGCTCGACGCATCTGGCCGCTGAACTGCTCAAGAGCGTGGCCGGCATCGACATGGTGCATGTGCCTTTCAAGGGCGCCGGCGACGCGGTCAACGGCGCGCTGTCGAACGCCGTACAAGTCCTCGTCGCGGCGCCGCCGACGGTACTGGGGCATGTACAGGGAAAATTGCTCGTGGGCCTCGCGATCAGCTCTGCCGAACGGTCTCCCGCATTGCCTGATCTTCCGACCGCGCGCGAGGCGGGGCTGGAGGCTTATGACGTCACGAACTGGTTCGGGCTGATGGCCCCGAAAGGCACCCCGCAAGCCGTCATCTCATTCCTTCAGCAGAATGTCGAAAAAGTGCTCGCGCAGCCTGACGTGAAGGAGAAGCTGATGGCCCAGGGCGCAGCCCCGGTCGGAAGCAAGCCGGCAGACGCGGCGGCGCAGCTGAAGGCCGAGACCGCCATGTGGACCCGGATCATCCGTGAAGCCAACATCCAGGCCGATTAGGGCGATGACGCACAAACAAAAAGGCCGGGCGGCGATGATGCCGTCCGGCCTTTGCTGTCACGTGTGATCAGACGCCGCGATCAGTTGGTCGTGTATTTGAACTCGCTCATCGCCTTCAGCTGATCCTTGGTCGCGCTGAACACGGCGTGATCAGGATACCAGGGATTGGGCTTCGATGCCGACGCCGTGGCCGCACCTGTCGTGGTGGTCGCACCTGCGCCCGGCCGCGCACCGCCAGTGGCAGGTGCGTTTGCGGCACCGGTGTAGACGATCGGCTCGGTGACGAATTTCACCTTGTCGGGCGACACGGCAACCAGATGCTCGCCGACGCCGAGGAATCCGCCGACGCCGATCACGACGGCCTTGATGTTACCGCTCTTGTCCATGAGCAGGTCGTTGATCGAGCCGAGGCTCTCATTGCTGTCGTTGTACACACTCAGGCCGACCATCTTCGAGGCGCGCCAGGTGCCTTGATACGACGACGACATGTCCGACGCCGTCGCGGGTGCAGCGGCCTTGCTGGTGTCGGCAGGGGCTGTCGGCGATTGCGCGAACGCGACTGACGCAAGCAACATCGAACCGGCGATGCCGGCGACGGCATATTTGGCTAACATATCGGTTCTCCTCAGTTCAGAAATCGATGCTGAGAAAACCCGCGAAATAAACAAGCGTTCCGTCGAATTGAAAATGGAACATGCGCTCAAAAGCCGCCCCAGTAAGGTGGCATGCCATAGTAGCGATGCAGTTCCGCTTCCTGCGCACGATCGCCCCAATCGAAATCCTTGTCGGCACGGAACGACGGCGCGCGCTTCAGCTCTTCATCGCCGATGTCAAGTTCATAGGCTTCGAATTTGGTGCTGTAGCGCAGCCGGCCCCAGGGCAACGGCAGCAGATTGGTCCCCATGCCGAGGAACCCGCCGAAGCTCAACACGGCGTACGATACCTTGCCGGAGACCTTGTCGATCATCAGCCGTTCGATGTGGCCGATCATGTCGCCGTTCGGCCGTCGCACCGCGGTGCCCTCGACACGATCGCTCGCGATCAACTGATGCGGCTTGGTCATGACGTCGCCTGCCATTGGACCCTCCACACGCGCCTGGATGAAGGTTCTAACGTTGCATGCGGTGAGCGGTTCCCGCACCGCAAAATGCGACAGCCACCCTTCCCTTTCGGAAAGGATGGTTGCCGCGAATACCGCGTCGAGAACGTCAGGTCTGATAGTCGATCAGCAACGCCGGGAAGGACGCGCTGCTGCTCGACGAGTTCGAGCTGCCGGTGGCGCTGTAGGACGTCGGGGACGAGGCCGACAGCGAGTCCTGCAACGACTGCAGGAACTGCTTGAGAATGTCGTCGACAGAACTGCTGCTCGACGAACTGCTTCCATCGGTCGAGGATGAACTGTCCGATGGCGGCGGGCCGCCGTGCCCGCCATGGTGACCGTGCGCGCCGCCCGCTCCACCGGGTCCACCCGGGCCGCCAGGACCGGCCTCGCCGGGACCGTTGGCAAACGCCGCCTTGAAGATGCCCTGCAACTCGGTGGCCTGGTCGCTGGTCAATTTGCCGCTGGAGACTTCGCCGTTGATGAGATCATCGATCTTCGACTTCAGGTCGCCGGGCGAAGGCCTGCTGCCGCCGGCCTGATCGCTGGCCCGGCCCGATTGCAGCGAGGAATCGATATCCGTAAGCGCCGAGGACAGCGCGTCCTGGTCGGATGAACTGATGGCGCCGGAATTGACTTCGGACAGCAACTCGTCCTGCAATTTCTGAAGGGGCGACTGGTACGACTGGCCCGAGGCCGCCGAGATCGAGGTCATGATGGCTCCAAAGTTTGGTGGCAAGCGGTGCTGGAAGACGTCACGACCGTACGGATAATGCTATTAACGAGGTGTTTGCAGCTGATACCGTGACCGTTGCCCCGTATTGCCCGAGTCCAACCGGAAATATTGGGAAACAAAAATCCTAGAGCCCGCTTCCCCGAATCATCGACAAAAGATCGCCATGGCCCAGCCGATACCCAACATCCTCGTCGTCGAAGACGATCGCGAGACGCGGACATTGATCGCGAAATATCTGCGCAACAATTCCTGCAACGTCACCACCGCGAGCGACGGCCGCGAGATGGCGCGCGCCATGACCGACCATCGCGTCGATTTGCTGATCCTCGATGTCATGCTGCCGGGCGAAGATGGCCTCAGCCTCTGCCGCAAGGTGCGCGCGACATCGCAGACCCCGATCATCATGCTGACCGCGCGCGGCGAGGACGTCGACCGCATCCTCGGCCTCGAGATGGGCGCCGATGATTATCTGCCAAAGCCGTTCAACCCGCGCGAAGTGCTGGCGCGGATCAACGCGGTGCTGCGCCGCCAGGCCGCCGCGCACACCGCCAGCGCCACCGAAGGCGCGACCGCGCTGACCTTCCTCGGCTGGCGGATCGATTTCCGGCTGCGCGAGCTGCGCAATCCCGAAGGCGCGCGTGTCGCGATGACCAGCGCCGAGTTCGACCTGCTGCGCACCTTGTGCGAACGGCCCGGCCGCGTGCTGTCGCGCGACAGCCTGCTCGACCTCACGCAAGGCCGCAGCGCCGGTTCATTCGAGCGCTCAATCGACGTGCTGGTCAGCCGCATCCGCCGCAAGATCGAGCCGGATCCGTTAGAGCCCACCATGATCAAGACGGTGCGCTCCGGCGGCTACATGTTCACGCCACGGGTTGAAATGCTGGGCGTCGAGGCGACAAGGGCCGAAGCGGTCAGCGGCTGAACATGAAGCGATTGGGCCTATATCTTCGCGGCATCGGCGGCCAGATCGCAGCCCTCGTCATCGTCTCGATCGCAACCCTGCATCTGATCATCACCGCGAGTTTCTGGCTGCAACGGCCGGATCAGCCGGACCCCTCATATGACCGCGGCCATGCCCAGCTCGCCGTTGCAGCGCAGCTGCTTGCCGCAGCACAGGCATCGGAGCGGCCGCGGCTGTCAGCCGACATTGCGCGCGCATTCCCGCAGCTCGGCATCCATATCCTGCCGCCGGGGCCGGTGCCGGAGGCGCACGATCCCGAAGGCTTCAATGCGCGCGGCTTGCACCGGCGGCTTACCCACGACTATCGTCTATTCGCGCTGCCGCCTGACGGTGAGACCCGCAAGCTCGGCATCGCCCTCCCTGACGGCACCATGATTTCGGCGAACATGACGCCGGACCAGCACCGGTCGCGCTTCCTCGGCGGGCCCTGGATGATGACGCTGTTGTTTGCCGTCATCAGCGTGACGTTGCTGGGACTATGGGCCGCCCGCGCGTTGACGGCGCCATTGTCGGCTTTTGCCAAGGCCGCCGAAAGCTTCAGTCTGAACGGGGCTTCTGCGCCGCTACCCGAGCGCGGGCCGGAGGAAATCCGCTCGGTTGCAAGGGCGCTGAACCGGATGCGCGAGCGCATCACCGGTCTGATCGACGACCGCACCAAGATGCTCGCCGCGATCAGCCATGATCTGCGCACGCCGATCACCAGAATGCGCCTGCGCTCCGAATTCATCGAGGACGAGACCCATCGCAGCCGGATGCTCGGGGATCTCGACCAGATGCGCGCGATGCTGGAATCGGTGCTGTCGTTCCTGCGCAACGACCGCAAGCTGGAATCGATGACGCTGGCCGACGTCGCCAGCACGCTGCAGCTGATCACCGATCAATTCGCTGACATCGGCCGCAAGGTCACGTATGACGGTCCCGCGCATGCGATGGCGACCGTTCGACCCGACGATCTGCATCGCAGCGTCACCAACCTCGTGGAGAACGCCGTGCGGTTCGGCGCCGAGGCGACTATCCGTCTTCGGGTGTCGGGC
>Ga0105248_10006415_pt1 | contig 12905 bp, 10 predicted proteins | sample KBSS34metaG_FD_81524 | JGI IMG/M metagenome (GOLD analysis project Ga0105248, IMG submission 81524) | Switchgrass rhizosphere microbial communities from Kellogg Biological Station, Michigan, USA - KBS S3-4 metaG | ecosystem: Host-associated > Plants > Roots > Rhizosphere > Soil | place... | reverse complement strand
CTGGCCCAGTCTGGGCCGGCGGGGATGCTTTTCCAAGGCCGCGATTTTTGTCACCCTTGACCCACTTTCCTGCCGGCTTTCCGGCGCTTAGACTGGCGAGTTCGTTCTGCCGGTTGCCCAGTCAGCAGAGTATGCTGTGAGCAGCCCCTATGATAGCGTGTGCCGGCGGCGACCGGCACCGGCACTTACAAGGAGTCGCCTATGCACATCGTTCTTGCCGCGTCGGAGTGTGTGCCGTTCTCCAAAACGGGCGGACTGGCCGACGTAATGGGTGCTCTGCCCCGGGCCCTGGCTGCGGCCGGACATCAGGTAAGCGTCTATCTTCCCCGCTACCGCCAGACCCTGCTCCAGGACCCGCGCACCGTGGTCAAAAGCATCACCGTACCTTTCGACGACCGCTACCGCTTCTGCTCCGTGGTCAGCGGCGGCGAGCGCGCCGGAGTCAGCTTCTATTTCGTCGAGTACCCTCCTTTTTTTGATCGCGACGCGCTTTACGGGACTTCGGCGGGCGACTATCCCGACAACGCCGAACGCTTTGCCCTATTCTCCCGCGCCGTGCTGGAGGCTGTGAAAATTCTTGGCGTGCCCCAGATCTTTCACTGCCACGACTGGCAGGCCGCGCTCATTCCCGTACTGCTGCGCACACAATACGCCGAAGACCCAGCCTTTCGCGACGTGGCCAGCGTCTTCACGATTCACAACATGGGATATCAGGGCCTCTTTCCGCCCGACACTCTGCCTTTGCTCACCCTGCCCTGGGACCTGTTCACCATTTCCAGAATGGAGTTTTTCGGTAACGTAAATTTTCTGAAAGGCGCGCTGGTATTTTCCGACTTCATTACGACCGTGAGCAAAAAATACAGTCAGGAAATCCAGACCATGGAATTTGGTTTTGGCCTGGAGGGAGTGCTGCGCTCCCGGTCTTCAACCGTGACCGGCATTCTCAACGGCGTGGATTACGACGAGTGGAGTCCCGGCACCGACAGATTCGTGGTGGCTCGATACTCGCCCGAGGACCTGTCCGGCAAGGCCAAATGCAAGCTGGACCTGCTCGCCACCTTTGGCATGACCGATTCCGATTTGCGCCTGCCGGTGCTCGGCATCGTGTCCCGGTTTGCGGCCCAGAAGGGGTTTGACCTCATCGCCCAGATCATGGAACGCCTGGCGCGCGAGGAAATGATCATCGTCGCCCTGGGCAATGGCGACAAGACCTACGAAGACATGTTCCTCCGTCTGAGCAGACAATTCCCTCAGAAAATTGCGGTCAAGGTGGCCTACGACAATGCCGTTGCCCACAAGATCGAGGCCGGAAGCGATATGTTCCTCATGCCCTCCAAGTACGAACCGTGTGGCCTCAACCAGATTTACAGCCTGAAGTACGGCACTGTTCCAATTGTCCGTGCTACCGGCGGCCTCGACGACACCATCGAGCACTGGGACCCGCGCACCGGGAAGGGCAACGGTTTCAAGTTCACCGATTACAGCGGCGAAGCTTTGCTGCTCACCATTAAGGAAGCCCTGCGCGCCTTCCGCGATCAGAATTCCTGGCAGCAACTCATGCGCAATGGCATGAGCAAAGATTTCTCCTGGGATGCTTCTGCGAAGGAATACATTCGGGCTTATGAACGCGCCCGGCAGGTCCGCGGAGTTTCAAGCGACCCCCGGGCCATCAGCGGAAATCCCAGCCTGGCCCTGGTCTGAGAAAGCTGTGGGTCGGACACTCCTGTCCGACGTTGCTGGGGTTGGTGTTGATGTTGATTTTCCGATGATTTAATCCAGGAAGGCTGAAGTCAGAGAGTCAAAGTCAAAGAGTCAAAATCAAAAGCGTCGGACAAGAGTGTCCGACCCACACAGTTCCCATGAGCGCTTTCACCAGGACGATCTTTCACGTCGATATGGACGCCTTCTTCGTCTCCGTGGAAGAGCTGTTCAATCCCGAACTGAAAGGCAAGGCAGTCGTCGTGGGCGGACAACGCGACGAGCGCGGCGTGGTTTCAGCCGCTTCGTACGAAGCCCGCAAGTTTGGCGTTCACTCGGCCATGCCGCTGCGCACCGCGGCCAAGCTTTGTCCCCAGGCTATCTTCGTGAACGGCCATCCCGACCGCTATCGCGAGTGTTCCGAAAAAGTGCACCGGGTGCTGACCTCGTTCTCGCCCCAGGTCGAAATGGCCTCGATCGATGAAGCCTACCTCGACATGACCGGAACCGAGCGGCTGCACGGTCCGCCGCTGCGCGCCGCTCACCTGCTCCATCAGAAGATGAAAGCCGAGACCCGGCTCAACTGCTCCATCGGGATCGGCATCTCGCGCCTCATCGCGAAAGTTTCGTCGGCCCGCGCCAAGCCCAACGGCGTGCTTTGGATTGTGCCCGGGCAGGAAGCGAACTTCCTGGCTCCGCTGGACGTGCGCGAAATTCCCGGTGTCGGCAAAGTCACCGAACAGAACCTGCACGGACTGGGTATTCGCAAGGTCGGAGACCTCACTCGTTTCGACGAGGCCTTCCTCGAAGAGCGCTTCGGAAAATGGGGACTGGCCCTGGCAGGGAAGGCCCGCGGTGAGGACGCCGGCGGCTGGTTCGACAGCGAAGTCGGCGCTGATACTGATCCCAAGTCGATCAGCCATGAACACACCTACAACGAAGATACCGCCCGCATCGAACAGCTGGAATCCACGTTGATGCGTCTCTCGGAGATGGTGGGCCGCCGCCTGCGCGAAGGCGGGCTGCACGCCCGCACCCTCCAGCTGAAACTGCGGTACAAGGATTTCACCACCATTACGCGCGCACGTACCTTGCCCGTGCCCACCCAGCTTGATACCGAAATCTTCGAGCAAATCCGCTTGCTGTTCCGTAAGAACTGGCGCGCCGGCGCCCAGGTGCGATTGCTGGGCGTGCAGGCATCGTCCTTCGAAGCCCAGGCCGAACAAGCTGACTTGCTGGAAGACGGACGCCGCCGGCGCTGGCAACAGGCTCTGTCAGCCGCCGATCGCCTGCGCGACAAGTTCGGCGAATCCAGCGTGTCGCTGGCCAGCGGCCTGCGCGGCGGGTTCCGCGAACGCACCCACGAAAGCCCGGTAGGATTGCCAGGAAAAAGAAAGCCGCAAGAATAAATGTAGGCGCGAGCGTCCACGCTCGTGCGCTGGTGCCGCAACCCCGTCATCAGTGGGCATGCGGCAGCACGAGCATAGGTGCTCGTGCATATGTGCCACCCTCCCTAATCAGTGCCCGGTTGTGGACGCACGAGGGGGACGCTCGCGCCTACATCAAAAATACGAAGGCCGGGATCCGGAATTTCTTCCGGCCCAGCCTGCGCTTGCTTCAACGTCCTGAACTAGTTGGTGGGTGCCGCGTTTGCGGTGGTGGGCGTTCCCGGGCCGCTCCCGTAGCGCGTAAGCCGCGGGAAAAATGGGGTCACTTCAAACGGCATCTTGTCCCGGGCCGAGGTAATTGCCACCGGCGCAGTCTTGATCAGCTCAACCTGGTCATTCCAGGGATTGAGCTTTACGCGTCCGCCCAGCGGCAACGCAGGAATCTGGTCGAGTTTGTTGGGCTCCAGGGCCGGCGCCGAGGCCATCAGTTCCGCCATTCGTTCCACCCCGCCTCTGGGGTCGGTAAGACTGTTACCCAGGTGGGGCGTCAGCAAAGCAGAAAGCGCTGGGCCTCTCTGAGCCAGCTCACGCAGGAATAACCCGGCGGTATCCAGCTTCTGTGCATACGGCGAGTTCTTCAGCAGGTCGATCGCTTTCTTGTCGGCGGCGGCCTCTTCCTCCGGAACGTGCCTGAATCCCAGGTTCTGGTAAGTGGATTCATCGGAAAAGAGCATCCGGTCGTTGAAGGCGTAGCGGCTTCCCAGGTTATGTCCTAGGACAATGTGTGCCAGTTCGTGTGAAAGCACCATCGCCAGGCTGGCCTCGTCGGGGAGCACGTCAATCAGGCCGCGGCTGACGATGATAGTGTTGCCCACGCTGAAAGTCTCCAGCGGCGAAGTCAGCATCACCCGGGTCCGAACTGGGCGGGGCAGATCAATATTGTTCGTGACTTCCATGTTGGTGACCACAGTCATCAGGATCTTGTCCACTTCGCCCTGCGGGGCCAGCAAGCCGGCATTCTGCAGACGCTCGACTACATTGTCTTCCGCCTGCTGCTGCCATTCGCGCTGCGCCTGCAGCGGCGAAGCATCCTGCGCCGTGGGACTCTCGTCTTTTACACTCGAGTCCACCAGCACCTGCGTCAGTTCGTCTTCACGGCTGTTCTTTTTGAGGTCATAGCCCCAGATTCGGGTCTGGGCCTTGAAGGCCATCTTGTCCTTCGAACCCGAGCTGAAGTCTCCTTCTTCGCTGTAGATGTAGGCCGGCACCCAGTAGCCAGGAATCAGATTCAGCCGCCAGCTGTCCATGTGGAAGAACTGCGCATTGCGGGGACGGGGCGCGTACGTGCCGTTCAGCCGGACGATGTTGTAGTCCTGGTCTTCCACCCAGATGCGCCCCAGAAATCGTCCCTTGCCGGCGCTCTTCTTGGGGGTGACGTCGAACACGATGCAGCGCACGTCGCCTTGAAACTCGCGGTGCACGTACTTGAAATCGTAGTGGGCACGGTCAAAATCGTCGCGGTCGGCAAAAATCATCCAGGAAAACCCAATGGGCTTGTATTCGAACTTGAACAGTTTTGTGACCCCGCCCAGCATACGGTTCTGAAAACTCGAATCGCCAGAAAGATAATCCTGCCGATCGACTGAATCGCTCAGGTCCAGGCGGCCGAAGAAGTAGTGGTCCTGTTTGGGCGAAGGCCCCATCTGCGGATCGAGCTGCAGGTTTTGCAGATACGTTTCTACCAGCGGGGTACGCGCTTCCAGGAAAGTGATGAGTGCATGTTCGCGTTCAATGGCGCGGTCCACAACCTGGTCCATGGTAGTGGGCGCGGCCGCGGCAGGCATCGGGGCCGGCGGCGCGGGCGTGCTGGTCGTGGGCTGCGGCGTGTTCTGCAATGCAGCTGGGTTTGAGGATGGCTGCGCCGGCGCCGTATTGGCCGGGGAGGGCGATGCGGGTGCTGTCGTCTGCTGCGCCATCGTGCTGAACCCGAGCAGCAGGGAAGCGGTGAGCGTCCATTTCCAAGTACGCATGACTAAATCCTCTCTGTCGCGCCTAATACGCCAACTGGAAAACCACATGCACAATCGCCGTCGAATCGATCGGCTGGTCGTAATGCTGGGCAGGCTTGAACCGGATCTTGCTGGCAGCCGAGACCGCGGCCTCGTCCAGGCCATGACCCATTCCCCGCACAACGCGATTCACGTGCAACTGCCCGTTTGCTCCGAAAAGTACTTCCAATAATACTTCACCTTGCAACTTGAGCTGTCTAGCTTCCTCAGTGTAGACCGGATTGGGCTTCGAGATGATTTCCACAGGTGTCGTAGCGGGTCCTGCCTGAGCCTGCTGTGTCCGAATTGGTCCCTGGCTGACCTGCTGGGCTGCGAAGCCGGCGGTCTGCACCGCGGCGCCGCGCCCGTTGCTGCGGCCATCCCCCTGGCCGGCTTGTGCAATCCCGTTGCCGAAACCGGCGCTGGCAATCGTGCCCTTGATACCTTTGCTCCCGCCCGCTCCGTTGCCGCTTCCCCCTCCTGGCGGCAGATCGAACGAACCGGTGCTGGCCGCCACCAGATGCGCGTTGGGCTTGCCTTGTCCTGGAATGCCATTGGGGTCCCCAAAGCCCCCCGTCTGAACCTTCTGGATCGGAGCGTTCACCGTCGGAGTCGCCGAACTGCCAAACTCGCCGGTGTGCACGATCAACGTCGGCCGGGCTCCTCCGGTGACTAGCTTCGCCACCGCAGGCGTGAAGTGGTTGACCTCGATCTTGGGCGCCGTCACCTCCGGTTGCTGGGGCCGCGGGGCACGGACCTCCCGCGGTACCGTCAGCCTGGGAGTCTCAAAAACCGGCGCTTTGGGCAGCAGCTTCACCTTCAACATATGGGCTGGAGGCTTCACCTTCAGCGCCTGGGGTTGCAGGCTCGGCATCGGGATCAGTTCCGTCACATGGTACTGCCGCCGAATATCCAGGCTGTCGGGCCAGATCCATCCAATATTGACCATCAAAATCAACAGAAATATCAGGAAGCCGTAACTGGCCGCCAGCGCACGCTTGTTCAGCTTGCGCTCCGGCAAAAGCCCTAATTGAAAACCTGCAGGCGTAGCCATGCCTTGACTCCAGAATTGGGACCCCAGCTTGGGGAGAACGGCGCCGGGTGGAGTTTTTAACTTACGAGAGAAAGGGAGAAGGGTAAACGTGCCCTGCGGGGGTGTCCTTCAGTAACCCTCGTAATGCCCACAATAGGATTCGCTCTAAACTCGCGTATTCAATGGCAGAACTTTAGGCATCCGTCCGTCGTTTTCGTGAAAAACCGTAGAAAATAGGTATCCCCGCCAGAATCACCAGCAGGCCGATGCCCGAATTCGGGAAATTGTCCCGGAAAGTGAAGTAAAGCAGTAGCGCCGCAGCCAGAACAAACAGGATGGGTACAACAGGATATCCCCAGACCCGGTACGGCCGGACCGCCTTGGCGTCGCGCCAGCGAAACACAAACACGGTGCTCCCGGCGATCATGTAAAACAGCCATTCGGAGAATATCGCCAGCGAAAAGAACTGGCGGAAGCTCCCCCCCAACAGCAGAAGGATGACAGCCAGCGCGGCCTGCACAATAATGGCGACCGAGGGCGTCCGGAAGCGGGGATGCACCTCGGCCAGCGCGGAAAAGAAATAGCGGTCGCGGGCCACGGCGTAAGGCACGCGGGCGCCGCTCATGACCGTTCCATTCATGGCTACCAGCATGGAAAGCGCCATGCCGGCTGAAACCAGTCCCGCTCCCACGCTTCCGAGCACTACCGCCATGGCATCTGACGCCGGCCTCGGCGAGGCCGCGATGGCCCCCGCGGGCAGCACATACTGCACCGCCGCATTCAGCAGCATGTACAGGACCCCCACCAGAGCCACCCCGAAAATCAAAGCGCGGGGAATGTCGCGCTCGGGGTTGCGGATTTCTCCCGAGACCATATTCAGATCATTCCACCCATCGTAGGCCCACAATGCAGCCACCAAAGCCAGCATGAATCCGCTCGTTCCACCTTTGGCGCCAGTAAAGTTGCCGGCAAAGTTCTGCCAGTTCCCTCCGCTATACCCCAGGCCGATCACCACGATGCTGAGGATGATGGCGACTTTCACGAAGGTGAACACCAGTTGAAAGTCCCCCGCTCTCTTGATCCCGATGTAGTTGAGGACAGAAATCAAGGTGGCAGCTGCAACCGCCACGAGCTGCCCGTAGGTGACCGGAAACGGAGTCGAGACAAAGCTATGGGCAAAAAAGCCGAAGACAGGAAAATTTCCCAGCACGCGAACAAAACCAGTGGCCAGGGTGGCAATCGAGGCCGGCTTGGCGATCAGGAACCAGGTCCAGGCATAGAGAAACCCGGCCAGAGGTCCGTACCCGTCGCGGATATAAACGTACTCGCCGCCCGCCTCGGGCTTCATGGCGCCCAGCTCGGCGTAGGTCAGCGCCCCAAAGAAAGAAAGCAATCCCCCCACCAACCAGGCCAGATAAACCAGTTTGGCCGACCCGGCAGCCTGCATCATCTCGGTCGGTACCAGAAAGATTCCGCTGCCGATGATGGTGCCTACCACAATCGCAGTGGCATGGCTCAACCGCAGATCGCGCGCAAGTTCCGTGGGACGGCCCATAACAGGAGGGGAAAGTATATACGGGGGGGAACTACAGGATGGCTGTTGGTTTTCTTTGCGACCTTCGCGGTTACTTTGCGTCCTTTGCGGTTAAATCGCGAAACCAATCGGTTCACGATAATTGTTGACCATGCGCCGGATACCGGTTCTCAGCGACACGACGTGGAAGTTGATCAATAGTCCCACGGGAATGTTCAGTAAGCGAAGATGAGACAGCAGCTGAGCATCGTCCACCGGATGCAGCCCGTCTTTGCATTTAGTCTCGATCACGACTCTACCTTCCACCACGAGATCAGCCCGGAAGCCGCACTCAAGCCTTACTTGTTCGTAGATGAGCAGCACAGGCTTCTGGCGCTCAACCTTCAGGCCCAACTTTTGCAGTTCATACGCCAGGCAGGCCTCGTACGCGGACTCCAGCAGCCCCGGTCCGAGCTCTCGATGGATCTTGATCGCGGCGCCAATGATTTCGCGGGTCAGGTCGTGGCTGGGCAAGGCAAAAGATTACCGCAAAGGACGCAAAGTAAAACGCCAAGACCGCAAAGAAAACCTTGAGGAATGCCAAAATGGGATTCGCAAGCGATGTTCTTTGCGACCTTTGCGGTTTACTTTGCGTCCTTTGCGGTTAAAAGCTTTCCCGTCCCGCTCAAGCTGAAAGCATACCCCACCGCGAACGTGACCACCGTCCCAATCGCCACATACCAGGTCCACGGTACTTTCGTAAAAAGCCAAATATACAGCTCGGTCACAAACCCAAACAGCATTCCCACCATCGCGCCCGACTGATTAGCTCTCCGGGTCAGCACCCCGAGCAGAAAGACCCCGAGCAGGGCCCCATAAGCCACGGATGCGATCTGCAGTCCCACCTCAATGACTCGGCCGACCTTATGCAAAGACAGCACCGCCAGCCCAAACAGCAGCAGAGCCCAAAATAAAGTCGCCATACGCGACAGCCGAATCTTGCGGCGTTCGTCCGTCTGCGGATACCGTTGCAGGTAAAAATCAATGATCGATGTCGAAGACAGCGAGTTGAGCGCCGCGCTCAGGTTCGACATGGCAGCCGCCAGAATCGCCGCAATCAGCAATCCCGAAATTCCATGCGGCATCTGGCTGACGATAAAGGTCGGGAAAATCTTGTCCGCCCGCCCGAAGTTCGCCGAAGGCACGTGATAAAACGCGAACAGCATGACGCCGACGATCAGGAACAAGGCAAACTGAAAAAGAATCGCCGCTCCGCTCGACAGCAGCGCAGTCACTGATTGGCGCTCGCTCCGCGCCGCCAGAAGACGCTGCACAATCAGCTGATCGGTACCGTGACTGGCCGTTGTCAGAAATGCCCCACCGATCAATCCCGCCCAAAACGTGTAAGGCCTCCAGAAGTCAGGCGTGAAATCGAATACCTGCAGCTTGCCCGCAGCCGACGCCATGTGATGAATTGCAGGCCAGCCTCCTGGCACGAGATGCAGAATCGTAAACAGGCCCACCAGCGTCCCGCCGACGTAAATCACGGTCTGCACCACGTCGGTCCAGATCACCGCCGCCAGTCCGCCCTCGAACGTATAGACGAGCGTGAGCGCGGTAATGATTGCGATTGAAGCCACTTCGCCTGTCCCCAGCGCGATGGCCACTACGATAGAAACGGCGTAAACCCTCACTCCTTCCGCCGCGGCCCGCGTCACCAGGAAGAGGCCGGCCGTCAACGAACGCAGTTTCTTGCCGAAGCGCCGTTCAATCAATTCGTACGCGGTGTACAGATCTCCGCGGAAATAATGCGGCAGCAGGACGAAACTGATGATGAACCGCCCCACCACGTACCCCAGCACCACCTGCAGAAACGTCAGATTAGTGTCGTAAGCCAGGCCGGGAATGCTGATGATGGTGAGAGTGCTGGTTTCAGCCGCAACAATCGAAAGCGCGATCGCCCACCAGGGAATATTCCGGTCGGCGAGAAAGTAGTCGCGCAAGGTGCGCTGCTTCTTGCGAAAGCGCAACCCAAACAGCGTGATCCCCGCCAGGTAAAGCGCGATGATGCCGAGATCAAGCTTGTCGAGAACCATAAAGAGTTCGTTCAGCAACAGTCAGTGTGGCCGCGGGCGACTCGCCCGCGAGCAGTTCGCCCGTAGCGCCGGCGTCCCGCCGGCTGTCGCGAGGGCGTCTCGCCCTCGCAGCGTACTGCCATCCCAGAGTAGCGGGCTTTGAAGAGAAAGTCCGCCGATCTATGGCGAGGTATCTAGCTCGTCACGCGTAGGTTTTTCGGGCTGTGTGGGTCGGACACTCCCTTCGACTTCGCTCAGACAGCCTCTGTCGGACGCCTTTGAATTTGAAAACGTAGCGACCGCCGGTACTTCGGTTTGGGATGCCAAAACAAACTCTTATGGTAGAACTACGCTCGTGGCCATCTTCCTCGGCATCGACGGCGGCGGCAGCAAGACTTCTTGCCTGATCGGCGACGAAACCTCCGTACTGGGCACAGGAACCGGCGGGGCCAGCAACGTGGTCCGGGTGGGCGAAGCGCAGGCGCGCGAGTCGCTGGCTGGCGCCATCCGGCAGGCCTGCACGGTTGCCCATCTCAACCCGTCCCAGATCGGCGGCATCTGCGTCGGCCTCGCCGGCGCAGCCCGGCCAGAGATCAGCGAGGTGGTAAGACGCATCGTCGCGGAGATCGTTCCGGGCAGAGTAGAAGTGGTGGGAGACAATGTCATCGCTCTCGAAGCCGCTTTCGGCGACGGCCCGGGCGTGATCGTGATCGCCGGCACCGGCTCGATCGCCTACGGCCGCAATCGCGAAGGGCAGACAGCCCGCGCCGGAGGCTGGGGCTTCGCCATCTCCGATGAGGGGTCGGGTCACTGGATCGGCCGCACCGCGGCGGCCGCCGCTATCGGAGCCTGGGACGAGAACCCCGAACAGGACCTGCGCCTGATCGATATGCTGACGAAGTCCTGGCGCCTGCAAACCATCGAGCAGCTGGTGCCGGCGGCGAACGCCACGCCACCGCCGGATTTTGCCGCGCTTTTTCCCGTCGTACTCTCCCTGGCGGATTCCGGCGACCGCATCGCGCGTGACGTTCTGACTCAAGCAGGAACTCAACTCGCCAACCTGGCAGGAATCCTGCTGAGGCGCCTGTTTCCGCATGCCGAAGCAGTCCCGGTGGCCATGTCCGGCGGTGTCTTCGGTAGTTCCGCGCTGGTGCGCCAGGTTTTTTACAATAGTCTTCATTCCGCGCATCCCGGCGTGGTCATCAATCCCAATGTGATTGAGCCGGTCCGGGGCGCTCTCGATCTGGCACGCAAGGGCGCCGCGAAATAGCGAGTGTGGTTTTGGGAAGGGCACGACCTTGGTCGTGCCGGCCAAACTCGGGAAGTATGTGGCGCTTTACGCCTGACTTCTTTCGCTCCTTCGAAGCTCGCCATGTTCTCGGTTTACCCAGGGCTTGCGCCCTGGGCTGCATTCTGGCGCCGCTTCGCGGCTAGGCTGGCTTGCGCTGACAAGCTTATGTCTCACGATCCAAACACGGCTCGCACGGCTCCGGAAGCCGGTGACGCTCGTAAGCCCGAATCCGGCAGCGCCTCGGATGCATTCACCGCCACCGCATCCGACCCCGCGCTCACCGAAGACCTGGCCTTGGCACTGCTGAAGCACAGCGATTTGCCCACCCAGGCGCTTGATCGCCTCAGCCGCAACCGCGGCATCATGAAAAGCCGCAAGATAAAGCTTGCGCTGGTCGAGCATCCCCGCACTCCGCGACACATTTCCGTCCCCATGGTGAGACACCTGTTTACCTTCGACCTCATGCAGGTCGCCCTCACCCCGATCGTCCCTGCCGACATCAAAATGGCTGCCGAAGAATCTCTCATCAACCGGCTGGAGAGACTTTCGCAAGGGGAGCGGCTCACCCTGGCGCATAGGGCTTCGGGGCGGGTGGCCGCGGCCCTGCTGCTTGATCCGGAGCCGCGCGTGATTCATGCCGCGCTGGAAAATTCCCGCCTGACTGAAGCGGCAGTCATCAAGGCACTGATGCGCCGCGATGCGTCAGCGGCATTCGTGAGCGCGGTCTGCCATCATTCCAGGTGGTCGCCGCGGCGGGAGGTCCGTATCACCCTGTTGCGCAATGAAAAGACGCCACTGAGCCGGGCCCTCGAATTCTCACGCTCGCTGCCACCTGTAATGGTGCGCGAGATCCTGCACGGCTCCCACCTGCCCGACGCAACCAGAAAGGGTTTGTTGAAGGATGTTGCGGAAAGAAGTGGCAATTCTGCCGGGTCCGGCTTCTAGCGTGCCGCCTTTGCGCTGGCCGCCGCTGACGGATTTGCCTGCCGCCCGTGCAGTAGTTCAACCAGCGCCTGGTACAAGCGGGTCTTCGTCGCATGCCGCTCGCCCGCCCGCGTGATGTAGCGCACGTGCACATCGATTCCGGAACTCGTGGGACGCAGACTCACCTCCGGCGCCGCCGAAACCGGCTGCGCCCGGTAGTGGCCTTTCGATCGCTGCCATTCCTGCTCCGCTGCTTCTACATTCGCTGCGGTTTGCTCCGCGACCATTTTCTGGATGGCATCAATCATTGGGTAGGGATTCTCGCTGGCGGGCACCAGAATCTGGACTTCGTCCCACAGCCACTGCCCGGTGGTCGAGAAATTAAAGAAGTGTCCTTCGATGGCGTAGCTGTTCACGAATGCGACTTTGCGCCCGGTGGGATGCCCGCTGTCCGTCCAGTTTCCGGTTTCGAGCAGCACGGTTCGCAGCAGACCGATTTCAACCACTTCGCCGACTACTCCATCGATCTCCACCCAGTCGCCAACCCGCAGCCCGTTGCGTCCCATCAGCAGGAACCAGCCGATGAATCCCATGATGAAGTCTTTGCAGGCTACGGTAAGCCCGGCGCCGGCCAACCCGAGAATCGTCGAGAGTTGGTTGGGCACTCCGAACAGCATAAGCAGAATCACGGCCAGGCCCAGAGCTTGTACCGCGAACCGAATGACTCCGCGCAGAGTATGCAGGCGGGTGCGCTCCACCGCCAGTCCGACGAAGAAATGATCCACCAGTCGATTGCAAAGATACACGGCAAACACCACCAGCAGGATCAGCATTGCGAACTGCAGCATGTCGTGCAAAACCGCACTTTGCCGGGTCTTGACCACATCCAGCCAGTTGCCGTAGGCGGTGGCCAGATCATCCTGGTCCTGGATGCG
>Ga0105248_10006413_pt1 | contig 12907 bp, 12 predicted proteins | sample KBSS34metaG_FD_81524 | JGI IMG/M metagenome (GOLD analysis project Ga0105248, IMG submission 81524) | Switchgrass rhizosphere microbial communities from Kellogg Biological Station, Michigan, USA - KBS S3-4 metaG | ecosystem: Host-associated > Plants > Roots > Rhizosphere > Soil | place... | reverse complement strand
GTTGAAGGTGGGGCACCCGGATTCGCTGCTGTGGAGGTATTTCTCCGATTGCGGGACGGGTTTGCTAGACTGATTGCGATGCACAAGCTGTGGGAAAGTCGCGGGAAATCTGCGCAGACTAGAGCGAGTGTTTTCGAAACAAAGCGGTGTCGAACAGGAAGTAGACAGCGATGGGGCAGCGCGGCGGAAGAGTTTTATGAACCGCAGCCGGATTGCTGTGAAAGCCGGGGACTCTTTGGGAACAATCGCTGCACGCCTACCAGCCCCCTGGCGCACCATTCCCGGAGACAAATTAACCAGTGAGAGCTTGCTGGCCTGATGGTCAGGCGCGGCTTTCGTCCGGAGTGGATTACCGGACAGATCAAGGAATTGTGTGTTGACTGAAGTGGCCATGTTTGCAGGTTCGTTATTCGGGGCGGGCGGTTCGGGCTTTTCGCTGCTGCTGCCGGTACTGATGATTGGTGTCGTCTACCTGATGATGATTCGTCCGCAGCAAAAGAAGCAGAAGGCGTGGACGCAGATGCTGGCGGAGTTGAAGACGGGCGACCGGATTACGACGACTGGCGGGATTCGGGGAACGATTCTAAGCCTCAAGGACGACACGATGATCATTCGCGTGGCTCCCGATGGATTGAAGATCGAGGTCGTGAAGGGTTCGATTGCGGCTGTCACAACTCAGGAAGAAGGTAAGTAGCCGCCACCGGTTCCCGGTGTGTGTGCACTGATTGCAAAAACCATGAAAAAGAATCTAAACGGCAAGATTGCGATTATTTTTGGCGTGCTGCTGGTATGCCTTTACGGGATTTTCGGGATTCCCAAGGGCATCAGCGGGGCTGCTTTGCAGGCGGCGCTCTTAGAGCGCATCCACCTCGGACTGGATTTGCGGGGCGGAGCGCACCTAGTGCTGCAGGTCGTCGTTAAGGATGCGGTGAACGCGGAGAGCGACAACACGGTTGCGCGCATCCAGCAGGATCTGCCTACGGCGAAGATCACCTTTGGTTCGGTCATGAAACCTGATCCGGCGAATCCGCAGATCATCAAGATCCTGGGCACTGACCCGGCCAAGGCGAGCGATGTCCGCAATGAGCTGAGCAGCCGCTATGGCACCGAATATGACGTGACCGGCGGATCGGACAACTCTTGGACGCTGACGATGAAGCCGACGCAGCTGGCCGATCTGGCTACTAAGACGGTCGATCAGTCGATCGAGACGATTCGCGACCGCGTAGACAAGCTGGGCGTAAGCGAGCCGGTAATCCAGAAGTATGGCCTGGGCGAGAACCAGATTCTCGTGGAGTTGCCCGGTATCAGCGATCTTGATCGTGTGAGCAGCATCATCCAGTCGACTTCACAGTTGCGCATGCTGGAAGTTGCAGGCAGCCCGCAGGGGTATGCCAGCGAGTCGGAAGCGCTGACCAGTCTGGGCGGTAATATTCCGCCGGACCAGATGCTGCTGCATGGCACTTCAACAGGCGACGGTCCGGATCAGGTCTTTCTGGTGAAGCGGGTCTCGATCGTGGGCGGCAAGGATTTCCGCGATGCTACGGCGATCCCGGCGAACGAGTCGGGCCGTCAGGGCGTGAGCTTTGTGCTGACGAACGCGGGCGGTGAGCGGTTCTATGACTGGACCTCGGCGCATGTGGGCAGCTACATGGCGATTGCGCTGGGCGAGCGAATCAAGAATGTGGCGGTGATCAAGGGGCCCATTCGCGATAACGGACAGATTGAAGGCACCTTTACCAAGCAGCAGATCGACGATCTTTCTCTGACGCTGCGCACGGGTGCGCTGCCGGCGAGCATTGTGCCGATCGAGCAGCGGACGGTGGGCGCCTCGCTCGGTGCGGACTCGATCAAGCAGGGCGTGACAGCGGCGATTGCAGGCACGCTGCTGGTGATGGCGTTCATGCTGATCTACTACCGCGGCGCGGGCATCAATGCCGACCTAGCGTTGTTCCTGAACCTGGTGATCCTGCTGGGCTTCCTTGGATTCAGCCAGGCTACGCTGACGCTGCCGGGTATTGCGGGCGTCATCCTGACGATTGGTATGGGCGTGGACTCGAATGTGCTGATCTTTGAGCGCATCCGCGAAGAGATTCGCGCCGGGAAGAGCCCACTGCAGGCTGTCGATCAGGGCTTTGCGCATGCGTGGATCACGATTGTGGATACGCACGTGACGACGATCGTGTCGGCTGCGATTCTCTTCATGTTCGGCACGGGTCCGGTGAAGGGCTTTGCGGTGACGCTGGTGTTTGGTTTGCTGGCGAATCTGTTCACGGCGGTCTTTGTTTCGCGCGTGATCTTTGACTCGCATGTGAATCACAAGCTGGCGGGGCAGAAGCTCTCCATTTAGCTGGTTAGCGAGTTAGCTGGATAGCAGGGGCAGGTAATCGCACTGTTATCCCGCAGAGTTATTGAAAAGCGGTATTTGGGAAGGGTTAGGAATCGTGGAACTTTTTCAGAATGTAAACGTGGATTGGCTTGGGAAAAAGTGGTATTTTCTCGGCTTCAGCTTGATCTTCAGTGTTGCTGGAGTTATCTCGATGGGCTGGAATTTTGCCCATACTGGCAGCCCTGTGCCTCTAGGTGTGGACTTTCAAGGCGGCACGCAGGTACAGGTGCAGTTTCAGGGTGCTCCGGATACGGCAGGGATTCGCCGAGCTATCGAGACGGCGGGCATCAAAGACGCAGTGATCGTGAACTATGACGTGCCCGAGAAGCACCAGGTACTGATCAAGTTACCTGAAAAGTCGGATGCCTCCGTCGAGGCAGGCCGCAAGCAGATCGAGGGCGCACTGCAGGGCAGCTATGGTTCGGGCTTTGCCGTGACCAAGGTCGAGTCCGTAGGGCCTACGGTAGGCAAGCAGCTCGAGAAGCAGGCGGCGCTGGCGACTCTCTACTCGCTAATTGGCATGCTGGTGTACTTGTGGTTCCGCTTTGAGCTGATCTATGGCGTGGCAGCGGTTGTGGCGGTCTTCCATGACACGCTGATCACCGTAGGCTTCTTTGCGCTCACGGGCCAGGAGATCAGCCTGACAGTTATCGCAGCTATTCTGACGCTGGTTGGCTACTCGATGAACGACACGATTGTCGTCTTTGATCGTATCCGGGAAAACCTGCGAATCACGCGGCGCGAAGAGCTGACCGATGTGGTCAATCGCAGCATCAACCAGACGCTGAGCAGAACGGTATTGACATCGGGGCTTACGTTCCTTACGGTACTGGCTCTGTTTCTTTTTGGCGGCGAGGTACTGCATGGTTTCTCGTTTGCTCTGGTTGTAGGAATTTTGATTGGAACATACTCGTCCATTGCGGTTGCGGCACCGATGCTGGTGGCTTACCAAGATTGGCGGGCAAGCAAGGGTAAGGCGGCTGTGCTGCCGGCGGCAAAACGCAACAAATAAGCGCCTCTGCGCGATACGGCACTCCTACTTTGTCTATGCAAAGAAGGAGCCAAAGCATGGCTCAATTGGGTTGGAATTGCACTGGAAATGCATCAGGTTTTGCAGGCGTAGGGTTGTTCTGATATAGGTGAATGACACTTGTGTTGGACCAAAAAATAACGCCCAACGGTATCGGGAACACAATTTGTGTTCCCGGTGTCTAAAGTGGAAGGAATTTAAGTCAGCATCCTGCATCGAGGTCGGCCATGTTTGAAGATTCAACGTTCGAATCCAGCAACCGGATCAAAAAGACCAACTGGTGGATCATCGCAACTTTCGTGTTAAACGCGACTGCGTTGATTATCGCTATCCTGATCCCGTTGCTGTACCCGGAAGCATTGCCTAAAGCAGCCATGACTACGCTGCTTGTCGCTCCGCCTCCGCCACCCCCGCCACCTCCGCCGCCGCCGCCAGAGGTTGTGCATCAGGTGCAGGTGAAGCCGCAGATGATGAACAATCAGCTGACGGCCCCGACTAAGATTCCTAAAGACATCAAGATGGTCGCCGAAAAAGAAGCTCCTCCTTCATCTGGCTTTGGAGTAGCCGGCATGGAAGGTATGGGCGGCGGTGCTGCTGGTGGCGCAATCGGCGGCGTATTCGGCAACAGCGCACCGAAGCCTGTTGTGAAGGCTGAGACGCCCAAGAAGGTCGCTATCTCTTCGGGTGTTGCAGCCGGCAATCTTCTCTCGCCCATCCGTCCCGTCTATCCGCCTATCGCGAAAGCGGCACATCAATCGGGTACGGTTGTCATCCAGGCCACAATCTCCAAGGCCGGAACGATTGAAAATCTGCGTGTCGTCAGCGGTAACGCGATGCTGCAGCAGGCTGCGATCGACGCAGTCAAGCAGGCTCGCTACCGTCCATACCTGCTGAACGGCGAGCCGGTGGAAGTGGAAACCACGATCAACATCGTCTTTAACCTTGGCGGTGGATGAGTAAACGGGTGATTGCGGCATCCGTCGATCACCCCTTCCCTAGTCTGAATGTGCACCGCCAACGGACGCATTCCTCGCAGCAGCAAACCTTTACGCCCAACAGAAAGAACCCCCAGGAGGAACGATTCAGTGATTCTCGCTCAGCTTGCACATTTCGCCTCGCATCCGGCCAGCCTGGCCATGTTTCAGGACCAGGGTGGTACCGTCGACTTCAGCCTTCTCGGTCTGTGGACCAACATGGGCTACTTCGCCAAGGGCATCGCTATCGTGCTCTTCATCATGTCGATCTGGTCACTTGCGGTGATGATCGACCGCTACCTGTACTTCACGGCAGCCCGTAAGCAGTCGCGCGAGTTTGCTCCTAAGGTTGCAGGCGCGTTGAAGGACAGCAAGCTCGAAGAGGCCATCAAGATCGCCGACCGCAGCAAGAAGTCGCACCTTGCTGAAGTCGTGACTGCCGGCCTGCAGGAGTTCAAGAGCACCGGCGGTCTGGTCAATGAAGAGACCATCGAGAGCTCGAAGCGCGCTCTGGAGCGCTCGGAAGCGATCGTTCACGCCAAGCTGAAGCGTGGCCTGGGTGTACTCGCAACGATCGGTTCTACGGCTCCCTTCGTCGGCCTGCTCGGCACGGTTATGGGTATTCTCAACGCCTTCCAGCAGATCGCAACGCAGAAGTCTTCGGGTATCGGCGCGGTTGCCGGCGGTATCTCGGAAGCTCTGGTTACGACCGCGTTCGGATTGCTCGTTGCTATCCCGGCCGTTATGACCTTCAACTACTTCACCGGCCGTGTGGAAGCTTTCGACGTGGAAATGGATAACTCGTCGAGCGAACTGGTCGACTACTTCATCAAGCAGAGCCACAAGCGGTAGTTTGCTTGTCTTCCCTGCCTGGGCGGCAATGAAGGAATGGGCGTTTCCAGCATAGCCTGCAGAATGGGTGATTCTCTTCTGCAGGCTAGCCGGGATAGATTTACCCGATCCTAATCGCGTCGCCAAATGAAGGAACCTGGTCTGAAGAAACTCTCTCTCGAGAAATTCTCTTCGGGTCGTTGTCTGAGTCGATAAAGACGCGGAGCAAAGACATGAGCATTTCAGTACGCAACGAAGGATCGAAGGTCAACTCGAATATCAACGTCACACCGATGGTGGACGTGATGCTCGTACTTTTGATCATCTTCATGGTTATCACCCCGATGCTCCAGAACAAGGTGCAAGTCGATCTGGCCAAAGTCGACAACCCTACGGTGATGCCCGATGCCGATAAGGAAGACGCGATTGTGGTTGCGGTCACACGCAACGGCGATGTGTACCTCGGTCAGGACAAGGTAGCTCCGAATGAACTGGGCGGCAAAGTTCGTGACAAACTGACAGACAAGCCGGGCAAGCAGATTTTCGTTCGCGCCGACGCGCGAGCAAAGTTTCTGGATGTCGAGAATGCGATCGACGATGTTCGCACGGCTGGCGTGGATTCGGTTGGTTTGCTCACGGAGAAGAAACAAGGGCCGGGTTCATCGGGCGAGTAGTCTTTCAGCCCAAGGGTATTCTCCCTCGGCAAAGCTTGCGATAAAAATTCAGGAGTTTACGACATGGCAATGACAGGCGGCGGCGGTGGCGGACAGTCCTCCGATATCAATGTGACCCCCCTTATCGACATTCTGCTGGTGCTTTTGATCATCTTCATGGTCATCGTGCCCGTTGCGCCTAAGGGCCTGGATGCGCTGGTTCCTCAGCCGCCTAAAGATAAGAAGCCACAGAGCGAGCCCGACAATCGTACGATTGTGGTTTCGGTTTTGCATACGGCGGGGACCCAGGTAGCGTACAAGATCAACCAGGATGATGTAGCCAAGAGCGATCTGTTGGCCCGCCTCACCTCGATCTATGCCAACCGTGCAGAACGAATCATGTTCGTCAAGGGTGACGACGACGTAAACTTCTCAAGCATTGCCGAGGTCATCGATATCGGCAAAGCTGCAAACGTAGATCACGTCGGCCTGATGACGCCGAAGATTCTCGCTGGACAGTAGTCGCAATCTCAGTGTTGAAGGCAGTCAGGGTTTCTTGTTGACCCCACTAGCGCAGTAGGAGTAATAATGCGCTGGGGCGTTGATAGGAGCTTCAAAGATTATGGCCGGGGACGATACTCCCAACGTCATCGGCCGCGCGGGGACACCAGGCGCGATATCCCTGGAGACGACTCGAAGGAGAAGGAAAAGAATATGAATCGAATCGCACGTCTGCCGGTGATTGCGGCTATGTTGGTCGCCATGATGATTTCGATGACCGGTTGCGAAAAGTTGAAAGCCCGCGATCAGTTAAACAAGGGAGTGGCTGCGTACAAGGCTGGAAAGTACGAAGAAGCAATTCGGCATTTTCAGGAAGCGACGACGCTTGATCCTAAGCTGCCCGCAGCCAAGGAATATCTGGCTACCGCGCTCTCTCAGAACGTAGTTCCTAACCTGAATACCCCCGAAAACCTCAAGACTGCTCAGCAGGCGATCGACACCTTCAAGGAAGTGATCCAGGAGCATCCGGATGACGTTAACAGCCTGAAGGGCGTGGCCAGCCTGTACTTCAACACCACCAAGTTCGACGATGCGAAGGAGTGGCAGAAGAAAGTCCTGGCTATCGATCCGAAGGATCCTGAAGCTGCCTACACCATCGGCGTGATCGACTGGACTCTGGCCCATAAGAATCTTCTCGACATACTCTCACCGCTCGGCGCAAACGACGATGGTGCGGGAAATGCCAAATTTCTTACCAAGGCTGCCTGCACCAACATCCAGGCGAAAAACGGACCTCTGGTCGAAGAGGGCTTGAAGTATCTGAATATGGCTATCGAGAACCGGCCCAGCTATGACGATGCCATGTCGTATCTGAATCTGACTTACCGCAAAAAAGCTGACATCGATTGCGGCAACGACGCTGCCCGCAAGGATGACGTAGCCAAGGCTGTGGATTGGAACAGCAAGGCCATGGGTACCCGCAAGGAAAACGAAGCCAAGAAGGAAAGCAAGGCTGGCGGCGGAATCGTGATGGATTCCAGCGGTCAGATGAAGTAAGCTACTGTTCGCAACGACAAGAAAGCCTCCCGGAAACCGGGAGGCTTTCTTATTTGTAATCAAGCAATTAGATCAGCGTTTGGCGGGAGAACCTACTGGGCACCATCCTTGAGAATCTGCTCAGCCAGGTAATTGTGAATTTTTGCTTCGTTGTACAGCATTTCTGAATAGGCATTTTGCAGGAGCTGCGCGTGGTTGTTGCGCAGGAGCTGGCGGATGTTCTGCTGGGTGCGCGGATCGGTCATATCGCGCTGGCCGGCAGGCCGCTTTTCGACGAGTTGATAGATCGCATAGCCCACAGTCTTGCGAGTGGGGCCGTCACCGCGGGTGATGGGAAGCGTATCAGTAATCTGGCCTGCCTTGAGCTTGCTGATGGCTGCGAAGACTTCAGGGTAGGTTGTACGAAGGGGCGATTCAAGGACAAAGCCGAGATCGCCACCATTGCTGCTGGTCGAGGGGTCTTCTGAAAAGCGTGCCGCTACTGAGGCGAAGTCTTCGCCTGCATCGAGACGGCCGCGGAGTGACTGTATCTTCTTTTTTGCGTCGGCGTCGCTAGTAGCCTTGTTATTTTGCAGGTTGGTTACCTGATTGGAAGGTTCATTCGTTACGACGATCGTGTAGAGGTGGTACTGCGGTTCGATGAGGTTGTAATCGCTCTTGTGAGCCGCGTAGTATGTGCCGATTTCAGCGTCTGTGATGTTGACCTTGGACTCAATCTCTTTATTTACCAATTTGTTCTTGGTGAGGGCGCGGCGGATATCACGGCGCAAGTCTTCGAGGGTTAGGTTCTTTTCCTTGAGCTGGCGGTCGAACTCCTCCTGGGTGGAGAGCGCCTTCATTTCGGTGACCTTGGCGTCGACCTCTTCATCCGTGGCAACGAGGTTGAGCTTGGCTGCGCGCTGCTGCAGAATCTCGTCCTCGATGAGATTGTGCAGAATGCTCAGGTGCTGGATGGCGGACTCTTCTTTTGAAGGCTTTTGCGCGCTGTCCCCGAGACTCTGCTTGTAGATGCGCTCGACGTCCGATTGGGTAATCTCTTTGCTATTCACAGTGGCCAGGACTTCTGGCGATGGCGTTCTGTGACAACCGATGAGATTTACGCAGATGACCCCGGCAGCAAGAGCCAGGCCGGTCAAGACTGGGGCAGTGGTCCGGATGGATGAAGCGGTGTGCTTTGGCGACAAAACTCAGTTCTCCCGGCGGGGCAGCTTGTCGAGAAGACGAAGTTTACCCAGATAATCAGGATAAACCCCGGAGGCGGGCATGGAAAACGGTTGTAACCGCGACGGATTATCTTCCGAGCGGAGGAGTTGCAGGAGGGGTTGAACCGGGCGCAGGCGGCGGCTGGATGCCGGCTGCGCGAAGCGCACGATCAATGACCATCCAGACCTGTTCGGACGGGATCGCACCGTTGATCTTTTCACCGTTGACAAAGAGAAAGGGAGTACCTTCGACACCGAGCGCCTCCGCCTCTTTCATAGACGCACGGACTGCGGCTTCGTCCTGTTTTTGAATGCAGGAACTGAGCTTGCCCGCGTCCAAAGAGAAGATTTTGCCCTGCTCGGTGGCGATGCGGTCGAGGGTAGCGTTGCTCTTCTGCGGATTGCGGTCCTCGCCAGAGACCTCCTGGCCGTGAGAGTGGAGGTAATCTACGTATCCCCAATAAGCCTTGGGATTCTGATCGGCAAGGCAGTTGGAGTCGACGGCTGCGTGCAGTGCCCAGGGGTGAATCTCGACTAGCGGATCGTCTTTATAAATGAAGCGGACCTTATCTTTGTAACGTTCGAGAGCCTCGGGGAAAAGTTGCTGGTGCATGCGTGCGCAGTAGGGGCACTCGAGGTCGTCGAAGTTGACTACGGTCACCTTGGCATCGGGATTCCCTCGTACTGGGCGGTTGTCCACGGGAATGTTCAAGGCCGGGATCGCTGCCAGATCGAAGGTTTCAAGCCGGGCCAGGGTTTTGTTGTCTGTCGAGATCAGGAAGTCGATGGGGGTGGAACGGCCGTTGCGCGCCACGGTGACGTGGAGCGAATCGTAGCCGGAGAGTTTGCTCGCAGTGCGCTCGCCAAAGGTCAGGTCGTACTCGGTGGGGATATTGAAGCGGCCGCGGACGAGTACCTCAATCTTACGGGCTAAAGCTGGGTCGCTGATACCGCTCTTTGCTGGCTCCTGGGCTTTGCAGCCTACGGTTACTGCCAGAATCAATACAGCTGAAAAAACTGCGAGACGAGTTGAGGCGAGACGCACGAGAACCACCTTTCCCACTGTCAGTATTATCGCAGTCCATGGGCTGCTATGTGTGTTGTGCATCCGATAGAGTCGGCGTTACCGTTCCGTCAACTCTCTGTAAGAGGAGCTAACATTTACCCTTTCGTGCTGTAACGTGGCTGGTGCTAATCTCGGCGCATGGCTACTGTCTCTTTGTATTCTTTGCCCTCGCTTCGGCGGAACGTCGTCTTGACTGCTGCTTTGCTTGCCGGAGTTACGGCTCTCGCACAGACTCCTGCGAAGAGAGCCATAACGCTCGATGATCTAGCGCGGATTGCTCGGGTGGGCAGTCCGGTGCTCTCGCCGGACGGGGCGTGGCTGCTCTACACGGTTTCCCGGGTGGACGCGAAGGAGGATAAGGGCAAGACCGAGCTGTGGATGGAGAAGTGGGATGGGAGTTCGGCGACGCAGCTGACGTTCAATAAAGAGGGGGCGTCGCGGCCTGCTTTCAGCCCAGATGGCAAGTACATCTCCTTTTTGTCGTCGCGGCCCGGCAAGGCGAAGGGAACGCAGATCTGGGTGCTGAACCGGCTGGGTGGCGAGGCGGACCAGTTCACGGCTATCACAGAGCAGGATATTGAGGATTATGCGTGGTCTCCCGATAGCAAGACGCTGTTGTTGACCCTGCAGCCCAAGTCTGAGCCGGATGCCGAGGAGGGCAAGCCGCCCGCGCCGCCGAAGCCGGTGGTGATCGACCGCTACCACTTCAAACAAGATGTTCAGGGCTACCTGAGGAACGACCAGAGGGACACGCTCTATCTGTATGACATTGCTACGAAGAAGCTCGACAAACTGACGACCGATAAAGGGGTGGATGAGCAGAATCCCGAGTGGTCGCCGGATGGGGCCTCGGTCGCGTATGTCAGCAACCATGATGCCGACCCGGACAGAACGGACAATTCGGATGTTTTTGTGGTGGCGGCCAAGGCTGGCTCGTTGGCGAAAAAGCTTACGACATGGTCGGGGCCGGACGGCGGACGAATCGCATGGTCCCCGGATGGGAAGTCGATTGCTTATACGCAGGGGGCGAAGCCGGAGTTGGGCGCATACAGCCAGGCTCGGCCTGCTGTGGTTACGCTCGAGGGCAAGGTCAGTTATCCCGCTCCCAAGCTCGACCGCAGCGTGAGCCAGCCCTGCTATCTTCCGGATGGAAAACTTCTCTACATCGTCAGTGATGACCGATCGCAATATCCGGCGGAGTTGACGACGGATGGGGCGAAGCGGCTGCTGACGGAGCCTGGGACGTCGATGGGGCTCGAGTGCGTGGGCGGACATATCGCGCTGCTGCATCAGGACGATACGCACCTGCCGGAGGTCTTCGCGCTGGAGGGGATTTCACTACGGAAGCTGACCGGGGTGAACGATGTGCTGCTGGCAGAGCTGAACCTGGCTGCGACGGAAGATTTTACTTCGAGGAGCAAGGATGGGACGGAGGTTCACGGACTGCTGACCAAGCCGCTCGGCTACAAGCAGGGCGACAAGGTTCCTACGATTCTCTTCATTCATGGCGGGCCGAATGGGCAGGATGGGCACAACTTTGCGTTTGAACGGCAGTTTTTTGCGGCGCATGGCTATGCAGAGATCAATGTGAATTACCGGGGGAGCTCCGGGCGGGGACAGGATTATGCGAAGGCCATCTTTGCCGACTGGGGGCATCTGGAGGTTGTCGATCTGCTTGGGGCTGTCGATGAAGTGGTGAAGATGGGCGTGGCCGATCCGGCGAAGCTGGGCATTGGCGGCTGGAGTTATGGCGGCATTCTCACCGATTACACGACGGCTTCGGATCAGCGGTTCAAGGCGGCGATCAGCGGTGCGGGTTCGGCGGCACCGCTCTCTTTCTATGGATCGGACCAGTACGTGCTGCAGTACGACAATGAGCTGGGAGTGCCGTGGAAGGCGCGGGATCTGTATCTGAAGCTGAGCTACCCATTGCTGGAGGCAGACAAGCGGATGCATACGCCGACGCTGTACATGGGTGGGGTCAATGACTTCAACGTGCCGATTATTGGTGGGGAGCAGTTGTATCAGGCGCTCAAGTATCTGAATGTGCCGACGGAGCTGGTGGTGTATCCGGGGCAGTTTCATGGATTCACGCGGCCGAGCTTTATCAAGGACCGGTATGAGCGCTGGCTGGCCTGGTATGACCATTACGTCGCGGGGAAGGCAGTTCCTGCGAGTCCGGTCCCTGCGCCTGAGGTGAAGCCGACAGCACTGGCGAAATAATCCTCTCGCGGCCTTCGGCATCGCGCATTTTCCGCGAACGAGGGAGATTGATGTTGACAATACCCTACGGGGGTATAGTACAAGAGAAATGCAGGGAAGTTCTTGCCCTGCGGGAGAAACAGCAAACCTATGCACATCGAATCTGCGCCGGAGCCTCCGAGTCGTCGGAGTTCTATGATGCGCTGCGGTGAGCGCCCGCAAACTGGCTCCAGCCTCGTGTGAGCCGATTGTCGTCCGCGTTCTTCGCAGTGCCCAACCTGTGAATTGAGCGTGTGAGCCGGGAATCTGGATTCCTGAATCATTCCCTCTCGAACTTTTCGCCTGCCCATCTTGTTGCCGAAACAGGACGCATGAGTGCGTGTGCCTGGTCGCTCGCTCATGTGTACGCAGGCTGGAACCAGGAGGAGCCATGAACCAAGAGATATTTGTTCTCCAGAAGTACGCCCCCCTGCAGCGCCGTTGGGTGCAGCAGGGCAATCGAAACCATCCGCTGGAATGTGTGTGGGTAGAGGTTGGCGAAACACGGGAGGCAACCCATGACTCGAATCGAGCGGGAGACGGAGGGGTACGTCTATGCGCGTAGCGGAGATGGAGCCGAAGGAGCATCGCGGCGTCGTTGTTCGACGCTCGTGGCAAAGGCATGTACTGAGCTTTCTGATGGTCTTTGGGCCTGGACTGATCGTGATGGAGGCAGACAACGATGCGGGTGCTGTCTCCACGTATATGCAGGCGGGTGGGCAATACGGGCTGCATCTGCTGTGGCTGCTTGTAATCCTGCTGCCCATCTGCTACTTCGTGCAGGAGATGGTGGCGCGGTTGGGGATCGCGACGGGCAAGGGCCATGCGGCGATGATCTACGAGCGCTTTGGCAAGTGGTGGGGGCGCTTCTCACTGATCGATCTACTGGTGGTTAACTTCCTCACACTAGTGACGGAATTCGCGGCGATCTCGCTGGCTTTGAGCGCTCTCGGCATCACTCCGT
>Ga0105248_10006410_pt1 | contig 12910 bp, 6 predicted proteins | sample KBSS34metaG_FD_81524 | JGI IMG/M metagenome (GOLD analysis project Ga0105248, IMG submission 81524) | Switchgrass rhizosphere microbial communities from Kellogg Biological Station, Michigan, USA - KBS S3-4 metaG | ecosystem: Host-associated > Plants > Roots > Rhizosphere > Soil | place... | reverse complement strand
GTGCTCGCGGCGCCGAAGTTTTTGAGCGTGTCGGCTTATCGTCACAGGGAGACGAGCGAAGTGTTTGAGCTTGTCGAACGGCCGCACCAGACGATTGATCTGCTGCCGTGGATGGAAGACGGCGAACAGATTCTGGTGCTCGCGAAGAAAGATTTTCCGCGGCCGGTTGTGAATGCGTGTGCCGACCAGGTGCGACTGGCCGGCGCTTCGTTGTCGGGCTACATCACCGAACCGATCAGCGCGATCGTCGAGACAGAGTCGTACGAGGAAGCTGTTGCAAGTGTGTTGTTTGCGCGCGCGAACCTCGCGAAGGAAGATTTACTTTCGATCGACGAGCCCTCTTTGTACTACACCTCACCCGGCGGAATTAACGAATTAGTTATGGCTAGTCTGGTGCAGGTGCGATCGTTTCCAACGTTTGACCGGCCATTGCCAAACTACACTTCGTTTCGCAGTGCCGGAACGGTTCGCGAGCTTGACGCGCAACAGGTGCTTCGAGCGAGTCATGTAGGCGGGATGTTTGACGCGCGACTCGAGATAAGCATCTACCGGTTGCTTGACCGGTTGAAACGGACTCATGGTCCATGGATCGGCGCGCCGGTCAAGTTGTCGGAACAAGCGGCGGAGATCGAGAGTGAGGCGGACGTGTTTTTACCCGCCGCGCGCGCGATCTTTGAACCTTCTCAACTTCCTGCTGGACCGCAATTCCTTTCGATTAGAGAAGGGACTTTTCTAGAACGCACCCAGGCGGGCGAAGACATCTCTGAAGTCCCGTTCGAATACGTGGTGCCGCAGAATTTTGGATTGAGCACTGTTGTTGTGTTGCCGGTGGTCAAAGTTGCGGGCGGCGTTTTCGCAGGCGTCGAGCTGCGGGATCTGCCGGTGGTGCAGTCGTTCACCGGCAGCTCACGCATCATCTCGGCGCCATCGTGGCGTTTGCCTCGTTCGGTGCGAAACGCCGGCGAGCTGCCCGCGTTTGTCGGCGCGGCGATGCGTCGCGAGTTTGCTCTCACGGTTCGAAACACGTGGGAGTTAGGTGGTCCGTACTTTTCGAGTCCCGGTGTTACACCGGAAACAGTTTACCCGTTGGTTGTTGAAGTGGACGCGAACGAAGTCGCGTCGTCGGCGCTCCGTTTCGTTGAATGCGACGCGCTCGCCCGCCAGCTCGATCGCATTCACGACGCGCACCTGCTCATCGCCGTTTATCGCCTGCGTCACGCGTTGGGACTTGCAGGTCCTGGCCCCTCGTAAAAGTCTGCTTAAAAAATGAAACTCAACACTACTCAACCAATCCTGGCGTTTGATGGACAAGACGACGTAATACCCGACTCGTTATCTGCGGCAGTTTTTGTGGGCGACTCTTTGTGGGTCGCCTCCGACGAGGTCACGAGCGTCGAGCGTCTGTCCTCCGCCGACGGCATCACGTTCGGCAACCACAAATCTTTCCCGCTTCGCGATTTGCTCGATCTACCGGCGCAGGGTACGGAGTTCGATCAGGAGATCGACATCGAGGGCCTGGACCACAACGATTCGTATCTGTGGCTGGTGGGTTCTCACAGTATCAAACGTAAGAAGGTCGACAACGACGGCGGCCCCACGGACAAGAAGATCAGGAAGCTCGCGAAGACCGAGATTGAAGGCAATCGTTTCCTGCTCGCCCGCGTGCCTTTGATCGAAAACGCAAATCAGGAGCTGGTGCGTTCGATCGCGGACCCGAACAATCCTCAGCACACGTTGACAGCCGGGCAACTCGCAGGCGACACCAGGAGCAACGCGCTTTCCGACGCGATCAAGCGCGCCGAAAGCGGCCACGGCGATGCACACCTCGCTGCGTTTCTCACGATTCCCGGGAAAGATAACGGTTTCGACATCGAAGGTCTCGCGGTTAGTGACGATCGTGTTTTCATGGGACTGCGCGGTCCGGTGTTGCGTGGGTGGGCGGTGATTCTGGAAGTGTCGGTGACGCCGGACGATCCGTTTCGGTTGAAGTTAAAAGAGATCGGACCGGACGGCCGCCAGTACCGGAAACATTTTCTCGATCTCAATGGTCTCGGAGTGCGAGACATCTGCGTGGATGGAGACGACTTGCTGGTTCTTGCTGGTCCAACCATGAACCTGGACGGTCCCGTCGCGGTTTTTCGTTGGCGCGGCGCGCTCGGATCGTCTGCGGAGCAGTTGGTTTTTTCGGACGGTCTCGAGCGTGTGTTCGACGTTCCCAGTCGCGCCGGTCACGATCACGCCGAAGGCATGGCGCTGGTTACCGATCCCAAACGACTCTTGATCGTTTACGACAGTCCCAGCGAGGAACGCAAGATCAGTGATCGAGCAGTTAAAGCCGACGTCTTCGAACTACCGGATTAGACCCGCAGCGAGCCGCGGAAACCGCGAGCGGCGTAGTACGAATCGGCGCCGTTGTGATAGAGAAACACCTGGTTGTAGCGGCGATCGCAGAAGAGGGCGCCGCCGAGTTTTCTGATTTCGGAAGGCGTTTTAACCCAACTCGACGTCTTCAGATCGAACTCTCCGAGCTGCTGCAACTCTCGATATTGCTCTTCCGTTAACAGCTCGACGCCCATCGCCGTGGCGATATCCACAGCGCTATCTTTCGGTTTATTTTCCTTCCTTGCATCGAGGGCTGCGCGATCGTAACAAACACTCCTGCGTCCTTTGGGACTTTCGGCTGAACAATCGTAAAAGACGTATTCGCCGGTTTTCTTATCGTGGCCCACAACGTCTGGCTCACCGCCCGTGTTTTCCATTTCGTTTAGCGACCAGAGTTTTTCAGCGTTGGCTTCCAGCTTTGCCTGCACCTTGGCCCAATCGACACCCTTATGCCGGTTCATGTTTTTCTCAAAACGGGCTTTCAATGTTTTGAGTAGCTCCTGACGCTGCGTTGGTGACAACTCGCTCTTCTTCTTTGTCATGCTTTCGGACCTTACCAGAATTGATCAAACGTCGGCTACTGTGACGAAGTACGTACCGTCGAGCTTTCCACCCGGACTCAACGTTTTTGCCGGTGGAAGATTGGTTGGGCCAAGACTCATGAATGCGAAGCTTCCCGGGTCGAACGCGTTGTACTGCGTCACGAACAGCGCGTTCTTTTGAGTCTCATCCTGCGCTAACGTCACCTTCACTCCTCGCCCTGCAAATTGGCCCACAAAGGAAACACTCAAGGGAGTGGCGCCGGACTGTATTCCAGCAGGCAAGACCGCGGCATCCTGAAACAACTCGCGCACAAGGCGCAGACCAAGACCACAATAACCAATACTTCGACCGCAGTTTCCGTTCTCGCCCCACACACTCGAAATGATCGTGATCTCGTGTGCAGTAGCGTTGAAAAGCGTCGTTCGCCACGTCCACACGTACGCCCCCGGCGTTTCTCGGACCGTGATCAGGCGCGCCTCATTGAAGATGATCTCTTCACCTTTTTTCCACGCGATCTCTTGTAAGAACCCGTTTCCCTGGGCGGGAGAGAGCGGTTGTAAACTCGTGGTCTGCTGCCGTCCGATCGCGAGCCGGCAATCTGCCGGTTCCGCCGACAACGACTCCTCCCAGAAGTTCACGTCAGAGCAGGTGAGTCCGAACTGAAGCCCTTTGTGATGCGGGTGATCCGGTGGTGGACACGCGACCACGTTGAGCCCACTCGGTGTGTACAGGCCTCTAAAAAACGACTTGAAGGGATCTTCGTAATGATAAGTGCCACAGAGTCGTCCACTGCTGTCGCGGATCTCGATGGTCGGAACGGTGTTTACGGACATATAGGCCTCCGCTGGTTAATGCGCGATTTCTGCGCGAAAACCACCTCGACGTAAAAAAGTTTTGAGTGAGCAAGGGAAGACCGTGCTGAAATCGTGTCGGTGGCGGCTGCTGCGAACTTCGGTGAAAAGGTTAAAAACCGCAATTACGGAGCCGGGAAAACAAAACAGTTTACTATTGACACAAGCCCGGTCCTGGAGTAGATTGCGCGGCATCGGTGCCTGATTCACTCGTTTACGTGCGACCGAACTAACCTCGCTGCCTCGCGTCAACGAACTTGACCCTTACGATGTGATTTCCTATCGACCATCCTCAATAGCTAGGTCGGGAAGCAGTAACTCAAATGCCGGTCTTAAGGCTACAACTCCTTGGTAGATTTTGCGCGAGCTATGGATGCCGGGAGATCCACAACTTTGAGGCAAGCAAGGTCCAGGAACTTCTCTGTTACCTGGCGCTGTATCGGAAACCCCATGCTCGCGAAACGCTGGCCACTTTATTCTGGGGTGACAGTTCTGCTTCCCAGGCAAAAAAGAATCTAAGACAAACGCTCTGGCAGCTACAGGCCGCACTCGACGCCAACCTGGGACCATTCAAGCAACGTGTCGTTCGAGTTGAAGCGGATTGGGTACAGCTAAACCCAGCGCTTGCGCTGCGCCTTGATGTATCAGAATTTGAACAGGCGTGCACTTCAGACAACGACACGCCGCGTGGTGAGCTTGATCCAACCACGGCGCAGAATCTGCAAAAGGCGATCCAGCTTTATCAAGCTGACTTACTCGAAGGATGTTACCAGGACTGGTGTCTCTTCGAACGCGAACGGCTGCAAAGCATCTATCTAGCAACGCTGGACAGATTAATCCGATATTGTGAAGCAACCGGTGATTACCGGCATGGGTTGGCCTATGCCACGGAGGTACTTCGCTATGATCCGGCTCGTGAGCGAACCCATCGTCAGTTAATGCGGTTGTATCACATCGCCGGAGATCGAACGGCTGCTTTACGGCAGTATCAAAGATGCGTAAGCGCATTGAAAGCTGAGTTGGATGTGCCGCCAAGTACTCGCACTGTAAAGCTGCGCGAAAAGATAGACGCCGAGGAGCTTGAGCCCTCCAACTCGTTTCCTCCAGGTTCAGAAAACAATTCAAACTTGCTGCCGGATGTGTTACGCCATCTCAAGCAGGTTCGAACCACACTGTCCGATATGCAGAAGCAGGTTCAACAGGATATCCGGAAAGTTGAGCTGGCATTGATTGATCGACGCTGAAGCTCGCCGCCTCAACCTCTAACCCTTCCCTTAACCCACCTTTCAAAAAAATCTGTTACAGACGCAGCGCGAGACGGCTCAAGAGACGTTGTCAAAGACCGGCATCTCGTACTCTCAAACCAATCAGAGTGCAGGCCAATCAGGCCAACTCGAGCTAAGGCATGGCTCATTCTTCCTCGCGCATATCGAAAGGCTTACACCTTGAGGAGATACCTGCCACGAATCATCTTGAGGAACCGACTGGTGAAGCGGCCTCTGAGCGAGCTCATTCATTCATCGTGAAGGTCTGGCTCGAAGAAGTGGCTGACAAAAGCGAACAGCCTGTGTGGCGGGGGCTGATCACTCATGTGCCGGGAGGTGAGCGCCGCTATCTGCAAAATCTGAACGAGGTCGCTCAATTCATTACGCCTTATCTACACGCGATGGGCGTGCGTACCGGTATTCGGGAATGGATCAAGAGATGGCTCACTCGTTATTAGAAGGTGATCCCTTCCGAGGATTTTAGAAAAGCAAGATCGGGGAGGTTCCCGGATGAAGCTCACACAAAGCCTCAACCGAACAGTGCTCGTGGCGATTCCCGCCTTTTTCGGCGATGAGCAAACGCGGGTTTGCAAGCTGGTGGACGTCGAAACCGCGGGGCTGTGGCTCGCATTCGACGAGTTACACGATCGACTCGGCCCGGCGTACGAGATCTCGGCCGCATGGACCGACCCAGTCATAGGGTTTTTTCCTTTTTGTCAGATCCTCTATGTCATCGATCCTTCCCAGTTTGCTGACCTGGTCAGCGGGCGGAAGCCGGCGACGCCCGCTCCCACTACACCAGCGCCGCCGAAAGAGGTGGAGCCCGGGTACTCGGACAGCAAAGGAAGACCTAAACACAAGGACTCGAAGCCCAGGAGGTAGACGGTGGCAGACTTCATAGTACTACGGCTCACACCCGCGGCTCCCATCGACGCTGCGACGTTCCAAACCTACCTCACCGGCCTTACGATCAACGTCTTCGACGCATCGTTCGCTACGCCCAAGGCGGGCATGCCGGGCGATACGACGCCACCGATCGGATCCGCCACCTTCAACGCGCCCACGTTCGTTGCCTTTCCGGCGCCGATAGGTCCGCCGATCGTGAGTTATCCAGCGGGAACCACGATCGTTCAGCATTTCATTGCGAACATCGTTGGACCGCTCGTCACCAGCGTCGACATGCAGTCAGTCGCCACCGCGGTCATTCCCTACGTCGCGCCGGCGGCGGAGTATCCCGGAACTAATCCCCGGCCCGATCTCCGGATTCAATTCCAGCGCGGCGGTAGCCAGACGATCATCGACCCGGATGTCTACTACGACACGCAACTGTTCACGGCCGGCGCCGCACCTCCACCGGACAATTATCAGAGCACCATTGGCGATGCCGATGTGAGCGTGTTCGTCACCGTGCCGGCCACGCTCGATTCATCACTCGCCGGCGTTGACCTGCCCGCGGATGGCAGTCTGCCCGCGTACGACAGCCTGCTGAATGCGATCAACACCGTGCTGGCCGCCGATCCTGGCGCGGGCACCGACCTCGCGACATTGACTTCGGCGCAGCCGTTGACGCCCGATCAGTGCCGGAACATCGCCTACGAGATCGTGTGGGCAGCGGCCCCGGATCTGCCGGCCCCTTCCGGACTAATCGGTCCGATGTACACGAACCCGCCGAATGACGGCGGACTGACCAACACGAACGAGCAGAATCGCATGCAGTTCGAAGGTCAGTTGGGCAGCTACTACGCGACGCGCAACGCTAAAGTCGAACGCCTCGCGAAGTACGTGTATGCGGTGGCTGCCGCAGTGTGGTGCGAGCAGCAAACCGTAGCGGCCGCACGCGCCCTGCTTCGCTTTCCCATCAATCCGCCGGCGACGCCTGAGATGACGACTGTGAACGAGGCGGAAGTTGTTCTGACCGGACCGCTCGCCCTCGATATTCCTGCGCAGTACTTCTATGTACTTGGCGCGCAGCTCCCGCTACATATCAGTCTCACTCAGCGCTTCGCCATGGCGTGCAGCGCGGACCAGCAGCAGAATCTTACGCATTTGACCGGCGCGGTTGACGACGGCGTGATTGTCGTTCCGCCCACCGCGCCCCAGCCGGCGATGAATCCGGCCCAGGCGGTTCGCCTTCTGAGCACGCTCTCAGTGTCCGCCGCTTCGACGGTACCGGAATGTCCCGTCACGTCAGCGGCGGCCATCTGGACCGCCTTCAAGGGGTTTCCCGCTACGGCTCCGCCTCCTGACAACTGGAGAACCTGGGAACCGGGCGACGATGCGATCGATTTCTGGCCCGCGGAGTTCGCGAGCGCGGCGGCGGGTGTTCCCGCTGCCTACCTCGCGCTCGATCTGTACGCGCTGACAGCCGGATACATCATCGCGAACTCGGCTCCGCCGGTGTCGCTCGCCGATCACATCGCGGCGAACCTGACGGTCCATTCGCCGACCACCGGAGCCGTGCTGTTTTCTCCACCCACCAGTGTTGTGGAGCTGGCGCAAGCTTTACCGGGCGATTGGGAAACGCTGTTCCAACTCTCAGTCCCGCCGCCGGGCGCTGCTCAGATCGACCTGTTGCCGCCGTTCACTTCGCCCGGTACGCCTGACGTGCGGATCGCTGCGTTCATCCGTCACGTCCGCAAATTTTTCGATCTCCCGAATGCAACGGCCAGCGTCACGAATCCTCCGGCCACCACCGCGCCGACGCTACAGCTCCCGACGATGCTAGATCCGATCCAGAGCTGGGTCCTCGCGTACGAGGTTTTGATTGGCGGGACCTTCACGTTTGGCACGGCGCTCGTCGAAGCGAATGTCGATGCTGCGGCGGCTGGCGTCTTTCCGGCGGATCTGATGGCCCAGGCGTGGTTGAAGAACGCCATTCACACACTGAACGATCTGTGCGCGTTGGCCGGTGTTCCCGGATCCGTCAATCCGCTTGCCGCGAGTCCCGAGTTCTCCATCGCCGAAGCTCTCTACGTGCGCGGGTTCACCAGCGTCGCGGACGTCCTGGCGCTCTCGCCAACGGAGTTTGAGGACGCGTTGCGAGGAACTGTTGCGTACGATCAGGCTGCGGCAATCTATACGAAGGCTCAGAGCCTGGGTAGTTCATCGACGCCGCCGCCGCTCCCACCGGGAACGTTTCAGCCGGTGAATCCCGGCACGCTTACCAATTGCGTTCCGCCTTGCTATCTGTCGCCACTCGGTCCGGTTGAATATCTTCACGAGCTGCTACAGCTTTCGGAAGCGTCCACGTGCGAAAATCCGTTCGCGCCACCCGCACAGGGTCACGTGACGCTCGGCGCCGCGGTGGCAGATCGTCGTGGTCCAATCGACTCTCTGCACGCGACACGCGCCAACCTCGATACGCCGCTGCCGCTCATCGACCTCGTCAACGAATGTCTCGAGTACATGGCGGCGACGCCGGCCACGCACGGAACCGTCTACGACACAGCAGAGAAGGAACTGCACGGCCATACACTTTGCGAAGAGGATTGCTGCTACCACGATGAGAGCAAGGGCATTGGTCTGCGTCATGAGCATGACGAGCCCGTCACGGCCGAACACCACCATCACGAGAAGTTTCATCACCACAAGCATGACGAGCCGCCGTGCCACGATCCGGCGACGTTGTTCGGCGCCGTACCTGAGCACTCGACTCCGGCGCCGCCATCCACTGCGAACGCCGCGGTAGAACCCGCAGTCTTCGACCTGCTGAAGCACGATTTCTCGTCCTGCTGTCTGCCTTACTCGCAAGCACTCGACGTTGCGCGCGTTTATCTGCGCGACTTCTGCACGACACGCTACGAGACGATGCGGACGTTCCGCCGGTGCATCACGGAGTTTGTTCTCGATCCCGAGAACCAGCCCGCCGGATTTCAGCCGCACTTGTGGCGGTACCCGGTCCGGATCGACATCGCGATCGAGTACCTCTGCATCACGCCCGAGGAATACACCGACGTGTTCCAGGGCACGTGGCCGGAACCCTGTGAAGGCCGCCCCAACCAACCGCCGGTGGGCACGCCAGGATCGCAACCAACACCCGACTCTGGCGATGACGAAATCTCAGGGCGAGAGCGGGTCGACGTCGCTGTGGACGCGGAGGACACTCGTCTAAGGAAGGATATCGTCATTCGACTGCCGAAATTCCTGAGCCGAACCTGTCTCAGTTATTGCGAGTTCTTCGAGCTCTGGAAATCGAGATTCGTCAAGTTCCACAACGGCGCCGACAAACGGAACGGCGAGTTTCCTGAGTGTGAACCATGCTGCCTTGAAGATTTGTGGATCGAGTTTCCGGAAGCGGAGCGAAACGAACAGAGCCTTATCAAGCTAATGATCTTCATCCGCCTGTGGCGAAAGCTGCGCGGCGCGTGCGGACCCGGTTACACCTTCGTCGAGCTCGCTGACGTATGTAATGTCTTGAAGTTGTTCGACAACAACACGCTCAATCCCGACTTCATTCGTCAGCTCGCGGCGTTTCAGATGCTCAGGGACGAGTTTGCGCTGCGGCTGACCGACCGTCGCACGGTGCCGGCGCCGGGTGCGACCGGCGCGGACCGTACACACATTCTCGCGCTCTGGGTGGGCCCGGCCGCGTCCATGTGGTCCTGGGCCGTGGACCACCTGCTGGAACGAGTTCAGCACTACGCGCGCACGCGCTGCCACGGGAAACATCGCCCGGAACTGCTGAAGCTGTTGCGGGACAATCTCGATCCACTCTCGAAGCTGGCGGGCTTCAATCCGTCACTCGCCACCGACACGTGGCACGCGCTTCCCACGCACACGCTGCGTCTCGCGGAAGTGCTGCTGAAGATCTATCTCTCGAACTTCGGCGTCGGAGAAATCCTCTTTCTGTTCACTGCCGATCCGCACGTCGACGGCGACGATCCATTCCCGCTCCAGGAACATAACGAAGCGCTCGACTCGCCGCTCGAGATCCCGGACGACGATCCCGAGCACACGCTCTGGAAGCTGCGCAACACATTGCTCGCGGCGCAGGTGTCCGATGACGAGGTGTCGCAGTGGACGTGGAGGCGCATCGCCCGCGCGCTGCACTGGCAATTCGGCTACAGCGAAGCCGATGTGACCGCTCTGGGCGAGCACTTTTTCCCGCGTGCGGTTGCCGGAGATGGCCCTCCCATTCCGCTCGATCACCGTCGCTACGCTGTTCCGCTGCCCGCAGCGAGCACTGCGCCGTTGATGTGGAACACACCGCGGGAAGGTCCGTTCAATTACGACGGGCCTACGCAGACGTTGTGGTCGGTGTTGCCGCTGACCGATTCGGAAGTGCTCGAGCAGTTCAGCCACCTGCGACCGCTTACATTGCCGGAACGGCAAGCCGTCCAGGATTTGTATTTCTCGCCGCGGCGGACCCTGGCCGCATTCGCGTTCATCTTCACGAACTTCGAAGAGGCCGAACGCCGTCTCATCGAATCACGCCAGGCGGAGCGCTGGTCCTACTTCCAGCAGCAGTTCGCGCTGTTCTACAAACGCTCTCAGTTGATCGCCGAGCATCTCGCCGCGCACGTCGCCGCCGCCACCGGCCAGCCGGAACCCGAGGACGCGGGCGAGGCAATGCTGGTGCTTCGCGAATTGTTTGCTGACGAAAACCGCGCGACCGCGTCGTGGGAGAACGACAACGGACACGTGCCGCCCGTCACGTGGACGCCGCCGCCCAACGGTGGAGCGCTCGCCGCGTTGTTGGGTCTGACCGGAACGGGTCTGCTCGGCGAATACTCGCCCGATGGTGGTTCCGTGGTGTGGCGCGACGTATCGGGTGCGGTGACAGTGTTCGGCGGCGAACGAGATCGCCGGAATTGTCCGGTGCCCTGCGTCCTGCCCGCGCTCGATCTAACGCTGGCGCCGGACCAGTTGCAGTTCGTCACCGTTCTCAACGGCTTGGCGATGCGCAACGCGGACGACTTGTGGATCGGTGGCGCGCAGGGATTCAGCGTGAAGTGGACCGGCGCGTTGCTGGTCGATCGCGAGGGAAAGTACGAGTTCAGCGCCGGTGGCCCAACGCCCGACGGCGAAAAGCCGGACGCGAGTATCTGCGAGCATCAGCGGTGGCGCGTGATGCTGAAGCGCGGCCAGCGCACCTGGATCCTGCTGCAGCACCAGTGGCACGCCGAGCACGGCGAGCCTTCGTCGTCCGTGCACCTTTTGCCCGGCGTCTACGAGTTGACGATCCTTTTGAACCAGCATGGTCCCGCCTTCCACAGCGACGACGAGGCGATTCCACAGCAAACAGGATTCCAGATCAAATACTCCGGTCCCGATACCGAAGACAAGCTGATGGCACTGCCGCACGATCGGCTGTTCCGTGTTTTGAAGGACAACACTCTCGCCGACGGCATCGCCGGCTTATCGACGGTTGCGACCGGCTTTCTTAACGAACACTACACCAGCTCGCTGCGCGACATCCGCCGCACGTATGAGCGCGCGTTCAAGGCCCTTCTCTTTGTGCACCGGTTCAAGCTGTCAGCAAAGCGCTCTCTGGAACGCCGTTCGGAGCTCGGTTACATGCTGGCGCAGAACGAGAAGTTCGCCGGCCGCGCCTTTTATCGCAGCGGGCCCAACTTCGTTCTGCACGCCGCGGACTTCGATTTCAACCTGCTGCCGCTGCGCGATGACTATCACGAACCGAGCGCCGCACAGGACGCGCGGGTTCAGCCGTCGCTGCAACGAACGCAGGCGCTGTTCGACTGGTGGGAGAGAACGTTCGACTACACGCGCATGCGCGACGACGTCGCACACCGCTCGGAGCGCGAGGTGTGGCTGCTCTTCGACGAAGCGAACGAGAAGCAACCCGCCCATCCTGCATATCTTCTGCGTCACATGGGGGTCGACGCTCGTCACTGGCAACTGGACGTGCACTACTTCCAGTCGCAGATCTCACCGGTCTACGCGTTGACGAGCGACGATATGGAAGACGAGCGCTGGGTCCTGCGCGCGTGGCATGCCGACGAGTGGATTCGCCGCCTGCGACACTACTTCTGCGGCAAGGACATCAGGGCAGCCCGGCCTGATCTCTGGGCATCCGACGATCCCAGCGCCGTCGTACCCGGACTTTGGATCGACGGCAACCCGAATCCCACCGGTAACGCGAATCTGTTTCACTACCTGCTCGACGGACTTATCGAGAGCGGAGAGCCGCGCCGCTACGCGGATTTGCAGCGGCTCAACAACTGCCTGCGCGAGCGCGGCCGCGATGCGCTACTGGCTTACCTCTGCGCCTCCAACCGCGTGGCGTTACCGTGGGGCGGCTTCGCGGAGACACCGAACGATCTGAGTAGCCTGCTGCTGCTCGATGTCGAGGCCGGCGTCTGCGAGCGTGCCAGCCGCATCGAGGAAGCGATCACCGCGGTTCAGAGCTTTATCCGTCGCGCGCGTCTCGGTCTCGAGCCTGGATGGACCGTTAGCTACGGCTTCGCACAACTGTGGGACCGTCGCTTCAAGACTTTCAAGGTTTGGCAAGCGTGCAAATGCCGCGAGCTGTACAAGGAGAACTGGATCGATTGGGATCAGCTCCGGGAAGCACAGAAGGTTGAATCGTTCCGCTTCCTCGAATCGGAGTTGCGGCGCGCGACAGTCACGATCGCGGCGCCCGGCGGACTCGAGTACTGGCCGGATCCGGCGCTGCCGCGTGACTGCGCGCTGACGCGGCTTCAGGATCGCGATCCATCGTCACTCCTGCAGATTGCGCCTCCTCGAGAAGGACTGGGACTGCTTGGCACACCGGAACGCGACGCGCGGCCGTCATGGCTGGCGCCCCTCGATAGTATGCAAGCGCCGCCACGCGATACTCGCGGCCTTGTAGAAACTGCGATCGAGGCTGTGGCAACACCGAACAATCCCGCGAGTGCGGGCGGCCCG
>Ga0105248_10006409_pt1 | contig 12912 bp, 14 predicted proteins | sample KBSS34metaG_FD_81524 | JGI IMG/M metagenome (GOLD analysis project Ga0105248, IMG submission 81524) | Switchgrass rhizosphere microbial communities from Kellogg Biological Station, Michigan, USA - KBS S3-4 metaG | ecosystem: Host-associated > Plants > Roots > Rhizosphere > Soil | place... | reverse complement strand
CTTCGTGCGCTGGAATGGCGCGCTGTCTCCGATCCCGGCATTGAGGATGACATAGTCCAGCGGGCCATTGGCACTGCGCGCGTCTTCGAAGGCCTTTTCGAGCGCGTCACGATCCGTCACGTCGCAGGTTACGACGGTCCCGCCAATTCCCGCGGCGACCGCTTCCAGCGGCTCGCGGCGGCGCCCCAGCAGGCTGACTCTCGCGCCTTCCGCGGCAAACATCTGCGCCGTAGCGGCACCGATTCCGGTTCCGCCACCGGTGATCAAAGCATGGCGTCCTTGTGCCCAGCCCATGTCTTTCCCTCTTTTTCCCTGCTTGGCCGAAGCATTGAAAGGTGGCAAGCGACGCCGCAACAGGAGAAGCCAATATGAAGACCCGCGCCGCCGTCGCCTTTGAAGCCAAGAAACCGCTCGAAATCGTCGAACTCGACCTCGAGGGACCCAAGGCCGGCGAAGTGCTGGTCGAAATCATGGCAACCGGCATCTGCCACACCGACGCCTACACCCTCGACGGCTTCGACAGCGAAGGGATCTTCCCCTCGATCCTGGGACACGAGGGGGCCGGCGTGGTGGTCGAGGTGGGCCCGGGCGTCACCAGCGTGCAGCCCGGCGACCATGTGATCCCGCTCTACACGCCCGAATGCCGGCAGTGCAAAAGCTGCCTGTCGCGCAAGACCAACCTCTGCACGGCGATCCGCGCCACCCAAGGGCGGGGGCTGATGCCCGATGGGACCAGCCGCTTCGCCTACAAGGGCCAGCAGATCTTCCACTACATGGGCTGCTCGACCTTCTCCAACTACACGGTGCTGCCGGAGATCGCGGTGGCGAAGATCCGTAAGGACGCCCCGTTCGACACCGCCTGCTACGTCGGCTGCGGGGTGACCACCGGGGTGGGCGCGGTGGTCAACACCGCCAAGGTCGAGCCCGGCGCAACTTGCGTGGTGTTCGGCCTGGGCGGCATCGGCCTCAACGTCGTCCAGGGGCTGAAGCTGGTCGGCGCCCGAATGATCGTCGGCGTCGACATCAATCCGGATCGCGAGGAATGGGGCCGCCGCTTCGGCATGACCCACTTCGTCAATCCAAAGACGATCTCGGGCGACGTGGTTCCGCATCTGGTCGAGCTGACCGACGGCGGGGCGGACTACACCTTCGACGCCACGGGCAACACCGTAGTCATGCGCCAGGCGCTGGAGGCCTGCCACCGCGGCTGGGGCGAGAGCATCATCATCGGCGTGGCTGAGGCCGGCAAGGAGATCGCCACCCGGCCGTTCCAGCTGGTCACCGGACGGGTCTGGAAGGGCACCGCCTTCGGCGGCGCGCGCGGGCGCACCGACACCCCGAAGATCGTCGACTGGTACATGGACGGCCAGATCGAGATCGACCCGATGATCACCCACCGCTTCCCGCTGGAACGGATCAACGAGGCCTTCGACCTGATGCACCGCGGTGAGAGCATCCGCAGCGTCGTGGTCTACTAAGGTGGCGCTGGAGATCGTCTCGAGCGCCCGCAGCTTCGGCGGGACCCAGGCCGTATATCGCCACGCGAGCCGGGCGACCGGGACGGAGATGGTGTTCTCGGCCTATCTGCCGCCGCAGGCGCAGCAGGGCCGCTGTCCGGTGGTCTGGTATCTCTCCGGCCTGACCTGCACCCACGCCAACGTCACCGAGAAGGGCCAGTTTCAGCGCGTCTGCGCCGAGCTCGGCCTGGTCTTCATCGCCCCGGACACCAGCCCGCGCGGGCCCGGCGTGCCGGACGATCCGGACGGCGCCTGGGATTTCGGCCTCGGCGCCGGCTTCTACCTCGACGCGACCCAACCGCCCTGGTCCGCCAACTACCGGATGGAGAGCTATGTCGCCGGCGAGCTGCCGGAGCTGGTGGCGGCCGAGCTGCCGGTCGACCTCAGTCGCCAGGGAATCGTCGGCCATTCGATGGGCGGGCACGGCGCGCTGACGCTCGCGCTCAAGACCCCCGAACGCTGGCGCAGCGTCTCGGCCTTCGCGCCGATCAGCTCGCCGATGCGCTGCGGCTGGGGCGAAAAGGCGCTGTCAGGCTATCTGGGGGCGGATCGGACGGCCTGGCGCCGCTACGACGCCACCGCACTGCTGGAGGACGGGGCGCGGGTCGGCGAACTGCTGGTCGACCAGGGCGAGGCCGACCCCTTCCTCGACCAGCTGCGGCCGGATCTGCTGGAGATCGCCTGCGCCCAGGCCGGCGTACCACTGACGCTGCGCCGGCGGCCCAGCTACGACCACAGCTACTATTTCATCGCCAGCTTCATGGAAGACCACCTGCGCTGGCACGCGGCGCGGCTGGCCTGAGCCGTCTCAGGCGGAGATCGCCTGGGGCGACCAGTCGACCTCGTGCACCCCCGGCCGATCGGAGAGAGCGCTGAGGAATTCCGGCGGTTGGGCGCGGTCGCGGAGATGTCCGTACCATTCCAGCTCGGCGCGGACCTCGTAGCGCTCGCCGCTGTCGCGGTAGGTGATCGCCCAGGCGACGGCGGTCTGGCCTGAGGTCCGCAGGATCTCCCGCAGCTCGCTTTCCGGCAGATGTTTCCGCTCGGCGCACACGGTCAGTCCGGCGCGGAACTGGCGGCGGATGGCATGGTCGGCCCATTCCAGGGCCGACAGCATGATCAGGCCGGCGACCGTGACCGCGCTGCCCAACACTAGCTGGCCGGCGCCGAGCGTCAGTCCAACCAGGGTCATGAACCAGAGGGTGGCGGCGGTCGCCACGCCCATCACCGAATCGCCGCGCCGGACGATCGCGCCCGGGCCGATGAAGCCGATGCCGGTCAACACGCCGAGCGGCAACCGCAGGACGTCGAGCCGCAGGAAGCTGCTCGGCTCGGGGCCCACCGTCTTCAACAGCAGGTTGGACAGCACCATGGACAGGCAGGCGGCGACGCACACCAGGGTGGTGGTCCGCAAACCCGCGCTCTGGCTGCGGGCCTCGCGATTGTAGCCGACCAGCATGCCGGCGAGCGTCGCCAGCCCCAGGCGCAGGGCGATGTCCAGCCAGGTGGGATTGGTTAGCATCCGCAGCTTCTACCGTAGCTTCACGGTGGTCATAACCCCTCGGGCCGCGGCCGTCGCATCAAAGGGGGTGGGAAGGGCTGTTATGTCGATCCGCATGCGGCCTGACCGGGCAGGCGGGATCGATCCGCCGAAAACGCCGATTGAGTCCGCGCGACGTCTCGAAAAGCGTCCGGAATTCGGCTAACAGGTTCGCGGCGCCCCGGTGGCGGCAGACTATTGGAGACTCTGGCTTCGTGATCAAGACCGGTCCGCATCTGAAGCAGGCGCGGGAAGCGCTGGGCTGGACGCCCGTGCAGCTGGCGCGCGCGCTGCGGCTCGCCGGCGGCGACAAACAGGGCGAGAAGCGTGTCCTGGAAATGGAATCCGGACGCCGGGACATCTCCGGCCCGGTCACCGTCGCCGTGGAATCATTCCTGCACGGCTACCTGCCTGTGGGCTTCAAGCCCGACGGCGAGATGGTCGCCGCCGAAGCGGCCGAGCCTTAGGGCGACCCAGCCCGGACGGGGCCGCGGCGATCGACCTTATCGATAGGGCGGCCGGGGGATCGAGGCCTGCGCCGCGCGCAGCGCCGCCGACCATCGATCGTTCAGGTCGCGATAGTAGGGGTCATGGTCGTCGATGCGGTGCACCAGCTGCGCCCGCCCTTCGCCCGTCCGCGCGGTCATCAGGTCGATCGGCAGACCGACGGCGAGGTTGGAGCGCATCGTCGAGCTGAACGAGATCAGCGCGATCTTCACCGCCTCGTCGAGTTCGGTGTCATAGCTCATCGCCCGGTCGAGGATCGGCTTGCCATACTTGGTTTCGCCGATCTGCAGATAGGGCGTTTCGGGACCGCACTCGATGAAGTTGCCGGCGCTGTAGACCAGGAACAGCCGGGTCGGCTCGCCGTCGATGCTGCCGCCGACCAGCATGGTCGCGTCGAAGTTGACGTCGCCCTGCTTCAGCCCCTCCATCTCGTCCTTGGTGAAGCGAATGGCCTGGCCGACCAGATAGGCTGCGCGATGGATGGAGGCGACGGTGGCGAAGGATTCCGCCTCGCCGGTGTCCGGCGCCGTGAAGCCCAGCTGCACCCGTTCCAGGGCCGCCTGGGTGGTCGACAGGCTCCCCGCCGAGGCGATGGCGATCAGCCGGCGGCTGTCGTCGCCGTAGACCCGAAGCTTGCGGTAGGTCGAGACATTGTCGACGCCGGCGTTGGTCCGGGTGTCGGCGAGCATGGCGAGACCCTGCCTCACCAACAGGCCCACGCAATAGGTCACGTCGTCTCCGATCAGTCCTGGCGCTGGCGCACCGATTGGCGCGCGAGCACGGCGACGGTGAGGTGCTCCTCACCGCCGCCGCGGCGCGCCCCGCGAAGGGGCGCAGCGTCCAGATAGTCGAGTCCGGTCGCCACGCGAAGATAGGTCTGATCGGGACAGACGGCGTTGACCGGATCGAAGCCGGTCCAGCCGAGCTCCGGGATATAGGCTTCGGCCCAGGCGTGGGCGGCGTCCTGTTCGCCGCCGTCGGGACGGCACAGGTGGCCGGAGACGTAGCGGGCCGGCAGCCCCATCCGCCGGGCGGCGGCGATGAAGATATGGGCGTAGTCCTGGCAGACCCCGTGCCCCTGGGCGAAGGCCTCGGCGGCGGAGGTGTCCACCTGCGTCGCGCCGGGGTGGAAGGTCATCCGGCCGCCGAGCGCCTCCATCAGGTGGTGCAGGCGGGTGAGGGGATCGCCCGTCGGCAGGCTGGCGGCCCAGTCGGCGAGGGCGGCGTCGGCGTCCGTGAGCGGGGTTCTTCGCAGGAAGACGCCCGGCGGGAAGGGCTCGGGCGCGCCGCGCACGACCCCGGCGGTCTCGCGCACCTCGACTTCGCCGGTCACCCGAACGGTGAGCCGGTTCACCGCGCCTTCGGCGTAGAAGATGTGCAAGGTGTTGCCGAACGCGTCGCGGCCTTCGCGCAGGAATCCGTCGACGTCTACGTCCACCCGCCAGTTGAGCACCAGCTGACCCTCGTGATCGCTGGGTGAGACCCGCAGCGCCTGAATGACGCCGTAGGCCGGCGTGTCATAGGTGTAGCTCGTGGCGTGGCGGATGCGGATGCGCATGGGCTTCAAAACGCGAATTGCTCGGCGATCGCGAGGCCGAGGCGGTTGTTGTCGACGATGAAACGCTCAATGAACTCGTGCAGGCCAGAGGCGAACACCGCCTTGATGTCGCTCTCGCGCAGCTGAAGCTGGATCTGCGACGCCTGCCGGTGCGCCGGGCCGCGCCGCCCCGTACCGGCGCCGAGAAAGTCCAGCAGCTCGACGACGGTCTCGTAGCAGCAGGCCAGCGAGCGCGGCATGCGGTCGTTGAAGATCAGTAGGTCGGCTACCAGCCAGGGCTTCACCACGTCGCGATAGACCCAGCGATAGGCGGTGAGGGCCGAGACCGTGCGCAGGATGGTCGACCACTGGAAGTAGTCGAGGCTGCCGCCCACCGGCTCGTCCCGCGGCAGCAGCAGGTGGTATTTCACGTCCAGCAGGCGCGCGGTGTTGTCGGCGCGCTCCACCGCCGCGCCCAGCTGCAGGAACCAGTAGGCGTCGTCGCGCAGCATGGTGCGCTGGGCCGCGCCGTCGAAGCCGGCGACGGAGCGCTGCACGGCTTCGGTGAACTCGCGCACGTCGTTCGTCGTCAGATCCTGGGCGCGCCGCCGCTGCACCTCGTGCCAGGCGGCGTTCAGCGCTTCCCACGCCTCGCGGGTGAGGCCGGTGCGGACGGCCCGGGCATTGCTCCGCGCATGTTCGATGCAGGTGCAGATCGCGGACGGATTTTCCGCGTCGGCCGTCAGGAAATGGATGACGGCGGCCTCGGTCGGCTCGCCGTGGGTCAAGGCGAAGGCGTCGGCCGCGCCGGCCGCGGCCAGCGCCCCCGACCAGGCGGTGGGATCGCCCCCGTAGGTGGTCGGCAGGCCGGACAGCCGGGCGGTCGCGTCCAGCAGGCGGGCGAGGAAGTCCGCACGCTCCATATAGCGTCCGGTCCAGTAGAGATTGGCGGCGGTTCTGGAAAGCATCGCGTCAGCAGCCCGCCACCCAGGTGTCCTTGGTCCCGCCGCCCTGGCTGGAGTTCACCACCAGCGAGCCGGGGGTCAGCGCAACCCGCGTCAGCCCGCCGGGGGTGACCTTCACGCCGTCGGCGCCGGTCAGCACGAAGGGGCGCAGGTCGACGTGGCGCGGTTCGAGCCGACCCTCGTGCAGGGTGGGGCAGGTCGACAGCGCCAGCGTCGGCTGGGCGATGAAGCCTTGCGGGTCGGCGCGCAGCTTGGCGGCGAATTCGTCGACCTGCGCCCGAGTGGCGTGCGGCCCGACCAGCATGCCGTAGCCGCCCGAGCCGTTGACCTCCTTGACCACCAGTTCGGGGAGGTGGTCGAGCACATAGGCCAGGTGTTCGGGCTCGCGGCAGCGCCAGGTCGGCACGTTGTTGAGGATCGGCTCCTTGCCCGAGTAGAAGCGGATGACCTCGGGCATGTAGCTGTACATCGCCTTGTCGTCGGCCACCCCGGCGCCGATCGCATTGGCCAGGGCGACGTTGCCGGCGAGGTAGGCCGACAACAGGCCCGGCACGCCCAGGGTCGAGTCCGGGCGGAAGAACAGCGGGTCGAGGAAGGCGTCGTCGATCCGCCGGTAGATGACGTGCACCCGCCGCGGCCCCTCGGTGGTGCGCATGTAGACCAGGTTGTCGCGCACGAAGAGGTCGGCGCCTTCGACCAGCTCCACCCCCATCTTGTCGGCCAGGAAGCTGTGCTCGTAGAAGGCCGAATTGTAGGGGCCGGGCGTCAGCACCACGATGGTCGGCTCGGCCTCCGGCCCCTCCGGCGCCACCGAGCGCAGCGTCTCGAGCAGCACGTCCGGATAGGTCTCCACCGGCGCCACGTTGGCGCTGGCCACCAGGTCCGGGAACAGCCGCATCATCATTTCCCGGTTCTCCAGCATATAGGAGACCCCGGAGGGGGTGCGGGCGTTGTCTTCCAGCACGAAGAAGTCGTCAGGGCCGGTGCGCACCAGGTCGACCCCGGCGACGTGGACGAAGACGCCCTTGCTGGGCCGGTGGCCCATGACCGCCAGCTGGTGCTCGGGGTTGAGCCGCACCAGCTCCTCCGGGATGATGCCGGCCTTGAGGATCTCCTGGGCGCCGTAGAGGTCGCCCAGCAAGGCGTTCAGCGCCTCGACCCGTTGCACCAGGCCAAGCTCGATGCGCCGCCATTCGCCGGCGCTCAGCACCCGCGGCACCAGGTCGAACGGGATCAGCCGCTCCGACCCGCCAGGGTCGCCGTAGACGTTGAAAGTCACCCCGGTGCGGCGGAACAGAAGCTCCGCCTGGGCGCGTCGGGTCTCCAGGAGTTCCCGGGGCGCGGCGTCCAGCCAGGCGCGGACCTGGGCGTAGGTGTCCCTGGTCCCGTCTCCTGGCCAGCCGTCCATTTCGTCGAAGGCCGTCGACATCTACACCGCCGTAAGCTGCACCTCGTCAGCCAAGGCGAAAGCGGTGGCGACGCACAGGTTCCGCCGCCTCGCCCGCGGCCGGCGACGCCCGGCGCCAACAATACGCGCAAACCTCGGGGGTGGCTCGCCCAGAATTCAGGCGCCCTGGGCGACGGGCGCCGTCCGCCGCGCCTCGTGGAAGGAGATCAGGCGGCCGGCCGCCTCGTCCCACAGGCTCAACCGCATCGCCTGGAAGCCATCCTTCAGGGTGATCCGACTCGTCGCCTTGAGCTGCGGGTGGTCGTTCATCACCTGCGGCAGGTGGTAGAACGGGATCCGGCTGCCGACGTGGTGGACGTGGTGCGCGCCGATGTTGGCGGTCAGCCAGCGCAGGGGCGCCGGCAGATGCAGGTAGGAGGAGCCGCGCAGAGCCGCCTCGTGCAGGCTCCAGCGCTCGTTTCGCGCCCAGTAGGCGCCCTCGAACTGGTGCTGCACGTAGAACAGCCAGACCCCGATCGAGGCGGCGAGGACGACGATCGGCAGGTGCACGGCCAGGAGGGCGGCGGGACCGGCCAGCAAGATCTGCGGGATGATCAGCAGCGCCAGGCCGAGGTTGTTGCCGACGACGCTGCGCCAGGCCCGGCCCTCGCGCATCAGGCCGATCGGCGCGCGGTGCTGCAGCACGAACATGTAGCAGGGACCGAGGCCGAACATCACCACCGGGTGCCGGTAGAGCCGGTAGGCGAGCCGCATCAGCCAGGGGCGAGCGCGATACTCCTCCACCGTCAGCGTGTCGACCGCGCCGAGACTGCGCCGGTCGAGGTTGCCGGAGGTGGCGTGGTGGATGGCGTGGGTGCGCCGCCAGTAGTCGTACGGCGTCGCCGTCAGGACGCCGATGATCCGGCCGGTCCAGGCGTTGGCCGCGGGCGAGCGGAAGAAGGCGGCGTGGCCGCAGTCATGCTGGATCATGAACATCCGCACCAGGAAGGCGGCGGCCGGCAGCGTCAGGACCACGCCCCACCACCAGCCGCGGTTCACGGCGAACAGGGCCAGCCCCCAGAGGGCGATGAGCGGGATCGCCGTGACCAGGATCTCGAACACACTGCGCCGGTGGCTCGGGCGCTGGTAGGGGGCGAGCGCCGCTCTCAGGGCGCCGGGTTCGGTGGGAAGATTCATTGGGGCTCGCTAGGGGGACTGGCTGGAGCGCTTATCGGCCTAATGCGACGGATTCTGGGTGCTGTTCCAGAACCGCGGGAAAATGCCGGTCGGCCGCCCGATCTGCGCCGCGGACTTGAACCCGTCGTACGAGGGCAATATCGCTGCTGTCCGACAAGGCTGATCACCGCCCATAGGAGGAAAGACCCATGCCCACCGCCATCCAGGACGTGCCGCTGAAAACCATCACCGGCGAAGACGCCAAGCTCGCCGACTATGCGGGCAAGGTCCTGCTGGTGGTGAACGTCGCCTCCAAGTGCGGGCTGACGCCGCAGTATGAGGCGCTCGAGAAGCTCTACGCCGACAAGCGCGACGAGGGCCTAGTGGTGCTGGGCTTCCCGGCCAACGATTTCGGCGCTCAGGAGCCGGGCACCAATGAAGAGATCCAGGACTTCTGCAGCACGACCTTCGGCGTCGACTTCCCGATGTTCTCGAAGATCGCGGTCACCGGACCGGAGATCCACCCGCTGTACAAGGCGCTGACGGAAACCTTGCCGAAGGCGGTGTCGACCAGCGACACCGACTTCCGCGCCAAGCTGGCCGGTTACGGCATGACGCCCAATCCCGAGCCCGGCATTCTCTGGAACTTCGAGAAGTTCGTCATTGGCCGCGACGGCGAGGTGGTCGCCCGCTTCGCGCCCGATACGGCCCCCAACGATCCGATCGTGCTGGCGGCCCTCGACAAGGCGCTCGCCGCGGCTTGATCGGCCGGCGTTTACCGAGGCTAAACCTCGATGGCGGAACAGTGTGACCTGGGAAACCGGGGGGTGAAGAGCATGACTGGCACTGCTGCACAGGCGGCCATGACCGACGTGCTCTCTGCGGTTGCGGGAGAGCTGGTGCTCGCCCAGAGCACCTGCGCCCGCCTCGACGGCGCCCTGGGTCAGCTGTTGCACGGCGCGCCGGCCGAACAGCGCGGCGCGGTGATGCGCGAGCTGCACGTCGTCGATCTGCTGAACCAGCAGATCGCGGCGGTGGCCGGCTTCGTCGATCGCCTCTCGACCGGTCTCGGCCACGGGCTCACCGTGGAGGTCGGCGACGCCCTCGGCGGCATAACCCTGGGCGAGGTGGCGCAGCGCCTCGGTGAGGGCGTCGGCCATGCGGCGCGGCCGACTGAGGCGGCCAATGAGGACGTCGACTTCTTCTGACGCGAGAGGCAGGTTGCGACGCAACCATGGCGTAGCTTTTGCTTTTAATCTTCAGACGATGCGCGGCGTCGGTCCGCGCCATCTGGAGATCTGCGACATGATCACCGACGAAACCTCCTTCGTAGCTGCGCTGGAGCGTGTTGCGGGCCTGCTGGAGCATCCGCCGCGCCAAGGCACGGCCCAGGATTTCGAGCTCTCGGCCCTGCTCGAGGAGGTCGCCCAGTACGAGACCCAGTTGCAATCGCTGCCGACGACCTCGGCGCTGGACGGCATAGTCGCCCGCGCCCACGACCTGATGCGCGACGCCGCCGCCTTGCGGGCGTCCCGCGCCGCCGCCGAGCGTCCGCGCTGGAGCAGCTTCCCTGAGGACGGGGAGGGGATCGGTCCGACCACCGGCGTCTGACGCCCCCGCCAGTCGCATATCCGGCTCAGGCGCGCACGGCCGAGCTTCCGCCGGACTTGGGAAACGCCGTGGCCAACCCACCCGTCGTGACCCGCAAGACCCGTCGCCGTCCAACGCCGGTTGAACCGCGGTTCGGCGGCTCCCCGACGGAGCGTGGGAGCCGCCACGACCGCGAAGCCGTTTGCCGGGTTTGGCGGCCTCCCCGCAGACCGGAGGGGCAGTGGGAGGCCGCCATTCGAATGAGGGCATGTGCGGCTAAGCCCACGCCATTCGAGACAGGGCCACGGTTTGGGAGGCGGGACCCTGCTCAGCGAAGCTGGAGTGTCAGCCGGGCGGGAGTAGGGCCGTTCAGTGTCCCGATTGTATCGCTCAGGCGGCCCGCATGACCGCGGCGACACCGGGGAGGCGGGCGCGGGCAATCAGGCCCTGTTCGGCCGAGATCAGGTCGAGATCACCGCCGTGCGACCGTAGCACCGAGCGCGACACAGCCAGGCCCAGGCCGACGCCCGGAGCTCCCGAGGTCCGGGCGTCCGAGCCGCGGTAGAAGGGCTTGAACACCTCCGTCAGCTCCTCCGAGGGGAGGCCGGGGCCTTCGTCGGCCACCTCGACCACCACGTCGGCGCCGTCGAGGAACAGGCTCACCCGCGCGCGCCGTCCGTACTTGATGGCGTTGTTGACCAGGTTTTCGAACACCCCCTGGATCGCCAGGAGGTCGACCTGCACCGGGATCGACGCTCCGGGCTCGAGCTCGGCCGCCTCGCCGGCGTCGTCGACCACGCATTCGAGGATCGATCGCAGGTCGGCGATCTCGCGCACGCTGCCGCTCAGTTCGTCGCGCATGAAGGCGAGCACCGAGGAGATCATCGCCTCCATCTGGTCGACGTCGCGGGCCACCGACGCGCGCACCGCCGGCGGCGCCCGTTCGAGCTTGAAGCGCATGCGGGCCAGCGGGCGTTCGCAGGTCGTGGGTGATCGCGCTGATCATCCCCGTGCGGTCATCGACGTAGCGCTTGAGGCGCAACCGCATGGTGTTGAACGCGCCGGCGGCGCGGCCGATCTCGGCGGGGCACGTCAGCGTGACCGCCTGCGCCGCGAGCAGGCCGCACCATGGCGGGGTGAAGCGAAGAAAGCGCAGGATTGTGGACACAATCAGGCTGCGACGTATCGCGCGCGTATCGCCGAAGGCCCCACCTTCCGCCCCGGTGAGACGGCCGACGCCCTTATGACGCCGGCCGTCTGCGATGTCAGGCGCTAACTGTCGCCTGCGATTGAGCGGCCTGCGATTGCGCGGCCTTGAAGGCGCTGAGCGCCGTCGAAAGCTCGCTGGCGCTCAGCTTGCCGTCGCCGTCGGAATCCAGCTTTCCGAAGGCCTCGCTCGCCTTGCTCGAACTGGAGCTGTCGGTCTTCAGGAGCGAGTTCACCTCGTCCAGGCTGAGCGAGCCGTCGCCGTCGCCGTCGGCGTCCTTGACCAGCTTGGCCGCGAAGTCGTCGGACGAGCGGGCCGCGTGGGCGTGGTGCCCCCGGCGGCTGTGTTCGGCCTGCTTCGCCTCCAGCGCGGTGGAGAGCTCGGAGCTGGAGAGCTTGCCGTCGCCGTCGGTGTCCAGCTTGGACACGGCGGCCGAAATCTCGTCCGAGGCCGAGACGCTCAGCGACTTCTGGATTTCGTCCATGCTCAGCGAGCCGTCGCCGTCGGTGTCGGACTCCTGGATCAGCTTGTCGGCGATATTCGACGAACTGGGTTCCTCCTGGAGCCCTAGCAGGCTGGCCAGGGTGTTGGAGGCGAAGCTTCTGGCGCCGCCGCCGGGCGGCGGTCCGGGGGGCGGGCCGGGAGGCGGTCCGGACGGGGGACCGTTCGCCGAAGCGGCGCCGGATGCCGGGCCAGCCTCGCCGGTCGGCGAGTTTTGCCCGGTCTTGCCGGTCTGCTGGAGCAGGGAGGCCAGCAGACGTTGCGCCTGGCTTCCCCCGTAAGCGCCGGAAGTACTTGAGATATTCACGAGATCGCCTCTCAGGTGGTTGCGTTCGTCTCCTCACGGCGCCTCCGGTTCGCCATGGGAGCGCGCTTTCCATTGCAACATGCGTGCGCGTCGGCCGGCGCGCGCTGGGAGGGGGCTGTGGCGGCGCGCTTCCAATTCGTCGCGGGGACTGATGCGCCGCTTGGACGGCGGCGGTCGGGAGACTAGATACGGCCGACGACAGTTGCGGGCGGTGGTGGACGAGTGGCGGCGAAAACCCAGGAGGAGCTTCCGCTGGCGGTGGAGCTGGTGGCCGAGGCGCAGCGGCTGACCGCCGACCTGACGCGTCCGAACGCCAGGATCTACTGGACCGACCTGCTGCTGACGGCGACCGCTCTCTATTCGGGTCTTGTGCTGGCGGTGCTGGCGCGCGGGCCTGCCGCGTGGGCCGGCGGCGTTCTTTGCGCGCTGGCGCTCTATCGGGGCGTCAGCTTCATCCACGAGCTGACCCATTTGCGGTCGGACCAGGCGCCCGGCTTCCGCGCCGGCTGGAACGGGCTGATCGGCGTGCCGTTCCTGGCTCCCTCGCTGCTCTATGAGGGGGTGCACAACCTGCATCACCTGAAGCAGCTCTACGGCACGCCTGAGGATCCGGAATATCTGCCGCTGTCGCGCCGGCGACCGCTGTTGCTGGCGGCCTTCCTGGCCACCGCGGCGCTG
>Ga0105248_10006407_pt1 | contig 12913 bp, 14 predicted proteins | sample KBSS34metaG_FD_81524 | JGI IMG/M metagenome (GOLD analysis project Ga0105248, IMG submission 81524) | Switchgrass rhizosphere microbial communities from Kellogg Biological Station, Michigan, USA - KBS S3-4 metaG | ecosystem: Host-associated > Plants > Roots > Rhizosphere > Soil | place... | reverse complement strand
GCCGCCGCCGCGCAACAGCAGGCTGCGGACGCCAACGCGCGCGCCCAGACGGCTGAGCAGGCCGCGGCCAGTTCCGCCGCAGACGCGGCCGCCGCGCGCAATGCCGCAACCCTAGCGGCGCAGACGCCGCCGCCCGCGCCGCAGGTCGAGACCACCACCACGACCAGCCACGCGGCCACGGGCCATCGCACCACGCGCAAGGTGGTCCAGCACACCACGACAACGCGCGCCGCGCCGGCCTCGTCCACCGATCAGGTCACCACCACGACCAAGGTGACCCCGCAGTAGCAAAGCTTCGCGGCGGGGGTGCGGGCGACACGCTCTCACCCCCGATCGCGGCTTGGTCCATGCCCGTCGCGGCCGGTTCTCAGGCGCTGAGGGCGGCGCGATAAGGCGTGAGGTCCCAACCGGGATAACGGGCCTGGGCGCGCGCCAGCGTGGTCTCGGTCCAGAAGGGATCGCCGGGCAGCTGCACGCCGAAGCAGGCCAGCTGCTCGGGCGTGGCGTGGTCGAAGATGCGCGCCCAGGGCCGGGTGTGATGGAACTGCCAGGCGGTGAAGCCGATGCTCTCGTCGCCGGCCTTCTTGTAACAGGCCATCAGCGCGTAGCGGTGGCCGCCCGGCGCGGTCAGGTTGGTGCCGCGATGATAGACATCCGTCGTGTAGGCGATGGCGGTCCCGGCCGGTGACGCGCTCGACCGCTCGTATTTCCGCAAGCCCGCCTGCAGCGCGGCCTGGGCCGCCGGGTCCTGGTTGAGGGTGGCCTCGGGGCCGGCGACCTTGGCGCTGTCGGGGCGCGTGACGTAGTGGGTCGCGCCGTGCGCGTCGGTGACGTCGGTGAAGTAGGAGAAGATCGTCACGCAGTTCTTGGCGGAGTCTTCCGACGGCGCGGTGAGCGTGTGGTTCGAGAAGTCGCAGTGGAACGGCTGGTCGTAGTCGGCGTCGCCGGTGAACTTGGCCCAGGCCTGGCACTGGTAGAGATGCACGGCCTCGGTCTTCAGCGCGGCCTTGGCGAAGGCGATCAGGGCGGGATGCACGCCGATCAGGTTGAGCGCCGGCGAGCAGTCGACGGGCACGATCTCGATGCCGGTGAACTGGGCGCCGTTGAAGCGGCCGATCTCGCCGGGCTTCTTCTTGACCAACGGTTCGCCGCCGCCGGCAGCGCGTCCGAACACCGTGTCGAAATCTGCGCGCACCGCGGCGCATTCGTCAGCTGAGAAGATGTCGCGCAGCAGGACGACGCCGTCGCGTTCCCAGGTCTCGACGTCGGCGGGTGAAAAGCGCTGTTGCTGGGTCATTGCGTGGGTCCATGCCGCGGGGCGCCCACCGGCATATCCGACGCGCGACACAATCGCCAATGGCGCCTGCGCCCGGCAGGACTCAGTGGCGGGTGAGGCGGCCCAGCAGGCGGCAGAGATCGCTTTGGCCCGCCGCGCCGGTCTTGGCGTAGATGTGGACCAGGTGGGTGCGGACGGTGGGCAGGCTGACGCCCAGGCGCTCGGCGGCCTTGGCCGGTTCCAGGCCGGAGAACACGGCGGCGGCGACGCGGACCTCGGCCGGGGTCAGGTCGAAGAGGTCGCGCAGCATGGAGTCCGACAGCTCGCCGCCCACCTGCGGATCGGCGATGGAGACAATCACCGCCGGTCCGGCGGCGAACGGCCAGGCATGCCTGGCCGCCAGCGGGGCGACTTCCACTTGCAGCCGGCGCGCGCCATCGGCCGGCGCCAGAACCATGGAGCCGCCGGCGCGCGCATCGACGCGGCCGGCGCGGTCGATCAGAGCCTGGAGGCGCTGGGTGGCGCCATGGCCCGCGCAGACCAGATGGTCGTGGCGGACGTCGAGACCCTTGCCCTGGGCGATCAGGCGATGCCCGGCGGCGTTGATGTGGCGGACCCGCCCGGAGCGGTCGAGGAGGAAGCAGCCCAGCGGGGAGCGGTCGATGACCGCGGCGAGCCCATCGCTGATGTTGCGGGTCTCGGCGAGGCCGCGCGCGAGCCGGGTGGCGCGCACCATGTGCGGGTGCAGCGACATGCAGAGCGCCAGGTCGTCTTCGCTGAACGGCCCCTGCTTTTCGGAGCGGTAGATGTCCACGCCGGTCCATTCGTAGCCCACGCTCTCGAACCCGATGGACACGTCGGAGTGGATGTCGAATTTCTTATAGAAATCATTGTAATAGGCGGTACGGACGAAATCTTCCTTGGGCAGCCAGTCGATGTCGCGCTTGTAGCCCGGAACCCACTTGGACCCGGCGATTTTGTCGAGGGGCGTCTTCAGCGGATTGCGCGTGGCGAAGGCGCCGAAGTTGGCTTCCAGGACCGCGGCCTCGTGGCGGCCGGCGACCACCAGCCCGGTCTCGCTGTAGAGGTCGTAGGAGCGCAGCACCGCGTCGTGTCCGCCGGTCATGTCGGCGAGACTGCGCAGTACGCGGGGCCAGAGGCTGGCGTCCAGCGCGGCGTCGTAGAGCTCATCCAGGAAGGCTTGACGGCTGTTCACGGCGCTCGGGGTCAAGGGCGAGCGGGCCGATCCCGCGGCAGACAATCACCATCGGCATAGCGCTGATATATCTCAAGTTACTTCGCCCGAGAGGCGACCAGAAATCCGCACCTTCTCAACCATCTGAATGACGCGGCGACGGCGCTGCTCCTGCCAACTGGGCGCGACGCCATCGTTGGGTGGCGCGCGGAATTTGTTCGGATGGAGCGTTTCGGATGACGTCAGTAAGAGTAAGGCGGGTTCTCGCCTTGACCATGATCGCGGGCGGCTTCGCGGCCCAGGCGCACGCCGCGCAGATCATTTTGTCGGTGGGAGATTCCTACCCCGGGTCCCCGGGCAGCGCGGTCGACTACGACAGCCTGGCGGGGTTGGTCAAAAATCAACCCGCGCCGGGCGACACCCTGACGCTGAGCACGCCCGGCATGCCCGCCGGCCTGACCTCGGCCAGCATCAAGATCGCTAACGACCAGGGCAACCTGGGCCTGGCCAGCGCCAGCCTCGAAGAGGGCGTGGTCCGGGGCACGGCGAACGGCGGCCCCGGCCTTTTCGGCATCGTCAGCCGCAACACCTTCTCCGACACCTCGATGCACGACAGCCTGACGTTCCACATCTCCGACGACGCAGTCGACGCCCTGGTGGGCGTTCACGTTCACCTCGACGGGACGGAGGCCGGCGCGGGGCTGGGTTCCGGCGGCTACAACATGGACATGCCGTTCTCGCTCGGCGGCTCGTTCGACTACTTCGGCACGATCGTGAACAACGGGAACCAGGCGTTCGGCCTCGGCGGCCCGTCCGGCTTCAACCAGACCATCGGCTGGGAGAGCTACACGCTCAGCAACGCCTCGATGACGGGCTTCGACTTCGACGGGGTGATCCGGGTCACCGATGGCGAAACCCAGGGCGTCAACATGAGCCTGTTCCTGAACTGCTACGACAACACCACCTGCGACTTCAGCCATACGGGCCGGGTGACGCTGAGCCTTCCGAACGACGTCACCTTCACCTCGGGTTCGGGCGTATTCCTGACCGCGAAGGCGGACAGCGGCGGCGTGCCGGAGCCGGCGAGCTGGGCCCTGATGCTGGTCGGCTTCGCCGGTCTGGGCGCGGCGCTGCGGCGGCGGCAGGCGGCCGTTTTGGCTTTGGGCTAGGCCCAGGCCTCAGCGGTCCAGCACCGCCAGCGCGGTCTCGGCGAGCAGGCGGGTGCCGGAATTGTCGGCGCTGGCGTCGCCGGTGCCGATGCCGTCGCGGTTGCGGCGGAAGACGCCTTGCGAGATCGAGGCCAGCCGGAAGATCGAGAAGGCCAGGTAGAAGCTGAAGTGGTCGATGCCGGCGCGGCCGGTCCGGCGGCAGTAGGCGGCCACGTGCTCAGCCTCCGTGGGGATGCCGCTGGCCGCCAGGTCGACGCCGTCCAGGGTACCCCAGCCTTCCGAGCGGGAGTGCCAGAGGATGCAGCTGTAGGCGATGTCGGCCAGGGGATGGCCGAGGGTGGAGAGCTCCCAGTCCAGGACGGCGATGATCTTCGGCTCGGTCGGATGGAACATGACGTTTTCCAGCCGGTAGTCGCCATGCGCGATGGTCACGGTCTCGTCGGCCGGGACCAGGGCGGGGAGGCGTTCGATAAGCGCCTCCATGGCGGGAATCGGGTCGGTCTCGGCGCCGCGGTACTGCTTGATCCAGCGGCCGATCTGACGCTCGAAGAAATTGCCGGGCCTGCCGTAGTCGGCAAGCCCGATGGCCGCGGGGTCGATGGCGTGCAGGCGGGCCAGGACGTCGACCAGCTCGGCGTAGATGGCGGTGCGCTCGGCCGGTTGCATGCCGGGCAGGCGCGCGTCGCGGAAGATGCGGCCTTCCAGGAAATCCATGACGTAGAAGCTGGTGCCGATGACGGCGTCGTCCTCGCAGAGCGCGCGCATGGTCGGGACCGGGAAGCCGACTTCGCCCAGCGCCTTCATCACGCGGTATTCGCGGTCGACCTGGTGGGCGCTGGCCAGGAGCTGGCCGGGGGGCTTCTTGCGCAGGACGTAGCGCGCGCCGCCGGCGGTCAGCAGATAGGTCGGGTTCGAGGCGCCGCCGGTGAACTGGCGCACGCTGAGCGGGCCCTGGTAGCCCTCGACGTTGGAACTCAGCCAGGCGTGCAGCGCCGCCTCGTCAAGGCGGTGCGCCGCCCTGACTTCGCCCAAACTCGGGGCGCCCGGATCCGCCATCTTCCATCCCTCGTCACTGTTGTTGAGGACAGCTTACGCGACTTCGTCGGCGGTGACTTGCATCGCGGCGCACGGCGGTGAAAGACAGCGGCCGGTCGAATCCCGAGGAGAGCGCCCGTGGACGTCGAGGTCAGAGCCGCGCGAAGCGAGGACGCCGCCGGCCTTGCCGAGCTGCTGAACGGGGTGATCGCGCGGGGCGGGACGACCGCGCTGGAGGAGCCGTTCACGCCGGAGCGGCTCGACGCGGCCTATCTCACCGGGGCGGAGGTGATCTGCTGCTTCGTGGCGGTGGACCCGGTCAGCGGCCGCCACGAGGGGTTCCAGACGCTGGGGCGCTATCCAGGCCTGCCGGACGGCTATGGCGACATCGGCACCTTCGCCCGCGTCGGCGGGACCCAGCGTGGCGTCGGCCGGGCGCTGTTCGCGGCGACGGAGGCGCGGGCGCGGCGGCTGGGGTTGGCGGGAATCAACGCCACCATCCGGGCCGACAACACCGGCGGACTGCAGTTCTACACCCGACTGGGGTTCGTGGATCACAGCGTGCGGCCGGCGGTTCCACTGAAGGACGGCTCGCCGGTGGACCGGATCAGCAAGCGCTACGCGCTCTAGGCGGCGCTGAGCTCGGCCAGCCGGCGTTGCAGGAACAGCCGCTCGGCGGGGGCGGGGTGCAGGGCTAACGCGTGACGCAGAGCGTCGGCGGCTTCCTCGACGCGGCCGGCCTTGGCGCAGAGGCCGGCGCGGGCGGCCTGGTAGGGCAGCCAGTCGGCGAGGCGCGCCGGGGCGTCGATGGCGGCGAGCGCGGTCAGGCCCTGCTCGGCGCCCTGGGCTTCGGCCAGCGCCACGGCGCGGTTGACCTCGGCGACGGCGGAGGGCCGCACGGCCAGCAGGATGTCGTAGAGGGTGACGATGTCGGCCCAGGCGGTGGCGCCGGTCTCGCGCCGGGCGGCGTGGACGACATGGATCGTGGCCATCAGCTGGTAGGGGCCGCTGCGGCCCAGGTCCGCGGCGCGACGCAGCAGGCCCGCGGCCTCGGCGATCAGGGCGGCGTCCCACAGATCCACGTCCTGCTCGGAGAGCGGGGTCATGGCGCCCAGGTCGTCGAGGCGGGCCGGGCGACGGCTTTCGGCCAGCCGGATCATGGCGGCCAGGCCCAGCACCTCGGGCTCGTCCGGGAGCAGCTGCGCCAGCAGGCCGGAGAGCCGCAGGGTCTCACCGGCCAGGTCGGCGGCGTCGGACAGGCCGGCGGCGTCCTCGTAGGCCTGGGCGTAGGCGATCTCCAGCGTGGCGAGTACGGCGTCCAGCCGCTCGGGCCACTGGTCGGGCCCGGGGATCTCGAAACGGATGGCGGCGTCGCGGATCTTGCCCTTGGCGCGGGTCAGCCGCTGCTGCATGGCGACCTCGGTGGTCAGCCACGCCCGCGCGATCCGCTCGACCGAGAGGCCGCAGAGGGTGCGCAGCGTGAGCGCGATCCGCGCCTCGGGCGAGAGCGCCGGGTGGCAGCAGATGAAGATCAGCCGCAGGCGTTCGTCCGGGATCGGCTCGAAGGCGGCCATCAGGATGGTCTCGGGGTCGGGCGTGGGCTCCGGCGGATCGTGCTGGGCGCGCTCGCGGACCTGGGCGCGGCGGCCAAGGTCGAAGGCGCGGCGGCGCGCCACGGCGTAGAGCCAGGCGGCCGGGTCGCGCGGGGCCCCGTCGCGCCGCCAGGTTTCGACGGCGCGGAGCGCCGCGAAGCCGAACGCCTCCTCGGCCATGTCGAGGTCGCGGAAGCGCATGGCGAGCGCGGCGCGGATGCGGTCGCCCGCCTCGCGCACCGCCGTCTCGAGAAGCGCCTCCGCATCCACGATCAGGACAGCGGCCAGATCGGCCGGACCTCGATGGAATAGTTGGGGCCGCCGGGGATTTTCTTGCCCCAGCCGATCGCCGCGTCGAGATCGGGCGCCTCGACCAGGTAGTAGCCGGCGAGCTGTTCGCGGGTCTCGGCATAGGGGCCGTCGTGCAGGGTCTTGGCGCCGCCCACCGTGCGGATGGTGGTGGCGGTGTCCGAGGTCTTCAGCCGGTTGCCGCCGACCATGGCGCCGGCCTCGGCCAGTTCCGCGCCCAGGCGCATGTGGGCGGCGGTGATCTCCTGCAGCAGCGCGGGCTCGCGCAGGGCCTCGTCGGAGTAGATCAGCAGTAGGTATTGCATCGGGTCGTCCCCTGTCGCGGATGGGCCAGAATGGCTGACGCGAACAGCCGCGTCATCGAAGAGACGCAAGGGGTCGGGCGGATTCGACAGGGTCGCGATTTTCTAGGCGGGGGGCTTTTCCAGCAGCTTGCGCAGGTCGGCGATGGCGTAGGCGGCCTGGGAGCGGCGCTGGCGCCAGATCAACAGGCTGACGGCGCCGACGGTGGCGGCGAGGAAGGGCAGGGGGCCGAACACCCAGGCCGCGGCGGCGAGCGCGAAATAGTAGCCGCGCACGCCGGAGTTCACCGAATGGAGGGCCGGGTTCAGCAGCCGGCCGGCGGCGTCGCCATAGGCCCGGTGGCTGTCGTCATCGGCCCGTTCCGGGATCGCGCCAATGGCGGCCAGGACGTAGTTGAGCTGGCGGATACCCCAGATGAAGTCGAGCAGGCCGCGGGCCAGCGTCAGCACCACCAGGCCGAGCTGCGCCTCGAACAGCAGGCGGGACGAGGTGTGCACCACCGCCAGGCTGGAGACGTTGCGGAAGCTCGCCTGGCCGCCGAACAGCACGCCGGCGGTGGCCGCGATCAGGATCAGGTTGGAAGACGCGAAGAACGACGAGGAGCTCAACGTCTGGGCCAGCAGCTGGCCGTCCATGAACCGGCCCTCGCGGCGGGCCATGTTGTGCATCCAGGCGTTCCTGACGACCATCAGGTCGGTGTTGATCACCGCGCCGCCGCGACGGCCCAGCAGGTTCAGGATCGGCTGGTAGAACAGCCAGCAGACCATGAAGATCGCCAGGGCGGCGACGTTCAGCGGACTGAGGTCCAGGGGGCCCAACTCGATCATGTTCAGTCGTCGCCGATCAGGCTGGTGACGTTGGTGTTGCGCATGCGGAACGCGGTGAGCGCGCCGGCCAGCATGACCACGGCCACGTAGGCATAGAAGGCGCTCTCGATCTTCGCCTGCTTCAGCCAGCCGGCGACGTATTCCGCGGTGCCGCCGAACAGCACGTTGGCCAGCGCATAGGGCAGTGAGACGCCGAGGCCGCGGATGCGGGCCGGGAACAGCTCGGCCTTCACCACCGCGTTCACCGCCGCATAGCCGGAGTGGCAGACCACCAGGATCATGATCAGGCCGAAGGCGGCGAGCGCGGCGTGGGCGTGGGCGATGGCGGTCATCACCGGATAGGTGACCAGGCCGCCGGCCGTCAGCCCCACGGCCATGGTGGTCTTGCGGCCCAGCTTGTCGGAGAGCCAGCCGATCAGCGGCTGGATCAGCATGTAGAGGATCAGCACCGCGAGCATGATCGCCGTGGCGGTGTCCTTGGAGAAGCCCGAGGTGTTGACCAGGAACTTCTGCATGTAGGTCGTGTAGGCGTAGAAGGCGAGCGAGCCGGCGGCGGTCAGCACCATGATGATGCCGACCTCGCGCGGGTGGTCCTTGAGCAGGCTCATGGTGCGGCTGCGCTTAACGCCTGAGGCCTTTTCGGCCAGGTAGGCGCCGGTCTCGTCGAGCTGGCTCTGCATCCAGAAGACCACGATCGCCAGCACGCCGCCGATGGCGAACGGGATGCGCCAGCCCCAGGCTTCCAGGTCGGGCTTGGAGAGCACGTGCTGCAGCACCACCAGCACCAGGAGCGCCGTGACCTGGCCGCCGATCAGGGTGGTGTACTGGAAGGACGACCAGAAGCCGCGCCGCGTCTTGCCGGCCATCTCCGACATGTAGGTGGCGCTGGCGCCATATTCGCCGCCGAGCGAGAGGCCCTGGACCAGGCGCGCGGCCAGCAGGCCGTACTGGGCCCAGACGCCGATCTGGCCGTAGGTCGGCAGGATGGCGATGGCGAAGGAACCCAGGCACATGAGCGCGACGGCCAGGGTGAGCGCCGCGCGCCGCCCGGCGCGGTCGGCGTAGAGGCCCATAAGCCAGGCGCCGATCGGACGCATGATGAAGCCCGCGGCGAAGATCGCTGCGGTCTGCAGTTGTTGCGCGACGGCGTCGCCCTTGGGGAAGAACAGGGCCGCGAAATAGAGGCTGGTGGAGGAGTAGGCGAACCAGTCGTACCACTCGACGAGGTTGCCCGCCGAGCCGCCCAGGATCGCCTTGATGCGCGCGAACGGGCTCATGCCCTCCGCCGTCGTCGTTTCGCTCGCCGCCATGCATCCCCCGCGCTTCCTGGGGGATGCTAGGCGACTTTGCGTCTCAGGCTAAGGGGCGTCAGATCTTCCCGAGCAGGAACAGGATCAGGATGATCACCAGGATCAGGCCGAGACCGCCGCTCGGGTAGTAGCCCCAGCTGCGCGAGTGCGGCCAGGACGGCAGCGCGCCCACCACCAGCAGCACCAATATGATGACCAGGATCAGGCCCATCTGTCTCTCCCATGCGTCTTTTCGCCAGGGCAGCCAAACGGGCGGTCACGGTGGAGGTTCCGAAGGGGTCCCGGACTTAGTCCGCGGCGTCGGCGGTGTGCAGGTGGGAGTCGGTGTCCTTGACGCCCAGCGAGTACATCATGCCGACCCAGCCGCCCTTGACCCGGGGCAGGACCGCCAGCGTCAGCGCCGCCAGGGGCACGAGGATCAGCGGCAGGGAATAGGCCGGGTTGCTCCGCCAGATGATCGGGAAGAACAGCATCGGGGCGACCACCAGGTGGCCGATCAGCAGGATGGTCAGATAGGCCGGGCCGTCATCGGCCGGATAGCGGGCCAGGTCCGCGTCGCAGACCTCGCAGCGGCCGTTGATCTTCAGATAGCGCCAGAACAGCTTGCCCTTGCCACAGGCCGGGCAATGGCCGGTCAGGCCCCGAAACACCGAACGCCGCAGAGGGTGGACGATCTCAGCCATGGCCGGGATATGGGCCTTTGGGGGCTAAAAGGAAAGCCGCCCCGGCGCAAACGCCGCACCCCGACGCGGGGTTATTTCGTCGCGGGCTCTGTGAGTTTTAGGCGCAGATCGCGCGACCTATTTCTTGACGTCGTCGGCGGTCTTGGTGACCGCGCGGCCGGCGGCCGAGACGTCCTTGCCGACGCCGGAGACGGTGTTGCAGGCGGCGACCAAAAGGGCCGCGGCGGCGGCGGTCAGAACGATCAGTTTGCGCATCAATAGTCTCCCCTCGAGTGGCCGGGATTTCGCCGGAGAGCGGCCCGTAGTCAAGCTTCCATCTCTTGTGCCGCGCGGCCGGACCGGAGAGGGTAGGGGCAACGATGACGGAGAGACCAGATGGCCGACGGTTCAGTGCAGGGGATGACCGGGGACAAGTTCGCCGCCGTGCGCGCGCAGTTCGAGGAGAACCTGAACAACGGCGACGATATCGGCGCCTCGTTCTGCGCCACGCTGGAAGGCGAGACAGTGGTCGACCTCTGGGGCGGCTTCGCCGACGCGGCGAAGACCCGGCCCTGGGAGAAGGACACCATCATCAACGTCTATTCGACCACCAAGACCATGACCGCGCTCTGCGCGCTGATCCTGGCCGATCGCGGCGAGCTGGATTTCGACGCGCCGGTGGCGAAGTACTGGCCGGGCTTCGAGGCGAACGGCAAGGCGGGCGTCAAGGTCAGCCACCTGATGGCCCACTCGGCCGGCCTCTCGGGCTGGAAGGAGCGGATCACCGTCGAGGACCTCTACGACTGGGACAAGATGACCCGCTTGCTGGCGGAGCAGGCGCCCCTGTGGGAGCCAGGCTCGCAGTCCGGCTACCACGCGCTGACCCAGGGCTACCTGGTGGGCGAGGTCGTGCGGCGGATCACCGGCAAGACGCTGGGCACGTTCTTCCGTGAGGAGATCGCCGAGCCCCTGGGCGCCGACTTCCACATCGGCCTGCCGGCGTCGGAGGACGCACGCGTCGCCGAGCTGATCCCGCCCGCGCCCGGCACGGGCGCCGGGGACGGCCAGCAGACCGAGATCCAGGCGATCACCTTCAACAACCCCGGCATCGATGTGGGCGAGACCCGCAAGCGGGCCTGGCGGGGCGCGGAAATCCCGGCGGCCGGCGGGACCGGCAACGCGCGGTCCATCGCCCAGGTCCACGTGATCCTCGCCAACGGCGGCGTCGCCCAGGGCAAGCGCTTCATGTCCGAGGCTGGGTGCCGCAAGGCGCTGGAGCTGCAGATCGAAGGCACGGACCTGATGCTGGGCCGCGCCTCGCGGTTCGGCATGGGCTTTGGGCTGTCGGGCGGCATCCTGCCGCTGCCCAGCCCCAACACGATCTTCTGGGGCGGCTATGGCGGCTCGCTGGTGATCATCGACATGGATAAGCGCACCAGCTTTGGCTACGCGATGAACAAGATGCAGGGCACGACCACCGGCGACATGCGCGCGCTGGGCCTGGCCATGGCCATGTGGACCTCGCTGGGGATGATCTAGCGCGCGGGCTGACATTCGCGTCCGGATCCCGCCAGAACCGAACTTGGGCGCCCAGCGTTTCGCACCCATGTGACCGGTTCCCCCGGGGCTGAGGGGGCGAACCAGAGGCGCGGGTTCCGTCGCGCCCAGCCAAGGCGCCATCGCCATGAACCAAGTCAACGGCCGCTTCGCCGCGGCGGCTGCGGCCATGCCTTCGCCGGAGCGAACCTCGGTCACCGGGCGCGTCGCCGGCGGCGCGGTGATCGCGGCGTTGTTCATGGGCAGCACCCTGCTGACGCCGCTCTATGACCTCTACCGCTCGACCTACGGCTTTTCGGCCCTGGTGCTGGTGCTGCTCTACGCGGTCTATGTGGTCGGCAATTTGGGCGCGCTGCTGCTGTTCGGACGGCTCTCGGATCAGATCGGGCGAAAGCCGGTGGTGTTCGCGGGGCTGGCGCTGGCGGCGGCGAGCACCAGTCTGTTCCTGGCCGCGCACGCTCCAGCGCTGCTGTTCGTCGGACGCGCGCTGAGCGGCTTCGCGGTTGGAATCGGCGCCGGGGCGGCGACCGCCTGGATCACGGAGTTCACGCCGGCCGCCCAACGGCCGCGGGCCGCGAGCCTCATGACCGCCTTCAACTTCGTGGGCCTGGCGCTGGGACCGCTGCTGGCGGCGCCGTTGGTCGAGTATGGCCCGTGGCCATTCCGGCTGGCCTTCATCGCCTACCTGGCCGTGCTGGTAGGGGTCGCCGCGCTGGTCGCCACGACCGGCGAGACGGTGGCGCAGAAAGCGGCGGTCTCCCTGAAGCCGCGGCTCGGCGTGCCGCCAGGCGCGCGGTTGGCCTTCATCGCCCCCGCGGCGACCGGTTTTGCAGCCATGGCGCTGGTCGGCTTCTTCGCGGCGCTAGGCCCGACCACGATCCGCAACGACCTGCACATCGCCAATCGGGCGCTCAGTGGGGTGCTGGTGGCCGAGCTGTTCGTCGTCGCCGCCGGCGTTATCGTGGCGACCAGGTCGATGGGCGCACGTCGCGCGATGCTGACCGGCCTGGTGGCGACGCCGGTGGGGCTCGCGGCGCTTATCCTTGCTCAGCGGCTGGGGTCGCTGCCGATCCTCCTCGCCGGCAATGCGATCTGCGGCTTGGCCGCGGCGCTCGGCTATCGCGGCGGGCTGGCGGTGACCAGCGCGCTCGCCCCGCCCGACCGGCGCGCGGAACTGGTCTCGGCCTATTTCGTCTGCTGCTTCCTCGGCAACGCCGTTCCGGTGATCGGCGCCGGCGCGCTCTCCCAGGCAACCGACGCCAAGTTCGCCGACCTGGTGTTCGCCGGCGTGGTCTCGGCGATCGCTGTCTGCGCGCTCGCCGCCAGCCTGGTCTTCGGACGGACCGCGAAGGCCGCCTAGTCGTCCATCCGGAAGAGCTTCAGCGCGGTCTTGCCGACGATCTTCTGGGCGTCCTCGACGCTGCAGGCCTTGAACACGGCCTCGATGGCGCTGCGGGTATAGCCGAAGGTGCTTTCCTGGTGCGGATAGTCGGACGACCACATCACCCGGTCGGCGCCGATCCTGTGCAGCATTTCCAGCCCCACCGGGTCAGTCATGAAGGTCGCGTAGCAGTGTTGCCGCCAATACCAGCTGGGCGGGTGCTTGAGCTTCGGTGAGACCATGGTGGGGAAGGAATTGTAGATCATGTCGGCGTCGTGGAGCATGCCGGGGATCCAG
>Ga0105248_10006404_pt1 | contig 12918 bp, 16 predicted proteins | sample KBSS34metaG_FD_81524 | JGI IMG/M metagenome (GOLD analysis project Ga0105248, IMG submission 81524) | Switchgrass rhizosphere microbial communities from Kellogg Biological Station, Michigan, USA - KBS S3-4 metaG | ecosystem: Host-associated > Plants > Roots > Rhizosphere > Soil | place... | reverse complement strand
CTACCCAAAACGATTTGGCAGCGGAGTGAAGAGGGGAAAGGTTCAGAGGCCGCCTCGATCCTTGGTGTGCTCAAGATCGGCGCTTTGTCCGTGATTGCGGTCATGGGCGCTGTGGGGTTCTACACGTCGTTGCGCAGCCTTCGTTCGAGGGCGCAGGGTGTTGATCGTGAACAACTTCGTGAGGCCATTCACGAAGAGTTGGCCCACGAGAGATCTGCGCGATAGCGTCCTGGCGGACCACTCTGCGCGTAGATGCTCTATAACTGAGCGGCATGAGCGAAAACGCCGAGCTGCATAGCAAACTGCTTCAATTCCTCATGGGGGAATGGGCCCGGAAAGACAATCGGCAACTCATCAGCGTCGATCTCATGTACTCGCCGGGGCAGGGGTTCAAGGATGAAAATGTCCGTAACTGGATTCGGGCCGATGAGCCGGATCTCTTTGCGGACTTTGGCAATATTGAAAAGCTCGTCCAGCAAATCATCGAGATTGCCGAAGGTGAGGCGGATGCCAAACCGGCAGGCAAACATCGTTTCCTCGTACGCACCCACCAGCACATGGGCGGGCGGGCCGTGCATTCGTTCGCGATGTCTCCGAGCTTCCGCGGGTCCGACGATACGTCGATGATGCCTACTGGCGGTGCTGGGGGTGGAGGTCGTGATAATCAGCAAGTGATCGCTAATCACGCCGGGTTGCTCATGCGCATCAATGCGCAGATGTTCGACGGCACGATTCGCGTGCTCGGGCAGCAGACCATGAACTTGCACGAGCAAGTGGCGACGTTGACCGCGGAGAACGCGACGTTGCGTCGTGAATTGGAGGAGGCGCGGTCGAACAAGATGGATCGCGAGTTCCAGATCGCGATGGCTGCCGAGAAGAATGCGCGGACCAACGCAGGCTTCCAGAAGGTGCTGCAGATCGGCTCCGTGATCGCGGCCAAGATCGGAACGGCCAACGGCGGAGATCCAACGGCAGGTGGAGCAGACTCACCGCTCGCGACGTTGATCTTGGACTTCTACTCGTCGCTTGAGCAGCCACAGATCGGTCAGCTCATGCAGATGCTCAGCATGCAGCAGAAGATCATGTTCATGGAGATCGTGAACATGGTGAAGCCGAAGGAACCGCCGCAAGCCTCCGGTCAGCCTGCCCCGGGCAATCAAGCTTCGGCTGCCGCGTCACCTTGAAACGCTGCCAGTGCTTGGCGAATTCGGATCCATTCTTCAAGCAGCTCTTCGTCGACGTTGTGAGATCGAATCGCTTCTTCGATTGCATTTCGGGATGTGAGTCCGTAGACATCCCGGAACTTGGCTACCAGCACGTCGTGCTGCTGCTGTACTTCGACTTCGCTTGTAGGACGGTGACCTAAGGCCATTTCCACTGCAAGCAACTCGCGGATGCTTCGACCCATCCTACGTCTCGACGCTCACGCGGATCTGTGCGTGGCGGATCAAAAATCGCACGTACTCGGACTGCGACATGCCGACAGCTTCGGCTTTCTTGACGAGTACGGCATGATCCTTATCGGAAATGCGAAGTGTAAGCGCGCGGGAACGCACTTTAGCCTTCGACATCCAACACAGCTCCGGTTCCGATGAGGCCTTGCTGGTAGGCCAGGTCTTCGTCGAAACGCTTGTCCGTTTCTTGTTGGCAGCGGCTTTCTAGATCGAGCAGCTGTCCAGTGCGGAAGCTCGTGATCCACACGGTCATGAGGTTGAAGAGCCCATCGCGCGCGCTCTCTCGCGTACGGAAATCGTCCGCAGCGAGTTGCTGGTTTAGATCGTTCAACAGCATCTGAAGCTCGGGGGATGGCGCCAGCATGCTCTTGACCCTAGCAAGTTTCGTGTGAGAACGCGGATATGGGTTAAGATCCCTCTGACAGGCCGGCCTTCCCACACTCCCTGGAAACCACATGGCGATCGACAAAAACATCATCAACCGCGAGACCGACGCGCGTTTCTGGGCGAGCACGAACTACAAGCCAGGAAAGAAGCTTGATCCGAAGGATCCGGCCGACGCGCCGTACATCAAGATCTGGAACGATACGCACGCCAAGGTCCAGCGCGAAGCGGACGGGGGCAAGCTGGTCACGACGTACGATCATCCAGTCGTCGCCCAGAACCTTGCCGACGCCGAAGTCGCGAACAAGGCAGCAGCGGCCAGCCTCGATGCCGCTCTCAAAGCGCCTGACCCTGCAACCGCGGAGACGCATGCAGCAACAGCCGCTTCCGCCGTTCAGATCTCCGATCAGAAAGCGAATGAAGCTGCCGCGCAACAGCCTCCAACAGTTTCACCCGAAGCCGTGAAGGCTGCGGGTCAGGAAGCGATCAAGACCCCGCCTCCAGCGACCGCCCCCGGCGAAGATCACGTGGCGCACGCGCAGTCTATCGCTCACGCGCAGGGCGGTCGGCCGGTGATGCCGCCTGGCGGGACATTGTCTCCGCTCCCACCGCCACCTGTCGTTCGTGATCATCGCGCACCTGTACCGCGGGATCACCGCGCACCGCCGCCACCCCCACAGTTGCCACAGCAACCGTTTCCGTTCCCTCCAGGATTCCCGCCGCGCCCGGGGTTCCCACCGCCGTTTCCGCCGCGGCCGGGCTTCGGGGGATTCCAGCCACCTCCGGCGCCTCCAAGGTTCCCAACGCCTGGGCAGCTGCCGGAGTCCGAACACGACCACGAGCATCGTCGTGGCCACCGCGAACATCGTGGTCATCACGAGCATCGTCGTGGTGAGGGTCCCGCGCGTCGAATGACTGGGCCATCCATGGGTCCGGGCCCTGCCATGGGTCCCGCAACCGGGCCATCCGCGGGTCCAGGTCCTGCTGCTGAAACGCCGCCAAGCCCAGCAGCCCCCGATATGGGGACACCAATTCCGTCGGACACCGCCGCACCAGACATGGCCCCGGCGCCGAAGAGTGGGGGCATCGGAAAGTATCTCGCGATCGGAATCGCGGTCCTCGGTGGCGGCGGGCTACTCTACTATGCATCGACTCGGAAGCCGTCGGGCCGCAGCGCTCCGCGGCGCTCCGCGATGATGCTGCCTTCGCTGCCGAGGAGCTGACTCCAAGATGCGCGGATCTCGTTTTTACCAACCTCTCGAAACGATCCCGGTGTTTCCAAACAATGGAGCTCCGGCGCGTCCGGGCGAAGATCGTCCAGGGCTTTCGCCGTTCGGTCGGCTCGCGATGGGTGGGAATCTCGGGAAGTCTTCGATTCTCATCTACAACGGGGACTCCGATTGCGTGCAGCCGGCCGAGACCGACATGATCTCGATCGAAGGGGATGATCTCGATTCGCAACAGTTGATCGTGACGCTGCAGCCGCCCCGGGTGATCCCGCTCTGTTTCTCCGAGATCATCCTACCGCGTTTGGATCGTCAGAACCTCACGGGCGAGCAGACCAACAGCGAAGTTACACCGTGTGATTTCCCTGGGACGCACGATCCAATCCAGTGGCCCCCGCTCGAGGCGGTCATTACCTTCGGCGTCGGCGGCGTCAATACGGACGTTGTCGTCGACTATCTGAACGGTGTGACGGTCTCGGTCACGGCGTCGTTTCTGCGTGTCAAAGCCGTCGTCACGCAAACACGCGAGGTCGGTCATATCTATGGCACGAGCGCGGCGTATTACCTCGCAGCGAACGTGGGACCTGGGTTTGCCGAGTCACACGCGCATCGTACGATCTTCGTGGGGAATGTCGGAGACGGCGAAGAGAGTGATTCGTTTGATGTCCCTCGTTTCGCCAAAAAGGCGACCCTCGTCGGATTTCACCGGCACCACCACAGTGTCCCCAAGCGCACGATGGGCTGGATCCGGTTCTGGCAGAGCCCGAATTTGACCAACGGTGTCGGCGACTTCTTTCTTGATGAGCCCCGGGCTATCGAGATTCCTAACGGAGCTCAATACTTCACGGTGCTGAACGAATCGACGGAGAAGCAGAAGATGTCCGTCATTTTCAATCTGCTCTGATGTCTTGAGCTACGCTTTCTCCGGCGCTTTGACCTCGGGATTCGAGCGAGCGCGTTTGCTCCATCCAACAAGGAACTCTCGATGACCGATATGTCGCCCCTCAAGAACAACGCGATCGTCCGCAACGCTTCTACGGGTCCGCAGCCTGCCCACGGTCCGGTGAAGACCGGCGAGCTTTCGCAGGTCCTGGTGAAACCGGCACCTGTCGGTCCCAAGATCCAAGAGGGTCAGCAGCGCCCCGTGCAGATCATGGCGCCCAACTCGCGGGGCGCCACGATCGGACAGCTGCCGATGGTTCAGGTGAAGATGACCTCGAACGGTCCCCAGCTCGACGATGGGCGTGGAAACAGCCAGTCCGTGATCATTCGCGACACGAAGCCCCGCGCGACAGCGAACGCCTTGCCGATGGTGCAGGTGAGCATGACGTCGACGGGGCCTCAAGTCAGCCAAGCGCTTCCGGCGGTTCAGAGCGCACCGCCGCAAATCCGTGCCGTCGCACCTGCCCAAAGCTCGTCCCGTGTCCCACGGATCGCAGTGCCTGCTACGGTACCTGCGTCGTCGCCGTTGCCGGAGCTGACGGAAGAGCAACTCATGCTCTGCCGGCACGCGGTCGACAAGTTCGTCACCGAGGCGCGGGGGCTCGAGAATCACGAGGAGTATGTCGTGCTCGGGGAATCGACGATCAGCGCGCTCGATCAGGTGATGGCGGCGCAGCTCGTGCGCGATACTCCACCGATCGCGGCGACTCCGACGATCGCCGCGACGGCCGCGACGTCGATCTCGCCGACGCCGTCTGTGTCGTACACGGCGGGCCGCGTGGGCACGGCGCCGCGCATGCAGCCGGCCGCAAGCCAGCCGCGGGGCTTCACGCTGAACGCGCGTGGTGGCCAGCGCCACGGTGGTCTCGCTCCACGGCGCACCACCGCGCGTCGTCCCGGCGATTCTGCGTTGCCGATGGTTGAAGTGCGGATGGACGGCAAGAACGCGCAGGTGCAGAACGTCGCCGAGTATCAGGCAGCACGTGAAGCGGCACTTTCGCCGCAGCCGGAGATCGAAGTCGTCGGTACGACGGAAGTCGTCGGTACGCCGGAAGTCGTCAGCACGATGGAAGTCGTCGGTACGCCGGAAGTCGTCAGCACGATGGAAGTCGTGTCGACCGAGATGATCGTCGACACGCAGGGCTAAGTCAGATGGGTCAGGGCGGTCGTATCGTTGGAGCAGCGATCGGCGCGGGTGCCGTTTTCGGTATCGGCTATTGGATCTTGCGCGCGCGGTCGTCGCGTGCCGCTGAAGCTCCACGAGAGCGTGGGAACTATGTTCCACCGCCGTCGCCAGCTCCAAGCACACCTCCGAGCGTTTCAAGCGTCATGCACTTCCCACCGCTCGTCGAGCGCTGGCGGAGTGAGGTGGCGAAGCGCGCGCAGGGGTTGCCTGTCGATGCGATCCTCGAATGGATGCGCATCGAAAGTGGCGGCGACATGTGTTCCGTGGGGACCGCGACAGAGATCGGTGTCTTCCAGCTCAACTTCCCAGGGGACGCGAAGTACGGCGCTACACTCGAAGGTCTTCGCGAGATCTGCAAGAAGAGTCAGGGTCGCAATCCGGCGGACATTTCGTGGATGACCGAGGGCGATCTCGACATGGAGATTGGATCGGGCATCCGAAAGATTCTCGCCGCGCGAGACACTGTGCGACAGGTCTTTACGGCAAGCGGCATTCACTGGCCAGAGACGAGCTTTGATTTCGGATCGGCCGTCAAACAGATCCATGCGACGCCTGCTGTGATCACGGAGTTGGTGCCGAAGATCTCGCATCAATCGGGACCGCCGGCGAATTGGAACGAGCTGCATCGCCGCGTGAACGAGTTCCCGGCGGGTCAGATGGGGCCTGGGCTTCGTTCGTTGGCACTTGCTCCGAGCAAGCACGGGCTCAAGAACCGTCTTGAGGACACGCTCCGCAATGCCGAGATCGTCGGGCATGCGTGGGAGATCGCTTCCGCCCACGCGTAGTTCTCGACTTGCTGGTAGTGTCGGTGGATTCGATGAAGTACGCGCACGACCTCATTCCCTGGAATGTCACCGACATCTCGATTCGGCCCTACGAAGGATTGTGGTCTTTCAATCCATCGATTCACTTCGATGGAGATCGTTGGTTGTGCACGTTGCGCTGCGCCGACTACGCCATGCCGGGCGGTGTGACGATCCGCAGCAAGAGCTCGCGCGTCGGTCAACAGACCAAGAACGCGATGGTCCTCTTCGACTCAACGACGTGGCAGCCCAAGCAGATCTTCAAGATGTATGAAAAGGACGGCCTCGCGCGAGAGACCTGTTCGCATGCAGGCTTTGAAGACATGCGCATCTTCTGGACGGCGCAGCATGGTTTGCAGGGGATCGCTGCATCGCTGCATCTTAAGCGTGGACACCGTACCGTCGACGGAAAATCTACGCATCAACCGCCCGAACAAGTGCTGCTCTCGTTCGACGATCAGTTCGACATCGTGGCCGCGCGGCCGATTCGTGGTGATGGTTGGAGTGGATCGCCCCAGAAGAATTGGGTGCCTTTCAATTTCGTGGAAGAGCCTCGGTTCCTCTACTCGATCGACAAAGGGACGATGTTCAGCGTCGACGGGGCGCTTCATGGCGCTGCTGCGCGGGCCACACACACACGTCCGCAGAAATCCCCGATCGAGGATTCCGTTCTCGCGAAGGAAGCTCCGAGCGCGGAAACTGCCGCAGCGTTTCCTGCTCCTACCGTTCCCGCTCCTCAAACGCCGCGAGAGCGATCCGCTCGTCGACCGCCCCCTGTACGTGGAGGAGACGTACGCATCTTGCGTGGTGGGCGGATGGCGATCGATACCGTGTCCTCGCGGCCAGCGTCACGCGTCGCTTCCGTTGCTTTCGATGGGACACGTCGGATGGGCGGTGGGCGCATCGCCCTATCGAAGTATCCAGGTCTTCGTGGAGGATCGCAGCTCGTGCGGGTCGACGATGACGCGTGGCTCGGAATCGGGCACGAAATGAAGTTCGTCAATGCCAAAAAATACTATTGGCACGCGTTCTATCTTGTGGATTCGACCGGCTCGATGCTTGCGGTGAGTGAGCCGTTCAAGCTCGTGCAGAATGGTATCGAGTTCGCAGCCGGTATGGCGCTTGATGGGGATCGACTCGTCATTTCCTTCGGCGTTGACGACATGGAATGTCGGATCGGCGAGACGCGGCTTTCCGCGGTGATGGAACGTCTTCATTCGATCGCACGGTAGGTGATGAAGGCGATCGCTGAGTTGATCCCCTGGAAGGTCGCGGACATCTCGCTCCGCCCGCACAAGGGAATGTGGTCGATGAATCCATCGATCCACTTCGATGGTGATCTGTGGCGCTGCACCTTGCGCTGTGCGGACTACGCCATGCCGGATGGATCGACGATCCGAAGTCTCAAGGCGAAGCGTGGCGCCGCGCAGACCAAGAACGTGATGGTCATCTTTGACCCGGACACGTGGCAGCCTCGTGAGATCTACAAGATGCGCGAGAACGATCTTCTGCCGCGTACGCCGTGTTCCAGTGTCGGGTTTGAAGATCTACGTCTCTTCTATACGCTGCAGGGAGGTCTCCAAGGAATTGCAGCTTCGCTCCATCTCCAGCGTGCGCAGGAAACTCGTCACTGTGTCGAGCAGGTGATCGTTTCCTTCGACGCTGAATACAACATCGTCAAAGCTTCTCCGATTCGTGGAGGTAGTTTTACGAACACCCATCAAAAGAATTGGGTGCCTTTCGATCGTGTAGCGGTCCCGCGATTTCTTTATTCGATCGGCCATGGAACGTTGTTCGATGACCGTGGCGTCGCGGAGCGCACACTGGTGACTCCGGCACTGTTGCCGCCAATCCCACATCTTCCAAGTCCTCGAGCCAGAGATCGTGCCGCAGCTCGCGCGGTCAAGCGTGAGCAGGAGCGTGCTCAAGAAACACGGCACCGCGCGAAGCCACGGCATGAAGGGCTGGTCGGAAGTCCATCACTCCTAGGCCTGCGCGGCGGTTCGCAACTTGTGAAAGTTGCCGCAGATGCTTGGCTCGGGATTGGTCACGAGATGCAACTCGTGAACAAGCGAAAATGTTACTACCACGTATGGTACGTCGTGGATAGCCGGGGGAAACTTACGGCGGCGAGCACTCCGTGCAAGCTCGCACCGAATGGGATCGAATTCGCTGCAGGACTAGCCGTCGCGGCGGATCGACTCGTGGTTTCATTCGGGGTTGACGATATGGAATGCTTTCTTGGAGAGACCCGCGTGTCTGCGGTCATGGAGTTGATGTGCCCGATCCCGTAGTCCCGAGTGATCTCGTAGTTCCGAGCGTGGACTTCGTCAAGCTCTTCGCCGCCGTCGAACGTGCGATGGATGATGCGGATGTGGGGTGGTGCAGCCGCGAGAAAGCGCACACGCTCGCTGCCCTCGTCGTAGGTCTCCGGCCCACGATCGCGGTCGAGTTAGGCGTGTGGCTCGGAGGCTCTGCAATTCCGATGGCTCTCGCACTCAAAGCGATTGGGGCAGGCAAGCTCTTCGCGATCGACGCCTGGTCCACGGAAGCCTCGGCTGTCGGGCAAGACGACGCTGGTGACACGACCCATGCGGAGTGGTGGGGTACTACCATTGGCGATAACGGGCATCGTTACGCCTTCGAGACATTTCTCGAACGACTCCGTCGTCACGAAGTGAGCCCTGATCGCTGCGCGGTGCGAAAGCAACGCACGGACGTCGCAGAAGTACCTGCCTGTATCGATCTTCTGCATCACGACGCGAACCACGGACCGCAAGCTGTGCTCGACATTGAGCGGTGGGCTCCGGCCGTGCGTGTCGGTGGGATGCTTGTGATCGACGACATCGCGTGGGTTGGGGGGCATGTTGCGGCGGCACGTGACCGCGCAGTGGAGTTGGGGTTCCTTGAGCTGTATCCTCTTGGAACTGGCTGCGTGATGCAGCGTGTTTCAAGGGGGCCTTTGTGAAAATCGATCCACAAGCGATCAGTCCTGATGCGGATATCCTCGTCGGAGTTCCCTGTTATCGAGACGGTGCGATGGTCGCGCGATGCCTCGACTCACTGCCCGCACGTGATGTACAACTACTGATCGTCGATAACGGTTCTGATCCTGATGTGAAGCCGGTCCTTGAGGGACGTGGCATCGTGCTTCGAAACGAGGTTAATCAGTACGTCAACCCAGCATGGAATCAGATGATGCAATGGTTCCTCGAGAATCGGCGCTTTGATCTGCTCGTGCTTGCTAACTCGGATCTCGTTCTCGAGGCTGGCTGGGCTGAAGCGCTTCGCAACTTTCGCGCGCTGTCACAAACGCAACTCATCTATGGAACGATCGAACACGGACAGCAACCTTCGATGGGGGCGTTTTTTGCAATGACGCGTCCAGTGGTCGAGGCGGTTTGGCCGATCCCGGACGATCTTTTGATCTACGGTGGCGATGATTTCATTTTCGAGATGAGCAAGCGCCTCGGGTTCGCGGTAGGTACCGCGTCGCAGGTGTCGATGACTCACGAAGTCAGCGGCACCATTCGCAAGTCACCAGAGGTCTGGGAGATCGGGGCGCGCGACACTCAGCGCTGGCATCGCCACGTCCTTCCGAACATCGTCCCCGCACGTGTTCGCGAGGTGAAGGCACGCGGCTAGTCGATGGGTGGTCGTCGAGTCGTGTACACCGCGATCACGGATCGTCACGCGCGGCTCAGTGCTCACCCGCGTGTGCCGAACACGGATTTCATCTGCTACAGCGACGACTCGCTCGCTCGCACCGATTGGGACGTGCGGCCTGTGGAGGCCTCCACGACGTTGTCTCCGCGCATGCGTGCGAAGTACCACAAGTTGTTTCCACCGAAGGGATACACGTGGAGTGTATGGGTGGACGGCGCGTACGTCATGCGTACCGACAAAGGGGCACGTAGCTTTGTCGACGATCTGATCGCTCGCAGTCCTCGAGGCTTCGGTCTTCATCGACATCACGCCCGGAACTGCCTCTTTGACGAAGCAGCCCATTCGCTTCCGCTCGCAAAGTGCGAAGAAATTCGTCCAATCATTGAAGCGCAGATCGCGCATTACCGCCGGGAAGGGCATCCGACAGCGTTTGGACTTTGGGGTGGTGGACTTTTGTGTCGAAGGGATTGCTCCGAAGTCACCGCCATCATGCAGCGATGGTGGGATGATCTTTTGCGCTGGTCGTGGCGCGATCAGTTGAGCTTGCCGGTAGCTCTTCGCGCATGCGGTTTCCAACCGGACGAATGGGGTTGGCCTCTGTTCAAGAACCCTTACATGGCAGGTTGGGAATGGAATGATACGGACAGAGCGGTGACATGAGGCCTCTCGTGACCATTTGCATGGGGACTGCGCAGGTAGATCAGCCCTTAATCGGCCGCTCGGATTCTGTGTACGAGATCCTTCGGCGATCGGTGAACAACCAGACGTACGCTGGCCCTATCGAGATTGTTGTAACCGATGCACAGGCAGATCGTTTGGAGCGGGAATGGCAAACTCCTTGGGGGCGAGCTGCGCGGGTGGTGCTTTCCACACAAGCCCAGCACGATCGCATCGCGATTGCGGCGGGTCGGAATACCGCGGCTGTTTACGCTCGTGGTGAGTTGCTCGTGTTCGTAGATGATTGCACCGAGCTGTTACCGTCGTTCGTCGAGGCTGCGGTAGCCCTGTATGCCCGCGATCGAATCCCTACGCGTCTTCTGCTGGGGGCTGCCGCGTATCCACACGCGGGCGAGAAGATTTCCACACGCAAGATACTCCGCGCAGGGTTGAAGGTCGCCGCTTTCGAAGAAGTAGATCCGATGTGGCGGCGGCGGGAATATTCACTGAGTGGGAAGACCTGGAAGCTCTCAGGACACGCAGGTGGAGTTTTTGTGCTGGATCGGAAACGCTTCCTACAACTCAATGGGTTTGATGAGAACTTCGACGGGAATCATGGGTGCGAGGATCAGGAGTTCTGCTTACGGCTCGATCGCTTACGGGTACGGCGCCGATCATCTTGTGACCTTGCGGTCGTACGATTGCCACATCGGAACACGCCGCCACGTGCTGTCATACGCCGTTGTCGAGAGCGATACGCACAGTGGGCATATCGCTCGAAACGGATCGCGGCAAATCGACCGCTGTCGGTAGCGGACTTGCTGGAGTTACGACAGTCAACCTGTCGTCCGGACTGTCACCTCTGCGCCGCTCCTGATCTCGATGTTCAGGTAGAGAGCTACCGCACGATCCCGGTTGATTTTGATCTGGAGGCTCTGAGCGATCGCTACCGAGGCCGAGCGAGCGGTGTTTACTACGATCCGTGGCGCTGAGTGGCTCTTGACGTGATTTGGCTGTGGGCGCAAGCATAGGTGGCGCACACATGAAGTTGTCCATCGTTTACGTCACGGGCCGTCAAGATCCACAACTCTCCTGGATGCGAGATGACTTGCTTCGCCAGGTGCGAAGCGACGACGAGATTCAATTGATCGTCGTTGACGTATACGGCCGCACGTCGGCGGAGCTTGGCGTGGAAGGTCGTTTTCATGAAGTCATCACGACACGCCCCAAGCCGAACATTTGGCAAGGTGAACATCGTGTGACGACGGTGGATTGGTGGGCGAACTCGAATGCGCGCAACACCGGCATCGCGCTCGTGAAGCACAGCTATGTAGCGTTCCTCGATGATCGCTGTCATCTTGGCGCGCAGTGGCTCGACACGGTTAGACGTGCTGCCATGCGCCGCGGATCGGTGATCGTGGGCGCATACGAAAAACATGAGAACGGGAAAGTCACCCGTGATCATCGTCTTCAGGTATGTCCTGGGGGCAAGGACAACTGCGGCGGAAACTGGTTGTACGGATGCACGTTTGCCCTTCCACTCGAATGGTGTTTGGAAGCGAACGGCTTCGAGGAAGGTTGCGACGGACTATCTGGTGAGGATTACATCTTCGGCTTCATGCTCGAGAACAACGGGCATCGGATCGATTTTGCTCCGTCACTCTTCGTCTCGCTAGAGCGATCGCAGCCGCACGTGAGCACGTACATTCGTCGAGACAAAGGGGTGTCGCCGAATGATAAGTCGCACGCAGCGATCGCACGGTTCAAGCCGCGGAAGCGCGCGGAGTTCACGCCAGATCTACGGCAGCTCCGTGAGCATCTTTCACAGGGCGGCGCGTTTTCAATTCCAGATCCAGCGCACGATTACCGTGATTGGTACGATGGATCGTTGATCCGCGATCAGCGTCCTTGAAGGTCAAGGACAAGGAAACGACCTGCTGCAAAATTCAGCATAGAGTCGGTTCGTGGCCGACAGTAAGCCGCTCGACTTTGATGACTGCGGTGACCGTGGCCCTCGTGGGAAGCGGGGGCATCGTGGACATCGTGGTCATGATGGTCGCGATGGACCAACTGGACCAACTGGACCGATTGGACCAACTGGACCTGGTGGCGGGGGCTCAGGATCTACGGGATCTACCGGACCTACAGGCGCGAGCGGACCTACAGGCGCGAGCGGACCTACAGGCGCGAGTGGTCCATCCGGTACGAGCGGACCTACAGGTGCGATTGGTCCGGTTGGTCCTACAGGACCTTCAGGCACAGGTTCGACGGGCAGCACTGGCTCCACTGGGACAACGGGCGCGAGCGGATCGACCGGACCCGATGGTGCGACAGGCTCGACGGGCTCGACGGGCTCGACGGGCTCGACAGGCTCGACAGGCTCGACAGGCTCGACAGGTCCCACAGGAGTTGCGGGCTCGACGGGTTCGACGGGACCAACGGGACCGACCGGTTCGACGGGACCAACGGGACCGACCGGATCGACGGGCTCGACGGGCTCGACGGGCTCGACGGGCTCGACAGGTCCTACAGGCTCGACGGGCTCGACGGGCGCCACAGGCTCGACGGGCTCGACGGGCTCGACGGGCTCGACAGGCTCG
>Ga0105248_10006403_pt1 | contig 12918 bp, 8 predicted proteins | sample KBSS34metaG_FD_81524 | JGI IMG/M metagenome (GOLD analysis project Ga0105248, IMG submission 81524) | Switchgrass rhizosphere microbial communities from Kellogg Biological Station, Michigan, USA - KBS S3-4 metaG | ecosystem: Host-associated > Plants > Roots > Rhizosphere > Soil | place... | reverse complement strand
CGGAAGGTGCAACACTCGTAGCCCGGCCGTCCGCCCGCTCCCTCCTCGCCGATACCGGCGACGGGCACGTACAGACGGCCGTCGTACAACGTCGGCGCCCCGGTGACGACGGCACCGGGGTGATCGTCCATCTTGCGTGTCCAAATCTGTTGTCCGGTATCCGCGTCCACCGCATAGGCGTTGGCGCGGCTGTCGCCGAAGTACACGGCATAGCGCGTCGCTCCCGATGCGCTCTTATACGGTCCAACGTTCGGCGCCGAGCGCACGCCGGCCTGCGCGCGGAACGTCCAGTAGGTGCAGCCGGTCTTGGCATCGAGCGCGTACACGGTGCCGGTTTCGCTCGCGGTGAAGAGGCGGCCGCCCATCACCGCCGGCTGTGCGCGCGCGGACAGCACGCCAGGAAAACCGAACGCCCATTTCAACGTCAGCTTCGGCACGTCCGCGGCGCTGAGGCCGCTTTGTTTCGCCGGCTGAAAGCGCGTGTTCGCCACGCCTGCGCCCCAGCCGTTCCACGACGATCCGGCATTGGGCTTCGCCATCGCCGGGCTCGACGCACACTGACCGACGGAGGCATCCGACGGCGCGCCCACGGTGCGACCCGTGAGAAACTCCGCCACCTGGACGCGCTCCTCGGGGGTCAGTGTTTCCGCTTGGAGCCGCATGCTGCCATTGGTCAGCGCATTGACGATCGCGTCGGGCGCGAAGGTCGCGAGCGCTCCCGGATTCGGCGCCCTCGAGTCTGCCGCCGGACTGGCGTGACATTGGGCGCACACCCGCTGGAACACGCCTGCCCCGCCTGCCGGCGGCGGCGGGAAACCCGGCGGCGGGCCTGGCGGCTGGGCGAACGCCGGCGCAGTGGCCAGCATGAAGAGCACGGTCGAGGCGCACTGGACGAATCTCATGGAACGGCCTGCCTTGGGCAAAGGGTCAATGGGACGCAGCCATATTATTTACTGGCTATTATTACTGGCCGACGGCTCCAACCAGCACCAATTCGGTCGGTGTCTCAGCAGTCTCTCAGCTTGCCAGAGCATCCTATTAGCCACGAAAACACGAAAACACGAAACAGCTCCCGGCTCAGCGGCGCATTTGAACGTAGTGTCCGGCTTCAGCCGGACCGTAAGCGGGTCGGCCCGAAGGCCAATATGACGAAAGAGAAACAGCACGAGCAAGGACCGCGAGCGAGCGAAGAGGCGCGGGCGGGCTGCCGCCGGGCATGAAGCTGCTTCGCACACTCGAAGGACACAGCGGAGTCGTCCGAAGCGTCGCGCTCGATCCGAGGACCAGCGCGTTGATCGTCTACTAGGGGCGAACCGTGAGCTCGGTCTTTCTTGATTTCGTTCGCCTGGTCGTCGCTGGCGACGTCGATGAGGTGTCCAGGCGCCTGGCGGCGAGGCCGGATCTGGCGACGGCGGCCGCGGACGTCGGCGCATCACGTCAGGACGCGTCCACCTTTTTCTTCGTCGAAATCGCTCACTACCTGTATGCCGGCGATTCGGCGCTCCATATGGCTGCCGCGGCCTTCCAGCGTCCGATTGCGGAGCGCTTGATCGCATACGGCGCCGATTGCCGGGCGAGAAATCGGCGAGGGGCCGCGGCCCTTCACTACGCGGCCGACGCCAACCGGTGGAATCCGGCGGCGCAGGCTGAGACGATCGAGTACCTCATATCGGTCGGCGCCGACCCAAACGCTGTGGATCGCGAGGGAGCGACGCCGCTGCACAGAGCCGTGCGCACGCGGTCGTTGCCGGCGGTCCGCGCGCTGCTCGACGGCGGGGCGAGTCCGAGGCAGCCAAACAAGGCGGGGTCGACCCCCTTGCACCTTGCGGTGCAAAACACCGGGCGAGGAGGAAGCGGTTCGCCGCAAGCGCATCAGCAGCAGGCCGCCATCATCAGGCTGCTGCTGGAGCGCGGCGCACAGGCGACCGACCGCGATGGACACGGCAAGCCGGTGTATCAGGCTGCGACCAGCGACTGGATTCGAGCCTTGCTGAGCGAAGCGGGCTCTGGCTAGACGTCTGGTGTAGCGCAAGGCTTCAGCCTTGCCGGAATCACGGCAAACCTGAAGGTCTGCACTACTTCTGCCGCGCCGCCTCCTCGAGTCCTATTCCGATTCATTTGGATCGAGACGAGACGAGATCTTCCACGAAGACACGAAGGGACGGTTCATTTCTGAGCAACACCCAGGAACACATGAGGATTTTTCTCGGTGGTCCCGGTGATCTCGGTGGTTGACGTTGCGACTGAGACACGACCGATTTGCGTTGACATGAAACTACCCCGTCCCTAGGATCCGACCAGTACCGATCCCCCGCTCGGTGTCGACCAAAGGGAGGCAGCATGCGTCCGATTGGTTTGGCGTCCTTCCTGTTCTGTCTGGTTTCGGTTGTGGGTGCGCAGGGGCAGGATTTGCCCAGGGATCATCCCACCGTCGCTCCAGCGGCGGGCCGATCGGCGGCGGCGGATCTCACCGAACGGCTTCGGCCGGCCAGCCCGGATATCGGATCGACCAAGGTTCCGCGCCGGAACCTGATCGACGAGTTCATCTTCGACAAGATTGAGAAGGATGCCGTCCCGCACGCGCCGCTGTCGTCGGACGAGGAGTTCTTCCGGCGCGCCTACATCGACTTGACCGGCCGCATCCCGCTCGACGACGAACTGCGCGCCTTTCTGGCTTCGACCGATCCCGACAAACGCGACACGCTCGTCGACAAGCTCACCACCTCCAAGCCGTACGAGGTGAAGTGGACCTACTTCTTCAACGACATCTACAAGCCGGCACCAGGCCGCGTCGGCCAGGCCGCGAAGAACCTCTTCTATCACTGGGTCTACGACAACATTCACCTGGACCGCCCCTACAACCAGGTCGTCTACGAGATGCTGACGGCGGTCGCCACCTCGAACTGGTATGTGGGGCCGGCCACCTATGTGGCGCGCTGGGTCGTGACCGCGGTCTCGTGCGACGACGAGGTTCACGAAGACACGTCCGACGAACTGGCGATCCATGCCACCAAGGATTTCCTGGGCATCGATATCAGCTGTGCGTCCTGTCATGACGGCGCACGTCACCTCGAGAAGATCAATATCTTCCTGAGCCAGCGCAAGCGGGAAGAGATCTGGAAGATGGCGGCGTTCTTCGGGAAGACCAACGTGCTCCGCCGCACCGAGGTCAGCACCGCCCAGGACGAGTATTCGATCGACGACAACGGTCCCGGCTATGACCCCTCCGCCCGCACGGTCGTGCGGGTGGAGCGCCGGGGGAAGCCGGGGCTGCTCGATCCCGTGTATATGTTCACGGGAGAGCGTCCCGATCCGGCGAAGCCGCCGCGAACGGAATTCGCCCGGATGCTGACGACCGATCCGCAGTTCGCGCGCGCAACCGTGAATCTGCTCTGGGCGGAGATGTTCGGCGTGGGCATCGCCGAACCGGTGTTTGCCCTCGATCCGGCCCGCCTCGATCCGAAGAACCCGCCGCCGGAACCCTGGACGTTGCAGCCCTCGCATCCGGAGCTGCTCGACGCCCTGGCGCAATATTTCCGGGACAACAACTACAGCATCCGGTCGGTATTGAAGCTCATCGCCAAGTCCAACACCTACCGCTTGTCGTCGCAGTTCCCCGGCGAGTGGAAGGCGAGTTACGAGCCATACTTCGCGCGCAAGCTCGTGCGGCGGCTCAAGGCCGAGGAGATCTACGATTCGCTCGTCAGCGCCACCAACATCTTCACGGAAGTGCCCATCCGCGGCACGGACGTCAAGGTCAAGTTTGCCGCCGAAGCCTATTCGCCGGACGAGTTCATCAGGAACGTGAACGATCCGATCTTGAAGGAGATTCATTTCTTCCTCGAATCGTTCGGCCAGACCAACCGGCAATCCTCGGAACGGAGCAACGACGGCGCGATCACCCAGGCAGTCCTGCTGATGAACAGCCCGCTCGTGCACCGGCAGATCAGAGCGGTCGAGGGCAGCTACCTGGCGGGCTTGCTCAAGCAACCACTGGCCGAGGAGGAGAAGATCACGCGTCTGTTCGAGCGCTTCCTGGTGCGGCGGCCGACGCCGGCCGAACTGGCGAACGCGAAAAGCGTCGTGGCGGGCGGTGCCGGAGGATGGGAAGACCTGCAGTGGCTGCTGGTCAACCGCGTCGAGTTCGTCCACTCATTCTAGGGAGAACGTCGATGTCCAAGCTGCTCGACACGCTCCTCACCCGCCGCGAAGCCTTCAAGATCGGAGCCGCCGCGGTCAGCGCCTACTGGTTCCTGCCGCTGGTGGAGCCGACCAATGTCTACGCGCAAGCGAAGGTCACCCCGCGCGGATCGGCGCGGTTCGTCATCTTCGTGATGCTGGAGGGCGGGCAATCCCACGTCGACAGTTGGGACCTCAAGGAAGGCAAATGGACGCCGGACAACTTCGACATCAAGGAGATCGAATCCGGCGTCAAGTGGCCGATGAGCCTGTTTCCGCAACTGGTGAAGCAGCGGGAACGGTTCTCCCTGATTCGATCGATGGAAGCCTGGGACAGCGTGCACTTCCGCGCCCAATATTACGTACAGTCCGCGCACATGATGAATCCGGCGCTGCAGAAGGAACTGCCGCCCATGGGTTCGGTGGTGGCCTACGAATACGCCGCGCGGCGGAAAGCCAGCGACACGCTACCCGGTTATGTCGCCGTCAACGTCACCCAATCACAGTCGGGGCTGCTGGGGTCGGGATTCCTGCCGGCCACCTACACGCCGTTTCATGTCGATACGACCAGTGGCATCGGCGCCCTGGCCATGGACGAGGGCAGCCGCAAGAATCTGCTGCGCCGCTGGGAGCTGCTGAAGAACTTCGATGAGCGGCTGCGCAACGACTCGTCGCTCTCGGCCAAGGCCTATCGCGATTATCACAACCACTACGAAGGCGCGGTCAGCATGATGTCCGACCCGCGCGCTTCACAGGTCTTCCAGATCGATGCCGCCGACCGCGATCGGTATGGAAAGTCGCAGGTCGGCGATGGCTGCATCCTGGCCCGCAATCTGGTCGAAGCCGATGCCGGGACACACTTCGTGATGGTGAACCATCGCGACTGGGACCACCATAACCGCATCTACAACGACGGCAATCACTACAAATTGTGCCGCGAGCTCGACACGGCGCTCTCCTCGCTGCTCGAGGACCTGGCCGCGCGGAAACGGCCGGATGGACGCTCACTGCTCGAGGAGACCGTAGTCATCTCCTTCGGCGACTTCGGCCGGACGCCTGGAGAGCTGTCGCCTGCGAAGGGACGCGATCACTATCAGCATGCGCTCACGGGGTTGTTTGCCGGCGGCGGAATCAAGGGTGGCAAGGTCATCGGCAAGACCGACGAGATGGGCGCCAAAGTGATCGAGTCGGGTTGGAACGTCAAGCGATCGATCTACATGGAAGACATCGCCACCACCATCTACTCGGCCCTCGGTTTGGATTGGACCAAGGTCATCGAACCGACGCCGTCGGGACGGGCGTTCCATTACATCGAGCCGTTTGCCGCAAAGCAGATGATCAGGAGTCAGGAGATTTCGCCGCTCTTCGCATAGCCTCGACACACGGTCACGCTGAAGTCTGCTGAGAAAATGAACCGCGGAGCACGCCGAGAATTCCCTGGTGTTCTCAGCGGCCTCCGCGGTCTCTGCGTTGATCGTCGGTTTTTCATGGATCGGGGTGAGCCTCAGCGGATCAGGCCCAATCGCGCGGTGATGTCGAGCCACACACATTGGAGGGTGACATACGCTCCGAGCCGCTGCCTTCGCTGGAGCGGCCGTGATGTCGTCGCGGTCACGTCTGCTCCGAGAATCGATCGATACCACGGGAACATCGCTCTCGGCAGGGCGCTCAGCGGAAAATAGCGAACCTCGACGACGTCGTCCGCCGCGGGCGTGAGAAGGTCGTCGAGCGGCCGGCACACGAAGATCGGCGAACGATGGGCGCGGAAGCCCGTCCGCTCGTACCAACCCAGCAACTCCACAATCTCCACTCGAACGCCGGTTTCCTCGTGGACCTCCCGGCGCACGGCGTCCTCGAGCGTTTCGCCCGGCAGCACACCGCCGCCGGGAAGCTCCCACAGCGCCGGACTGTCGCGTTTCACGAGCAACACGTCCTGGCCGCGGAGGACGACCGCCTGCGGAATGGTCGGTGCGCGTTCTCCCGCGAGAACCGGCCGCAGGATGTCTGACCAGTATTTCTGAAGGTTCAAGGGCATGTTCGCGGACGCCGCCACGCAGTCCCGGCAGCCTAACACGGCGCGCCCGTGGCCCGTGGCCCGTGGCCCGTGGCCCGTAGCCCGTAGCCCGTAGCCCGTAGCCCGTAGCCCGTAGCCAAAAGATCTTTCCAGGATCTGTTGGCGGCTGGGCGTTTGCTCGTTGATGTCATACGAGTCCTTCGCGCGTGTGAAGAACCAGGCTTCGCGCCCGGACCAGGCCACGAAGACACGAAAACACGAGCAACAAACCGGCGGATCTGTTTCGTGCTTTCGTGGCTCATAGGATGACCAGGTAAACAGGGACGCTGCCGACGGCGGCTCGCCGTTGACAGCCCTCGCATTTCAACGATAATCAGCCCGCGGGCGGAGGAGGTGTGGTGACGAAAATTGCGTACGTCGTATCGGCAGCAGTGATCCTGGTGGCGATGGCGGGCCAGCGGGCGGCATCGGCGCAGACGCCCGCGGCGCCGGCAGCATCGATCGCGCTGGTCGATCCGCGTGACGGGGCCTGCATCGTCACGGTGAACGTTCCGAAGGGCTCGAACATCAGCCTCATCGCGATTTACCTCAACGACAAACTGTTGACCGTGGGTCCGGCGAGATGGAAGGGATCGCAGGCGCAATTGCGGCTTCGCGCACCGCTGCAGGAAAACGACTTCCTGGTGGCCGAGCTGTTTCGTGACGGACCAAAAACCCAACCGGTGCTGGTGCAGCAAGCCACACAGCAAGACACGACGCCGAACCCGACGTGCGACGAGAACGCCGGCAAGGTCTGGCCGGACGACCGTGCCGTGTTCGAAGCGTCAGGCTATCTCGGCCGCGCCTTCGAGAACTTCGCGCAGTCGGACAAGAACAACTACAAGCCGGTGAACCCTGATGGGACGTCACGGACGGACCCTGGAATCAATTCGCGCTTTCTGGCCGGCGTCGAAGCGCAATACCGGCTGTTCGGGGAGAAGGGCCACAGCTTCCAGGTCTGGCTGGCCAGCTACACGCTGCACGGCGTTCGCACCTCGGATGTCGATTGCAGCGACGGGAGCTCAGATCCGATCTGCAAAGGCACGACCAGTGACAAGTTCCTGGCCATCCTCGAGCACGCCTCGAGTCTCGAGGCGCACATCGACGCACGCGTCGAGTTCGCGACGCTGCAAAAGAAGTCGGAGATGCCGATCAAGGCCTTCGCCGCCGCCCGGTTCGGATTCGTCAGCGTCGAGGGCGCGCCGCAGGTCTACAACAACGACTCGTTGGGGGTCGGCATTCTCTCGCCGGTCGGCGTGTTCCGCGGCAGCAGCGCACAGGTGGCGTGGGGCCAGAGCGAACAGTTTCAAAGCAACCCTGGCTGGAACCGTCTGAAAATCGCCGGCACCCTGCTCTTCGACCTCGCGCCGGGTTTCAAGGACCGCCTGGAGTTCTGGAAACGGCTGGCCGGATCCCCTCGAGCGTTCATCGCCATCACCGTGGATCGCGGTCGCGGCGGTCCGGACAGCGTCACCACCTACGTTGGCATGGACTTCGATTTACGAGGCATGTTCTTTGGCTTCTGAGGCCGGTCCCATGGTCGTGTCAAGAAGGATGGCAGTCCGGCTCGGCGTGTCCGTCGCCCTGCTCTGTTCGACCTGGGTGTTGGCGGCGCCTCGAGAATCCTGCCCGGGGTGTCCGTGGGCGAGCTTCTGGACCGTTCCGCCCGCCGCGGGTGACTGCAAGCCGGCCGCCGCGCCCGTGCCCTGCTTTCCCGAAACCGACGCCGTTGCCGATCGCCTGGACCTCGGGCTGGCGTTTTCAGGCGGCGGGACCCGGTCCGCCACGTTGACGTTGGGTCAATTGCGCGGCCTGCAACGGCTCGGACTGCTCGAGAAGGCGCGCTACATGTCGGCGGTCTCCGGCGGCGCGTGGGCCGCCGTGCCGTTTACCTATGCCAAGAGTCTGCCCGACGAGTTTCTCGGCCCATACCAGGCGCCCCACGAGCTGCAGCGCGCCACCGTCATCGCGGTCTCGAACGGTCAGCTGGCGCAGGCGATTGCCAACTCGTCCCTCGTGGCCGGGAGCATCCCGGAGGTCGTCGGCGATCTGCTGGCGGCGAATGTGTCGAAGAGCCCCAGCCAACTGCTGCAGACGCTCGTCTCGAGCGTCAACGGCGCGCTCAGGCGGGAGTCGGATCGCCTCAACAAGACCTACACGCGGCTGCTTGGTGGGGTGTTCATCGATCCGCTGGTCGAGCCGGGCACCTCCGCGAGCGGCCGACTCTTCACGTGGAACGGCGAGACGCTCGGACAGATTTCGGCGCAGACCAATGGCGCCGTCGATCAGAACATGGTCGTCGTCGGCTCCCATCGGCCGTTCCTGATCGCCAACGGCACGGTGATCTCGGCGCGGCCGGACTATGAGTATCCGCTGCTGATGCCGATCGAATACACGCCGCTCTACGTGGGCGTGCGGCAGCGATTCGGCCTGCGCTTCGGAGGCTCGTATGTGTCGCCGTGGGCCTACGACTCGACCAGCATCGGAGAGGTCGACGGCAGGAATCACCGCATCCAGATCCAGTACGACGCCAAGCGTCGATTTACCCTGGCTGATGTCATCGCCAGCGTGGGGGCGGCGCCGCAGCTGGCCCTGATGCTGGGCGACTTTGCGCCGAGCGCCCTGAAAGCGAAGATCCAGCGCGCGGCGGCGGTGTTTCCGGCGTTCCGTCTGTTCGCGGTCAACGACGTTGGCCGGGTACGGACGGTGCTGACCGAAGAGATCGCGCACGGCGACGGCGGATTCAGTGACAACCTGGGCGTGTTACCGCTGCTGGCACGAGGGGTCAGGAACATCATGGTGTTCAACAACACCAACACCGAGCTGGTCGAGAACAACGACGATCTCAAATCGCTGTTCTTCCCGGTGGGCCCGCCCAACGGCACCGGCGACAAGAGACACAACGTCGTGTTCGAACAGGCGAACTACACAAAGGTCAGAGATGGGCTCATCGCGCGGCGCACGGCGCACCAGGAGCAGGTCTACTGCACGCAGCAGTGGAAGGTGCTGCCGAACGAGCACTACAACGTTGCGGGTTTCGACGGGCTCAACGCCTGCTGGTTCTACAACTCTTCAGCCAAGGCATGGTTTGACGATCTGCCCTACGCGTTGAGCGAGATGGCCGGCGGTCACGACCAGACCGACGCCGGAAAGAACTTCGATCATTTTCCGTGGTTCGGCACGTTCGGACAGAACAAGACGCACGTCATCCAGCTGACGATTCCGCAGGTCAATCTGCTGTCGAATCTGTCGGCGTGGATGGTGGCCAACGATCATACGAGGCACATGATCGGTTGCAGCCTCTCGGGGGTGCTGCTACCGCGGCCGTCTGACTGCCCGGTCGAGGCTTCCGACTCGAAACCCGGCTTTTGATCAAGAGCATGTGAAGAATACGACGCTCAACGCAGAGACCGCAGAGGCCGCGGAGAATCAAACCTCAAGCGACTGCCGGCGATCTCTGTGTGCTCTGCGTTGACGTCATGGTTTGTTCACGGCGCTAACCGGTCAAGAGCGCCGTACGCCGACTCTATCTTGTTTCCACGAGCTCGATGGCGATGCGATCGGGACCCTCGATCATCGCGGCCCGCGTGTTCCCCCACCCGTGAATCTCTTCGAGGACGGTCACGCCTTCACGTTTCAAACGGGCCACGCTGGCGCTCAGATCGGCGGTGCTGAGCGCCCAGTGGTCGTAGACCTTCCCGCGCGTGCTTACCAGCCCGCCGCCCGGCCACGGCCGGATCGAAATCGAGATGTCGTCGACGGTGACGGCGCCGGCGGGGTCGCGCACGAACCCGGTCTTGGCGAACGACGGCCAGGTCGGCGGCGCGTAGGTCTTGGTGTGGCAATCGTCGCCGCTCCCCGCCGTCGTGGCCGCACCGCCAGTGGCCGGCGGCAGGCGCGCGCCCAGGTGCGCGACGTACCACTCCATCGCGCAGCGCGGGTGCTCGTGATACATGTGCACGTGATTGAAGCGCTCGGTCGTCCCGGCTTGCGCGTTCTCGATCATCGCGCCGTCAGGGCCGCGCAGATACCCGAAGCCGCCCTGCCGGGTCGGCTGCGTCCCCTTGGCGCGCAACTCCAGGATCTGCTCCTGCGTCGGCAGCCCCGGCAGCGTATCGCTCGACATGTCCACCAGCTTGCCGTCAGCCGCGTCCCACATCTGCGCGATTTCAAGACCCATCGCGCGGAACCGCTCGTTGTACTTGCGCGAGTCGGGAGTGTTCCAGCCGAAATGCCAGATCGAGGTCTGCGGTCCGCTCAGCTCGTTCTGGGGTGGAGCGGCGACCTTGGTGAACAGGATGTAGACGTTGCCGGTCTTCACCGCGTCGTAGCCGTTGAAGGTGGTCCGGGTGGCCGACGCGGCAAACGGCTTCGGGTAGTACTCGGCCGCGGCCGCCGGATTTACCGAGTTGAGGTGGACATGATGAAAATGCAGCGTCTCGACGGCTGCCGGCCGCTCCTGCGAGTGAGCGACCCGCAGGGTCAGGACGATGATGAAGACAAGCGGTGCCATCCGTTTCATGGGCCCACTCCACGCAGAATTGATTGCCGATCAACTACCACAGTACGACTGGCGCTGCCATAGGGTCTCTAGCGCGAAATAAATGGAGGCCGTTCCCCGGAGCCGGCCGGGTTGAAACTGCCCCCACTCGCGGTCGGCGAAGGATATGATTGCGCGTCCCCAAGGAGCCAACCGTGTCGACATTCGCCACCCGTGGCTTGAGCCGGCGTGATCTACTCCGATTCGGCCGCGATGCCGCGGCCGCTGTGACCCTGGGAGCGCTGCCCGCGTTCGGCGGCGAGCGCGCGCCGCGTTTTCAGGCGAGCCCGTTCAGATTCGGCGTCGCCTCCGGCGATCCGGTTGCCGACGGCGTGGTGCTGTGGACGCGCCTCGACGCAGAGGTGCTGGATCGGTCCGGCGCCCTCGGTCTCCACGTTCCGGTTCGCTGGGAGATCGCCGAAGACGACAGCTTCCGGCACATCGTCCGCAAAGGGTCGCACCTGGCCATGGCCGAGCTCGGGCACTCGGTACATGTGGAGGCCGACGGCCTGCGGCCGGGACGGCACTACTGGTACCGATTCATGGCGGGCGGGGAAGTGAGCGCCGAAGGCCGAACGCGGACGGCGCCGTCCGAGCACGCCGCGCTCGATCGATTCCGGTTCGCGTTCGTGTCCTGCCAGAACTACGAGACCGGGTACTTCACGGCGTACCGCCGCATCGCCGAGGAGGATCTCGACCTCGTGGTTCATCTGGGGGATTACATCTACGAAACGGGCACCATGGGCTCGGAGCGGGCCGTGCGGCTGCAGGAGGTTGGCGGCGAGCTCTTCACGCTCGATCAGTATCGAGCGCGGTATGCGAGCTACAAGACCGATCCGGACCTCCAGGCCGCACACGCGCGGTTCCCGTTTGTCATCACGTCCGACGATCACGAAGTGAAGAACGACTACGCGGGCGACACGGCGCCGGGCGCAATGCCGGCCGACGCGTTCCTGATCCGCCGCGCCGCCGCTTATCAGGCCTACTACGAGTTCATGCCGCTTCGCCGTTCGGCGATGCCGGCCGGGCCGAGTATGCGACTGTTCCGGCGGCTGCGCTTCGGCAGCCTGGCCGAGTTTCACGTCCTCGATACGCGTCAATATCGGACCGGGCTGTCGTGCGGCGGCGGCCGCAAATCGCTCTGCGAGGAGGCGCTGGCCCCGTCCCACAACATCATGGGCACGGAGCAGGAACGGTGGCTGACGGACGGATTGCAAGCGTCGACGGCAGGCTGGAACGTCCTGGCCAATCAAGTCCTCATTTCCCGGTTCATGCAGATGGCGAATGACACGCCGACATTCTCGATGGACAACTGGAGCGGATACGTTCAATCGAGGACGAGGCTGATGCGATTCCTGGCGGAGGCGCGGCCGGCAAACCCCGTCGTCTTGACCGGCGACCTCCACTCCAACTGGGTGTCTGACTTGAAGCTGGACTTCGACGATCCCTCGTCGCCGACTGTCGGAACGGAGCTGGTCGGGACGTCGATCTCCTCGGGCGGCGACGGGGACGAGTCGACGAGAGCCGACGCGCTCGCGCTGAATCCGCATTTCAAGTTCTACAACAACCGCCGCGGCTACGTGCGCTGCACGCTGACCCCTTCGCTGATGACGGCCGACTATCGCACGCTGCCCTATGTCTCGAGACCGGACGCCCGGATCGACACGCGCGCGTCTTTTGTCGTGGAAAGCGGCCGGCCCGGCGCGCACCTGATCAAGATGGGCGACCCCCAATAACGATTGCAGATGGAAGATTGCAGATTGAAGATTGCAGAATTAGAGGAAGGAACGGAACGGAATGCGTTCCGCCTTCTCTTTCTGCAATCTGCAATATCATCGGCCTCGCTAAATTCCAGCTTTGTAGCTCTTGGTGAAGCCGTTACGTCCATTGGTGACGGTAAACGATCCATCCTGTTCGGCGGACACCTTGATCCAGTACGCCGTGCCATTGTGAGCCGGCGGCGGCACGGCGCCAGGTCCAGGCGGCGGGGCGACGATGGCGGCGATCGGGATCGCGGCAGGCTGATCGTCAACCGTGTTGGCGATGAACATCCCCGGCACCGTGTATTCCTGTCCGCTCAATTGGGAAAAATGCAGCTGCCAGAGGTCCTGGAGCCTCGGCGCCGAGTGGATGATTTTCATCGCGT
>Ga0105248_10006402_pt1 | contig 12918 bp, 15 predicted proteins | sample KBSS34metaG_FD_81524 | JGI IMG/M metagenome (GOLD analysis project Ga0105248, IMG submission 81524) | Switchgrass rhizosphere microbial communities from Kellogg Biological Station, Michigan, USA - KBS S3-4 metaG | ecosystem: Host-associated > Plants > Roots > Rhizosphere > Soil | place... | reverse complement strand
AGCGGGTGCTCCTCTTCGGAACACCCCGACCTGGTGAAGGTCAGGGTGCGGTCGACCGGACAAGAGTACCAGACCGCTGGCATCGCCCCTCAATTCGGGCGCGTCCCACCAAGATCCCTCCCCTAGATCCACACAACTGTGCGACAGTTGTGCCCTGGGAGCGCTCCCAACCTCACAACATTGCCACAGTTGTGTGGATCTAGGCGCGGGTCAGGCCTCGGCGGCGAGCTCCGGGTGGGCGGCTCGATGGGCAGCGAGCAGGGCGCGCAGGGCACGTGCGCCAGTGACCGCGTGCTCCTTGTCGGTGGCCTGGATCGCCATCACGGCCACCACGTCGTCGTTCTCCAGTTCGAGGGTGAGCCACGGGTTGCCCCGGTCGAACCGGACCGTGCGGACCACGCTCCACGGCAGGTCGTACCCGCCGAGGATGTTCTGGATCTTGACGTGCTCCTCATCGGCGACCACCCGGGGCCGCGCGATGAGCAGCACGCCGGCGGCGATGAAGACGCCGAGCACCACCATCGCGATCCGGTCACTGGGCTGGAACACCCCGCCGTCCTCGGCCCCGGTCGAACCGGAGAGCAGCGTGCCCAGCACCGCGAAGAACGCGACCACGATGGGCGCGATGATGAACGCGACCCGGCGTACCTTGCGCGGGCGGATGGTCACGGGGCTCACGGGACGAGTCTACGAGCGCCGTTGGCGGGAGGCGGCGAAGGCCTGCGCCAGTACGTCGGCGCGGCGCTGGGCGACGTCCTGCCGGTACGCGGCCAGCACGGTGACCTCGACCCGCTCCTTGCCCAGTCGCAGCACCGGCACGTACCCGCGGCCCTGGCTCTTCTCGCAGGTGACGGACTTGACGGTCTCCCACGGCACCGGCGTCGTCCTCGTCAACTCGCGGATGATCAGGCCGGACGGGGTGACCCGGACCCCGAGCGAGAGCGTCCGGGACAGCGCGAGCGCGGCGAGCAACGTCACCACACCGGAGACGACCAGTGAGCCGGCCGAGGTGTGCCGGCCGACCCCGAACAGGCCGAGGAGCACGAACGCGGCCAGGATCGCCGCGAGCGCGATCGTCCACGGCCAGGCGCGAAGGACCCTCACAGCCGGCACGCGTGGATGTCGGTGACGAGGATCGCTCGCGCGCCCACGTCGTACAGCTCGTCCATGATCTTGTGTACGTCGGACCGCAGCACCATCGCCTGGACCGCGACCCAGCCCTCCCGGTGCAGCGGCGACACGGTCGGCGACTCGATGCCCGGGGTCAGCGTCACCGCCGCGTCGAGGGCGTCCACCCGCACGTCGTAGGCGAGCATCACGTACCGCCGGGCGACCAGCACCCCGTTGAGCCGCCGGACGAGCTGGGTGACCGGGCCATTGGTGGCCGCGTCCTGGGCCCGGACCAGCACCGCGCACGAGGCGAGCACCACGTCCCCGACCAGCTCCAGCCCGGCCTTGCGCAGGGTGGCGCCGGTGTCGACGACGTCGGCGATCGCGTCGGCCAGCCCGAGCCCGACCGCGTTCTCCACCGCCCCGTCCAGGCGGATCACCTCGGCCTCGATGGCGTGATCGGCCAGGAACCGTTCCACCACCCCGGGGTACGCGGTGGCGATCCGGGCGCCGGCCAGGTCGTTGGCGCTGGCGTACCGGCCGGGCCGGGCCGCGAACCGGAACGACGACGCGCCGAAGCCCAGCTCTAGCACCTCCTCGACCGCGGCGCCGGCGTCGATGTGCAGGTCCCGACCGGTGATGCCGAGGTCGAGGTCGCCCGAGGCGACGTAGGTGGCGATGTCACGCGGGCGCAGGTAGAAGAACTCGACGTCGTTGTCGCGGTCGGCGCAGGTGAGGTCCTTCTCGTCGGTGCGCTGGCGATATCCGGCCTCCCGCAGCATCTGCGAGGCGGCCGGGGCCAGGCCGCCCTTGTTCGGGATGGCGACGCGAAGCATCTGAAGACTCCTTCAAAGATCGATGCACGGGTACGGGCAACTGGGCGGCGACGGGCCGTCACAGATGTCGGTACACGTCCGCGAGGTCCAGACCCTTGGCCAGCATGAGCACCTGCGCGTGGTAGAGCAGCTGGGCGATCTCCTCGGCGGTCCGGTCGGCGTCCTCGTGCTCGGCGGCCATCCACGCCTCGGCCGCCTCCTCGACGACCTTCTTGCCGACCGCGTGCACCCCGGCATCGAGCAGCGCAACGGTCCGGGAGCCGGCGCTGCCCGCGGCCGCCTTGGCCGCCAGCTCGCCCCACAGCTCCTCGAAGGTCTTCACGAGTGGCGATCGTACCCGGGGTGTGAGTACGGCCACCCAACGGTTTCGGCGCAGCGGGCAAACTGGCCGGAGCCTCCCGACGAAAGGACTCCCCGTGCTGAAGCTGATGCAGGGTTTCCGCGACTTCATCATGCGCGGCAACGTGATCGACCTCGCCGTCGGCATCGTCATCGGGGCCGCGTTCACCGGCCTGGTGACGAGCTTCACGTCCGCGTTCATCCAGCCGCTGCTGAAGGTGTTCAGCGGCGGTAGCGACACACTCCCCGGCGGCGAATTCAAGATCCACGGCGTCCCGTTCGTGTGGTCGGCCTTCGTCAATGCGGCCGTCGCGTTCCTGATCACCGCGGGCGTTCTGTACTTCCTCGTCGTCACGCCGATGAACATGATCAACGAGCGCCGCAAGCGGGGCATCGAGCCGGAGCCGCAGCTGCCCAGCGACGAGGCCAAGCTACTGATGGAGATCCGGGACCTGCTCGCCGCGGGCGGCAGCCTGCCCCAGCCGGTTCCGGCCGACGCAACGACCACGCCCGCGCCCTTCAAGGCCCCGGCGAAGGCCGAGCCGGTCGCCCAGCGCCGGCGCCCCGGCGGCGGGGGCACTACTCGACGGTGATGTCGTGGCCATCGAGGTTGATCTCGGTGCCGTCCCGCGCGGACACCGAGTACGCCTCGATGGTGTAGCGCCCGGGCGCCAGGGTCAGCGTGACCGAGGCCTGGCCGCGTTGCGGCGCACCGATGCTGAGCTGCACCGGCTGGTCCGAGACGACCTTGCCGGTGGCGTCGCGCACCCGCAGCCGGGCGGCCGCCTCGAAGACAGAGCCGTCGAGGGTGACCGTGACCGGGGAGTGCACGGTGACGCCCTGCTGGGGCGAGACCAGCCATAGCGCGGCCTGGGTGGTGGACGCGTCGGCCCTGGTCAGCACGCCGCACTGCGGTACGCCGTTGACGCTCAGCCGGACCCCGGACAGCGTGGTCTGGCGGTCGGCGGCCACGGCGGTGACCGTCCACACCAGCTGCTGCACGGCGATCGGGGCCGGTGCGGGTGCAATGAGGTCCACAGTGGATACTCCATTGTCGACGGTCACGTTGCGTACGGTCGCTCCGGCCGGCCACGGCGTCGCGTAGTCCGGGTCCAGCGGAGGTCCGGACAGCGCCAGCCCGACCGCGGCGGCGATGCGCGCGTCCAGCGTGTCCGCCGGTACCGCGGCCGCCCGGTACTCCCGGTAGAGCACGGACCTGCCGGCCTGCTGGCCGACCCAGTAGACGGGAACGGTCACCCCGACCGTCGGAGCCACCGTCGGGGTCGGACGAGGACTCGGGACGGCAGGGCTCGGCGCGGTGGTACCGATCGGCGGCAGCGGCTGGGGTCGCGGCACCGGCTGGCAGCTCACCACGCCGACGACGACCGCCGCGACGGTCGCGACCACCGCGCCGCCCACCGAGGCCAGCCTGATCCGCAGCCGCCGGCGGGCACGCCGGTCGATCCTGGTCCGGATGGCGTTCAGCGGGTCCGGCCCGAACTGGACCTGACCGGCCCGCGCCTCCAAGGCCTCGCGAAGCTGTTCGGGGTTCATGACCGCGGCTCCAGGGTGATCCGCAGGGCGGCCAGGGCCCGGGCGAGGTGGCTCTTCACGGCGCCCGGGGTGACCCCCATGGCGTCGGCCGTCTGCAACTCGGACAGGTCCAGGTAGTACCGCAACACGAGGGCCTCCCGCTGCCTCCGTGGGAGGCGGCGCACGGCGGCCATGACCTCGGCCTGGGTCTCCGCGGCGAGCGCGTGCGACTCGGCGCTGTCGGCGTCGGGGGGCGGTGCCTGCCTTCCCAGGAAGCGGTCCACCACGCCCCGGTGGCGCTGGGCGGACCGGGCCCGGTTCACCACCGACTGCCGCAGGTACGCCACCGCTCGGTCGGGATCACGCAGCTGGCCCCACCGGCCGTGCAGCGCCACGAACGAGTCCTGGACCAGCTCCTCGGCCCGGCTGGCGTCGCCGAGCAGCAGCACCGCGAACCGCACCAGCGGCCGGTAGTGCGACGCGAACAGGCGGGTGACCGCCTCGTCCGCGGACCAGGGCCCGGACGACACAATCCTCCCCGCGGTGAGCTGGGCTGTCACGCCACGTTGACGCGCATCCAGGCCGTCAGGTTTACCACACCGGCAACACCGCGTCGATCATGAAGCCGGTCCCGGCCGAGCCAGCAAGATCCGCGCAACTGTCCAACAGTTGGGGGGGTCGGGAGCGCTCCCACCCCACCACTGTTGGACAGTTGCGCGGATCTTGGCCTCGTCAGAGGGCGCGGATGGCGAGGGCGGCGTCGAGGGCGGCGACGGTGGCCGCCCATCCCTTGTCCTCGGCCGACTCGGGCCAGCCGGCCCGGTCGTGCGCCTGGTCCACGGTGTTCACGGTGAGCACCCCGTGCCCGACCGGGGTGGACTCGTCGAGGGCCACCCGGGTCAGGCCGTCAGTGACGGACTGACACACGTAGTCGAAGTGTGCGGTCTCGCCGCGCACGACGACGCCGAGCGCCACCACCGCGTCGTACCGCTGGGCCATGGCCTGGGCGACCACCGGGAGCTCCACCGATCCGGCGACCCGGACCACGGTGACCGACTCGACCCCGCACGCCTTCGCCGCGGCCTGGGCCCGGTCGACCATGTGGTCGACCAGGTCCCGATGCCAGCGCGTCGCGACGACCCCGAGCCGCAGCCCGGAGGCGTCCACTGTGGATAGATCTGGTTCGCCGAAGCCGGCCATGGTCAGCCCTCCGCCGCCGGGTCGAGTGCGGGGTCGGCACCGAGGCCGTCCAGCAGGTGGCCCATCCGGTCCCGCTTGGTCCGCAGGTAACGCACGTTCTCCGGGTGCGGGTGGGTCGGCAGCGGCTCGCGACCGACCACGGTCAGCCCGTACCCCTCCAGGCCGGCCCGCTTGGCCGGGTTGTTGGTGAGCAGCCGCATGCTGTGCACGCCGAGGTCGACCAGGATCTGGGCCCCCGTGCCGTAGTCGCGCGCGTCGGCCGGCAGGCCGAGCTCCAGGTTCGCGTCGACCGTGTCCCGGCCCCGGTCCTGCAGCTCGTACGCCTGCAGCTTGCGGACCAGGCCGATGCCGCGCCCCTCGTGCCCGCGCATGTAGAGCACGACGCCGCGCCCCTCCTGAGCCACCCGCGCGAGGGCGGCGTGCAACTGCGGCCCGCAGTCGCAGCGCAGCGAGCCGAACACGTCGCCGGTGAGGCACTCGGAGTGCACGCGCACGAGGACGTTCTGCCCGTCGCCGATGTCGCCGTAGACCATGGCCACGTGGTCCGAGCCGTCGGTGAGGGCCTTGTAGCCGACCGCGGTGAACACGCCGAACTCGGTCGGCAGTCGCACCTCGGCCGCCCGCTCGACCTGGCGCTCGTTGGTCCGCAGGTACGTGATGAGGTCGGCGATCGTGATCATGGCGAGGTTGTGCGCCTCCGCGAAGCGCCGCAGGTCCGGCACCCGCATCATGGTGCCGTCGTCGTTGACCAGCTCGCACAGCACGCCGGCCGGCCGCAACCCGGCCAGCCGGGCCAGGTCGAGCGCCGCCTCGGTGTGGCCGGCCCGGCGCAGCACGCCGCCGTCGCGAGCCCGCAGCGGCACCACGTGCCCGGGGCGGGACAGGTCGGCCGGACCGGTGGCCGGGTCGGCCAGGAGCCGGATCGTGTGCGCCCGCTCGGCGGCCGAGATCCCGGTGGTCACGTTTTCCCGGGCGTCGACGGTCACCGTGTACGCGGTGCCGCGGCGATCCTGGTTGCGGTGGTACATCGGGGGAAGGTCGAGCCGGTCGGCGTCGGCCTCGGTCAGCGGCGCGCAGATGAAGCCGGACGTGTGGCGCACCATGAACGCCATCAGCTCGGTGGTCGCCATCTGCGCCGCGAAGATGAGGTCGCCCTCGTTCTCCCGGTGCTCGTCGTCCACGACGATCACGGCCCGACCGGCCGCGATGTCCTTGACCGCTTCCTCCACAGTGGAGAATCCGCTCATCGCCGCGCCCCCACCAGCTTCTCCACATACTTCGCGATCACATCGACCTCCAGATTCACCAGCGCGCCAACCTGCTTGCGCCCCAACGTGGTGAGCGCGAGCGTGGTCGGGATCAGACTGACCTGGAAGCTGCGCTCATCGACCGACGTGACGGTGAGCGAGATTCCGTCGACGCCGATCGATCCCTTCTCTACCACGTAACGGGCCAGTTCGTCAGGCAGGCCGATCTGTACGTCCTCCCACCGCTCCCCCGGCGTACGCCCGAGCACGGTGCCCACGCCGTCCACGTGGCCCTGCACGATATGGCCGCCCAGCCGCGTCGACGGGGTCACCGCGGGCTCGAGGTTGACCTCGTCGCCGACCGCGACGGACCCCAGCGCGGAGCGGTCGAACGTCTCCTTCATCACATCCGCGGTGAAGACGTCGCCGTCGACGCCGGTGACCGTGAGGCAGACGCCGCTGACCGCGATCGAGTCCCCGTGGCGGGCGTCCGCGGTCACGACCGGTGCGCGGACCGCGATGACGGCGCCCTCGCCGTGCCAGTCCAGGGCCACCACCCGGCCCAGCTCGACCACGATTCCGGTGAACATCAGCGCCCCTTCGGCAGTGCGGTGATCCGCAGGTCGGGACCGACCCGGCGGACGTCGATGAGCTCGAGGTCGATCGCCTCGGCGATGGTCACGATGCCGGCGGTGGCGAGCGCGGCCCGCCCGGCGCCGAGCAGCTTGGGCGCGATGTAGCCGACGACCTCGTCGACCAGGCCCTCGCGCAGGTACGCCCCGGCCAGGGTCGGCCCGCCCTCGAGCAGCACCCGCCGGCAGCCCCGGTCGTACAGGGCCGAACCGAGCTTGCGCAGGTCGACCTTGCCGTTGGCGCCAGCGCCGACCTCGTCCGCGGTGACCACCCAGGTCCGGGCGGCGCCGTCGCGCACCCGGGCATCAGCCGGGGTACGGCCGTCGGAGTCGACGATGACCCGGATCGGCTGCCGGTTGGCCAGGGCCCCGGCGTCGGTGCGGTAGGTCAGGTGCGGGTCGTCGGCGAGCACCGTGCCGACCCCGACCATGATCGCGTCCACGCTGCCGCGCAGCTCCTGCACGTCGGCCCGCGCGTCCGGTGAGGTGATCCACTGGCTGGTGCCGTCGAGCGCGGCCGACCGACCGTCCATCGTGGACGCGAACTTCCAGATCACGAACAGCCGGGGGTCGCCGGCGGCGGCCCGTCGGGTCGCGGTCAGCCAGGCCAGGTTGCCGGCGGTCACCTCCGCGGCGCGCAGCCCGAGCTCGACGTCGACCCCGAAGGCCCGCAGCGTCTCTCCCCCGCCGGCGGCGACCGGGTTCGGGTCGGCCCCCCCGGCCACCACCCGCACGAGCCCGGCCCGGGTCAGGGCCTCACTGCACGGCCCGGTCCGGCCGGTGTGGTTGCACGGTTCCATGGTCACCACGGCGGTACCGCCGCGGGCCCGGGCGCCGGCCGCGGCGAGCGCCCGCACCTCCGCGTGCGGTCCCCCCGCGTACGCGTGGAAGCCCTCCCCGACGATCTCGCCGGAGGCGTCCAGGATGACGCACCCGACGACCGGGTTGGGGCTGGTGGTGCCGAGGCCACGGGCGGCGAGGGCGATGGCTCGGACCATCGCTGCGTCCTCCGCCGGGCTTGCCATCCGTTCCTCCTCGCGCCGGCGCCGGGTGGCGCTCGGCAGACGCTCTAAGCGCGCGCGGACGAAGGAGGAAGGCATAGCGGACGGGCGGGGAGGGCAACACTGCCGTCGGCGCCCGGTGGGCGCACGTCTCCCGCGACGACCGCGCGCTGTCTCCCATCCGGACTGTGACCGTCGGCTCCGGCTGCGCCGGTCGCGGGTAAGCGACCGACTCCGGATCCACCGATGACTGGCTGTCACCGGGTCGCGGGCTCTCCCGGACCTCTCGGCCCGGAAACACCGCCGGTTCGGAATTTCACCGAATCCCGCCAGCGCGCTGGTGGGTACGTTGCTGAGTCTGCCACGGCGTGAGCCGCGCCGCACCGGGCTCGGAACACCCGTACCGGCGACCTAGGTCACAATCCACCCATCCGTCACACGGTGCGGCGGTCCATCGCGACGAACGAGCCGGGCTGGCTCTTCGCGACCGTCTTCATCTCGCTCGCGACCGCGACCAGCTCACGCGGGTCCGCGTACGCCTTGCGGCTGGACAGGGCGACCCCGATCGAGACGGTGACCAGCCCGACGTCCTGCACGCCGTCGCGTCGGCTCCGCACGCTGACGTACCGACGCGTTCTGTCGTCCTCGTCATACAGGGCGTCGGCGGCCTGCTCGAACCGCGACACCGCCTGGTCGGTGAGCGGGCGGATCTGGGCCGGGCTGCAGATGACCACGAAGTCGTCGCCGCCGATGTGCCCGAGGAATGCCGGCGGCGGGCCGGCCTCGCTGACCGCGATCAGCAGCTCCCGGCCCAGGGTCACGATGAACTCGTCGCCCCGCGCGAAGCCGTACGCGTCATTGACCGCCTTGAACCCGTCGATGTCGCAGTAGCAGACCGCGAACTCGGCGCCGCCGCGCAGCCGGTCGCCGATCTCGCGCAGGATGCGGTTGTTGCCGGGCAGGCCGGTCAGCGGCGAGGCGTCCCGGAACTCCTGATTGCGCCGCAGCGTGCCGCGGACCCGGACCACCAGCTCCATGGTGTCGAACGGCTTGACCATGTAGTCGTCGGCGCCGGCGGTCAGCGCGACCACCTTGTCCACGGTCTGCGACCGGGCGGTGAGCACGATGATCGGCAGCGCCGAGGTGACCACCTGGGCCCGCAGCCGCCGGATCACCTCCACCCCGTCCAGGCCGGGCATCAGCTGGTCGAGCACGACGAGGTCGGGCTGGTACTGGCGGACCATGGCCAGCGCGTCCTCGCCGCTGTGCGCGAGGGCCACCTCGAAGCCCTCCATCTCCAGCTCCTGCCCGACGAACGCGGCGATGTCCGCGTCGTCGTCGACCACCAGGATGCGGTCCCGGCGGGTCGGATCGACGCCCGGCCGCTGCTCCGGGGTCACGGCGACCCGCCCTGAAGGTGCGCCTGGGCCAGGGCGCGCAAACGCCGCACCACGTCGACCGGGTCCTGCGCGCCGAACACCGCGGTACCGGCGACGAACGTGTCGGCGCCGGCCTCGGCCGCCGCGGTGATGGTGTCCTCGTCGATGCCGCCGTCGACCTCGATGCGCAGCCGCAGGTGGCCGGCGGCGACGTGGCGGCGCGCCGTGCGGACCTTGGACAGCAGCTGGGGCAGGAACTCCTGGCCGCCGAAGCCGGCCTTGATCGTCATCACCAGCAGCAGGTCGAAGTGGGGCAGCAGGTCCAGGTACGGCTCGATCGGGGTGTCCCGGTCGACGGCAAGGCCCGGCCTGGCGCCGGCGGCGCGGATGTCGCGGGCCAGCGCCACCGGGTCGGCCGACGCCTCGGCGTGAAACGTCACGGTGTCAGCGCCGACCTCCGCGTACCGCGGTGCCCACTGCTCCGGCTCCACGATCATGAGGTGGCAGTCGAACGGAATGGTTGTCGCCTCGCGCAACTTCCGTACCTCGGGCAACCCGATGGTGCGGTTGGGCACGAACACGTGGTCCATGATGTCGACGTGCAGCCAGTCGGCGGCCCCGTCCACCAGCCGGGCGGCGTCGACCGAGAAGTCGGCGGCGAGCAGGCTGGGCGCCACCAGGGCGGGCTCAGGGGTCGTCACGCCGCCCAGTGTACGAACATTGGCGCGGCGCGGTCACGAACGAGAATTGGCGGTACGCCGGTCCTCGGCGAGCAGCGGGATCCCGTCGGCCAGCCGGAGAACCAGGTGCGGGTCGAGCACGACCTGGCGCGACGCGAGCGGCACGCCCTCGCAGCCGAGCCCGGCGGTGACCGTGCACCGACCACCCTGGACGGCGACCAGGCGGGCGTGATGCACCGTGCCGATCAACGTGTCCACGACGAGGGTGAGCCCGAGGTCGAAGTGGACGGTCGCGCGCTTCTTGCCGTTGACGTTGATGTCCAGGTACGGCCGGTGCGTGGTCGTGATCTGGTGCGAGGTCAGCTCCACCTGCTCGGTACCACCGGGGCTGGGTTTCGTCCGCTCAGCGGCGGCGTGCAGGGCGCGGTGCTTGCGCCAGCCGCCGACCAGCACCTCGACCACGTCGAGGTTGACCAGCCCGCCGATCGCCCGGCTCACCTCGGCGACCAGCTGGGCCTGGCCGGGTGGCGACAGCGTGAGGAGCACGCCGCCGAGTCCAGATAGGACGGTGCCCCAGGCCGGCGTGGCCGCGACCGCGGCGCCGGGGTCGGAGTCGCCGAACAGCACCGCACGTACGGTCACCTGGCTCACGACCGGACCTCCCTCGGGGGTGGAACGGACGCGACCGGCGGCGCGCCCGGTAGGTCGAACACGTCCGGACCGGTCACCTGGCCGGCGAACGCGTGCACCTCGATGTGCTCCGCCGGCCGCTTGTCGTGGTTCTTCCGCCGCGACCGTCGCACGCCGCGCGACACGAGGGCGGTAACCAGGCCGAGCAGCAGCAGGGCTCCGGCGCCGATCGCGATGGCGACCGGCAGCGTGACCCTGGGGCCCGGCGGGGGCGGCGGCGGGGGCGGGGCCGCCGGCGGACCGAACGCCGCCGGTACCGGCACGAACTCGACCACGCTGTTCGGCGGGTAGGCCTGTCCGGTCACCACCCAGTTCACCGGTGGCCGGTCCGGCGTGGGGTCAAGGGTCAGGCCACGGTTCGCCAGTACCGTCCGGGCCTGCGACTCCCCCAGGCCGGTCAGGTCAGGCATGAGCTCGCCCAGCGTGACCAGGACCCGGGGACCGTTGGCGGCGCTGAACTCCTGCGGAGACTGGGTCGACTGGTTCACCAGCCCGTCGCGCGAGGCGACCACGTTGTCCTGGGTCGCGCCCTTGGGCAGCTGCCTGAGGGCGGGGTCGAAGATGATGACGACGCCCTTGTTCCAGGACTGCAGCACCTTGACGGTGTCGGCGATGTTGAGGCCGTGTACGTCCGGCGGGTCGTTCGGCCCCCGTTGCGCATTCCATGGGCCTGCGGCCGGCGCGGCCGAAGCCGGCGCGGCCATGACAAGCCCGGCGACGGCGACGACGAGCCCGAGCAGGCACCGTCGCGCGGTTGATCCGGTCATGTCCTCAGGATCGGTGCCGGTGACCCGGTCGTCACTATCAGATGTAGGACGATCAGTTGGTACGTCGGAGCAGCGCCAGGAACATCCCGTCGGTCCCGTGCCGGTGCGGCCACAGCTGCACGGTCGGACCGTCGCCCAGGTCGGGCAGCTCGGCCGGCAGGCACGACCGGGCGTCGATAAGCTCCACTGTGGACGCTCCCGACGACGGCAGGCGGCGGATGGTCTCGGCCACGCTGACCCTGGTCTCCACCTGGTGCGGCGAGCAGGTCACGTAGGCCACCACGCCGCCCGGCCGCACCGCCCGGATCGCGGCGGTGAGCAGCTCCCGCTGCAGTCGGGTCAGCGGCGGCAGGTCGGAGGGCTGGCGCCGCCAGCGCGACTCGGGGCGGCGGCGCAGCGATCCGAGTCCCGTGCACGGCGCGTCGACCAGCACCCGGTCGAAGCCGCCCGCCGGCATCGCGGGGTGGTCGCCGGCCTCGCGCCCGTCGGCGCAGACCACGTCGACCGGCAGCCCGGCCACCGTCTGCTCGACCAGGCCGGCCCGGTGCGGGGTGACCTCGACCGCGGTCACCCGGCCCCCTCGCTGCCCGGCCAGGGCGCCGAGCAGGGCCGCCTTGCCGCCGGGGCCGGCGCACAGGTCCAGCCACCGCTCGTCGGACCCGGTCACCGGGGCCAGCGTGAGCGCGGTGGCGACCAGCTGCGAGCCCTCGTCCTGCACCTGGGCGGCGCCCCGGGCGACGGCCGCGATGTCGCCCGGCGCTCCCTCGGGCAGGTAGACCGCGTACGGCGAGTAGGCGCCGACCATCCCGCCGACGTCTTCCGCGAGCTCGGCCGCGGTGATCCGGCCGGGGCGCGCGCACAGGTGCACCAGCGGCCGGTCGTTGTTGGCGGCGAGCGCCGCCGCGACCTCGCCAAGGTCCTCGCCCAGCGCGTCGATGTAGGCCCGGACCAGCCACTGTGGATGGGCGTGCACCACCGACAGGTACCCGACCGGATCGTCCGATTCGGACGGTGCCACCGAGGCGAGCCAGGTCGGCAGGTCGCGCTCGGAGATGCGGCGGGCCACCGCGTTGGCGAACCCGACCGCGCCGGGCGCGACCAGCCGGACCAGGTCCACTGTGGTCGCCACCGCGGCGTGCGGCGGCACCCGGGTGTGCAGCAGCTGGTACGCGCCGATCCGCAACGCGTCGCGGGCCGGCGGATCGATCCGCTCCACCGGGCGGCCGGCAGCGTCCGCGATGATCGCGTCGAGCTGGCCCTGGCTGCGCAGCGTGCCGTAGGTGAGCTCGGTGGCGAGCGCGGCGTCGCGGCCGACGATCCTGTTCTCGCGCAGAAGCCGGGGCAGCACGATGTTCGCGTACGCGTCGTCCCGGTGGACCGCGGCGATCGCCTCGTACGCGGCCCGCCGGGCCGGGTCCACCCGGCGTTCGGCGTCGCCCCGCGGACCGCCCCGACCGGCCGGGCGGGCGGGCTCCCGCCGGTGTGTCGAGTGTGGACCGCGGCT
>Ga0105248_10006400_pt1 | contig 12919 bp, 10 predicted proteins | sample KBSS34metaG_FD_81524 | JGI IMG/M metagenome (GOLD analysis project Ga0105248, IMG submission 81524) | Switchgrass rhizosphere microbial communities from Kellogg Biological Station, Michigan, USA - KBS S3-4 metaG | ecosystem: Host-associated > Plants > Roots > Rhizosphere > Soil | place... | reverse complement strand
GGAGGCCGTAGTGTTGCGACAACTGGTACCAGGCTTGCGCTGCCTCTTCGAGTCTGGTTCCCGCGTCTGCTTGTGCGATCGGATAGCGCGGCGCGTTAGCCGTTGGACCGTTAGCGTCAGTTGGCTGGAAGGCGGCGCAGGCCGTGCAAGTTAGTACCGCCAACACTAGAGCAGTCATCCACAGATTACGCAGATGAATTAATCTGTGTAATCTGTGGATAACTCTTAATCTCATTCTCTTAGCCTCTGATTTTCTCATCGTCGTATAATCCAAATACTTGGAGGAGCTGTTGCCTAAAGATAACGAAAACATTCCCTTCCTTGGACCAGTTGAGCCATCGGAGCCACAGGGGTTTTCGGCAGAACAGATGATCCGTTGCGAGGAATGCCTGAGAGCAAATCCTCCAACGAGGGCAAGTTGTCTTTATTGCGTCGCTCCGTTGCCGCTGACAGAATCTTCCGCGCGCTTGATTAAACCGGTTCTGCGCCCGCCTGAGAAGCATCAGCTAGGTTATAACAACATCATGTTGCCACACGAGCAAGCCGTCTCGGATGAAGTTGTTGCCGGTGCTGCTGAGCTTTTGAAATTGACCGCTGAGAATGTGCGCGCGTGTGTGTCGCAGGGCGTGCCTTTGCCGGTGACGTATACTGCCAATCGTGTCGAAGCTGAGCTGGTAACTGAACGGATGCGCGAGCTTGGGTTGGATTGCTTGACTGTGAGTGATGACGAGCTTGGTAAGGACGTTAGACGAGTGCGGTCGATGACGTTTGACGACACTTCGTTGACGATTCATCAGGCCGGCGCAGCGACAGATATTTCCTGGGGCGACATTGTTTTGATCGTGACCGGACGATTGTTTGAAACGAGGCTCGAGATCAAGGAACGGATGACTCGTAAGTCTGAGAACGAGATTCTCGATACGAGCGAATTTTTCAGTGATGAATTTGTTATTGATTTCTACACGGCGACACATTCCTCGACCTGGCGTGTTGGTGCAAGTGGTTTCGACTTTTCCTGTCTCGGACGCGACAAGGCGCTGGTCGTTAATGAGAACATTGGTAAGCTGCTGGGATTGATGATCGAGAAGGCGAGAAACGCGAAGGTTGACGATTCGTACGCTCGCGTGCGAAACCTGCTGGAACTTGTATGGACCATGGAATCCGAAACGCAGTCGAGTGGCTGGCGCCGCGAGGGACCAGGAAAGCTCAGTGTTGGCGTGTCAACGATCAGAAGTAATGAAACTCAGTTTACGCGTTACTCGCGATTACGTTACTACTTAAGTCGAAGATGAGCGCAGATAAAGAAAGATCAGATCTGGTCTATGGGCCAAACGCGGTGCTCGAGGCGTTGCGGGCGGGGAAGCGGCCGATCGAGACGATCACGATTCTCGAAAGTGCTCGGCCCGATCGGATGAAAGCGTTGCTCGATCTGGCTCGTCAAAGAGGTGTGCCTGTTCATCGTGTGCCGCGTTTTGATATTGGCGACGTGCGCCATCAGGGAGTGGTGGCGCGCATCGCTGCCGCTCGTTACGCAGACGCGGATGACCTATTGGACCAGCTTGAAAGCCGAATCGCCACGGCAGACCCGCCTCTGGCGCTCGGTCTCGACGGCATCGAAGATCCGCGCAACATGGGTTCAATCCTGCGGACGGCTGAGTGTGCTGGAGTTCACGGAGTATTTATTGCCGAGCGGCGTGCGGTGGGTTTGACCAGTGTTGTGGCGAAGGTCGCAGCCGGCGCGCTCGAGTACGTTCCAGTGGCGCGTGTGACGAATCTGGTTCGATTGATAGAGCAGTTGAAAGAACGTAACATCTGGGTCGTCGGCGCGGCCGGCGACGCGAAGCAACTGTACACCGAATGGGATTGGAAACTGCCTGCCGCCGTGTTTCTTGGCAGTGAAGGACATGGCCTGCACCGGCTGGTGCGAGAACACTGCGACACTCTCGTGCGTATTCCTGTAGCCGGAAGATTGGAATCATTGAATGTGTCAGTGGCGGCGGGCGTGCTCCTGTATGAAGCGCGACGCCAGCGTTTGCTTGAGATGAAAGGCGGAAAATAGATGTTCTGTCCAAAGTGCGCTACGCAAAATCTCGACGGTGCGAGTTTTTGTCGCGGATGCGGAGCAAATATCAGTCTGGTGCCGCAGGCTATGACGGGCCAGCCACCTCCGCTCGACGAGATAGAAGAGAGCGGCGGTCGCCGGCGTAAAGGACAACGCGCACGCGAAGCGTCGCTCGATCACGCATTCAAAAACATCTTCATGGGTTTTGCGTTTTTGATAATCGCGATCGCGCTTTCAAGAACGATTGGACAGGGGTGGTGGTTCTGGATGTTGCTGCCGGCGTTCTCGATGATGGGAACTGGACTCGCGCAGTACATTCGTGTCCGAGAAAGAGAGAAGCGCGCCGCGCTCATGCCGCCCCCGCGTGGCCACACGTTTGCGGAGCAGCCGCGAGCGCCGGGAGAGTTGAGAGCGCCGGTGGCGAGTGTTACCGAAGGCACGACGCGCCATCTCGGTGTTGAAGCGCCCACACGGCACCTGGATCATGAGCCGAAGTAGGCACGGATCAAATCCGTCTTCATCCGCGAAAATCTGTGTCCCTGTTTGTGAAACGAGCCTCGGCACTCTACGCGCAATCGAGTGGGCTGATTTCATTGAACTGCGTTTGGACTGTCTTGAAAGTGATCCGGATAACCTCACGGAAATTCTGAAAGACATCAGCGGCCCGGTCATTCTCACCTTTCGTCCGTCCGAACAGGGTGGGCATCGCCAGTTGAGTCGCGAAGAACGGTTAAGATTTTGGAACAACGTAGCTCCTCGTAGTGAACGCATTTGGTGGGACATTGAAGGCGACCTGGCCGACGAGATCTCACCTGACTGGTCGCGCGTCATTGTTTCGCATCATGACTTCAACGGCGTTCCTGATGATCTGAACGATATCTACAAACGACTCGCTGCCACACCCGCGCAAGTCATAAAAATCGCTGTCCAGGCAAACGACATCGTCGACTGCATCCCGGTTTTCAAGCTACTCGATGAGGGCAGAGAAATCATTCCAATCGCGATGGGCAACGCCGGAATCGCCACACGCGTACTTGGACCATCACGAGGAGCATTCTTAACTTACGGCTCCTTAGACGACGAAACCGCGACGGCGCCAGGGCAGGTTACCGCCCGCAACCTCCGTTCGCTTTACAACATCGATCAGATCGACGACGACACGATCGTGTGCGGCCTGGTCGGTCTTCCGGTCATGCACTCGGTCTCACCGCAGATTCATAACGGCTGGTTTGCGGCAGAGCAACTAAATGGAGTTTATCTTCCGTTTGAAGTCAAAGACGTCGATTCATTCATCACGCGCATGGTCCATCCACGCACCCGTGAATTGAGCTGGAACCTTAGAGGATTGAGCGTTACCGCGCCACACAAACAAACGGTGATGGACCATCTTGACTGGATCGCCCCCGATGCGAAAGAGATCGGGGCCGTTAACACGGTAGTGATCGAGACGGACCGGTTACTCGGCTACAACACCGACGCTCCCGGCTTCATCGACCCATTGCTGCGAAAATTTGACTCGTTGGCCGGACGGCGAGCGGCAATCATCGGCGCGGGTGGCGCAGCACGAGCGGTCATCTGGGCTCTACGCAGGCAGAACGCAAACGTAACCATATTTGCGCGCAACGTCAGCAAAGCAGAGAGTTTCGGAGTAGCATGTCAACCACTCGCATCAGCGACGTTTGGAGATTACGATCTAGTAGTCAATACCACGCCGTTAGGATCCAGCGCGTATGTAGGTCAATCTCCGGTAACAGCAGAACAGCTAAGCGGCGTTCGTTGCGCCTACGATCTCATCTATAATCCCGCCGACACGCGATTCCTGAGCGAGGCACGCAAAGCCGGATGCGATACAATCGGCGGACTCGAGATGCTTGTCGCGCAGGCGAAAATCCAGTTTGAACTATGGACCGGAAGAAAAGTAAACACGGATTTCACGGATGAATGCGGATAGGCCGCTTTGTAACAATATCAGTCCTTCTGGTCACAAATTTCTCCCTGCGGATTACTAAGAACGATATAAGAACGGGATTGCAACGCCCAGCACCTCCCGCGTTCCAACGTCGATTCGAAGTCAATGACTAATCCTGTCCCGAACGGTGAAGAACAAACCGTACTGTCCCGCCGCCTGGTACGTTACGGATTGATCTGGGGTATTTGGACCGTCGTCGCGCTCTTCTTCACCACCCAGGTCTACGTCAGTTATTACGCGGAGAACCAGCCGATACGCTATCTGCAAGGGTTTCTGTTTCAGGCGTCTATTTGCTACATCTGGGCGCTTGTCACCCCACTGATTCTCTGGCTGGCGCGGCGCTTTCGCATCGAACGAAGCAACTGGGTACGTCGCTCTCTCCTCCACCTGTTCTTCAGTATTGTGCTCACCTGCACTCTGATCGCGATTCACTCCATCGCTTTCATGACGTTGATGGGCCGCGCGTCGTCAATCACGCCGTTGCGGGTGTTCAACCTCATGTATTTCAACCTCGATAACTTTGCCCTTGTTTACTGGTTCATCCTGTTGATGAGCCATGCTTTCAACTACTACAACAGCTATCGCAAGAATGAGCTGAAGGCTTCGCAACTTCACACCCAACTCGTGCAGTCGCAGTTGGAGGCGCTGAAGATGCAGATCCACCCTCACTTTCTCTTCAATACCCTGCATTCCGTCTCGGCTTTGCTGAGCAAAGACACCGAGGGCGCGCGCAAGATGATCACGCGTCTCGGCGACTTCCTCCGCCTGACCCTCGAGAACTCCGGTTCGATGGAGGTCACACTCCAGCAGGAGATCGAGTTTCTGAACGGCTACCTCGAAATCGAGCGCATTCGATTTCAGGATCGACTCACGACCGACATTCGCGTAGATCCCGAGGTGCTCGACGTTCGCGTTCCCAACTTGATCCTCCAGCCCATTGTCGAGAACGCAATGCGACATGCTATAGGACACTCCGCCGCAGGCCGGGTCGAGGTTACAGCGGCGCCGAGGAATGGCGTGGTGCGCATTGAGGTAAAAGACAACGGTCCCGGAATCGATGCGGATCGAATGCTCGAAGCGCGCCCCGGTCGCGGATTGGGTTTGGCCAACACGCGGGCTCGGCTCGCGGGTTTGTATGGAGAAGCGGCTCACTTCGAGTTGATGAATGATCCAGCAGGTGGATGGATCGTCGCGCTCGAAATCCCGCGCGGGTCGGAAATTTAATTCCTTCCATTCACTTTCTCGTCCATTCAACTTATTCACGAAACCTCGCATCCAAATTTATCGTAAGCCGTCGAAGAAGTTGTTTTCACTCACTCGTTCATTGCGTTATTCACAACTTGTTAGGAGGCATAGTGACGAACGCAAGACGTATTCGCGTGTTAGTCGTCGACGATGAACCACTTGCTCGCGATATGATTCGCGAGATGCTGGAAGATGATTCGGAAGTCGAGATTGTCGCGGAGTGTGCGAATGGTCGTGAAGCAGTAGAGGCGATCAAGTCGTTGCGGCCGGACCTCGTCTTTCTGGACGTACAAATGCCTGAACTCGGCGGCTTCGAAGTGCTGGAATCATTCGATCGCGCATCGACCCCTTACATCATCTTTGTCACTGCTTACGATCAATATGCCGTGCGCGCCTTTGAGGTGCACGCCTTCGACTACCTGCTCAAACCTTTCGATCGCGAGCGATTCGATGCGGCCTGGCAACACGTCAAGCAGCAGATCAAACTCGATCAGAGCGGTGAGCGCGATCGTCACATCCTCGCGTTGCTGGAAGAGCTGAAGAGTGGACCGCGTCATCTCGAGCGGCTCGTGATCAAGAATGGCGGCCGCGTGTTCTTTGTCAGTGTGGAAGACGTTCAGTGCATCGAGTCAGAGGGAAATTACGTACGCGTCTACGATAATCAGAAGGCTTACCTGCTGCGCGAAACGATCAGTAGTTTGGAAGAGCAACTCGACCCCCGAGAGTTTCGACGCATTCACCGCTCGGCGATTGTGAAGATCGACAAGATCAAGGAAATGCAGCCTTGGTTTCACGGTGAATACCGCGTCATCATGGAGAACGGCAAGCAACTCACTCTCAGCCGCAACTACCGGTCCAATTTCCAGGGCGCAGTGGGAAACAACATCTAGGATTTCTCTGCGACCTTTGCGTCCTCTTTGCGCACTCTGCGTGAAACTGTTTTCACGCCAAGGACGCCAAGGAACCGCAGAGACCGCAAAGAATTACCGCTCTATCCCAAATTTTAGCCGTTCCGTCACAACGCCGATCTACTCCCCTCCGGAGTCTGAGATGATTCGCCGTAGCCGATCTCTGGAGGAGAGTTATGATAAGCGAAGAGATTTTAGGAACCCAGGAGACCCCGAACGACAAGAGTGTTGACGCGCGCTTGAACACGCTGCGCGTAACCGTGCTGGCATTGCTCGAGGAAGTAGAGTCGCTGGCGATCTCCAAGCCGGTGGACATCAAGAATGGCGCACGCTTTTCCGAGGAAGTCAGGCAGTTTGAAGTCAGCCTTATTCGCACGGCGCTGGGCCGAACTTCGGGCAGCCAGACGCGTGCCGCCAAACTGCTCGGCCTGAAGCCGACCACACTGAACGCGAAGATTAAACGTTACGGCATCATGGCCTGAGACCTGTGGCCGTTCACTGCTATACTGACGTGCGGTGGACGATCGTTACAGCAGACAGATTCTCTTTAGTGGAATTGGCGAGGAAGGGCAGCGGCGGCTGCGGGTGGCGCGAGTCCTGGTTATTGGTTGCGGCGCGCTGGGTTCGGCCCACTCTGAGGCGTTGGCGCGTGCGGGTGTGGGCCACCTGCGCATAGTCGATCGCGATTTCGTTGAGCCTTCAAATTTGCAGCGGCAGACGATGTTCACGGAAGCTGATGCTGAACAGCGTCTGCCGAAAGTCATTGCCGCCTCGAATCATCTGCGGCAAATCAATTCCGAAGTAGAGATCGATCCTCACATCATCGATGTCAACCATTCCAACATCGAGCAACTACTTGAAAACTCTGACGTCGTCCTGGACGGCACAGACAATTTCGCCATTCGTTACCTCATCAACGATGCGTCTGTGAAGCACGAGATAAACTGGATCTACGGCGCCGCGGTTGGATCGTACGGCGTGACGATGACCATACGTCCGCACCAGACCACGTGCTTACGTTGCGTGTTTGAAGAAGCTCCGCCGGCGGCGAGTGCGCCGACGTGCGACACTGCCGGAGTAATCATGCCGATCATCAACATCGTCTCGGCAGTGCAGGTGGCTGAAGCGCTCAAACTGTTGACCGGACGGCTCGAAGATCTGCACGGATCGTTGATGCAGTTTGACGTTTGGCGAAACGAATGGAGAAGAATCGGGACGGGATCACCGCGTGCAGATTGTCCGACGTGCGGACTCGCGCGTTATGAAACGCTGTCGAATGCTTCCGAAGGCGCGGCCGTATTGTGCGGTCGCGATGCGATCCAGATATCACCAGCACAACCGACTCGCATCAATTTTTCATCCCTCGCCGAACGACTGCGTCGCGCCGGCGAAGTGAAGTTCAATGAATACCTGCTGCGTTTCAAAACCGGAAAGTTTGAGTTGACCGTTTTTCAGGATGCACGCTCCATCATTCGCGGCACCGATGAGATTGCCGTCGCTCGCTCGCTTTATGCCAAGTACATAGGAACCTGACGCAAAGATGACCATCAAACAACGCTACAGTCTTATTATCATTACAACTTTACTTCTCACATTTCTCGCTCAACCCGCTCAAGCCGGCCAGCCCGTCATTTGGGAAACGAGCGGTCGCACCGAACTGCTGAAAGGCGACGCTCGTGGAGTTTCGATCAGCGACACAGGTGTGCTGATGCTCGCGCCGAAGCTCACGGAAGTTTTCAACACGCAACAGACTTACATCTGGTCCAGCGTGGTCGATAGCCAGGGCAACGTTTATGTGGGCACCGGACACGATGGCAAGACTTACAAGATCTCGCCGGCCGGCACTGGCTCGCTTCTCTATGACGCAGCCGAACTCGACGTGACCGCACTCGCAATTGGTCGTGACGGAGCGCTCTACGCCGGCACGTCGCCGGATGGGAAGGTCTATCGCATCGCGGGCGACGGAAAGGCTGACGTTTATTTCGATCCCAGTGACAAGTACATCTGGTCCCTCGCGGTTATGAACGATGGTTCACTCGCAGTTGGAACTGGCGACAGTGGCAAGCTGTATCGTGTTCGCACGGCCGGTGCGAACCCGGAATCGTCATTGCTCGTGAGCACCAGTCAAACACATGTGATCTCGCTGGCGGTCACTGCGCAGGGAGATCTTATCGCCGGCACTGACTCAGGCGGGTTAGTGCTCCGAGTGTCACCGGAAGGAAAGACGTTCGCACTGTTCGATACGCAGCTCCGCGAGATCCACGCTCTGGCGCCGGCTGCTGATGGATCAATCTATGCCCTCGCGTTAAGCGATGCTGCCGCCGGTGCGCGTACGCCATCGACACCTACCGCGCCAACGCCACAACCGAGCGAAGGCACAACGCCGAGCACGACAGTGACGATCACGGCAATTGATGAAAGTGGTGCGCCGATTCAAGGTCAATCGGGACAAACGCGCAGCCGCGGCGATATTTCAAACGCACGGAGCGCGGTGTTTCGCATTCTTCCTGATGGCGCCACTGACGTTGTTTGGAGTTCGACAACAGTAACGGCATTCGCGATCGCGCCTTCATTGCAAGCGGGCAGCGTGCTCATCGGCACTGCTGACAAAGGTCGCATCTACTCGGTCACGAACGACGGTCGCGACACGCTCTTGTTACAGTCTCCGGAAGGACAGATCTCGTCGTTGCTTGTCAGGAACAATCAGATCTACGCCGCAGCCAGTAATCAGGGAAAACTCTATCGTTTTGGAAATGAGCTGGTGAATGAAGGTACCTTCGAATCACCCGTGCGAGATGCAAAACTGACCGCGTCGTGGGGCCGCATCTGGTGGCGTGGCGCCGGCAACGTTGAGATTCAAACTCGGAGCGGGAACGGCGAACGGCCTGATGCGACGTGGAGCGATTGGAGTACGGCGTATCGCAGTCCGGACGGCAATCAGATCTCGAGCCCGCGTGCTCGCTTTATTCAATGGCGCGCGACGGTGCGTGCCGGTTCACCAGGTACGCCGTCGTGGGTGGAAGACGTGAGTGTCGCTTATCTGCCGCGGAATGTCGCGCCGGAAGTGTTGTCGATCACTGCTTTGCCGATCGGCGTAGGGCTGCAACAGATGGTTCAGGTTGGAGTTGATCCAAACGTTGAGTCGTCAGGGTTGGATCCTTCGGTGTTTGGTCCAGTGGCCCAGGTACCGCCGCGACGTTTCTACCAGCGTGGTGCACGCTCGTTTCAATGGCAGGGCGAAGACCGCAACGGCGACACGCTGGAGTATACGATCTACTACCGCGCTCTTAACGAACAGACCTTCCGGCTTTTGAAAGACAAACTGCGGGATAACTTCTACACCATCGATGGGGCAACGCTTGCGGACGGTCGTTACATCATCAAGGTGGTCGCCTCGGACGCGCCTGATAATCCGCCGGGCCAGAAGTTAACAGGCGAGAGATTGAGTGAGCCTGTTGATATTGACAACACGCCGCCCGTGGTAAAAACGACGGGCCAGCCGCAGCTCACCGGAGATAAGGTGCGGGTGGTTTTTACGGTTGATGATGCGACCGGGAAGGTGAAGAAGGCCGATGCGAGTCTCGATGGAGCCGCGTGGATTCCAGTATTTCCTGATGACGGCATCGCCGACAGTGGCCATGAGGTTTACACAGTCGAGTTTGCTTCGCTTGGACCGGGTGAACACACCATCTCGCTACGCACTTTTGACAGTAGCGGCAACATAGGGACCCTCAGCGTCACCATTCGCCGGTAATCTCAGCGGCCTCTGCATATCTCTGTGTTCTGTGCGTTAAAACGTCCTCAAAACAAAGAGGCCACAGAGATACGCAGAGGGCCGCCGAGAAACTGCACGATACGGTGCGACTTAATGCGAAACGGTGCGGTTTTGGCCAATAATTTGCTAGACTTTTCGGCGAAGGTCATCTGGCATTGGCTTTGCTGCTTTCTGGTCGGCGCAACTCTTTCTCCCTCCTGCGCGCTAGTTGGAGCGAGGAGAAAAGGCTCGAAATGATTAAGCTACTACGAGAAGTCCTGTTGATTGCGATGCTCGGCATAGTGTCTGTGGGAGTATTTGCGCAACGAGGAGATCAGGACAAAGACAAGCGGCCGCCCAAGCCACCTGCGAAAGTCATTACAAACGACCGCAAAGATCAGCGTCCACCACCGAACAACAATCAACAGCGACCAAAAAACGACAACCGCAACCGGCCCTGACTAAGTCTTAAAAAGTCACACCAGGACAAAACGCCCCATAAACACAAAGGCACTGAAGTTTTCCCTCAGTGCCTTTTGTGCTTTTTTGTGGCATTTTCCTCTGTACATGACAACAACTCGTCCATCTCGCGTGCTGGTCATTCTCGCGTTCGCCGCGGTCTACATAATCTGGGGTTCGACGTACCTCGGCATTCGCTTCGCGATTCAAACGCTGCCTGGGTTTCTCATGGCGGGCACACGATTTTCGATCGCTGGAGGAATTCTTTTCGTCGTCGCGATTTCCAGGGGAGTGAAGATTCGTCAGTCATCCATCAACTGGCGCCGCGCGCTAATCATAGGTGGCCTGTTGTTGCTGTGTGGCAATGGCGGTGTTACGTGGGCCGAGAAGTATGTGCCTTCAGGACTGGCTGCGCTTTTTGTCGCGACCGAACCTTTGTGGGTAGTGGTGTTGAACTGGGCACTCACTCACAGACGACCTAATGCAAAAGTGCTGCTGGGAGTCTTCATTGGATTGATAGGTGTAGCGTTGTTAGTGAGCGACGGATTAGGACAGGGTATTGGTAATGGTTCCAGGATGAGTCTGATTGCCGGAAGTGTCGTGCTCCTCGCCTCACTGGCATGGGCCGCCGGTTCGGTTTACTCAAATCGAAATCCGATTGATGCGCCAACGTCGATGGCTGCGGGAATGCAGATGCTCGCCGGCGGCGGGTTACTCTTATTACTCGCTCTGGCGGCGGGCGACTTCCAGCGTTTGAATCTTGAGAATGCGTCATGGGCTTCGATTGGCGCATTTGCTTATTTACTTATTTTTGGTTCGTTGGTGAGTTTCACTGCTTACAGTTGGTTACTGAACAACGTCACTACTGAGCGTGCCGCTACTTACGGTTATGTTAATCCAGTGGTCGCCGTGTTGTTGGGTTGGTTGATTGCCGGCGAGCCAATCACGTCAAGAATGATTGTGGCAGCGGCAATCATCGTCGGCTCAGTGGTTTTGATCACGACCTTCGGACGCGACCGCGCAGACGCCACTGCCGTTCACGAATCTGAATGCCCCACACCGCCGTGCGCCTAAGGTTTATCTATGACTCGTTTGCACCAACTTGATAAACAGATCGCGCGGTTGCAACGCAGGGCCGGCGGTCTTAATGAAATCAGTCGAAAGTATTGGATCGCGAGAAGAATTATATTTATCTGCGGTGTGTTGCTCGCAATGGTGTTCTGCAATTTTGCCGGCAACAAGGCAGCGTGGTTTGTTGCGGCGCTGATCGCGATCGTGTTTTCAGTCGTCACGATGTATCACAATCGCGTTCGTGACAGTCTCACACGAAATTCACTCCTCATCGAGATCAAACAGGTACACATTGCGCGCATACAACTAAACTGGGAACGAATACCACCCGCAGATCCAGCATCGTCTCCTCTGGTTGGTCATCCGTTTGAAACGGATCTCGACATCACCGGCGAACGTTCGTTACATCGCTTGATTGACTGTGCAGTTACGAAAGAAGGCAGTGATCGTCTGAAGTCATGGCTATTAAACGCGCGACCTGACGTGCAGTTAATCAAACATCGCCAGGCGCTGGTCCGCGAGTTGAAAGGCCACTACGTCTTTCGTGACAAGTTACAACTGCTATCAGCGGTAGCTCGCCTTGGCACCGGGCCAATGCGTCGCCACGGTGGTCCAGGTCTCTGGAATTCGAAAATACTCATCGACTGGCTCGCGCGTGATGAACGCAAGGGTTCGTTGTTGCCGATAGTCGTGTATCTCTCGCTTCTTTCGGCTTTTAATATCATCTGCATCATCCTCGCGAGCTTAAACATCATCCGGCCGATTTGGCCCATCACGCTCGTGATTTATTTCGGCGCGATGCTCCTGAATCGATCGCGTATCGCGACGGCATGGGAAGAGTTGCAGGGACTTGAAAAGGCGTTGACTCATTTTCAGGTTGTGTTTGGTTATCTTGAATCCCGCAGTTACAAAAACACGCCGGGGCTGGCGCAGATTTGTGCTCCCTTCGCAGAGGAAGGCAAGCGACCGTCGAATGAAATCAGACGACTGGGCCGCCTCGCTGCGGCACTCGGAGTGCGCACGAACCCGATTCTATCTTTAGTTGTTCATCTGCTGGTGCCCTGGGATTTCATCTTCACTCACCGGCTGGAGATCGTTAAGAGGGAGATCGCGGATCTACTGCCGCGCTGGTTGGATGCGTGGCATGAGCTCGAGACTTTGAACTCGCTCGCAAACTTCGCGTACTTGAATTCGCATTATGAGTTTCCTGAATTGCTTCCTGAGACCGGGCGAGTTGCGGCGCGCGAGTTAGGTCATCCGTTGTTGAAGCCGCAGTCGAAGGTGTGCAACGACTTTGAGTTGGACCACAACCACAGGATCGTGATCCTCACCGGCTCGAACATGGCAGGGAAGAGCACGTTTCTCAGGACGATCGGCGTGAATCTCGTTCTTGCTTATGCGGGCGCGCCGGTAAATGCCGAGCGTTTACAGACGTCGTTATTCAGGATCTT
>Ga0105248_10006397_pt1 | contig 12921 bp, 16 predicted proteins | sample KBSS34metaG_FD_81524 | JGI IMG/M metagenome (GOLD analysis project Ga0105248, IMG submission 81524) | Switchgrass rhizosphere microbial communities from Kellogg Biological Station, Michigan, USA - KBS S3-4 metaG | ecosystem: Host-associated > Plants > Roots > Rhizosphere > Soil | place... | reverse complement strand
TGCTGCGCCGTTAACCGAACCTCTTTACAAAGCGTAAATGCGCGCCTGACAGGCTTGGCCCAGGAGGTCATCCCATGGTCATCTATCCCATACCGGTTGAAGTGACGCAGGCCAGAATACAACTCGTCGTCGATCAGAACGCCAAGGCGCCACCGACGACGATCAACCAGGATCTTCAGGCGGTCTACCACGCCAAGGCCGCCGCCCTGGAGGCGGCGCTTGCGAATGCGCCGCCCGACGCAACGTCCCTGTTGGACGTCAAGGTCTGACCTGACGGGGAATACCAATCTTGCGCCGAGGGCCAGACTGCGTCCGGCCCTTCTCGCTCACGAACGCCATGCGAGCTGTTGTGCGTGCACGACGCCGAACGTCAGCAGTCCGCCTATGCCGGCGAGCACCGCCAACCCTGCGAACCAGACCCATTGCGGCCTTTCCTTGTAAGCGAGGAAGGCGGAGCAAATCGTACACACGATCGTCGGCATATTCGCGACCAATAATACCCACGCCAGCATGTCAACCTCCCGAAGTGAAGCGGATGCGCGAAGGCCAGCGTGCCGTCCGAACAACACTGTGCGTCCGGTCACATCCATCCCGCCTGCACGCGCGCTATCGTCGAGACATGATGGCGCTTCGGGAAATCATGATCTGGATCATTCAAGCCGTGCTGTTCGGCATCGGGATCGGCTTTGCCGGGCTGACGGCGCATCTGGCCGGCCCGCTGCTGGCCACAGCCTTTGCGATCGACGAATTGATCCCGACCGCGGTCATCTTTTTTGCGGTGATGGCGGGCTTCGGCTGGATCGGAAACAGGTTCTGGCCCGAAGACTGGCTGTACAATCCCCTGCTCTAGCGATGGCTTTCTGCGCAGGCGGCGGTTGTTATCGCGGTATCGCCTCGGCGCGATAGATCTTCGTCCCTGATGTCTCGACGATCCGGCCCTTGAGCGATCTTACAAACGCCTTCGAACCTTCGACGGCGAAATGCGTACGCAGCGCCGCCTCGTCAGCCCATTGCTCGAAGAAGAACAGCCGCATCGGGTTCTGGCAGTCGACATGCACATCATGCGAGATGCAGCCTGGCTCCTTGCGCGAGCGCTCGACATGCTCCAGGCACGCGCGGAGCACATCGTCGAATGCCTCCTCGCGCGCCAGAATACTGCCCGTTACGAGAATCATGCGTTCCCCCGTTGCGCTCCGGCCCGCGTCCTGCGGGCGCCGTTCGGCGTCGAGGCGGGCTGAACTGTCCGTCAGTGTATCAGGCGCGGCACCACAGCGCATACCGCCAACAGCACGCCGAGGCTGCCCACCACGGACAATTTCATTCGGGCCGTGCGGGCGTCGGTAATTGGCAGCACGAAAAAGAAAATCATCGCGAGAATGAGCAGGCCGTAAAGCAGGTACATGGTCGATCCCTCCGTTGGCGCCACGATGGAGGGAGAGCCCAATTGCGTATGTGGGAGGGATCACGCTGATGACACGCGGCGTTCCGGCTCGCCAAAGATAATCATCCAAAAACAGAGCCGCGACCGAACGCGCTGCAAGCTCCCTTGGCGCCGCGAATATGCTACAATTTTACGCTTTTGCTTTTTCTAATAGCAACTTGGGCGTGCCACACCGTCTTTGTCAGAGCTCGGGAGACCATGGAATGCTTCGGAAATTTCTGCGCGATGAGAACGGCGCGACCGCGATCGAATACAGTCTCATCGCAGGCTTTATCGCCTTGGCCATTATCGCCGCGGTCGGGATGACCGGTCAAAGGCTCGTTGCACTGTTCGAGAGTCTCATACCTGCGTTGACCCTGCCCTGACGCGTCAGGTGACGATTGAGGATTAAAACGACGCACGTCACTCCGCGCAAAGAAAAAGCCCGGATCGCTCCGGGCTCTTCCTTTACCAACCGTCGTAGTACCGATAGTGGCGGCGATAGTATCGCGGCCCATCGTCATACGCATACGGTCCACCACCGTAGTAGCCGTACCTCGGGCCATAGTAATAACCGTTGTTGGCCGCATTGGCTGCCGCGGCCGCGCCTAGAACACCAGCCGCCACGCCAAAGCCGATGGCCGCGTTACGGCCACCACGCGCCTCGGCGGGCGAGTTTACGACAGCGGTTGTCGCAAGCGCGGCAACGGTTGCGAGGGTAAGTCCTATCTTTCGCATGTGCGCTCCTTTCCGTTGCTGGGTTAACGCTTGCCGCACGAGGGTGTTGCGGGAACTTGCGGTTCCGCACCCCGGTTAATTTTTGAGTTTTCAGGCAACCGGGTTGCGTTCCGGTGATTCAAAGCAGTTCCAAAAAGGCGGCTGACGACGTCTGGGTTACATCGTCAAGCGGGAGCAACGCCCGCATGATGGGGAGCTGTCTCAACGAAGAATTCCGAGCGCTGCGAATTCAAACGCGGCAAGACGCCAACAACAGCGCCACCCCGCCCGCCTGGCTTCGCCCCGCGTCGGAATTTAAACGGCGTCCTTCGCCACCTTCAGCGGTGAAGCCTTCACCGACTTGCTCGCCGGCTTCGCCGCGAACTGCATCGGCTCCTTCGTGAACGGATTGACGCCCATCCGTGCTTCGGTAGCAGGCTTGTTCACCACAGACATTTTCGCAAAGCCCGGAATAACGAACTCACCGGACTCATTGAGCTCCTTGTACCCGACAGTTGCCATGTACTCGATGACCGACTTCACATCATTCTTTGAAAGCTGTGTGCCTTCGGCAATTGCGTCGATCAATTGAGTTTTCGTCATCTTCGCCATTTCTGAATTCCTTTTGCGCGATTTACGTAACTCTGCTTAGGACCCGGCGAAACCACGCGGCGCGCTTCTGATTCATGCCTACGGTCATAAGGTCACCGGGCTTAAAACCCATAGAGGCCCAAAACGCAAGCAGTTCGGCGTGGGTGCGGTACCTCGCCACCCGGGCGGCGGCGTCCCGGTGGTACTCATCATGGGCTTGTCTGGAGAGTGGCAGGATGCCCGAACTCACAGAAATATTCAGTGGTGCGGTCCTTCCTGAACCATCTCTTTACCCGCCAGCCACGAACACACCGCAGCTGGCAAACCCCACACAAGTCCAACAGTGAACAAGTAGTGCTGAAGCTTCTTTGCATCTCTGCTGAGCCCCCTCATGCATGAGAATGCAAAGCCCGATTGCGATTCCGAAGCCTGCCAGGCCACTGACAAGGGGACGCCAACGAGAAAGTCGGCGGTCCATCCACGCTGTAACGAGTAGAGGAGGAATCGAGAACGCCTAGCACCTCCACGCGCGCATGGCGTTGAAAAGGTCCAGAACGCAGAGCGCACAACGGGTCCCACCGTGGCACGCAAAAGTCACGGCTAAGCCTGCCCTCCGATGCGATTTGCTGCTATCTAGTGCCCCGAACGGCCCGAACCAAAACAAAATCTCTTAGTATTCTCAGGAGGATAAGAAAATGCGTTATCTCCACACCATGCTGCGCGTCCGCAATCTCGACACCGCGATGAAGTTTTACCAGGACGCGTTGGGGCTGAAGGAAGTACGCCGGGTCGACAAAGACAAGGGCCGGTTCACGCTGGTGTTCCTGTGCGCGCCCGAGGACGAAGGCCTGTTCAAGGCCGCGCCGCAGAACCGCGGCGCGCCGCTGGTCGAGCTCACCTACAATTGGGACGAGGAGAAGTACGGCGAGGACCGCCATTTCGGCCACCTCGCCTATGAGGTCGACGACATCTACGCCACCTGCGACCGCCTGATGAAGGCCGGCATCACCATCAACCGGCCGCCGCGCGACGGCAACATGGCCTTCGTGCGCTCGCCCGATCTGCATTCGATCGAGCTGTTGCAGAAGGGCGAACCCAAGCCGCCGGCGGAGCCGTGGACCTCGATGCCGAACACCGGTCACTGGTAGGCCTTGTACAACGACGGCCATTCGCTGTTTCGGATCGGATTGTCGCTCGCGGAAATTCCGAAATCCTGAAACGTTCCTTTGCGCAGGCTTCTTTTCTGCGCAGGAACTGGCGGTGACATCGCGCGTTTTCTCCTCGATGTATTTGAGGAGGAAATGATGGGACGTGGAATTCTGCTTTGGTTGCTTGGCGTGCCTATTCCGGTGATCATTCTGCTATGGCTGTTCTTCGGCCACTGACCGGCTGACTGACGCTGGACCACCGCGCGTTGAGTGAGAATCGGGGCTCTGTCGCACTGCGGCGGAGCCTGATTTTTGTAAGCCCGATTTTGCAACCGTGTCCTGCCGCAAACCGCGCGCATTTTCGCTGATCTTCGGCTATGAACGCCTCACACGGATCAACGGGAGCGACAACGCGTGGCCGACAACAAGAAGCAACAACTCACCATCTGGGGCCGGGCCAATTCGGTCAACGTGCAAAAAGTGCTGTGGTGCCTTGCCGAGCTCGATCTTGCCTATGAGCGCATCGATGCCGGCATGCAGTTCGGCAAGAACACCGAGGCGCCGTATCTGGCGATGAATCCGAACGGCCGCGTGCCGACGCTGGTCGACGGCGACTACGTGCTGTGGGAATCCAATTCGGTGATGCGCTATCTCTGCATGGCCTACGGCGAGAGTTCGCCGATCTACCCCTCGCAGCCGAAGGCGCGCGCCGGCGTTGACCGCTGGCTCGATTGGACGCTGTCGACGCTGCAGCCGGTCGACCGGCCGGTGTTCTGGGCGCTGGTGCGGACGCCGGTCGAAAAGCGCGACATGGTCGCGATCCAGAAGGATGCCGATGCGGAAGCCATGGTGTGGCGCATCGTCGAGGCGCAACTGGCGACACGGCGCTTCATCGAAGGCGACCAGTTCACGATCGCCGACATCGCACTCGGCGCCTATGCGCGGCGCTGGCTGGGCGTCGAGGGCGTCACCAAGCCAAAACTGCCGAACCTCGATCGCTGGTTTGCGCAGTTCGCGGCGCGTCCCGGCTTCGTCAAGTTCGTCGCGCCCCCGATGACGTAAGCGCCTTGAAGCGTGCCGTGCCCGGGCAAAAGCGCGAAGCGCGTCTTCGCGCAGATGTCCCCGGGCATGACCGAAGTCGCCATTCTCGTCAGCGCGAGCCGCTCGACACACCGGCCCCGACGCTTATCGCGCCGCCGATTTTCATGCAGGTGTTGGTGCCTTCGATCTTGACGAAGCCCGCGCCGTACTCTGCACAGGCGTTGGCCGAATTCGAGAGCTTCAGCGGAAGCAGCTTGCCGGACGCTGCGGCCTTGTCGGGCTTTTGAGAACGGGGCTGCTCGGCAGCCGCGGCAACCGAAGGGAGCAACACGGCGACCATTACCAGGAGGCGTTTTCGCATCCCGCCTTTTATCGCTGCTTGCGGATCGATGCCAGATCTGAGCCCGTTCCGAATGAACCGGCAAGAAGCTGGAAAACGCGCTAGCGGACGAACTTGACGCCGACCGATTTGCCGCGGCGCCAGACCACCTCGCAGCGGCGTCCGGTCCTGGCGTCGCGCGAAAACGCCAACCGCAACTTCGCCGGCAGCGAATTGGGATCGTCGATCGTGACCTTCGCCCCCGTCGTGGACAGATCCTGCACCACGCATTGGCGCGCGGCAAAACCACCCTCGAGCGTGATCCACCCAGGCTGACTCAGAGATTTGCGCGACTCGCGTTTTTTGCTCGACAGCAAGGCCATGTCGGAAGTTCCCCCGACTAAAGCCTTACGCCGTCCAGCTTTAAAATCCGTTGCATTCCGTCATGCCCCGGGGCGTCGATGGAGATCCCATAACGGCCGAAAAACGCCCTTTTCGAGCGGCTTGCCCACCCGGCCAAACGCCACTATACGTTCGCCCGTCGCCGCCTCCATGAAACATGACGGCCGGCGGCCAACATGGCTCATCAAGCATACAACATCTTGATATTCCTGTTGTTTTGCTCCCTTCGTCTATCGGTTAGGACGCCACCCTTTCACGGTGGAGAGAGCGGTTCGATTCCGCTAGGGAGCGCCAGCCATTTCAATGGCTAGCCTTCCCTGCCGGCGGCGCTGTCCAACACATGGACAATAAATGCGTGCGCACAGGAGGCAGCATGCTTTCGGCCGGATACCTGATCCCGCCGAAGCGCCATCACGTTGCAAACACTTTCAAAGCCGAAGGCGACCACGTTCAAGGCTTAAGGGAACCATTTTCGCGGCCCAGGTTCCATCCGCTGATAGTCCGGCAAACCGACATCAGTGCGCGAGGATAAGGGAAAGGGAAAATGGATACGGCCGCTATTGCAATCACAACCTGCATCGCGCTTTACCTCGTACTCCGCCTGACGTTGCGGACCTACTTTCCGCCAGACACCTGACGGCTCCTCCTCACTGCGTTTGCCAATCAGGTCGTCGCTGCCGTTAAGAATCGCCAGGCCGAAGATCGCTCATGGCCAGTATACGGCGAGGCGAACGCTCCTGGCGCCGACGCGACTTTCCATCACGTCTGAAACAAAGCCTTTCGGTTCGCTCGGAGCCGCCGCTGGCGACCCGCCGAAACGGCGGCCGTGGCGCTCGCATCGCAACTTTCCACGCGCACAACGAGAACTATTTCTTTCCTGATGCGATGGCGTGAGTGAATATCCTCCCGCAAGCCACGGGACTCGTTGTCACTCGTTTTTGCGGAAACAATGCGCGAATACACGTTAAGGGAGAAGGCGAAAATAACCGCAGGCGCGGTGACGGCGCTCGTCATCGTGGCATGGCTAGCAGTCATCGCGTTGGCGTTGCTTTCCGGAGGATAAAATAGAGCCACCTGGCGATGTCCTTGGAACTTTGTTCTACTGCAGAGAAGCCACATCAGGAACTTTGTTCTCCTCCGGAGAACTACGGGCAGGTACGTAAAACTCCATGGCTGACAATCTCTTGCGCGCCGACGGCGCCCGCGTTCTCTCCGACCTTTACGCGCTGCGCGCCATCGGCGCCTACAAGACCGGCGTTCACAAGCCGACTTTCTCCGAGCCGCATCTCGGCTCGCTGGCGTGGCTGGTGCAGCGGCTTCCCGAGGCCGGTCTCACGGGCGAGATCGACGGCATCGGCAACATCCTCGGCACCAGCACGAAGTCAGGACCAAAGCTGCTGGCGGGATCGCATCTCGAAAGCCAGAACCATGCGGGCTGGCTCGATGGACCGCTTGGCGTGGTCTATGCGCTCGAAGCCGCCCGCGTCATCAATCGCGATCCGAATACAAGCGGCGCGGTCGAAGTGGCGTCCTGGTGCGACGAGGAAGGGCATTTCGGACACTTCCTCGGCAGCCGATCCTATGTCGGCGGCGTCACTGAAGCCGATATCGACGCGGCGCGCGACCGCAACAACGACAGGAGCATGCGCGACGCGCTGCGCGAGGCTGGCCTCGCCGGCCGCGCCCGCACGCAGTGCGAACGCGGTCGGCATATCGGATATCTCGAAGCCCATATCGAACAGGGCGAGACGCTGGAGAGCAGCGGCCTCAAGATTGGGGTCGTCACGTCCATCGTCGGGATCTGGCAATACCGCATCACGTTTGCGGGCGAACAAAATCACGCCGGCACCACGCGGATGGCTATCCGAAAGGACGCAGGCCTCGCACTCGCCAGATTTTGCGTCGATATCGACGAGCGCTTCCCCGCGGCCTGTGGCCCGCGGACGGTGTGGACCACCGGCCGGATCACCCTCGATCCCGGCGCGCCGAGCATCATCCCCGGCGCGGCGGAAATGCTGTTTCAGATTCGCGACGACGATCCGGCCGTGATTGCGCGGCTGGAGAATCTGCTGCGCAGCATGGCCGCAGAAGTCGACAAGCAGGGTCGCTGCAGCGTCGCGGTGGAGCGCATTCGCACCGGTGCGCCCGCACTGATGGACGTCTCGTTCCAGCAGGCCATCGAACAAGCCGGCACAGCCTTTGCCGGCGGCAAGTCACTGCGCATGCCGAGCGGCGCCGGTCACGATGCCCAGATTCTCGCGACCGTCATGCCGGCAGGCATGCTGTTCGTGCCCTCGATCGGCGGCATCTCTCACCACTGGACCGAGAACACCGCTGACGCCGACATCGTCACGGGCGCCGAGGTCTTTGTCGAAGCGTGCCGGCGGCTGTTGGCGCGGTGAGACCAAAGGACGACATGGCTGCTGGCACCAGGCCGACCTATTCGATCCGGGATATTCCACCGGGCGTATGGATCCTCGGTTTCGTCTCCATGCTGATGGACGTCTCGTCGGAGATGATCCACGCGCTGCTGCCGATCTACCTGGTTTCGGTGCTTGGCGCATCGATGGTGACGGTCGGCGTCATCGAGGGCATCGCCGAAGCGACCGCTTCCATCACAAAAATATTCTCCGGCGCGCTCTCGGACTGGCTCGGCAAGCGCAAATGGCTCGCCGCCGCCGGCTACGGTCTCGCGGCTTTCACCAAGCCGGTGTTTCCTCTCGCGCCAACCATCGGCTGGCTGGTGGCCGCGCGTTTCGTCGACCGGATCGGCAAGGGCATTCGCGGCGCTCCCCGCGATGCGCTGGTGGCGGACCTCTCGCCGCCCGATCTGCGCGGCGCGAGTTTTGGCCTGCGCCAATCGCTCGATACGATCGGCGCCTTCATGGGCCCCCTGCTCGCCATCGCCCTGATGTGGTGGACCGCAGACAACTTCAAGGCCGTGTTCTGGTTTGCCGTAATTCCCGCCTTCCTGGCGCTGGCGCTGATCGTCTTCGCCGTGCGCGAGCCGGACCGGCCGGAAGAGCTGCGCACCGTGCGCAATCCGGTCAGCCCTGCGGAAATCAAAAACCTCGGGCCGGCCTTTTGGTGGGTGGTGGCGGTGGCAAGCGTGTTCACGCTGGCGCGATTCAGCGAGGCGTTCCTCATTCTGCGCGCGCAGAGCGTCGGGCTTCCGATCACGCTGGTGCCGATCGTGCTGGTGGCGATGAATGTGGTCTATGCCGTCGCGGCCTATCCCGCTGGCGTCATGTCGGATCGGATGAGCCGCACGGCCGTGCTGGCGACCGGCATACTGGTGCTGGTTGCCGCTGACATCGTTTTGGCGCTGCTGCCGTCGCTAGGCGGCGTGGCGCTGGGCGTCGTGCTCTGGGGCCTGCATATGGGGCTGACGCAAGGATTACTTGCCGCCCTCGTGGCCGATACCGCGCCGGCCGAGCTTCGCGGCACGGCCTACGGATTCTTCAACCTGCTCGCCGGCCTGGCCATGCTCGCCGCCAGCATCATTGCAGGCAGCCTCTGGGACATCACGGGGCCGCAGGGAACGTTCCTGGCCGGCGCCGGCTTCGCGCTGGTCGCGCTGGCGGGTTTGCTGATGGTACGGGGCAAGATCCGCAACAAGGCCGCGTGCGAATAGCGGCAGCGTCGACGTCGCACCGAGTGCGGCCTTCACTGCGGTTGCAGATCGAGCTCCCTGATCAACTTCCCCCAGCGGGTCGTCTCTGACGCAATCAAGGCGCCAAAAGCCTCCGGCGTGCCGCCCATCGCATCGATGCCGAGCGTCACCAGCCGGGCGCGAAACTCCGGCGCCAGCACCACGCGGTTCAGGTCCTCGTTCAGCCGCGTGACAACGGCGGCCGGCATCCGCGCCGGGCCGAGAAGTCCGAACCAGCCAGTGACATCGAAATCCGGCTTGACCGTTTCCGCGATCGTCGGAACGTCTGGAATGGCCGCGGCGCGTGTTTTGCTGGTGACTGCGAGTCCACGGACATCGCCGGACTGACACAGGCCAATCGCGCCCGAAACCGTGTCGAAGCTGAAGTCGATGATGCCGCCCATCAGGTCGATATTGGCGGGACCCGAGCCGCGATAGGCCACCGCGAGCGCATCATAGCCAAGCTGGGCACGCAGCAGCAGCGCCCCCAACGAGGTCAACGTCGCGCCGCCACCGCCGGTCGCGAATTTCAGCGTGGCCGGCTTCGCACGCATCTCCGCCATCAGATCTTGGATGCTGCGGTAGGGCGAATCCTTGCGGACGAGAATAATGACGGGTGACTGGGCCAGCGCCACGATCGGCGTGAAGTCGCGCTGGCTGTCGAACTTCAGGTTCGGATAGAGCGCGGGCGCACCGGCATGTCCGCTCGAAACCAGCAGCAGGTTTGCGCCATCGGGCTCCATCTGCGCCACCGCACCTGCCGCCAAAGTGCCGCCGGCGCCGGGACGGTTGAGGACGACCACCGACGACCCGGTAATTTCCCGCAACTTCTCCGCGATCAGCCGCGCGGTGGTATCGGCCGGCCCACCGGCCGGGAAGCCGACGTGAATGGTGATCGTCTTCGGCAGTGACGGTCCCTGCCCGCGCGCGGCTGCGACCGGCAGCAAGGCTGCGGCACTGCCCGCCAGGAAAGTCCGCCGCGACAAATGTATTGGCTTCAACATGAGCTATCCCGCTGTTGCATGGTCGGTGACGGGCGGGCGATAGCCACGCCGGGTCGAAGGCGTCAGGGCGCCAAAAACCGGCCACCTGATCGGCGCGCCCAGATCCATCATGAGCTGCTGGAAATCTTCGAGACGACGCGCGTCGGCACGGATCGCCCGTGGCGGCAAATTGAGCCGGCTGCAGGTCGCCGCCAGCGCGCCCGCGGCTTCCCCAATGGTCCATTCGACGGGATGAACGCGATAAGCGCCGCTGGTAATCCGTGTGGTGCCGATATTCTTGCAGGCAGGGATCAAATTATCTGTTCGTACCGGGATCAGCGCACCCAGGGGAATCTCGAACGGGAAGCTGTCGATATCCACGGTGTCACGCGCCCGCGACGTCGGCGGATGCAGGTCGATCCGGTAGGCGCCGATCCCGACGCTGTCATGAAAGCGTTCGGCGGCATGCGCGCCGGGACGCGCTGATACGCCGACGTGCTGCTCCAGCACTGTGAACTCGGCCACGATGCGCCGCCCTTCCCGGAAATAGACCTGCTTGGCGAGGCCGTCAGTTGTGCCGAGCACATCGCCGCGCAGACGCAAGCCGCGATAGCCCTGGCCGCCGTCGAGCCGCGGCGCCTCGGTTTGCATCCAGTACAGGAAGGCAAGGCTGAACTGGCGGCACTCCTGCAGCGCTTCGGCCTGCGCCTCGGCGCTGACGCCGACGAGCGGACGCAGCCAGTAATCCATCTGCGGCCAGTTCGCGATCGAGATATCGCTGGCGTAACTTCCCGGCGCAAAATTCCGCCGCCAGGCAATGCGCCGTGCGTGCCAGAGATCGAACAGGTAGGGCTCGTCGGTATCGCCCGCGAACAGACGCCGCTCCAGCGGCTTGTGGGTGACGTGATCGCTGACGGTCCAGTGGAACTGCCGGTTCGGCCAGCAATCGAGCTTCAGTTCGCGGAATTCCTGATAGCGCGCCGGCTTCTCGATCGTGTGGTCCTCGTCAGGCAGATAATCGAGCGCCATGCACCAGGTGGCTGACTGCTGGTCGAGGGGATCGGCGACATCGAGTGCGTTCGGCTCCCCGGTGTCGGCGCGCGCCTCGCCGCCGAGAACATGTTCGACGCCGGCCAGTTCGAGCAGATCGCCGGTCTCGGTGGCGTCCACCACGATGCGCGCGTCGATCGTCTGGCGATGCCCGCTGGCGATCTCGGCAAATGCGACGCCGGTGATCCTGTCGCCGCTGACATCGGCCGCCAATGCCCGCCATCCGCGCATCACCGTCAACAGACCACGGCTCTCGTATGGCCCAAGCAACGCCTCGATGACGCGCAACGCCACCTTCGGCTCGCAGCACAGCGTGCCGACATTACCCATGCCAGGATTGAATGGATGTTCTGCCCGCGCTGCCGGCGTCACCGGATAGAACCGGAAATAATGCTCTCGAATGGCGTCGCGCAACGCGAGGTAGCTCTTCGATCCGACACCGAGTTCGACCCAGGGATGTTCGTCGAGCGGCACGCCTTGCGCCGTGAGTTGCCCGCCCAGCCAGTCCAGTTCCTCCACCAGCACGACGCGCGCACCAAGCCGCGCGGCGGTCAGCGCGGCGGAGACACCGCCGAGGCCGCCGCCGACGATCAACACGTCGGCCTTTGCCCGTCTCGTCACACCGCACCTCTGGCCGTCACCGGCTGCGCTTGCCTTCCCTGCGAAGACGGTAGTTCCGCCGCCTGGCCTGTGCTAGTTCGAATTGTGCGAAATAATGCTAATTTGTGCGCTATGCGCACATCGTCAAAGGATCACAGCATGGATCAGGCGCCGCCACCGTCATTTCTGCCGACTGGCCGTACCCGCGTGCTGTCGATCATCGGGCATCCGATCAAACAGGTGCGTTCGCCCATCGCCCTTAACACCGAGCTGGCGCGCCGCGGCATCGACGCCGTTCTCGTCCCCATCGATATCGAGACAAGCGCGCTTGGCGCCTTCTTCACGGTGCTGCGGTCATTCGAGAATACACCCGGCACCATCGTGACGATCCCGCACAAGATTGCATCAGTGGGATATCTCGACGCGTTGTCGGATCGCGCGCGGCTGTTGGGAGCGGTCAACATGGTGCGGCGCCTTCCCGGCGGCAGGCTCGAGGGCGACATGAGCGATGGACTGGGCTTTCTCGCGGCCGCCGCCCAGCAAGGTATCTCGGCGCGGGGCAAGTCGGTCGCCGTGTTCGGTGGCGGTGCGGTCGGCCGCGCCATGCTGCTGGCGTGTTGCGAAGCCGGCGCATCGCGGGTCGCGTTTCACGAGCCGGACGGCGATCGGCGCGCTGCACTACAACGCCTGGCCGAAAGCGCCGGCTTCGCCGATCGCGTCACGCTGGATGCGATCCGCACCTATCCGGAAGCCGATATCGCCGTGAACGCCAGCCCGCTCGGGATGCGGCCGAACGATCCCTTGCCGTTTGCGCCGGATCGGCTCGCCGCGGGCGCGCACGTCGCCGACGTCGTGACCGAACCGGAAATCTCGCCGCTGCTGGCCGCAGCCCGCGCCTGCGGCCTGACTGTGCAAACGGGCCGTGCAATGGCGGAGGCGCAGCGTGACATCCAGATTGCATTTTTCGGATTGGACACATCAGCGGCCGAACCGTCATG
>Ga0105248_10006395_pt1 | contig 12924 bp, 10 predicted proteins | sample KBSS34metaG_FD_81524 | JGI IMG/M metagenome (GOLD analysis project Ga0105248, IMG submission 81524) | Switchgrass rhizosphere microbial communities from Kellogg Biological Station, Michigan, USA - KBS S3-4 metaG | ecosystem: Host-associated > Plants > Roots > Rhizosphere > Soil | place... | reverse complement strand
TGCGGTAGAGGAACGCCGGGCCGTTGTTGCTGGTGATGAGCAGGTCGACGTCGCCGTCGCGATCGAAATCGGCGCACGCGAGGCCCCGTCCGACCTTGGCCTGAGAGAAGTCTCCGCCCGCGAGGGATGCGACGTCCCGAAAGGTGCCGTTGCCTTGATTGAGGAACAGGTGCGGCGGCTGCGCGTAGCCGATGTTGCCGCGGATGTTGCGGACGGTTTCCTCGATGTGGCCGTTGGCGACCACGAGATCCAGGTTGCCGTCCAGATCGAGATCAGCGAAGGCGCAGCCGAACCCGAGCGAGCTTCGAGATGCGGCGCCGACGCCCGAGCGCGTGGCGACGTCCTCGAACAACCCGCGGCCAACCGGCCGATATAACCCGATCATCTCGTTGTCGAAATTGGTGATCGCCAGTCCCGGCGCGCCGGAGTTGCTGAAGTCGCCGGCGTCCACGCCCATTCCCGCGCGCGCCTTGCCATCCGCGCTGAACGCCAGGCCAGCCTCGACCGCCACGTCCTTGAACCGGCCGTTCCGCAGATTGCGATAGAGCTTGTTGGGCTGCGTGTCGTTGGCCACGACCAGATCGGGCCAGCCGTCCTGGTCGTAGTCGAGCAGCGACACACCGAGCGACTTCGAGCTGGCGTCGAAGACGCCGCTGGTGGCGGTCACATCCTCGAACGTGCCATTGCCGCGGTTGCGAAACAGCCAGCAGGTGTCGCCGCGGTACGCTTCGGGCGTGCAATACGACTTCTGCTTGCCATCGAGGCTGCAGAAGACGTCTCGTTCGGGCGACCACCTGACGTAGTTGCAGACGAACAGGTCGAGGAAGCCGTCGCGGTCGAAGTCGACCCACGCCGCCGACGTGCTGAGGGCCATCCGTCCGCCGAGCCCGCTCGCCCGCGTCACGTCCACGAAGGAGCCCTTCCCGGTGTTGCGGAACAAACGGTTCTGCCCGACGCAGGTGATCAGGATGTCTGGATAGCCGTCGTTGTCGAAGTCGCCGATCGCGGCGCCCATTCCATACAGCTCCACATCGAGACCAGCGCTGCGCGTGACATCGGTGAACGTGCCGTTGCGGTTGTTGCGGTAGAGGCTGAGCGTCGAGCGCCGGCGGACGTGGCCAGGCCAATCCATACCGTTGACGAGCAGGATGTCGGGCCAGCCGTCAGCGTCGTAGTCGATGAACGCACAGCCGGGCCCGAGGGTTTCCGGCAGCAGTTTCCCGCCATACGCGCCGCTGTTGTGCTCGAACCGAAGGCCGGCAGACGCGGTGACGTTCGTGAGCCGGAAGGGAAGCGGCGACGGTGACTGAGCGGCCGTCGCGGCGAAGCCGGCCGCGCTTTCGTACCAGGAGCCAACGCGCGATCTGCCGATCGTCGCCGCCGCGGCCAGCTGTCCGAGAAACTCGCGCCGGTTCACGGCAGCCTGACCAGACCATGGTGAATCGCGTACACGACCAGCTCGGCGGTCTTGTGGATACCGAGCGCGTTCATGATGTTGGCGCGATGGACGGCGATGGTGTTGGCGCTGAGGCCCAGCTTCGCCGCGATGGTCCGGTTGGAATAGCCGTCGCAAATGAGCTGCAGCACTTCGACTTCGCGCGGCGTGAGGCTCCGACTGCGCTCGCCCTTCAGAGCATCCGGCTTCGAGATCGCGGGATCCAGCACCGTCTCGCCGGCGGCGACGCGGGTCACCGCCTCAGCCAGATCGAGGTCGAGCGCGTTCTTGAGGACGTAGCCGCGCGCGCCGGCAGCGAGCGCCTGTCGTACCAGCGTGTCCTCGGCGTGCATGCTGAGCATGAGGATCGCCACCTCCGGCGATCGCTCCAGGATGGTTCTCGTGGCGCTGAGTCCGTTCGTGCCCGGCATCGCGCAGTCCATGACGACGACGCGCGGCTGCAGCGCGGCGACCATCGCAATCGCCTCGTCGCCGTTGCTCGCCTCTCCGACGACGACAATCGACGCATCGTCCTCGAGGAGGCGCCGGAAGCCGCGGCGCACGAGGCTGTGATCGTCTACCAGCAGCACGGTGATCTTTTCGGTCATTCCAGTGGTCGCACATCAGCTCGAGAGACGGCAACGATCAACCGCAGAGGACGCCGAGAACGCCGAGTATTCGAGAGGGTACTCTCTGCGGCCTCGGCGGTGATCTGTTCTTGCACGACTCACACTGCAGACTTCAAATTTCAGGCTTCAAGTTTTCAGAAGGCACCGTCAGCCTCACCAACGTTCCACCGTCGGCGGGCGTCAGGAACTCGATGGTGCCGCCCAGCAGATCCGCGCGTTCGCGCATGGCGACGAGGCCGAGGCCGCGGCTTCGGGTCGCGCCAAAGCCCTTGCCGTGATCTTCCACCTCGAGCTGCAGCACGCTGGCGTCGTGTCGCAGCCGCACCCAGGCGCGGTCGGCCGCGGCGTGACGCGCGACGTTGTTCAGGGCCTCCTGCAGCACCCGATAGACGTGGATGCTGGCTGTCCCGTTGACCGGCGCCGCCGTCCCCGATCGCTCGTAGGAGATGGCCAGGCCAACCTGCTTCTCGACTGTCGGAAGATACCACTCAATCGTGCTCTCGAGTCCGGCCTCGTCGAGGATCGAGGGATGCAGCGCCTGCGACAACCTGCGGACGTTGTTCAACGTGGACTGCGCCAGCTCGTTGATCTCCCGCAGCTCGGCTCCGAGCGGCGATCCCTGGGGCGCGTGCGTGCCTGCCCGCCGCAGCATCGAGCCCATCGCGGTCAGAATCTGGCCGAACTCGTCGTGCAGCTCGCGAGCGATGTGGTGCAGCGTCGACTCGCGCGCCGTAATCAGCTTCTGCACGAGCTCGCGGCGCTGCGCCGACAAGGATTCGAGCCGCGCGAACAGCTGACGGTTGTTGCGAATCAGCGACAGGCTGGTGATTGCAATCGCCACGAGCGTCGCCGCCAGAAACCAGTACAGCTGCCGCTGGACGCGCCCGTAGATGTCCTGGACGCGGGCCGCGGTCTGCTCTTCGCTTTCGTTGTTCTCGACGAGGAGCCGCGCTACAGTTCCGCTGAGCGCGGCCTGGCGCGCCTGCAGCGAGACCCGGATCTGCTCGCGCGCGTCGTCGTCGTGGCCGCTCGCGGCCAGCGCGAACACGCGATCGACGGCGTCCCAGAACTGAGCCGTCGAGTTCGAGAGATACTGGCGCTGCTCAGGCGTCCGGCGCGCCACCGCCACTTCTTCTTCCCGCTTCAGGGCGTCCGAAAAATCGGCCCGAATCCGGTCGAACTGCGCCGACCACGCCGTGAGCGGATACCGCCCGCCGCCGTCCACCATGTCGCGCATCGCCAGGCCGAGACCGTTCAGATCGTTCTGGAGCCGCAGGAGCTGGAGCGAATCCTTGCGGTTGCGATCACCCAGATCCCGCTGCAGATCGCGCAGGCCGCTGATCTGCCGGGTCGTGTAGATCGAGTAGGTGGCGACGGCCATACAGGTAATGAGGAGCCCGAGCAGCAATCCGGCGGTTGGATTGCGCGTGGTCGTGTCCGGCCGGCTCACATAGGGGAGAATAGCCCGTGACCGTTCTTGTTGCCATTTTTGTCTCGGACATCCTTCCCATCTTCACCATCGCAGCCGTCGGTTTCCTGCTCGCGCGGCTGCTGAACGCCAGCGTCAAGACGCTCGCCCACGTCGTGTTCTATGCGCTGGTGCCGTGCCTGGTCTTCAACCTCCTCGTGACGTCGCGAATGAGCGGCGGCCAGTTCGGCCGCATGGCGGCGATGTTGGTCCTGGTTTCGCTGACGATGTGTCTGGTCGCGCGCCTGGTGGCGTTGCCGCTTCGCATGAGCCGGCCGGAGCTGAGCGCCTTCCTGATGGTCGTGATGTTCTCGAACAGCGGCAACTACGGGCTGCCCGTCGTGCTGTTTGCCTTCGGTCCAGAGGCGCTCGCTTACGCGACGGCGTATTTTGTCGCCGGCTCGGTGATGACCTATACGCTCGGGGTGTTTCTGGCAGCAGCCGGACGGCGCAGCGTGCGGAGCGCGCTCCTGGGGATCGTGAAGGCGCCCGTCCTCTACGGCGTTGTCGTGGCCGCCGTCGTGCTGGTGACTGGCGCGGCAGTGCCGCTGGCCGTGATGCGTCCGGTGGGTCTGCTGAGCGAGGCCGCGCTGCCGATGATGATCCTGGTGCTCGGCATGCAGCTCGAGCGGGCGTCGCTGCCGGATCGTCCCGTGCTGGTGGCTGCCGCGGTCGGACTGTCGCTGGTCGTGGCGCCGGTCGTCGCCCTCGCCCTCACGTCACTGCTCGGCCTGTCAGGACCCGGCCGCCAGGCCGGCGTCGTCCTGGCATCGATGCCGGTCGCGGTCGTGACCACGATCCTGGCGCTCGAGTTCGAGGTATCCCCCGCGTTCGTGACGAGCGCGGTCTTCGTGTCCACGTTCCTCAGCCCGCTGACGCTCACGCCGTTGATTGCTTATCTCAGGTGATCGCGTAGGGAGTAGGGCGTAGGGAGTGGAATCGGGGATTAGGGATTAGGGGTTGGGGATTTGGCCGCCCGGGGTATCCTTCGACCTACTTCCTCGTCCCGACGCCCTACTCCCCACTCCCTACTCCCTACTCCCCAGTCACTTCTTCAACTCCGCATACAGCTGCCCGATAAACCGGTCACCGGTCGTCCCGGGCATCGGAACCTTCGAGTCGTAGGCTGAGGTCGGCTTCGACGCCACCACTTCTTCCAAGGTCTTCCCCTGTTGCACGAGCGGGGCGACCTTGTCGCGGAGGGCGATGATCATCGCGCGATGGGCCACAAGCCCGGCGCGGTCGGTGATGGCGCCGTGGCCGGGCACTACCTTGGTCGAGGGCTTGGCGAGATCGATGGCGGCCTGCAGGCCGTCGATCATGCCCTTCAGCGATCCGCCGTTGGCGCGATCGATGTTGGGGTAGCCGACGGTGCGGAAGTAGTCGCCCATCATCAGCACGTCCTGTCCGGGGAAGAACACCATCGTGTCGCCGTCGGTGTGCGCCACGGGCACCGGGATGAGCTGGATGTCTTCGGAGTTCATGTGCACGATCGTCTTGGACGTGTAGGTCACGACCGGCAGCGCCGCCGCCGGCGCCGAGGGTGGCGTCGTGCCGTTGGCGGCCGGCGCCGGCTTCACGAGCCGGTCGCGCAACTCCGGACGCGCCAGGATGACGACGCCCAGCTTGCCGAGATTCTCGTTGCCGCCGGTGTGGTCGCCATGGACGTGGGTGTTGACGAGGAACTTGATCGGGGTGGGGGAAATCTGCTTCACCGCGGTCACGATCTTGTCGGTGAGCGGCGCGAACTGGGCATCGACCAGGAAGACGCCGTCGGGTCCGACCAGCGCGCCGATGGTGCCGCCCTGGCCCTCGAGCGTGTAGAAGCTGGGCGCGATCTTCGTCGTCTTGATCTGCACCTGACTGAAGTCCTGCTGCTGTTGCGCGGCGAGCGAAGCGCCGGCGAGCACGGCCGCCGACAGTACTGCAAACGAGAGCCGAATCAGTTTTTTCATCACGGTGCTCCTTCTCCTCAGTGTGAGGGTGACAGAGTAGCAGAGTGGGCGTCCAGGTGCTCGGTTGCCTGGGGCCTCAGTCTGTAACATCGCGCTTTTTTTGGGCACGAGAGCCCGAAAGCACGCGCTGGTTCGAATTTGCCCACCACCGCCGAGCACACCGGGCACACCGGGCACACCGAGGCAAAACATTGGAGTTTTTCTCGGTGCCTGGTGATCTGCCCCGAAAATAGGCCGCCGGGCACGCGGAGCACGCGGAGAATTCCTGAGGTTCTCTCTCGGCGATCGCTGCGGTTGAACGTCGTTTTCATGCCGAAGGCACGATCTTTTTCGCGGTTCCGGCACCCTGCCCTCCGGCGCCCTTGCCCCTGTGATAGGCTCTCGTCCCGTGCGCCTCCGCAAGCCTGCCGCCACCGAAATCGTGCTTGGGCTCTTGTGCTTGATGTACTTGATTACCTACATCGATCGCACGAATGCCGCGACGGCGGCCGGCGAGATTCGGCGAGAGCTCAACCTGACAGCCACCCAGTGGGGCGCGATCGCGTCGGCGTTCGGCTATCCGTACATCCTGTTTCAGATCTTCGGCGGCTGGGTCGGCGACCGCTTTGGTCCACGGTTGACGCTGTTTGCCTGCGGCCTGGTCTGGGCCACCGCGACCATCCTCACCGGCCTGGCGGGCGGCTTCCTGTCGCTGTTCCTCGTGCGGATGATGTTGGGGTTCGGCGAAGGCGCGACGTTCCCCGTCGCGACGCGCGCGATGCAGGCCTGGTTTCCGCCCGATCGCCGTGGGTTTGCCCAAGGCATCACCCACGCGTGCGCGCGCTTCGGCAACGCCATCACGCCGCCGATTGTGGCCTGGCTGATTGTGACCATCAGCTGGCGCGGATCGTTCGTGGCGCTTGGCTGCATCAGCCTCGTGTGGGGCGTCGTCTGGGTGCTCTACTTTAGAAACGTCCCTGCCGACCACCCCGGCATCACGTCGGCCGAGCTCGAGCTCCTGCCCCGTCGCGGCGCGGCGGTCGAGTCCCGGCGACTCGACGTGCCCTGGAAACGTCTGGCGATGCGGATGCTGCCGGTCACGATCGTGTACTTCTGTTACGGCTGGACGCTGTGGCTGTACCTCAACTGGCTGCCGCAGTTCTTCCTGGAGGAGTACAAGGTCAACATCATGAGCTCGGCCAAGCTCTCGTCGACGGTGTTTGCGGCGGGTGTGGTCGGCGACTATGTCGGCGGCGTGATCAGCGACTCGATTCTGCGACGAACCGGCGATCTGCGAAAGGCCAGGCGCAACGTGGTAGTCGTCGGGTTTTTGAGCTCGGCGCTGTTTCTGGTGCCAGTCTTCTTGACGCGCGATCTGACCGTCATCGTCATCAGCCTGGCGGGCGCCTTCTTTTGCGCGGAGCTCGTCATCGGTCCGATGTGGGCGATCCCGATGGACATCGCGCCCAAGTACTCGGGCACCGCGAGCGGTTTCATGAACACGGGATCCGCGATTGCGGCCGTGCTGTCGCCGCAGGCGTTCGGATATCTGGCGGATCTCACCGGGAACTGGCACGTGCCGTTCATCGGCTCGCTCGGCCTGCTGCTGCTCGGCGCGGCTCTGGCGTCGTCGATGCATCCGGAGCGCCCCTTCGAAGACCAGCCCGCGATCGCGGGCTGAGCAACACGTTTGAAAGGTCGACGATCAACGCCGAGGCGGAGATCGCCGAGAACGTGCTCGGGTTTTTCTCTGCGACCTCTGCGATCTGCGCGTTGGATGTCGTCTGTTCAGGCCGCAGCTCTCGTGTTCATCGTCCCGACCAGGTCGGTTTCCGTTTCGCCAGAAAGGCGGCAACGCCCTCGCGGAAATCGGCGCTCGTATAGCACATCGTCACCAGGTCGTGGTCGGCGCCGGGCGGGAGCCGGCGCTCGGCGGTGAGGCGGCGGATCATTTCCTTGGTGGCGCGAAGCGTCAGCGGCGCGTGCTCCGATACCCGCGTGGCCAGATCCTCGACCGCCTGTTCGATGGTGTCGGCGGTCGCGAGCACGGTCACGAAGCCGCGTGCCTGCGCCTCGACGCCGGTGATGAATCGCCCCGTGAACAGCAGGTCCTTCGCCAGCGCCGGGCCCATCAGGTCCAGCAACCGGCTGTAGTTGGCGCCGGACAGACAGTTGCCGAGCGTGCGCGCAATCGGGATGCCGAAGGTCGATTCCGGCGTGGCGACGCGCAGATCGCACGTGAGCGCGATCGCGCAGCCGCCGCCGGCGGCCACGCCGTGCACCTGCGCGATGGTTGCCTTGGTGACGCGTTCCAGCCGGTCCAGCACCTCGTCGATGCGCCGCTCGTAGGCGAGCGCGTCGGCTTCGGTGCGCAGGTGCTCGAACTGTGCGATGTCGGTGCCGGCGACGAACGCCTTGCCGCCGGCGCCGCGCAGGATCAGCACGCGGACGTCCGGATCGGCATCGGCGCGATCGCAGGCATCGAGCAGCGCCCGGTACATGTCCCAGGTCATCGCGTTGCGCGCCTCGGGCCGGTTGAAGGTCAGCGTGGCAAGTGGACCGCGTACCGAGTACAACGCCTGGCTCGTAGACAATCAGCCCTCCTTCGACGTACAAGACCAAAGACCAGGAATCATGGACCAGGACCCCCGAGCATCTCCAACGAGCGATCCTCGCCGAGCCTTGAGCGGCGTCCGGGTGCTGGACGTGACCCAGTTCATGGCCGGTCCCTTCTGCAGCGTGATCCTCGCCGATCTCGGCGCCGACGTGATCAAGATCGAGCCTCCAGGCGGCGAGGCGACGCGCCGGATGGTCGGGGCCGTCGGATCGGAGAGCCCGGCGTTCAATGCCGTGAACCGGGGCAAGCGGAGCGTGGTGCTGAATCTGAAGCTCGCCGCCGGCCGCGACGCTTTTCTCCGGATGGCGCGCACGATCGACATCGTAATCGAGAACAACCGTCCGGGCGTGATGCGCAAGCTCGAACTGGACTACGAAACGCTGTCGGCGGCCAATCCCGGCTTGATCTATGCGTCGATTTCAGGATACGGCCAGACGGGTCCGGACAGCGCCAAGGGCGGATTCGATCTCATCGCCCAGGGCGTGGCCGGCATCATGTCGGTCACCGGAGAACCGAATCGGCCGCCGGTGAAGGCCGGGCTGCCGCTCACGGATCTGGGCGCGGGGCTGTTCGCATTGACGGGGATCCTCGCCGCGTTGCACCACCGGGACCGCACCGGCCGCGGCCAGCGGATTGAGACCTCGCTCGTGGAGGCCGGTGTCGCGCTGTCGGTCTGGGAGGCGACGGAGTATTTCGCCGGCCTGGGCGTGCCGCAGCCGAAAGGGTCGGCGCATCGGATGAACGCCCCGTACCAGGCGTTTCGTTGCGCGGATGGCTACATCACCATCGGCGCCAACACCGATCGGCTGTTCCGGCGGCTCTGCGAGTTGCTCGAGCATCCTGAATGGGCCGATGCCGCCGAGTTCGTGGACAACAACAGCCGCGTTCGTCACGATGGCCAGCTGGCGATGCTGATTGAGGGCGTGATGTTGCAGCAGCCGCGCGCCCTCTGGCTTGCCAGGCTCGAGGCGCGTGAAATCCCGTGCGGTCCGATCAACGACTACGCACAGGTATTTGCCGACCCTCAAGTGGTCGCGCGCGACATGGTCCTCGAAACCGAGCACCCGGTGCTCGGCCGCCTTCGCACGCTCGGATCCCCCATCAAGTTGAGCGAAACGCCCGCCGATCCGTCTCGCCGCGCACCGCTGCTCGGGGAGCACACCGAGGAGGTGCTGAGAGAATTCGGGTTCAGCGACGCCGAGATTGATGCCCTCTCCGAATCCCCAAGCCCCAATCCCTAATCCCTGTGTTTTAGAACACCGACGCGGTCAGCGTGACGTCGGCGTTCTTCCACGCCTCCGTGAACTGCCGCTCGACCGCCGTCGCCTCGGCCGTCTTGCTCTGCGCCGTCAGCGCCTGCGCCAGCCCGAACAGCGCCCAGCCGTTACGGGGATGCCGCGCGAGATCCGCGCGGTAGACCGCTTCGGCGTCGACGGGCTTGCGCATCTTCAAGAGCAGGGCGCCGAGTTCGTGACGCACCGGCAGAAACCAGTCGGCGGGCTCGTCGTAGGCGAGCGCGTCTTCCTTCGCGATGGCGGCGCGGAATCGAGACGCGGCTGCCTCCAGTTTGCCGTCCGCGCGAGCGACGTGGGCGCGGGCCGCATCGAGCGCGACGGCGAACACGTCTCTCGCCGTGTTGAGACCGGCGCCGGCGTCGCCAGGCGTCGCGGCGGCGATCGCCTCGAGCTGGGCAAGCGAGGCGCGGGCATCGTCCAGCCGGCCCTTTTCCGAGAACGCCACGGCGCGCGCATAGTGATACGCCGCCGTGAAGGCGCTGAGACGCGGGTCGGGTGCCGGTTCGGCGAGGACGGCATCCCACTGGCCGAAGCGCAGCATCACGAAGTAGATCTCGGACAGATACCAGTCCGATCCCGGCATGGCCAGCAGCATGCCGACGGGGAGCACATCCCGCATGCTCCGCCCCGCAGCCGTCGCCTCGTCCCTGCGTCCTTCCATCGAGGCGGAATACGCGAGGAACTGGTAGTTGTGCGCGAGGTACATGCCGTAATAGTCCGGGAGTCGCGTCGATGCCATGTATGACCGATCTGCCGTGACGCCGTCGCGGTTGGCTCGCGACGCGTCCTCATAGCGGCCGACGCGCTGCATGATGTGGGCTGGCATGTGCTGCAGATGTCCGGCGGCGGGCATCATGCCGGTCAGACGCTCGGCGGCGGCGAGCGCCTGCTCGGGACGCAGCGACGCTTCCAGGGCGTGCACGTAGTAATGGTTCGCGCCGGGATGCAAGGGGTCCTTCTTCAGCACCGCTTCGAGCGTCGCCGCGATCTCGGGTGTGCCGGGTGCGGGCTTGCCGTCGATGGTCCACAGCTTCCAGGCGTTGATGTCCATCATCGCCTCGGCGTAGAGGACCTGGACGTCGAGGTCCGCTGGAAAACGCTTCGCCACCTCGCGCAGCGCCTCGGCGTGGGCCGTGAGCACCGGGCCGGAGTTCGACGGATCGAGCGGCTGCGGCCGCGGGTAGCGCTTGCCGAGTGCGGCAATCAGCGCCTGCTCGACCGGCGTCGCCATTGCCGCATGCCGCTCGGCCTGCTGCAATGCTTCCCACGCGACCTTCGCCCGGGGCTCGGCCATGACCGGCAGGTTGTAGTTCGGACCGACCGTCAGCGCCACGCCCCAGTAGCACAGGGCGCACGCGGAATCGATCTCGGCCGCGCGCGCAAACGCGCGTGTCGCCTCGTCGTGATTGAACGCCCACATCAATCGCATGCCCTGATCGAAGTAGTGCTGGGCCTCGGCAGCGCTGGTGGTCACCGTGCGGTGATACGTGCCGAGCCCGTCAAACAGCGTCGCGCCGCGGGCCCAATCGGCGAGCGACTGGGGCGGCCCGCCGTGCGCGTCGTGCGCGGCGGGCACTGGCGCGCGAGACGATTCGGCAGGAGTGGACGCCGGCTTGCTGCACGCGGCCAGGCCGAGAACGATCACGAGAACAAGCGCGAACGGGGTTGGCGTACGGGCCGCTACCATTTGTCCTCCGGCATTTCCTGTGCTAATTTCGCCACCTGCATGGCCGACGCCGCCGACCGGCACGGGCTCGCCATCCAAGATTCAGCGTTGGTGGATCCGGCGCGTCATTCCGCCCTGGTACGGATCACCCACTGGATTCACACCCTGTCCTTTTTCGCGCTCCTCGTCAGCGGCATCGCCATCCTCATCGCCCATCCGCGTTTCTATTGGGGCGAAACGGGTGCCGTCGGAGCCCCCGCCTGGCTCGATCTGCCGATTCCTTTTACATTTGGCCCGTCCGGCTGGGGCCGCTCGCTCCATTTTCTCTCTGCTTGGGTGTCCGTGTTCAACGGCTCGTTGTACGTGCTGTCAAGCCTGTTCGACCAGCACTTCCGCAGGCATCTGCTGCCCTCGCAGGCCGATCTCACGTGGCGCTCGCTCCAGCGGGTCGTTGCCGATCACGTGCGCTTGAAACGGCCCGGCGACGAAGCGTCGCGCGCCTACAACGTCCTCCAACGTCTGGCCTACCTCGCGGTCGTCTTCGTGCTGTTTCCCGTGATGATCGCCAGCGGCCTCGCCATGTCTCCCGCGATCACGTCCGTAGTCCCGGCACTGGTGAACGGCCTGGGCGGCCAACAGTCCGCGCGCTCCATTCACTTTCTGGTCGCGATTCTGCTCGTCTTGTTCCTGCTGATCCATGTCGCCATGGTCTGCCTTGCGGGATTCGGCCATCGCATGCGGGCCATGACCACGGGCCGTCGCGCCTCGCCAACCAGCCATCATGAGCCACACACAGTCCCGGCGATCGCTGATTAAAGCGGGATTGACAGCCGCCGCCGGTGTCTCCGGCCTTGGGGTGGCGGCCGCCCTTGCCGAACGCTACGGCCTTGTCCCGCCCGACCACGGCGGCATCTACGGTGTCGGCGAGACCCTGACCTACGCGGCGCAGCGAATCCTGACGTCTCACCATCCGCTCGCGCGCGAGTTCAACCGCAGTCAAATCTCAAAAGCGGCTCCCGTCAATGGCGAACCGCCCGCGAACGACACCTATCAGCAGCACCTGGCGGCACGCTTTGCGGATTGGCGTCTCACGGTGGATGGACTGGTCGCGCGGCCCTCCACCTTTTCTCTGGCGGACCTGCACCGCCTTCCTTCGCACAGCCAGATCACTCATCAGGCCTGCGAAGAGGGCTGGTCGTTCATTGCCGAATGGACCGGTGTCCAACTGTCTCATGTCTTGAATCTGGTCGGCGTCGACGTCAGGGCGAAGTACGTCGTGTTCGTTCCCTTCGATCGCTCGTGGGACAGTCTTGACATGGCCGACGCGTGGCATCCGCAAACCTTGCTGGCCTACGGCATGAACGGCGAGGAGCTTCCGGCCGGGCACGGCGCGCCGGTCCGTCTGCGAGTCGCACGACAGCTGGGTTACAAGAGCGTCAAGTATCTCTCTCGCATCACCGTCACCGACACCGTCAAGAACATCGGCCAGGGCCTGGGATCGGTTTCTCCGGAACTCGGTTATTCCTGGTACGCCGGCATCTGATCGGCGGTCGTCGCGGAGGATTCACGCCGCGTCGGCTCCCTGACGGCTTCCTGACACGCGTCCGGTTCGCCGTTCGGCCCACGAAGCGCTCAGCGTGATGCTCCGAGGCAAGCGGTCGAACAGGCGGCCGGCATCTGACTTGCTCAACCTCTAACTTGATGGCGCCCAGCGGTCCGACCAACTGCGCCGAAAACCCGTTCCGGTCCCCGGGGGTCGGTCCGTTCCAGCGCATGGATCTTGCCAACACGACGCCGCTCGGGAGGCGTGACTCAATCTGCCGTGGCTCGAAGCGCTCATCGATAAATGCCATGACCGCAGGAAGGACCTGGTCAGGTCG
>Ga0105248_10006392_pt1 | contig 12928 bp, 12 predicted proteins | sample KBSS34metaG_FD_81524 | JGI IMG/M metagenome (GOLD analysis project Ga0105248, IMG submission 81524) | Switchgrass rhizosphere microbial communities from Kellogg Biological Station, Michigan, USA - KBS S3-4 metaG | ecosystem: Host-associated > Plants > Roots > Rhizosphere > Soil | place... | reverse complement strand
CGCCTGGTCGAGCAGCAGGAAGACCCGGCCTGCGCCGGATCCGAGGATCTCGGTCATCAGCACCCCTTCAGGGTCGCGCACCGCGGCGTCGTCCACCAGCGTCTGGTAACGCCGCACGAAGGCCGAAGCCTTGGCCTTCAGCGCCTCGTCGGTGAACAGCCGGCGGACGATGCGGCGGCTGCCAGCGCCGGCGAGCTTCTTGACCACCTGGCGCGCGCCGTCGAGGTCGCCGGTCTGCATGGCCGCGGCGATCTGCTCGATCCGCTCCTCCGGCAGCAGCTTCTGCGGCTCGACGCCCATCTTGCCGAGCTCAGCCGAGAGCACCGCCTCGTCGGAATCCTGCGCCCCCTCCCCGCCGCCCAGCGAGGCCAGCAGGTCCTTCCAGGTCCAGGTCTCGGCGGGCTCGTCCTCGTCGGCCTCGTCCACCGCTGCCGCGATCGGCAGCGATGGCGGACTGTCGGCGGACTTGACCGCCGGCTTGGCGCCGTTGGCGGCTTCGAAGATGGCCGAGAACTCCTGGTCGCTGGCGGTCGGCGTCAGCTTCAGCCGCGGCCGCAGCCCCAGCCGCTCGGCGAGCCCCGACGTCGGCCCCGGCTCGCCCTTAGGATCGGGGGCGGCCTGGGGGGCGGGCTCGGGCGTGACGGCGGGCTTGGACGCGGCGGCCGCCTTGGCCGGGCGGGCGGGCGGCGCCGGCTGCGGCGCGGCGGGCTGGACAGTCGGGGGCGCATAGGCGGCGGTGAACGGCGGCGCCGGCGGCGGCGTCGCCACGGGCGCGGCGGCGGCCAGCGGCGGCGCAGGCGCAGCCGCCACCGTTCCCATCAGCCGCACCGCCTCGCTCAGCATGTCGAAGTTGCGCCGCACCCGTTCCTGGAAGGCCAGGTCGATCGCCTGGGCCTCTTCGGCGGTGCGCCGCGCGTGCACCATCAGGGCGTCGATCCCCTCGCCGACGGCGGCGCGCACCACCTCGGCCTGGGCCCGCGCATCGGCCGGCAGCTCGCGCGAGCGCGCCTCGATCGCCGCGATCATCTCGTGCAGCTCCTCGAGGGTCGCCCGCGCCGCGGCGGCGCCCTCGTCCAGCTTGCGCCCGGCGACCGCGCCGGCGTCACCGACCATCTTGGCCGACTGCTCGACCAGGGCGCGCGCCTCCTCCAGCCGGGCCTCGAACACCTGGTTGGCCTTCTGGCCGGCGGCGAAGGCGGCTTCCGACAGCTGGTCGAGCTGTTCGCGCGCCGCGGCGGCGTGGCGGGCCGCAGCCTCGCGGATCTCGTCGCCGGCGCGGGCCAGCGCCTCGACGGCCTGGCGATTGTCCAGCTCCAGCCGGGCGCGCTGGTCGCCGGCGACGCGGGTGATCGCCGCCAGCGAGCTGGCGGCGCTCTCGCCGAGCGCCTCACGCTCGGCGCGCACGCTGGTCGACAGATCGGCGAAGCGGTCGGCCGCCTCGGCGATCAGCGCCCGCAAGCTCCCACCAGCCTCGACGGCGCGTTCGCCCATCTCGCCGGCCGCGCGTCGGGCCTGGCCGATGAAGTCCTCGAGCCGGGCGGTGTGGGCGTCGGCCTCGGCGGCGAAGCCCTGATGGTCCTCGCGCAGCGTCCGGGCCAGCGCGACCAGCGCCAACCGCTGGTCGGACAGGCCGCCTTCGACCGCACGAACCTGGTCGGCGAGGCCGGCGCCGGCCGTCTCCAGCCGGGCGATGTGGCGGGCGAGATCCTCGCCGGCGGTGCGCGCCACGCCGCTCGCCTGCTCGGCGGCGGAGGTCAGGCCGGCGGCGCGGGCGGCGAGCGCAGCCTCGGCGTCGCGCAGCTGGGTCTCGGCGGTGCGGGACGCTCCGGCGACCTTCTGGGTCTGCTGGTCGATCACCTCCGCCGCGCGGACCGCCTGCGACTCCAGCGCCTGGGTCAGGGCGTGCAGTTCCCCCCGCTCGCGGCCGAGTTCGCCGGTGAGCTGCTGGGCGGCGTTCAGCGAGGCGTGGGTCGCCTGCGACAAGCCTTCGGTCTGGGCGGCGAAGACCTCGCGCAGGGCCGTCAGGCTCTGGCGCGCGGTGTCGGCGGCCTGGGCGGCCGCGGCGATCTCCTCGCGCACCGCCCGGGTCACCTCGCCGGCCTCGGCGGCGGCGCGGAGCGCCGGGCTGAGTAGAGCCTGCTCCATCTGCCGGGTGCGCCGGGTCTCGGCCGCCAGCTTCTGGCCCTGGCGGATGAAATAGGCGACGCCGAACACCAGGGCCGCTGGACCGATGGCCAGCAGGGCGAAGACGATCAGGGCGAACTTGTCGTTCTGCAGCGGGGAGACGCCGCTGCGGTAGCCGACCGCGAAGGCGATGGGCCCCGCCGCCCAGAGTACGGCGACGGCGAAGGCCGTCAGATAGATCGGCCAGCCGGCGGGGGCCGGCGCCGGCGGCGGCGGGCGCGTGAAGATCGCCGCGGCGGCGGCGGCCTTGGCGCGAGTCGCCTCGGAAATCGGCGCGGGATCGTCGGCCGGCGCATCTGCAGGCGTCGCTGCGGTCGGAGTCTCTGTGGCCGGAGTCTGGGCCTCGACCGGCGGCTCCCCGCGACGGACCGGCTCCGCAGCCGCCTGCGCCATGCCGTCGTCGTTGGAGGCCCCAAAGTCCGTCGGCGGAGGCCGTCTGGTAATCTTCATGCGCGCCTTCCCGATGCGGCAGACCCGCTCGCCCCCGAGCGCGCGCTGTCACCCGACAAGGATTACCCGCGATAACGGCCCACGCAAACAGCCGGGCGAATCATTCACGGGCCTTTCGCCCGCGTGCTCGCCTCGCTTGGCGAGCAGATCAGGCGCGAAGGCCGGCCTGGGCGCCAGTCTGGGCGCCAGTCTGGGCGATCGGGATCGTCGGGCAGCTCGCCAGCTTTTCCGGCGTCTTATCCGCCGCCCGCGGCGTGCGCGCGATCACCCGTTCCACCACATGCGGCGGCGCAGGATGGGCGACGGGGCCAGGTTCGAGGGTCACGCCGAAATGCGACAGCGCCGCGGCGGAGGAATGGACCACCACCGTCGCCACGATTTCCGTCAATGTCGTCATCAGACGCCTCCCGGCCCGAACACGACTTCTCGCGCGTCACTGATACCTGAAGCGCCGCCGGGGCGCGACGCCGCAGCGGATGAATTTTCCGCAATGTCAGCCGCGACACCGCGACCTGCGGCGCGCGGCCGGTCTCTGCTAAGGAGGGGCGATGAGTCCGCCCGCGCCCGACGCCCTGCCCCCTTCGGATCCGCCGCCGGCGGCGCTCGCCGGCGGCGCCCGCCTCGCCCGTTTCGCCCCGCTGGCGGCTCTGGTCGTCGTCGCCCTGGTCGCCTACTGGAGCGGCCTGCCGCAGATGCTGTCGCCGTCCGCCCTGGGGCGCGAGCAGGCGCAGCTGCACATCCTGGTCGCCGCGCACCCGGTGCTTTCGGTGGGCGGCTTCGTGCTGGGCTACGCGGTGCTGACCGGCGCCTGCCTGCCCATCGCCCTGATGCTCAGCCTCGTGGGCGGGCTGATCTTCGGGACCTGGCTCGGCGGCGCCGCGGTGCTGTTCGGCGCCACCGGCGGGGCGATCGTCACCTATGCGGCGGCGCGCTCGGCCTTCGCCCCGCTGCTGCTCGGCCGCGCCCGCCACGATCCGCGGCTGCAGAGCGTAATCGAAGGCTTCGGGCGCAGCGCCTTCACCTACATCCTGACGCTGCGGCTGATCCCCGTCGTTCCGTTCGCCCTGGTGAACGTCGCCGCAGGCCTGGCGGCGGTGCCGTTGCGGGCCTACGCCCTGGCCACGCTGGCCGGCGGCGTGCCGACGGCGCTGATCTACGCCGGCGTCGGCGCCGGCCTGGGCGATGCGATCGGCTCCCAGGCGCGGCTGCAGGCGGCGCTGCATTCGCCGCGACTGCTGGCGCCGCTGGCGGGGCTCGCGTTGCTGGCGCTGGCGCCGACCGTCGTGAAACGGCTGCGCCGCCGCGCACCCGCCGGGACCTGACCTAGGCCGCCAGCTGGTCCTTGAAGCTGGCTCCCTCATGGGCCAGCAGCCAGCGCTTGCGGTGCAGACCGCCGCCGTAGCCGGTCAGCGCGCCGCTCGCCCCGATCACCCGGTGGCAGGGCGCCACCAAGGCGACGGGATTGGCCCCGTTCGCCAGCCCGACCGCCCGCATCGCCGTCGGCCGGCCGATCCGTTCGGCCAGGCCCGCATAGCTGAGGGTCTCCCCCGGCGGGATCGCGCAGAGCGCCTGCCAGACGGTGAGCTGGAAGGCGGTGCCGGACGCGCGCCAGGGCACCGCCTCCAGCGCCCCGGCCTCGCCGGCGAAATAGGCTTCGAACGGTTGTCGCACCGTGGCCGGGGCGGTCCCTTCGCTTGGCGGCGTCGCCGGGTAGTGGCGCGCCAGCCAGGCGCGCATCTGCGGCTCGTAGTCGGTCCAGTTGAAGGCCCGCAGCACGCCCGCCTCGTCGGTGGCGAGCAGGGCCACACCGATCGGCGTGGTCAGGCGGGCGATGGAGATGGCGCTAGGCCGCGCGTCGGTCATGCTTGCGGCTCCTCTTTTTCAGGGTGGCTGGGAGATCCGGCTGGGCCGCGTCGGCGGCCCACAGGTGCTGGGCGGCGTAGGCGCGCCAGGGCCGCCAGGCCTCGGCGCGGGCGAGCAGCTGCTGGGCGCTCGGACGCTGCCCCTCGTCGTCCACTAGCGCCCGCATCAGGGCGACGTCGCCATGCGGGAAGGCGTCCGGCTCGCGCAGTTCGCGCAGCGCGATGTACTGCGCCGTCCAGTCGCCGACGCCGGGGAGCGCCGACAAGGCGGCGATGGCGCTCTCCAGGTCGGCCCGCGGCGTGAAGATCGTCGGGTCGGCGGCGACCGTGCGGGCCAGGGCCTCCAGCGCCGCGCCGCGGGCCCGCGGCATGCCCAGGACGGCGATGTCCTCGCCGATCAGCCGCTGCGGCGTCGGGAACAGCCGGGTCAGGCCGAGCGCCGCGGCCGCCGGATCGTCAACCCGCTCGCCATAGGCCTCGGTCAGCCGGGCGGCGAGGCCGCGGGCGGCCGTCACCGTGATCTGCTGGCCAAGGATCGCCCGCACCGCCAGCTCGAAGCCGTCCCAGGCGCCGGGCGCGCGAAGTCCGGGGCGTGCAGCGATCCGCCCGGCCAGTGCCGGATCCTGGGCCAGGTGGGCGCCGATCAGCGCCGGGTCGGCGGCGAGGTCGAACACCCGGCGGATGCGAGCGATCACCGCCGGCAGGGCCTGCAGCTTCGGAAAGCGGATCTCGGCCTCCAGCCAGTCGCCCGCGCCGCGCCGGACGATCACCAGGCCGCGGGCGCCGTCGATGGCGAGGGTGCGGGCGTAGCGGTCGGGCGCTACGGCCTCAACGCCGGGAATGGCGCGGGCGGCGAGGAAGGCGATCACGCCCTCCCAGTCATAGGGCGCGCGATAGGCCAGCCGCACGGTCACCCCGCTGCCGGCGGCGCTCTCCGCCGGCTGGCGCGACCGCCGCAGCGCGCCAGGCGCGCGGCCGAACAACTGCTGGAAGGTCTCGTTGAACCGCCGCACGCTGCCGAAGCCGGAGGCGAGCGCGACCTCGGTCATCGGCAGGCGGGTCTCCTGGATCAGCTGTTTGGCGAGCAGCACGCGCCGCGTCTGGGCGACCGACACCGGCGAGGCGCCAAGGTGCTGGCGAAACAGCCGGCGAAGCTGCCGCTCGCCGACGCCGAGCCGGCCGGCGAGCGCGTCGACGTCGCCCTGGTCGAGCGCCCCGGTCTCGATCAGCGCCAGCGCCCGGGAGACCGTATTGGAGGTGCCGCGCCAGGCGCCAAGGTCCGGCGAGGCCTCCGGCCGGCAGCGCAGGCAGGGCCGGAAGCCGGCTTCCTGGGCGGCGGCGGCGGAGGGGAAATAGACGACGTTCTCCGCCTTCGGCGTACGCGCCGGGCAGATCGGCCGACAGTAGATTCCCGTGGTCTTCACCCCGCAGAAGATCCGCCCGTCGAAGCGCGGATCCCGGGTGACGAAGGCGCGGCGGCAGGCTTCGGGGTCCAGGTCCATGCCCCGGAAGATGGGGACTGCGGCCCCGAGAGTCTCGCGGTTTTCGGACTCCGATGAGGGCGAAGTACAGTCACGGTTCGACCACGCCCGTTATCCCGGAGCGGATGACGGGCTTATTTCGTCCCGCTGTCCGCGTCCGGCTTGGCTGCACCGGCCGCCGCGTCCTGCGCCGGACATTCCGCGCCGAGCCGCTTGGCGTCGGTGACGGCGTGCACCGGGATGGTCATCGGGCCGAACTGGGCGGCGACGTGGGCGTCCATGTGGAAGCTGTCGTCGGTGAAGGTCCCCTGCCCGGAGACCGGGATCGGCTTGCCATCGCGCGTCGCGCAGCTGCCCTTCAGCCGGATCGTGCCGTCGCCGATCACCCGGGTCGGATAGGTGCAGTGATAGATGTGGTTGCTTGGCCCTTCCATGAACTTGGCCACATCCTTGGGCTGGATGCAGCGCCGTTCGACCTTGCTCGAGTGCATCGGCGAGATGACCTGATTGGTGGTCTCCCAATAGCCGGGGGAGATCGCGCCCGGCTGGGCGGCCGCGGGGCCGGCGCCGGCGGCGAGCGCGAGGATCAGGGCGAGGGCGGGCGGAGCTGAATTCATGGGGGCCATGTGGGGCGCCGTCGGCAGACTTAACAGGGGCGCGGGTGCGAAACCTGCAGTCGCCTGTGTCGAGGCTGCGACGCATCTTCCCTTGACCTGCCCCGCGACGGTGGCGACATGGCGGCCATGAGTCCGACCGCCCGCGGAGAGCCCATCGCCTTGAGACCGCTGCCGCCCACCGGCGCGCCGGCGCTCTCGGTGGTGGCGCCTTGCTACAACGAAGAAGAGACCCTGCCGGTGTTCACCGCCCGCATGGTCGCCGCCTGCCAGGCGGTCGTCGGCGAGTCGTTCGAGCTGCTGCTCGTCAATGACGGCTCGCGCGACGGCACCTGGACGCAGATCGAGGCGATGACCGGCCGCTATCCCGGCGTCGTGGGCGTCAATCTCGCGCGCAACTACGGCCACCAGCTGGCGGTCACCGCCGGGCTGAAGCTGGCGCGCGGCGGACGCGTGCTGATCATCGACGCCGACCTGCAAGACCCGCCCGAGCTGCTGACCGAGCTCAGCGCCCGCATGGACGAGGGGTTTGACGTCGTCTACGCCCAGCGCCGCACGCGGGCGAAGGAAAGCGCCTTCAAGCTGTTCACCGCCAACCTGTTCTACCGGCTGCTGAGCGCGATGAGCGAGACCTCGATCCCGCGCAACGTCGGCGACTTCCGGCTGATGTCCCGGCGGGCTGTCGACCGCCTCAACGCCATGCCCGAGCAGGACCGCTTCCTGCGCGGCATGGTCTCGTGGATGGGCGGGCGCCAGAGCGAGGTCTTCTACGACCGCGACCCGCGCTACGCGGGCGAGACCGGATACACCCTGAAGAAGATGGTCAAGCTGGCGACCGCCGGGATCACCAGCTTCTCGACCCTACCGCTGAAGCTCGCCGTCGTGCTGGCCGGGGCCGGCGCGGTGATCGCCTTCGCCCTGCTGATCTATGTGATCATCGGCTTCGTCACCGGCCACGTGACCCCTGGCTGGACGAGCCTGGCGATGATGATGGTGTTCTTCGGCGTCGGCCAGTTCATGTGCCTGGCGGTGATGGGCGCCTACATCGGCCGCATCTTCCTGGAGGTGAAGGCCCGGCCGCTCTACTTCGTCGACGAGGTGCTGCGCGCACCCGACACGGCCACCGGACAGCGAGAGGCGCAAGGGTGAAGGTCGCCGAGTTCGACAAGTTCGCCGAGGAATATCTGGCGACCCACAAGAGCAACCTCGCCGTCACCGGCGAGAGCCCGGACTATTTCGCCCGCTACAAGATCGTCGAGATCGCGCGGCGGCTGCGCGCGATGGGCGTCGCGCCCAAGCGGGTGCTCGACTTCGGCTGCGGCATCGGCAACTCCGCCCCGCACCTGCGCGAAGCCTTTCCCGACGCGCAGATCACCGGCGTCGACGTCTCCGAAAAGAGCCTGTCGGTCGCCCGGGCCCGCTTCCCCGAGGCCGCGGAGTTCGTCGCCTACGACCCCAAGGGCGCGCCGCCGGCGCCGGCCGAGGGCTACGACCTGATCTTCTCGGCCTGCGTCTTCCACCACATCGAGGCGGCCGAGCACGAGACCATCTTCCGCCGCCTGCACGAGCGGACCGCGCCCGGCGGGTTGATGGCGATCTTCGAGCACAACCCGGTCAATCCGGTCAGCCGCTACATTGTCGCCACCTGCCCGTTCGACGAGAACGCGGTGCTGATCCCGGCCGGCGAACTCGCGCGGCGCCAGCGCCAGGCGGGCTTTCGCCAGGTGGCGGTGACCTACACCGGCTTCTTCCCCGGGCCGCTGAAGGCGCTGCGCGGGCTGGAGCCGATGATGGCCAAGCTTCCCCTCGGCGCACAGTACTACACGCTTGCCCAGGCCTGAAGTGACGCGGCTGGATCTGAAGCGCGAGGCGGGCCTGCTCGCCCGCTTCGGCGGCGCAGGCCTGATCACCACCGCGGTCGGCCTGGCGGTGATCCTGGCGCTGGACGTCGGTCTGGGCGTCGACCGCAGGCTGGCCAACGCCGCCGGCTATCTGGTCGGCGCAAGCCTGGGGCTGGTGCTGCAGAAGGCCTTCGTCTTCCGCCAGACGACGCCGGTCCGCGGCGCGACCGGGCGTTACATTGCGGTGATGGTGTTCGCCTTTGGGCTGAACCAGGCGGTGCTGACCCTGGCGGGCCTCGCCCTGTCACAGGACCGGCTGGGCCACACGGCGGCGCAGCTGCTGGCCATGGCCACCTATACCGCCACCCAGTTCGCGCTGTTTCGTCTCTGGGTTTTTCGCCCCGCCGCTTGAGCCCTCATCGGCGAGGATGCGCGCCGGTTAGGCGCGCTGCTCGGCCACCACCGATGCGGACGGTCGCGCCTTGCGGGTGCGCACGCGCGGGGGGTTGACCGCGTTCGGCAGATGCGCCGGCGGCCGTTCCCAGCGCCACTCGTAGGGCTGGAACCACACCCAGCCGCCCTCGCTCAGACGCTTAGGCGTCAGCGCATAACTTCGGATCCACGGCGGCTCGCTCATCTCACTCACGATCGTCACTCGAATCAGTCGCGGTCTGTCCCCTCGACATCTAGCTATAGCGCGCCTTGCGCCGTCGCGATGCGGCCGCAACGTCACATCGGGGCCTTCGCCGCCGCTTGTCCACGAGATGTGCACAGAAAGCCGCAGTCCGCGCTCAAGCTGGGGTTGTGGTCATTTTGGCGGATAGGCGTGCCGCCCGCCGTTCGGATCCTCGACGCAGAGGTCCTCATCCGAACCGGTGAGATAGGTCGGCCCGACCGGCGCCTTGCCGTAGCCGCCCGGCACGTCGAGCACATAGGTTGGCTGGCAGAGGCCGGAGACATCCCCGCGCAGGGCCCGCATCAGCGCCTGGCCCGCCTCCAGCGTCGTGCGCAGGTGGCCGGTGCCCGGGGCGAAGTCCGCATGGTGCAGGTAGTAGGGCTTTATCCGGGTCTCGACCATCGCCCGGAACAGCGCGCTCAGCGTCTCGGCCGAGTCGTTCACACCCTTCAGCAACACCGTCTGGCCGAGCAGCGGCACACCGGCGTCCACCAGCCGCGCGCAGGCGGCGCGGGCGGCCGGCGTCAGCTCGCGGGGATGGTCGGCGTGCAGCGCCACATAGACCGCCTGGGGCGCGCGCTTCAGCGCAGCGACCAGCTCCGGCGTCACCGCCGCGGGATCGACGGCGGGGACGCGGGTGTGCAGGCGGATCACCTTCACATGCTCGATCTCGCCCAGCCGGGCCATCAGCTCGCCGAGCCGACGCGCCGAGAGCACCAGGGGATCGCCGCCGGTGAGGATCACCTCCCAAATCTCCGGCCGGCCGGAGACATAGGCCAGCGCCGCGTCCAGCTCGGCCGGCGTCAGCGTCCCCACGCCCCCCGGGCCGACCATCTCGCGGCGGAAGCAGAATCGGCAGTAGACCGCGCAGGTGTGGGTCGCCTTCAGCAGCACCCGGTCGGGATAGCGATGGACCACGCCGGCCACCGGGCTATGGGCCGCATCGCCGATCGGGTCGGCGCTCTCCGGGCCCTGGCTCTCCAGCTCGCGCGGATCGGGGATGAACTGCCGGGCGACCGGATCGGCTGGATCGGCCGGATCGATCAGTTCGGCCATCGCCGGGGTGATCGCCACCGCATAGCGGGCCGCCACCTGCGACAGGGCCTCGATGCGCGCCGGCGCAATCAGGCCCGCCTCGGCGAGGCTTTCAGGCGTACGGAGCGTGCGGGAGAGGGCCATGGAGGGCGGCATATGGACCTGCGGCCGGTTGGAGGCAATCAGCCCTTCCCTCCCTTGATGGGGAGGGAGGGAACCGGCGCCCACAGCACCTGCTCGATGTGCTGCGCGCCGGCCGCCAGCATCACCAGCCGGTCGAAACCGAGCGCCGCCCCGCTCGCCTCAGGCATCTGCGCCAGGGCGGCCAGGAAATCCTCGTCGATCGGATAGCGCTCGCCGTAGACCCGGCTCTTCTCCGCCATCTCCGCCTCGAAACGGCGGCGCTGTTCGACCGGATCGGTCAGCTCGGCGAAGCAGTTGGCCAGCTCGACCCCGCAGGCATAGAGCTCGAACCGCTCGGCGACCCGCGGATCGGAGGGTTTGGGCCGGGCGAGCGCCGCCTCGGCCGTGGGGTATTCGCAAAGGATGCTCGCCCGACCCTCGCCCAGGCGCGGCTCGACCTTCTCCACCAGCACCCGGCTGAAGACGTCGGCCCAGGTGTCGTCGGCGGCGACCCGCACGCCCGCGGCAGCGGCGGCGGCGGCCAGCGCCGCGCGATCGGTCTCGCCGCCCGCGCCGAGGCTGGCCAGCAGGTCGACGCCGGCGAAGCCGTCGAACGCCTCGGCCACGGTGATCCGCTCCGGCGCGGCGAAGGGATCCACCTCCCGGCCGCGGAAGCCGAACCGTTCGGCGCCCAGCGTGGCGGCGGCCAGCTGCAGCAGCGCGCCGCAGTCCGCCATCAGCTGGTCGTAGGGCGCGCCGGCCCGGTACCACTCCAGCAGGGTGAACTCCGGGTGGTGCAGCGGCCCGCGCTCGCGGTTGCGCCACACCCGGGCCAGTTCGAAGATCCGCGCCTCGCCGGCGGCCAGCAGCTTCTTGGCGGCGAACTCCGGCGAGGTGCGCAGGTAGAGCGGCTCGCGCTCGCCCCCCGGCCCGATCGCCTCGCTGGCGAAGGCGTGCAGATGCGCCTCGTTGCCGGGCGAAACCTGCAGGGCGGCGGTCTCCACCTCGGCGAAGTCCTGGTCCTCGAACCAGCCGCGCACCGCCCGGGTGATCGCCCGCCTCGCCAGCAGGAAGGGCCGGCGGTCGCGATGTCGGTCAGGGGCCCACCAGGGCGAGGGATCAGGACTGGACACGGCGGCTCGGCAGGGTGCGACGGGGTAAGGGCTGGCGATTTCGGCGGGGATCGCTATAGGGGCGCGACAACAATTTGACAGCGGAATCGCGCGAGGGCCCTCGCGCCCCGCGAACATCATCGAGGATTGATCACGTGAAGGTCTCCGCCAGCTCGCTCCGGAAAGGGGCCGTCGTCGACATCGACGGCAAGCTCTACGTCGTCCTCACCTGCGAAAACATCCACCCGGGCAAGGGCACGCCGGTCACCCAGCTGAACATGCGGCGCATCTCCGACGGGGTGAAGATCTCCGAGCGCTATCGCACCACCGAGACGGTGGAACGCGCCATCGTCGACGACCGCAACTACACCTTCCTGTACCAGGACGGCGAAGGCTTCCACTTCATGAACCCGGAAACCTACGACCAGGTCGTGGCTCCGGAGGACGTGGTGGGCGACGCCGCCCCCTACCTGACCGACGGCGTGCAGGTGACGCTGTCGACCCACGAGGGCGTGCCCATCGCCCTGGAGCTGCCGCGGCTGGCGACCTTCGAAGTGGTCGAGACCGAGCCGTCGGTGAAGGGCCAGACCGCCTCGTCGTCCTACAAGCCGGCGATCCTCGCCAACGGCGTCAAGACCATGGTGCCCCCCTATATCGCGGTCGGCACCCGCATCGTCATCCTGACGGAAGACGGCTCCTACCAGGAACGCGCCAAGGACTAGGGCCGCAGAGCCCCCTCCTATGGGGGAGGTGTCGCCCCCGGATCCGGCCCTCGGCCGGTCCGGTCCGGGGTAAACTTCGCCGACGGAGGGGGCTTCCACTCAGACGCTGATGACGTCCTCACCGCCTTCGGCGGAGCTCCCCCAGAGGGGAGCATCTAAGCTCTACCCCGCCTGCAGCAGCGCCCGGCCGCGCACGGCGAACGGGGCGAAGTGGGCGCGGTATTCCGCCGGCGTCATTCCGGTCGTACGCTTGAACAATTCGCGGAAGAAGGCGACGTCGTCGTAGCCGACCTCGGCGCTGATCGTCTGGATCGGCTTGGCGTCGCGCTCCAGCAGCGTCTTGGCGGACTCGACCCGCAGCGCCTGGACATAGGCCGCCGGCATCCGGCCGGTCGCCGCCTTGAAGCGGCGCACGAAGGTTCGCGCGCCGAGCCCGGCCCGGTCCGCCAGGCTCTGGGTCGAGACGTCATCGCGGAACATGTCCTGCAGATAGATCTCGATTGCGCGGATCGGCTCGTCGTCGTGCGGCTGGGCGACCGGGACCATGGCGTAGCCGGACTGGTGCAGGCGCGGCATCGGCAGCAGCAGCGCCTTGGCGCATTGCACCGCCAGTTCGTGCCCGCAGAGCTTTTCGACCAGGTAGAGGCTGAGGTCCATCGAGGCGTAGACGCCGCCGCTGCACAGCAGGCGGCTGTCTTCGGTGATGAAAAGCTCGGGCCGCCAGCGCACCTTCGGATAGCGCTGGGCGAAGTCGGCGCAGGTCGCCCAGTGGGTGGTGGCCTGGCGCCCGTCGAGCAGGCCCGCCTCCGCCAGATAGGCCGCGCCCAT
>Ga0105248_10006390_pt1 | contig 12929 bp, 13 predicted proteins | sample KBSS34metaG_FD_81524 | JGI IMG/M metagenome (GOLD analysis project Ga0105248, IMG submission 81524) | Switchgrass rhizosphere microbial communities from Kellogg Biological Station, Michigan, USA - KBS S3-4 metaG | ecosystem: Host-associated > Plants > Roots > Rhizosphere > Soil | place... | reverse complement strand
GAGCTCGGTGAAGGCGAATCCGCCTGCGGTTTCAGACATGGTGCGATGCACGGGAAAGCCGTCGGGGACGTCGGTCATCGCGATGTCCAGCGGACCGTCGCGCAACATGGGCGCACTCGTCAGGTCGCGACTGGCGAAGCTGGGATGGTCGCGCAACCGTTGGGTGAAGGCGGGCCACCCGACGAGACCGGTCGCTCGTTCCTGCTCGAACACGTCCAGCGCAGTCTCGGCGTCGAGGCGCGGCATGACCAGCAGCGTGATGCGCTCGTGCAGGGCGCCCATCGCAGCCAGCACGCCGCCGATCCAGAAGAACGGCATCGCACAGAGAATCCGGGCCGATTCGCCGGAATCCGTCACCGCCCGGATCGCCATCGGCCACGTCGACGTCTGCCGAACCAACGTGCCGTGGGTGTGGAGTACGCCCTTCGGATCGGCCGTCGACCCGGAGGTGTGCACCATGATGGCCAGGTCGGCGGGGGAGACCTGGTCCTCGACGGCGGCCAGCACGTCGAGCGGAACGCGGGCGGCAGGCTCAGCGTCGACGTGGCTCGCCCAGCTCCGTTCCCCGTCGCCCACGAGCACGACGGCGCGTAGGTATGGTGCCGCCGTCATCGCGAGTTGTCCGGCCCGCTGGCTGGACAACTCCGGCAGGGCCGCCTCGAAACGGTCGGCGACGTCGATGTCCAGCACCTTGCTGGGAGCGACGAGCAGCGCTACGTCGGCGAGCCGCAGCACCTTGGCGAGCTCAGCCGGCTTGTACATCGTGCTCATCGGAACGGCCAGCGCGCCGATGCGGGACGCCGCGAGCCACCACACGATCCACTCGACGCCGTTGGGAAAGAACAGTCCGACGCGGGTGCCCTTGCCGACCCCGTGGCCAAGCAGCCAGCGCGCGACGTCCGCCGAGCGTTGCTCCGCCTCCTGATAGGTCAGCCGGTCGGTCGGCGTGACCACGTAGGCGTGTTCGCCGAACTCGCGTGCGGCGCGCTCGAGGAGTCCGGGAATCGTGCGTCGAGTCTCGATCACACGCCGATCCTCGCCGACGCCGACGCCGAGCCGAACAGTGGGTTCCGCTCATCTACTGCCTGGGCGTGGTACTCAGGACAGGTTGACGTCATCCAAGCCCGACGCCCCGACCCCGAGCGGACTACGCGGCGTCTGGTGAACTTGCCGTGCTGCCGCCCGGTGAACCCGTGACGTGGTGTTTGTTGAATCCGTTGGAACCGTTCTTGGGCGCGTGCGGCGTCCCGACGCTGTCATTCGAAGTCCCGACCGGGGAATTCGGTACCCCGACAGACTCGTTCGATGGCCGGTTTGACGAGCCCGAAGTCTCGGCAGCCGGCGTCGACTTCCTGTCGAACGGCTTGGGCGTTCCGAGCGGTGTCAACGGCGCCCTCGTGCTACTAGACGTTCTGGACAGTTTTGGCGTGGCGTCGGTCCGCGGAAGATCTGCTTGTACTTGCTGGCCGTCCTCTGCAGTTGCCGGAGCAGCAACGCCCCGTGCGTCGACGAGAGCCGACTCCTTGACGCGCGTCCCGACTTCATCTCGTACTTCTTGCACGCCGACTGTTTGTTGCGGATCCACTTCTTGTTGCGGATCCACTGCTTGCGGATCCACTTCTTCTTTCACGTCGACGTCTTGCGGGGCGACCCGGTCGGGACCCGCGAGAAAGTGCTGAAGCGCAGCGAGGGCGTCGCGCAGCGGATGCGGCCTCGCGTTCGGCGGCGCAACCAGCTGATCCGAAGGCGCCGCCAGAGTTTCAGCCTGCGTTTGGTTCGCCGCGAACGGGAACGGTGGCAGCGGTGGCAGCGATGGGAGCCAGAAGTTCCACTGGTCGATTCCCAATTGAACGAGTGCATTCCAGCTATCCCGCGCGATGTTTCCCAAGCCCGTGAGGAAGGGCAGCGGGCCCCAGAGCCAGTTGGCGGAATTGACCACGAGGCTTTCGACGATACGTTCCCCGAAGTTGTAGAAGATCATGATCTGCCCGGAGAGCCAGCCCACATACGGAATCCAGCCAACCGCGTACGTGGCGAGTTCGAAGCCCCAGCGCACCCACGGCTCAATGGCGTGGTAGGTGTTGATGATGGCGTCTTCGAAGCCGGTCTGCGTGGGAGCCGGCCCGATATTCGGCGGGGTGGGGAACGGCTGACCCGCGCTGGGCGGGATGATGAACCTGCCCAGGTCCAACCGCAACAACGCCCCGAGCACGTTGGATTGCGGTACCAGCGGTTGAGCCGCTATCGGGATGGAAGTCGCCGCCGCGAGCCGAACCGCCGCGACCGGAGGCGGTGGCGGGACCTGAACCGTCGGCGCGATCGCGATCGCAGCGACACTGACGAGCAGGATTCCAGCTTTTGCCAATTTCCTACCGACGATCTTGATCATCGAATTTCCTTATCGCACAACGCGGGCCACTTGAACGCGAGCTTAGCCTTCGAAGCGGCTCCGCCGAGGGAACTACGAGCACATAGTTCGATTTCGTCCGCCCGACGTGCCACTCGTACGCACCCTGGGGGTGGCTCCGACATGCAGGGTCCCGCGCTTCACGATCACACCCGAAACGACCCACCTCCGGCATTGGCGTCACCACCAACTGGTTTCACCCGGCAGATTTCGCACTTTCAGACGTGCTGGCCCCGTACCGTCGGCGTCGTGCGGTTGATCGTCGACGCGATGAACGTGATCGGCACACGTCCCGACGGCTGGTGGAAGGACCGTCGACGCGCCATGATCAGGCTCGTCGACGACCTGGAGCGATGGGCTTCCACCGAACGCCACCCCGTGACCGTGGTCTTCGAGGGCCCTTCTTCGCCGCCGATTCGCTCGACGGTGATCGGGGTATCACACCCACCCAAGGCGTCGGCGAACTCGGCCGACGACGAGATCGTCCGGCTGATTCGGGCCGACGATCGACCCGAGCAGATCACCGTCGTGACGTCGGACACCACCTTGGCCGACCGGGTCACGGCGGCCGGAGCAGCCACACGTCCGGCGGCGAGCTTCCGCGATCTGATCGATCCGCTTCGCTGACCGACGACCCCGACTGGAGCCGAATTGAACACCGTCGAGTACTGCCAGACACCTCGAGTTCGCCTCGAGTTCGCCCGACGTCCCTACCATCCGCCGGTGCCCCTCGCCGTTGGACGCGGCCGCCTCGCGCTGGCGGCCGTCATCTGTGTACTCGCGTCGTTCGCCCCGTGGGCGTGGCCCGCGCACGCGCACGCCGCCTCGTTCGACTTCGGCGGCGTGCCCCGGACCTACACGGTGCACGTGCCGGCAGGTGTCGAGCGTCCGACGGGTCTGGTGGTCAACCTCCACGCCGCAGGCGCCACGGGGCAGGACCAGGCCGCGCTGACGCACTATGACGCAGTTTCGGACGCAAACGGGTTCCTCGTCGTCTACCCCGACGGGATCGACCTGAGTTGGGCCGACGGGCGGGGCGCGTCAGTACCCGACCGACAGGGGATCGACGACGTCGGCTTCATCACGGCGCTGGTCGGAAAGCTGGTGACCGACTACGGCATCGACCCCGGGCGGGTGTTCGCGACCGGCCTGTCCGCGGGCGCCTTCATGGCCAATCGGCTTGCCTGTGACCGCGCCGACGTCTTCGCCGCGGTGGCCCCGGTGGCTGGCACGCTGGGTACGAACGTGGGATGCAATCCGTCGCGGCCGGTATCCGTATTCGAGACGCACGGAACCGCCGACCCCGTCGTGCCCTACGGCGGCGGGGTCATGACGGGACGCGGCGGGGACAGCAACATCCTCCCCGCCCAGGCGATGGTGGACCGCTGGCGGCAGCTCGACGGCTGCCAGGATGCTCCAGCGCAGGAAGTGCTGCCCAACACCGGTGATGGCACGGTGACCACCCGCTTCACCTCCTCGGCGTGCGCGGCAGGGGCCTCCGTGGTCGCGATCCGCGTCGACGGCGGCGGACATACCTGGCCCAATTCGCCGGTGTTCCTTCCCGAGGAGTCCATCGGCCTCACCACGCACGCCTTCGACGCGTCCGACGCGTCGTGGCAGTTCTTCGCCGCGCACGCGAGGTAACGGCTCGTCACATTCCCCGGGTCGCTTCGCTCCTGGCTAGTCCTCCTTGCGGATCAGCCGTCCCAGCGCCTTGTGGTCGGGCTCGAGGAGTTCGGCGATGCGCGCCTGGTTCACGTCGGCGACGATGATCTCCCCGACGTCCTTGTGGACGTCGGTGAAGATGCCGTGGGACTTCATCTTGTCGGTTTGATAGATGTTGTCCTCGGTGGGCGTTACGTAGTAGACAGCATCGGCCTTGAAGCGGTGGATCAACCACAGGTGGACCAACGTCATCAGGCGCTTCTGCCGCAGTTTCTCGGCGAACGTGTTCTGGTCGCGAACCGTGAGGATGCTGCGGCCGTGCCGGTCCTTGATCGGGTCGACCAGGACGTTGGCGAGTTCCACCTGCTCACCGTCCTGGTCGCCGTAGATGCCGAGCACAAGCACCTCGCCGCCCGCGCGCCGCGGCCGAAGCTGCACGCTGAGCTTCTCTCCGAGCTGGTAGTGGTCGCTCCACATCGCGAGCCATTCCTCCAGCAGCTTCTTCGGCACCTCGGTCTGGACGAGGTGCTGGTGCTGAGTGGATCCCTCGCCCATCGACTTGGTGGTGGCCGTGCGACCCGACGATGCCGCCAGCGCAGCGTCGCTGCGCGGGCCGCCGACCAGTGTTTGCGGTGTGCGGTAAGGAGATTCGACGAGCCGCATCTTCCGTTGCAGGCGAGCCAGTGACAGCATGCCGTCCTGTTTGAGTGCGGTGGCGAACTCCTCGGCGGCGACGCCGTCGATCTGGTGCCCGCCGTAGGTCATGAAGTTGAAGACGAACCCCATCTTGGCGAGTTCCTCGGGGAACGCCCGCATCTCGTCATCGCTCATCCCGGTGGTGTCCCAGTTGAACGAGGGAGACAGGTTGTACGCCAACATCTTGTCCGGGTATATCGCGTGGACCGCATCGGCGAACTGTCGGGCGTCGGCGAGGTCCGCAGTCTTGGTCTCCATCCACAGGATGTCCGCAAAGGGCGCTGCCGCAAGCGATTTGGCGATCGCGTAGGGAATGCCGCCCCGAATCTGGTAGTAGCCCTCCGAGGTCTTCACCCGCTCGCAATCCCACGCGACGTCGGCGCCGAGCTCCTTGGCCTTCTCGCGGGCCGTGTACAACGGTGCCGTCGAGGCGAACTTACGCCAGTCGGCGGCACTCAGCTCTGCGGGTTCCCCCTCGCGCTCCCGGAAGTCGAGCAGATCGCCGACCGCTTCACCGTAGGTTTCCAGGCCGGCGTCGAGCTGCCAGGCGTCCACCATCAGGGATTCGACTTTGTCGTACATCGCGTCGACCGACAGCTCGGTGCCGTCCTGCAACGACCTGACGCCTTCGGCGATCGCGGCGTGGATGCCCTGCCGTTCCAGCCACGCGTCCGCGGTGGCGTACTCGCCTTCGGGCAGCGCGTAGAGAAGGTGCCCGTTCAGCTCGCTGACGCCCGAGGAGTAGAACTTCCGCATCATGGCCAGGAAGCAGGACTTGTACGACGGAGTCTTGAGATTGGTGGCGCCGAGCAGGAACGGCTGGTCTCGCTCGTCGGCGCGGCTGTCGATCAGGTTGGCCGCCTCGGCATCGGTGCGCGCCACGATGATTCCGGGCACCCGCATGATGTCGAGTTGGAACCGGGCGGTGTTCAGCCTCTTGATCTGCTCATCCGATGGCACCAGCACCTTGCCGCCCTGGTGGCCACACTTCTTGGTACCGGGACGCTGGTCCTCGATGTGGTAGCCAGGAACGCCTGCCTCGACGAAGCGGCGGATCAGGTTCCGCACGTGCGGATCGCCGCCGTGACCAGTGTCGGCGTCGGCGATGATGAACGGCCGGAAGTCGACCTCCGGACTGGTGGCGCGTTGGGCATCGGTCATGCGGAGGCGCAGATACTGCTGATTGCGATCCGCGGTGAGCAGGGCCCGCACCAAGCCGGCGGCCTCGTCGGGCACCTGGCTCAACGGGTAGCTCGCCAGATCGGGGCCGGGGTCCTCGCTGATGGAGCCCTTCGCCGACGTCGCCCAACCACCGAGGTAGATCCCCTCGATGCCCATGCGCTTCATGGTCACGGCCTGCCCAGGCGAGTAGGGGCCGAACGTGGTGATGCTCTTGTGCTGCGAGAAGAGTTCGCGCAATCGCGCGTAGAACGCCGTCGCGGCCTCCCGCGCCACGATGTAGTCGGAGGGGACGGTGCCGCGTTGCTCTGCGACTTGGCGGGCCGAGTAGAGGCGGGTGATTCCTTCGAAGCGCGGACTGTCGAAGTACGCCTGGGTGGCCGCGACGTCCTGCTCGAATGGGGTGCGGACGTCTGCGTCCGCATCGACGATGGTCATGGGATGCATGCTCCGTTCACGGCGGTTCCCGCTCGCGGCCCACGGGAGTGGACCTGTGCATTACCGACGATACGACGGAGGCTCGCCCGCGACGGCGGAACGACGGCTACTAGTTGCTAGTTGCCTGGGCGTTGGAGGAGAAACTAGCCCTGCGATTGCTGCAGGGCGATGCACTTGCCGTAGTTCATGGGCGTGCATGGAATGCCGTTGACCGACGAGTAACCGTTGGGGTTGAGCACGACGTCGGCCCCCGGGGCAGAGGCCTGGGGCGGAACGACGGCCTGCGGAATGCCCTGACGAGTCGACGTGCCGTTGGTGCACACTCCTGGGAACCGCTCGGACGTGCCGTACGGACAGGCGCTCGCCGGTGAGGCGAGGACTACCGGACCCGAGACGAACGCCGTCGCGCACAGAAGGACGAGAATGCCGCGCCTGATGGTCACCATTACGCTCCAAACACTCGTTCGACTCACGTTAGCCTAACCCGACTGTCTCTTCGACCCGCAACCGCTGGCGCGGTGGCATCACCGCTACGGGGCTCATTTCGACTGTGGCCCTTGTTTGTCGTAAGACGTCGGAACGGCGTTACGGCCAACGCGCCAGCAGGCCAGCACGACGTCGAGCTCCAACGGCACTCATCGTCAACGAGCTGGTTGACTCAAATCGTCGGAGCGGCCGGCATCCAGCCGCGACCACTGTGGGATGGGACGGCCGTTGATCCGCGTGTTCGACCCGTCGACCTGCCACTCCTGCGGCCAACCCGGGGGAGAGTCCTCCCACGGCTCTTGGCGTCCGTAGACGGTGAGGTCCATGAGCGCATAGCTGTAGTCCATCGCCTCGACGCCGCGACGGGTCGTCCAGTAGGTCTCGAAGACGCGGTCGCCTTCTCGCACGTAGCAGACGATGTGCATCATGCCGACGTGACGCCCGACGAGGAGCGCGTCGAGGGAGGGGAGTGCCGAGTACCAGGGCACGTCCCACCCCATGAAGTCGCGGTAGCGCACGCCCTCGTCAAGGGGCCCCTGGCAGAACACCGCGTAGGTGATGTCCCGGGAGTGCAGATACGACAGCTCCTGCACCTGCGTGGTGACCCAGGTGCAGCCTTCACACTGCTCGGGCGCCGGGTGGCCGGTATGCCACATGAAGTAGTACGCGATGAGTTGGCTACGCCCCTCGAATGCGTCCACCAGGTGGAGCGGTCCGTCGGGTCCGATCAACTGGAGGTTGGCGTCCACCTCGACCATCGGCAGTCGTCTGCGGGCGGCGGCGATGGCGTCGCCTTCGCGGATGTGCGTCTTCTCCCGAACCCGCAGCTCGTCCAGTTTTGCCTGAAACGTGGCTCGGTCGATGACGGCGGGAGTGGGCGGGGGATTCGTCGATTCATTGGTCATCACGGTCTCCTCGCTTTCCCATTGTCATTCGACTTGTCATTCGACGACGTCGGCGCCCGCAGGGCCGAACAGATACAGGTGATCGAGCACGGGCGTCGGGTCCCGCGACCAGTCCATGCCGACGAGCTGGGCGCGGGATCGGCGGCCGGTTCGCCAGCGCAGGGCTTCGAATCGCGTGGTGCGCAGCCGTATCTCGGTGCCATCGTCGGGCCCGCTCCGGTACCGACCGTCTTCGACCGTGACGGTGAGTGGCGCCGGTGTCCGGAGGTTCGTCAGCAGCTGGTCGGTGGCGAGACGCACCGCCGCGGAGTCCCGCGCCCCGGGTTGACCGATGGCGCTGCGGATGTCGTGTTCGTGAACGGTGATGTCGCCGAGAGGTGGCTTCACTCCCGCGGTCTCGGCTTGGCGCTCCATCTGGGCGGCGGCATCGGCCCAAGCGGTCAGTAGCTCGTCGAAGGCGAAGTCACGGAACCGGTCGAGCTGAGCCGCCGTCTGTTCGTCGGAAGGCCGCCCCGTCAGGCGTCCGCTCACCCAGTCGTCGGCGACTCCGGCCTGATGAGCGACCACGTCGCGGACCGACCATCCGGGACAGGCCGGCACGGCCGTACTCCACCCGTCGTCGTCCAGCTGGCCGACCAACGCGACGATGCGTTTCCGCGTCTCTTGGTAGACCCGGGCGAGCAGGGCCGGATCGGCGACCGCCACGCCGATCACGCCTTCGGGCGTTGGTCGTTGGGGTCGGTCGGGTCCGGTTCGCCGAACCATCGGGAGGGCTCGCGGTTGCCGTATTCGTCGTGCCAGTCCCACCATTCGTAGGGCTTGGTCTGCGGATAGCCCTCGGGTGAGTCCTCCCAGGTTTCCTGACGCCCGAGCGCGGTCATGTCGAGCAGACTCCACGTGTTCACGAACACCTCGTCGCCGCGGTTGTTGATGAAGTAGGTGCGGAATACCCGGTCACCGTCCCGGATGAACGCATTGGTGCCGTGCCACTGGTCGACGCCGAAGTCGACGTCGAAGTCGTCGGTGATGGTGTACCAGGGCACGTCCCACCCCATCCGCGCCTTGACGCGGGCGAGCTCTGCCTGCGGAGCGCGGGAGGCGTAGAGGAACGTCGTGTCGCGCGCGTTCAGATGGGCGAGGTTGCCGACGTGATCGGCCATCAACGAGCAGCCGACACAGCCATGCTCCGGCCATCCGTGAACGCCGGGCTCGACGAAGGCCCGGTAGACGATCAGTTGGCGACGACCATCGAAGAGGTCGAGCAGGGACGCCCTACCCTCGGGTCCCTCGAACTCGTAGGGCTTGTCGACCGGCGTCCACGGCATCCGGCGTCGCTGCGCAGCCAGTGCGTCACGCGCCCTGCTCAGTGCCTTCTCCTTGACGAGCATCTCCTGGTAGGCAGCGTCCCACTCCTGCGCTGAGACGATCGGCGGTGTCTGCATCTCGTTCCTCCTGTTCTGCGGCAACGGTTTCTGTCGCGTATGGACCACCAACACTCACCAGACGTTAAACATTCCAGTTGAATATCGTCGTTTCCAGCAGAGCACGGATTACCGGCTATAGTCAACAATGTGGTTGAAGATCAGGTGCTGGATCGCGCGTACGCCGCGCTCGCCGATCCCACGCGCCGCAAGCTGTTGGAGACGCTGCGCGAGGGCGACGCCCGCATCACCGACCTGGCCGCCCCGCTGCCGATGACCTTCGCGGGCGTATCGCGCCACGTCGGGGTACTCGAGTCGGCAGGCCTGGTACGGCGCGAGGTGCGCGGCCGCGAGCACTGGCTTTCCTTGCAACCGGACGGCTTGGCGATGGCTCAGCAGTGGATGACCGAACAGACGAACTTCTGGTCGACACGTGCCGACGCGTTGGCGGCCCGACTTCGCCGGAAGCGGCAGCCGCGGTGAACGACGCGGTGACGGTCCGCGTGCGGCGCGTCATGCCTGCCGTGCCCGAAGTGGTGTTCGACCAGTGGCTCGACCCGGAGTCGTTGGAGGAGTGGATGTGCCCCAACCCCGTTCGCGTGCTCGACGTCACCGTCGAACCGCGAATCGGGGGAAGTGTCCGGTTCGACGTCGATGCCTCGGGCACCCGCGTGCTGATCACGGGACAGTTCCTCACAATCGACCGGCCGAAGCTCCTGCGCTTCACGTGGAGCAATTCGAACTGGCCGGACCCGACGGTGTCCAGCGTCGTCAACGTCGCGTTCGAGCCGGTGGGCGACGAGGAGACGCTCATGTCCATCGAGCATTCCCTGCTGCCCCCAGAGGAATTCGACAGTTTCCACAACGGATGGACGCTCACCTTCGATCAGCTCGCTGCGGTGTTGGACGGCGGACGTTGTACTGGTTGACGCGATCCGCCAACCCTCACACAGCGATCGAGTCGTCCAATTCATCGGCGGAGAGCATGCGAAGGAACGCGAAAAGGTCCGCGCGTTCGGCGGCGATCTTCTCCTGCAACGCCATGACTCGCCACGCTAGGCGAGCCGCGAGTCGTGGGACCACGCGCGCGGCGATGCCCCCTCGGCGCGCTGAGCGTCAGGCGCGTCCTGGACCACTTGGCGACAGCACATGCTGCGATGCGAATCCGGCTGCCTGGTCGGTCATTCCGTTCACCGCGTACAGACCGTGCGCACCGCCGTCGCCGCCGCTCGGCGAGCAGATCGGGTCCTCGGGAACGCACAGATCGAGGGCCTTGCCGCTGTAGAGGTGACCGATCGTGATCGGGGGCGCCGTCCTGTCGATCATGTTCATGAATCCGGTCGACGGCTTTCCGAAGAGCGTCACCGCGGCGACGTGGCTGGCCACCGAGTCCGGAACCGGGCCGGTCATCCCGGCAGGTAGGGCGAAGCCGGGAGGAACCGAATCGGTGGTGAGGTAGGCGATCACCGCGGCACCTTGGGAGTACCCGCCAAGCACCATCTTCGTGTCCGGGCACTTGGCCGCCACGTCCTGCACCTTCGCGCTGGCATCGCTGACTCCGTCGGCGGCTCTCGCGAAGTCGAGCGACGCGGGATAGTTCACCCCGTAGACGTCGACGGACTTGCCCTGAAGCTTTCCGCGGAGCGAGTCCACGAATTCTTGCCCGGTGACGCCGACTCCGGCCGGTTCGAATGTGCCGCGCGCGTAGACGACCTGGACGTCGGGACACGCCTCCGCAGCCGCGGTCGGGGCTCCGACGAACGGGAGCACTGTCATGATCGCCGCCGCAATGGCCGCGAGAAGCGGTAGGGCGCGACGCGCGCCGCTGACACGGTCACCAATCATGAGCATGCTCCGATCTGCTAGTAACCATGCTCGACTCCTCGATCATCCCGACGAGGCTCATGACAACCCACAGTAGATTTGCCGGCCGATTTCCCCAACCCCTGCGATTCAAAACCTGACGATGGCAGTCCAGCGCACAGCGCCATTTCGACCGTCAGTCACGGCCGCCGACGATCGTCTGCGGCGCTCACCATGGGGCACGTGAACTCGCACCAGTCACGCCAGTCCCGCCCGGCACAGGTATGCCGAACTTGACGTCGGCAACGCGCTAGGCTGCGGCCACGAAGACGACATCGGCCCCGCGACAACACCTCTTCCAACGTTCGCGACGGCCATGACTTCAGGCGGTGGTGGCAGCGATGATCGTTCGCCAGGCGGAGCGCGAGTCGGGTACCAATGACGAACGACCTCGTCACCGAAGAAGATGCTTCATCTCCGTCATCGGAATCGTCGCGTGTATCGCCATGTCGATCTCGAGCTGCTCGAACCCAACCAAACCGACCGCGTCCTCAACAACTACGACGACGACCGCGACCAGCGCGGCCGCACCGGGTTCCGCACTGAAGACCATCGACCCCAAGGCATTTCAGTCTGCCGTCGCCACTGCCGCCGAGAAGCTGATGGTCCCCGGCGCGATGGTCGTGCTGCACACGCCACAGGGGAACTTCGCTGCGGCCGTCGGTACCACCGAGCTCGGCACGCAGACGCCGCCGACTGCGAGCACTCACTTCCGCATCGCCTCCAACACCAAGACCATGACGGCGGCCTTGATCGTGCTGCTCGCCCAGGACGGCAAACTGAAGTTCAGCGACCCCGTTTCCACCTACGTTCCCGATGTGCCCAACGGCGAGAACATCACCGTCGCAGAGCTTTTGAAGATGCGCAGCGGTCTCTACGGCTACACGGGCGACCCCGAGCTCTCGGCCGTCATGGACGCCGACCCGGGCAAGGCGTGGACGCCTCAGGAGGTCCTGGCGATCGCGTACCGGCATCCGCCGCAGTTCGCGCCTGACACCTCCTACGAGTACAGCAACACGAACTACGCATTGCTGGGCCTCATTGCCGAGAAGGTCGCCGGGCGCCCGCTGGCCCAGCAGTTCCAGGATCGACTGTTCGGTCCGCTCGGACTGGCGCAGACGTCGCTTCCCGCCATAAACGACACCTCCGTCCCTGCTCCGTACTCACACGGCTACATGTACGGCGGCAGCTTCTTCGCACTGGCCGACGACCCCTATCCCGCCGACCTGCAAGCCGCCGCCCGAGCCGGAACGCTGAAACCCGTCGACTACACCAATCAGAACTCCTCCTACGCCACCGCAGCTGGGGGAGCTATCTCCACCGCCGACGACCTCGCGACGTGGATGCAGGCGCTCGTCTCGGGCAAGGTGTTCAACGCCGAACATCAACGGCAGTGGTTGGCGAGCCTGCAGGCCGAGGACCCGGACAAACCCGACGGGCAGAAGTACGGCTATGGAATCTCCTACCAGCGCTTCGGCCCGAACGCCGCGATGTACTACCACGGCGGTGAGCTTCCCGGCTTCAACTCGTTCATGGGCTACGACCCGGACAACCAAGTGGCACTGGTCGTTTGGACGAATCTGACGCTTTCACCGGATGGCAAGACGACGGCGAATGCCATGCTGCCCGCCGTCCTCGACGAGATCTACGCGGGTCTGTCGCTCGCGCCGCCGACGACTCCCACCACGACGAAGTAGTGGTCATCGACCACGTCGCCCGGGACTGGCGTTTCCCGAAGGACGCGCTACCCCGTCGATGGCCTCACATCTGGCTAGCACGCCATTTGTCGAGAAGCCGACGGTCCCGTTTGGTCGGGCGCCCAGCGCCGCGGTCCCGAACCGCCACCGGAATCGCGATGGTCGGGGGCGG
>Ga0105248_10006388_pt1 | contig 12936 bp, 8 predicted proteins | sample KBSS34metaG_FD_81524 | JGI IMG/M metagenome (GOLD analysis project Ga0105248, IMG submission 81524) | Switchgrass rhizosphere microbial communities from Kellogg Biological Station, Michigan, USA - KBS S3-4 metaG | ecosystem: Host-associated > Plants > Roots > Rhizosphere > Soil | place... | reverse complement strand
TGGCAGCACGAACATCGAATTCGACGACTGGGGCGAAGCGTTGTGGGTGCTGGGTGAATATCTGCGCAAGTACGACGACCCGGCGCTCCTCAGGGCCGGCACCTTTCGCGGCCCGCTGTATGAAAGTGCCCGCGACTTCATCGTGAAGCCGCTCATGGCCAATACCGAAAAGTACGGCGATGGCCTTATCGTCGGCGCGGACACCTCCATCTGGGAAGAGCGGCAGAAGGACAAGAAGCACTTCGCTTTTTCGACGGCCATGGCGATCGTGGGACTGCGCGAGTTTGCACAAGTGGCGCAGCGCGTCGGCGATGATGTTGCGCGCAAGCAAGCGCTCGACGCCGAGGCCCTGCTCGAGAAAGGATTCGCCGCCGCATTCGTACGAGACGGAAAGCTGCATGGCACGCTCGAGGAAGGCGTGAAGAACGACATCGACGGCGCGCTTATCCCGATCATCAATTTCGATGTCGTCCGGGACCCGGAATTGATCCGCGACACGGTGCAGCGGATGGAGGCGCTGAAGGTCGCCTCGGGCGGCTACCGGCGGGTCCGCAGCACATACACCGATCCGGCCATCTTCGAATATTGGTATGAGCGTCAGGAGTTCTTGTTCGTCGATCTCGCCCTTGCGGAGCTGAACCGGCGGCTTGGAAGGAAGATGGAGGCGGACGCGATGTTGAACCGCATCGTCGACAAGGCCGCAGCCGACCACAACATCATCCCCGAAATGTACGTGGCCGTTCCGTGCCAGCTCTTCCCCGGCAAAATCGGCGACCCGACCGGCGCGATACCGATGGTCGGCTACGGCGCGGGGGCTTACGTCCTCCACCTGCTGGAGCGGGAGCGCACGGCGCCCAAATAGGACGATCAGCCGGGTCGTTTACAGTGGCCGGTTGCCACCATCCTGAAAGCGATATCCTGCAGCTCGGCGGCGACTGACGGTCGAACGCCCAAATCGCGTGCCGCCATTTCGTTTCGCCCGAGCTTCCTGGGATCGGTCCGAGTGACGGCCGCGAAGATCGTCAGCGCCTCGAGGTAATAGCCCTCCGTGGATGCGTGGTAATGATCGCTTGCCCAAAGGTCGATCTTCCCCACCATTATGCCATCATAGGGGTCAGGGTCCGCAATTCCGCGTGCGATGGCGCAATTGAATGCCTGTCCGACGGGCACCACGCGGGCAATCGAAGGAACAAGTCTGCGTACCTGGTCGTCGGCCTTGCGTAAGTCGAGCCCCATGCGCTGGATCGGCTTGCCCGACCAGTGCTTGTCCTGCGGATAGGTGAGGTCGGGCCGAGACCAAGTCGCAACCAGGCTGATGTCGACACGCGGATTGCGGCGGCGGAACAGTTGCGTCAGGCCGCGCGCGGCGGGGATCGTGTCGCTCACGTCTCCGGGCTCGTCGGGGCTCAGCGTACTATATTGCTGGAGCACGACTGAATTCCACGGGCGCTCGATTACGGCGCGCTTGTTGGCGAGGTGCCACGCGAGCGTCTGGCCGGCCGCGGTTTCCAGCGAAACGCGGTAGCTCAGGCCAGCCTCATCGGCGAAGCGTTTGAACAGCGCGGGCACACCCCCCACGCCATCGCCGTTCAAGTCCGTGACGCTGTCCTTGCGGTAGGTCATCACGTCGGACAGGGCGCCGAAAGTAAAGCTGTTACCGACGAAGAGGATAGAGCGCTGCGGCGCGGCAGTTGCGAGCGCTGCGGCGGCGAGGAACGTGATCACTTGCTCTCGGCCTTTTGCCAGACCCGGACGTAGTCGACGTCCATCCGCTGCGGCATTGCCGCATTGTCGATGCCCTTGGCCGCGGCCCAGTCGCCCCCGATCGCCAGGTTCAGGATCATCTTGAACGGAGCATAGAAGGGCCACGCGCCCTTGCCCCCGCGCTGGTCGTTGAGCACGCGCAGGATTCCGCGCCCGTCGACCCCGATGGTGATGGAGTCCGGACGCCAATCGAGCTGGTAGACGTGGAAGGCGGTGCAGCTGGTCGACACAAGCTTCTGGGCGCTCCGCTGCGTCTTGATCGTGTGATTGAAGAGCTTCGTGTGCAGCGAAGCGTAGATCAGGTTCGGTTCGGCTCCGACTTGCTCCATGATGTCAATTTCGCCGTCATCCGGCCATTTCTTCATATCGACCGGCAGCATCCAGATGGCCGGCCACGTGCCGCGTGCGCAAGGAAGCTTCGCGCGCACTTCGTAGAAACCGTAGGTCCACCCTGCGCCCTTCGAAAAAATCTTGGCGGACGTGTATTCCTGGCCGCCCCAGTCAGGGAATCGCGCCGGGTCGAGCTTCTCATGCCGCGCCTCGATGGTGATGAGGCCGCGCGCGACGCGAAGGTTCTTGCCGGCCGAATAATATTGCCGCTCACCGTTGAACCAGCCCTGCTTGTTGCGTGAAGTGTCGTATTGCCACTTGGCAGGATCGAGCGCTGTCCCGCTGAATTCGTCCTGCCAGACCAGCCGTGCATCCGCCGGCCGCCGTAGCGGACCATCGTATCTCGAGTTGGTCACGGTGAAGGCGGATTGGGCGGCAAGCAACAGGAACACGGACATCGAGAGTCTCCAGTTACGGTATGGGCGAAGAGCCCGCCTGCGGCTCGATCGAGGGCCTGCCATTGGCCCGCGCCGCGACCGCGAAGAAGGCGATGAACGCATAGGCGGCGAGCGGAACCGAGAACGAAACGCCCAGGCCAAAGCGATCGGCAATTGCCCCGACCGTCATCGGCAGCAGTGCGCCTCCGAAGATCGCAACGCACAAAATGCCGGAGGTCGCGCTTTGCGAAACACCGGAGCGTTCGAGGGTGATGGTGAAAATCGTCGGGAACATGATGGAGTTGAAGAAGCCGATCGCCAGCGCCGCATAGCCGCTTACCGGCCCATGGCTGGAAAGGACAATGACGCACAGCGAGGCGGCGGCGATGCCGCACGTGGCGAGCAATCTCGTCGCGGGCATGCGTGTCAGGAGCAAAGTCCCGACGAGCCGTCCGCAAAGCGCTCCGCCCCAATAGAAATTGGCGAGGTACCTGCCCGCTACCTCGAACGGCAATCCGAGTACCTGCCGCTGGTTTAGGAAGTTGATCATGATGCTGCCGATCGACACTTCTGCCCCCACGTAGAGGCCGATGGCTGCCGCGCCGAAGATCGCCCAGCGTGACCGCAAGGCTTCGAACATCCGTGCAGGAACTGCGGTGCGATGGTTGGGGACTGTGCGGCTGAAGAAGCTGCGCATGGAGGCGAAGATGAGTAGCAATGCCGCCAATAGGGCCGCCATGATCAGGAACGCTTTGTCGACCGCGTGCAGCAGCTCGCTCCTCTGCCCGCCGCCTACTCGAAGCGCAGGATTTCCGAGCATCACGAGCGAGCCGAAATGGACTCCGAGGACGACTCCGAGCGAATTGAACGATTGGGCGAAGTTCAAACGTAAATGGCTACGTCGCGGATCTCCGAGCTCGGCTGCCAGCGGATTGGCAGCGACCTGCAAGGCGGTAAAGCCGCCGGCCAGCACGAACAGCGCGGCAAGGATTGGCCGGAAATCGCCGGCGCCCGTGCTGACGACAACGAGCAGACAGCCGAGCGTCATCAGGCCAAGCGCGCCGAGGATCATGTCCACTGCGCCCACACGGCTCGTCAGCCATGCCGCGGGAAGGGAGAGAAGTCCGTAGGCGAGGAAGAAGACAATCTGCGTCAGAAGCGCTTCGGAATAATCGAGGCTGAAGGCGGCGCGCAGCGCAACGATCAACGGATCATTGTTCGACGTGATGAAACCCCAGGCGAAGAAAAGTGCCGTGACCGCCGCGAATGCCAGCAACGTAGGTTGCCTGCTTCGACCGACAGCTGTCACTTGCGGGTGCTTCGAGGGCTCCAGCGCAATGTTGCAACCGACCCGTTCGGAAGCGCCATCGCGTAGCGCTCGCCGTCGACAGCGATGGTCATTGGACCGTCACCGGATTTGCGGAAGAGGATCGCAACGCGGCTTCCATCGGGATTGAGGAAAGCGGCCGCATCGACGTCCTTTCCGTGCGTTGCTGTGGCGATGCGGAATGCGCCCGGAAGCACGAAGCGGCTGGCGTGGCCGAGTACATAATATTCAACGTTACGCGTGATCGTGCCGGTCGCGGGATCGATCGTGATAACGCCGCGGCAATCGGCGCAACCGCCATCGTGCGGTCCGTGCTGCGGGTCGAGGGCGAGGTTCCACAGCAAGGTCCCGCGCGACCAGTTGTTGGAGGCGCCGATGATCAGCTTGTCGGTCATCCAACCCAGCACCTCGGCGAACTTCGGGCTCCATTCGCCGCCCGAACATTCGGTGAGCCAGGCGTCCTTGTCAGGATGGGCGTCGTGGACCGGCGATTGCGCCGGCACGTCGCCTTCGTAGCAGTGCCACGCGACGCCCGCGATGTACTGCCGCGCGACAGGATCGCCGAGCACCGTGAGCGGCATCTCGGGGTTATCCCAATTGTGATCGTAATCGAGGATTTGCGTCTTCAGGCCGCGCGAGCGCAGCGTTGGGCCGACGTACCGTCCGATGATTTGCAGCCGGTCAGGCGAATTGACGCGCATTCCGGGATAGCTGTCCGGCTCGAAGTCCGGCTCGTTCTGTATCGTCAGCATCGACACGGGAACGCCTTCCTGTTCGAACGCCTCCACAGTGCGCGCGAGATAGTTGGCAAACGGGGAATAGAATTTCGGATCGAGCTGCCCCTGTATCAGGCTCTTGCCGGTCTTCATCCACGCCGGAGCACTCCACGGGCTGATCATAACCTTGAGGTCGGGATTGATCGCCAGCGCCTCACGGACGCGCGGCAGCACATATTTCCGCGCAGGCGCGATGGAGAAGTAACGAAGTTCGGGATCCGGGGCGTTACCCGGCGTATCGTCGTAGCTGTAATGGGTGCGCGAGAAGTCAGACGCGCCAACCGTAAGCCGCGTGAAGGAAAGACCGAGCCCGCCGTTCGCGCGTCCGAATAGCTCTGCCATGATTGCCTTGCGGCTCGAGTCGGAAAGGCGGCTAAGCAGCTCGGCGGATGCGTCCGTTATCGCTGCGCCAAAGCCGTGCACCTTCTGAAAATGCTTCGACGAGTCGATCTCGACTGCTTCGTCGCCCTTCGCGGCGCCCGACACCGTCACAGAAGGTTGCGGTGCAAGCTTTTGCTTTGCGTCAGCGGTCGTCAGCCACATCGCCGCTCGGGGGTGCGCGGCGGACGCTATGCTCGCGACGCCGGCGCTGAGCGCGATGGCAATAAGCGTGGTTGTCGATAGCTTCACGCCACCGTCTCCGCCGGACAGAATTTGGACACGTAAGCGTCGTGCGCCGGCATCACGTCGACGCAGCGCTCGATCGTCGCTGCGATATTGCCGAGGAATTGTTCGATCTGCGGATCACTTTTGATGCCGACCAGGGGATCATAGCCGCGCGGCACGATTCCCTGCCCCAGGAACACCTGGATCCAGCTTTCCTCACTGAACAGCTCGTCGTCCTCGCGGAAGATCCTGCCGTTCGAACACCACAGGTCGATCTTCCGCTGAAGGGTCGCAGGCAGCTCCATCGTGCGGCAATACTCCCAGAAATCGCCCTCCCTCTGGTTCGCCCAATAATGGAGGACGATGAAGTCGCGGATGCGCTCCCACTCGAAATCGCACTGACGGTTGAACTCGTCGATCGTTGCCTGATCGGTTGCACGGTCAGGGAACAGGCGGACCAGCCGGATCGCGGCTGACTGAACGAGATGGATGCTGGTCGACTCCAGCGGTTCGAGAAATCCGGCGGCGAGGCCGAGCGCAACGCAATTGCGGTTCCACATTTTGCGGCGCTTTCCGCTGGTGAAGCGGAGCCGGTTGGGATTGGCCAGCTGATCCCCGTCGAGATTGGAGAGAAGCAATTTCTCGGCGGCATCGTCGTCGATATGTTTGCTCGAATAGACCAGGCCGTTGCCGGTGCGGTGCTGCAGCGGGATTCGCCACTGCCAGCCCGGTGCATGGGCGGTTGATCGAGTATAGGGGGTCAGCGGAGAGATGCGCGCACAAGGCACTGCCATCGCCCGGTCGCATGGCAGCCAATGGCTCCAGTCTTCGTAACCCGTCTTGAGCGTCTGCTCGATGAGGAGGCCGCGGAAACCCGAGCAGTCGATGAAGAAATCAGCCTCGACGACGCGGCCGTTCTCGAGCGTGACCGAGGCGAGATCGCCGCTCGCGCTCTGCGTAACATCGACGATCTTGCCCTCGGTTCGGGTCACGCCGTGCTGCTCGGCCAAGCCGCGCAGATATTTGGCGTACAGCGAGGCATCGAAATGGAAAGCATGGGCGATATGGCCGATCGGCGAATCCCCCATGTCGGCGCGTGCGTGCATGAACTTGTTTGCGAGCGCAGCGGCGGTGTTGATCGAATATTTGGCGAAGTCCTTGGCCCGCCCGCGCTGATTCGAGCGGAGCCAATATTGATGGCAGCGCAGCCACTCCCAATCCTGGCCGATGATTCCGAACCCGTGGACGTAACTTTGTCCCGGCCGCACCCAATCGACGAACTGGATGCCGAGCTTGAACGTGCCCTGGGTCCGGCGCATGAACTCGGCTTCGTCGAGCTGAACCAGCTCGTTGTATTTCTTGATCGCCGGAATCGTCGCCTCACCGACGCCCACGGTGCCGATCGCTTCGCTTTCAATGAGCTCGAGGTCGTAGAGGCCCTGGAACAGCTTGCCGAACAGCGCCGCGGTCATCCAACCCGCAGTGCCGCCGCCGACGATGAGGATTTTTCGCATGGTCTCGCGGACTAACGACTTCCGGCTGGACAGGCCATGACTGGCGGAGCTTCGGGCAGCTTGCCGAGACTGGAACGGCTGGAGAGGGACAGCCCATAGCCGCGAGCGAATTGGACGCCGCCCTTCTGCGGCAGGCAGTCTCCCGCCGGCCAGTCGAAGGAGAGCCGGCCAGTGAAATCGTACGCTGGCCGGCCATCGCGTCCAGCGAGCAGCATGTCGCTGATGCCGAGCCCCTCGGTCCCCGGGAGCCACGCAGCGATGAAGGCATCCGAGCGACTGATCAGGTCGTTCGCCGCGACCGGGCGTCCCGAATAGAGCACGGTGACGACGGGCACGCCCTTGCCGCTCACCTGCTCGAGAGTCCGAAGGTCATCCGGATAGCGCGCGGAATGGCGCATCGAAGCAGGGAACGTGATGTCACCCTTCCCTTCCGCGTATGGGTTCTCGGCGGCCACCAGGACCACGGCACTGTAGCGGCTGAGGTCGACGCCCGTCCCATTCGGGCTGTAATCCACCTGAGCCGCGCCGAGCGTTTTGCGCATCGCCGACAGCAAGGTGTCCGCATAGGGATAGTCGGATGTCTTGGTCTGGTCGCCCTGCCACGTCAGCGACCAGCCGCCGGCCTGCATGGGCAGGCTGTCGGCCCCTTTGCCGACAACCAGTATTTTGCCACCGCGCTTGAGCGGAAGGATTCCGCGGTCATTCTTCAGGAGCACCAGTGACTTGCGCACCGCTTCGCGCGCCAGTTCGCGCACCGCAGGCGAATGCAGAACCTCCGCGTCTGGGTGAGGCCCGATCGCCGGAGATGCATCGAACAGGCCTGACTGGAGCTTCACGCGGATGATCCGCGACACCGCGTCGTCGATGCGGCTCATCGGGATGCGACCTGTGCGGACGTCCTTCACAGTGGCGGCGATGAATTTCTTCCAATCGTCCGGGACCATCGCGAGATCGATGCCGGCATTGATCGCTCGCGGGCAGTGCCACTTCGTGCAGCCCGGCACCTGCTCAATGGCATTCCAGTCGCTCACGACCAGGCCGTTGAAGCCGAGCCGCTTCTTCAGCACGTCGCCAACCAGATGCGCATTGCCGTGCATCTTGCCCCAGCGCTTGCCGGTCGCCGTATCGGTGAAGCTCGAATAGCTGACCATGACGGTCTGCACATTGGCCTGAAGAGCGCCGTAATATCCCGCCGCATGAGTCCGCGCGAGGTTGGCTTCGCTTGTCCGGGTCTCGCCCTGGTCGATGCCGTGGAAGGTGCCGCCATCGCCCAAATAATGCTTGGCGGTGGCGAGCACGGATGTCGAAGAACCCAGCTTCCCTTGAAGCCCGCCGACCATGGCTTCGGCATAGCGTCGAACGACCTGCGGATCTGAGCTGTAGCTCTCGTACGTCCGGCCCCAGCGCGGGTTTTGGACGACGGCGAGCGTCGGCGCGAAAGCCCACGTAATGCCGGTCGCGCGGACCTGTGTCGCCGTGGCTCGGCCGATTCTCCTCATCAGCTCGGGATCGTGCGCCGCGCCGAGGCCAATGTTGTGCGGGAAGAGCGTTGCACCGTAGACATTGTTGTGCCCGTGGACGGCGTCGGTCCCCCAGATCACCGGCACCTTCACCTTCATGTCCGTGGACATGGAGGCACCGTAGAATGCGTCGGACAATTTGAGCCAGTCGGCCACGCTCGAATGCATGTTCATCGACGGCCACGCGCCGCCGCCATTGAGGATCGAGCCTATGTAGTAGCGGCGGACATCGCCGGGTGTGACCGACCGAATGTCGGGCTGCGTCATCTGCCCGACTTTCTGCTCGAGAGTCATCCCGGCGACGATCGATCGCACGCGAGACTCGAGTGCCTGATCTGTCGTCGCCGGGATGGGCGCCCTCGGCCATGTTGGCGCAGCAGTCGCTCCGGGGGCAAGGAGCATAACTGCGGCGCCCATGAGCACAGTTGGCCGAGCGCGACCGACCAAAGCTCTCATTTCTGAATCGTCCTAGATACTAGAAGTGGTAACTGGCGCCGACGAGCCATGAGCGGCCGTACTTCTCGACAGTCTCCAGCGTCGCCGTCCCGTTCACGTCGTAATAGGTTCGGTAAGGCGAGTTCAATACGTTGCTTACCTGGAGCAGGAGACCGAGGCCGTTCAGCCGCGAACCCGGCTGGAACGTGTAGCCGATCTGCGCGTCGAGTTGGGCGTCCGGCTGGATGAGCGTGAAGCCCAGGTTGGAGTAGAGCGCAACGATTTCGCCCTTGAACGCGGATCGGTGGCGATAGGAGGCGCGCGCCTGGAATCCATTCTTCTCGTAATAGCCGGTGATGTCGTAGACCCATTTCGAAAAACCGGGGAGCACGCTGCCGACGCCGTTGGCCGCCGCTTGGTCGAGCTTGTAATCGGTATACGACACGCTGCCGGTCGCGCCGAAGCCGTCCAGTATTCGCGAAAGCCGGTTGAACTCTATTCCTCCGCTCGCCTCGATCCCGCGGATCCAGCCGCCTTGTCCGTTGGCAGGCGCGGAAAGAGTGCCGATCGGACTGATGACACATTCCGGACAATCGTTTTGGAGCTTGCCCAGCTCAGTTGGCGGCGGCGTAATGCCCGTGAAGTCAACGGCGATGGGCTGCGTGTAGATGTAGTTGTCCAGCCACATGTAGAAGCCGTGGAGGGCAAAATAGCTCGCCTTGCCACCGTACCATTCGTAGCCAACGTCGAGTTCCTTCGCGCGCCACGGTTCGAGTTTTGGATTGCCGCCCTCGGCCGTCCAGGGAGTGACCACGACACCCGGACCGCACTGCTCCTGGTTCTGCGGACGATTCTCGCAGGTCGCGCCGTTGAAGGACGGCACCAGATTGGCGCGCATATCATCCATGCGCGGTCGCGCCATTACCTTCGCCAGGGCAAAGCGGAGGCGGTTGTGCGTATCGAGATCGTAGTAAAGATTCAGACTGGGCAGGATGTCGGTGTATTTGGCGCCTTCACTCACGTTGAGGAGCTGAATGGGCGAGACCGCCGTGTTGATGCGCAAGCCCGACGAATTCTGTTTCTGCTGAACTACCTGCACGCCGACGTTGCCGTGCAGATCCCCGGAATCGATGTTCGCCTTGGCCTTCCAGGTCAGGATATCTTCCTTGATGTCCCAAGACTTGTCGAAATGGTTGGAATCGATCGTCTGGACGACGTCGTAATAGCCGCCGTTGTTCACCAGGTTTGACACTTCGACACCCAGCACGGTCATGTCGCTGGCGAAGCCCAACGAAGTGGGACCCGTCAGATACTGAGGGTCGATGAGGCTCTGCAAGCGGTCGTTCTTCAGGTAGAGGTCGAGCTCGGTGACCGTCTTGTCCTTGTGTCGATGCGTGTAATCTAGGCCCGCCTCGACGCTGCTGAAGACGTTGCCGATGCCGGTGCCTTGAAGATCCTGCCTCAGGGTCAGATCACCAGATCCCAACGTCTCCTTGATGTGCGGCGATTTGATATGCCCCTCGGATCCGTAACCGGTCCAGGCAGCGCGGTCCCCAAGCGACACCTGGCTCGCATCAGCGTAATTGAGGGCGAAACCGTTGTCTTGGAGGAAGTCATCCGCGGAAATCACGCGATTGTAGCTGTCGAAGACGCGACCATTGGGGAAAAAGTTACCGAACCCGTCGGGCGTTGGCGTCGTGCAGCAGCTGTAACCGCCAAAGATTTCCGTGTCCGTTTCGTCGCGTTTGTTGGACGAATAGGACAGGTCGGCAAGCAAGTGCGTGCGCTCCGCAAGGCGAAAATCGTTGTTCAGGCCCACGGAAAAGAGATGGTCGGTTCGCTTGTTGTCGTCCCACCGAAGCTGCGGGACGACATTGCTTACACGGTCCGCAACGTCGAAAGTATTGTCGCCGCGATTGGCGGTCTGAACGTCGGTGTAGGTCACGCCGTCGACCCAAGCGGAGGAAAACCACTCGGCGCCGCGAGTGGTCGTCTTCTGCTTGAATCTCGAATAATAGAGGTCGAGGACGGAATGAACGAAATCGCTCGGCTTCCATTCCACGGTTCCCATGATGCCGTCGCGCACGTCGTGCGAGTTCGAGGCTCGAATTTCGTCGCCCGACAGGGTTTGCACCCCGTTCCCATAGTCTCCGTAGAACCAATTCTTGGTGTGGTCGGTGTGACCCGGCGCGTCCAGGTGCGCATAGCCGATCATCCAGCCTAGTGTGCCATCCTTGTTCTGATCGATGTAACTGGCGCTTCCCCGCCAACCATATTTGGAAAAGTCGGCGTTTCGGCCGCCACCCTCGTCCACCTGGCCGCGCAGGTTCAAAGCGATGGCGCGCTTGCCGTATTCGAGCGGCCTGATGGTCCGGAGATCGACCGTGCCGGAGAGCCCCATGCCCGAAATGCCTGCATCAGGAGTCTTGTAGACCACCACGGAGGCCATGAGCTCTGACGGATATTGGTCAAACTCGACCGCTCGATTGAAGCCCGAACTCGCCTGCTGTCGTCCGTTCAGCAGAACTGTCGTAAAGTCAGGCGAGAAGCCGCGTATCGACACAATCTCCGCACGCCCGGCGACACGCTGCGCCGCGATGCCTGGGAGTCGCGCAATCGATTCGGCGATGGAGACGTCCGGCAGCTTGCCGATCTCTTCGGCCGACACCGCCTCGACGACACCTCGCTCACGCCGTTTGATGGCTTGCGAGTCCTGGATGCCCCGCCGGATTCCAGTGACGACGATTGTGCCGGCCGGCACTGCGGGCTGGGCGACGTCCGTCTCGCCAGGTCCGGTCGCCGTTGTATCGCCAGACTGTGGCTGGTTGGGAGTCGTGTTTTGCTGAGCTGTCGCGTCCTGAGCATATGCTGCCGTTGGAATCACGGCGATGAAAAGTGATGAGCAACAACCCCCGGCGAGCAACATGGCGCGGCGGGACAGCAGCGACTTATTCGGCACGATTTTCTCCCCTTTGCGGAGTTGCGCAATGCGTGCATCCCCGAACGCCTCCACTCTCCTATGGAAGCGCTTCCATTTTGGTGCGTCAAAGATTCCGACGTGTCAAGGGCGGCGCAGCCGACTCACGCACGATCAACTCGAACGAAAGGCATTCGAAACGAGGCTCATCGTCGGACAGATTGTCTACCAACAGAGCCACGGCACGTTCGGCGATATCCTTGATCGGCTGCCGGATCGTCGTGAGTGGTGGCCAGACGATTTCCGACATCGGGGTGTCGTCGAACCCAGTCACCGACATCGCCCCCGGAATGTTCAATCCGGCGCGGTGCAACGCAAGCATCGCGCCGGCGGCCATGTCGTCATTCGCACAAGCGAGAGCTGTCACAAAAGCGGCGTCTCGAAGCATCCGCTCGGCCGCTTCCACTCCTGACTTGAACGTGAAATCGCCAGTCATGGTCCAAGGGTCCTCGTCGATCGCCGCTTCCCGCAGCGCGTCAACGAAACCGTCATATCGCAGCGCCGCCGCCCGGTGCTCCGCCGGACCCTTGATGAACGCCAGCCGCCGGTGGCCCAGCGACGTGAGATGCCGGCCGACGGCAAATCCTCCCGCGCGTTCATCGATACCGACCGCCGATACCGCGCCCCGGGCGTGCACGCCCGCCGACACCGCGACGACTGGAACTCCAGCGTGCTGTGCCGCCTCGACCAATTCGACATCATCTGAAAGCGGGGGCGAGAGAATCAAGCCGGCGGGCCGCTCCCGTTCGACAATCGCCGAAAGAAGGCGGAATCGATTCTCATCCTGCGGATCCACTGCGCGCGTGACGAGGTCGAAGCCGAGTGCCGAACAACCTCGCAACGCCCCGAGCTCAAGCCCCGAATTGTAATAGCTGTTCGGCTCGAGCTCCGGACTGTGCGCGTGAATCAGCATGATCGGCCGGGCCATCCCGCTCGCGAGTGCCCTCGCCTGGTGATTGACGGAAAAGCCTAGGGCTTCGACCGCACGCCGCACGCGCTCGCGCGTTTCGGGTCGAACGTTTGCGCCGTTGTTGAGCACTCGCGAAACGGTCACGCGGGCGACCCCGGCAGCACGGGCAACATCATCGATCGTCGAATTGCGTTTCATCGCGCGCGCAGGTTGGCAACGGCTGCGGCTGTCCGCAACGGGGGAACGAATCGGCTTGCAAGCAGCCGACCCTGCTTCCTAACAAGGCCGCAATGGAAGCGCTTTCATCGGAAGTAGCACGAGTTCAGCTGACTCGAGTCCT
>Ga0105248_10006386_pt1 | contig 12938 bp, 12 predicted proteins | sample KBSS34metaG_FD_81524 | JGI IMG/M metagenome (GOLD analysis project Ga0105248, IMG submission 81524) | Switchgrass rhizosphere microbial communities from Kellogg Biological Station, Michigan, USA - KBS S3-4 metaG | ecosystem: Host-associated > Plants > Roots > Rhizosphere > Soil | place... | reverse complement strand
TACTCGCGATTTCGCTTTCATCGTCCCCGCCGACCTAGCGGCGGATAATCTGCTTCGTACGATCCGCGGCGCGGACAAGGCCGCGATCACCGGCGTTAGGCTGTTCGACAGGTTCGAGGCCGCCGATGGTCTTTCGTTGGCGGTCGAGGTCACATTTCAGCCGGTCGACAAGAGCTTCACGGACGAACAGATCGCGGAAATCTCCCGCCGGGTCGTTTCCGCTGCCGAAAAGCTCGGAGCGAAACTAAGAAGCTAGCTCGAGGGCATTGATGGCGGCATGCACTCGGGCTTCGATTTCGTCTCTCTTCAGACCAGGCGGAATTGTCTCGCCGATTTTCATGGTCACGACGCCGCTGTGGTGGATGAATCCTCGTCCCCACAACAAACCGCTATCCACCGCCACGGGAACGACAGGAAGACCAAGTGCTCGATAAAGCGCTGCGAAGCCCGACCGCAGTTCGGGTTTCTCCCCGACGCGGACCCTGGTTCCTTCGGGATAGATGATTACCGACCGGCCGGAGGCCACGGCCGACTTGCCTTCGTCGACCAAGGCGCGCAGCGCCTTTGCGCCGGCGGTGCGTTCGACGGCAATGACGCCATAACGCCGCGTGAGAGTCCCGAAGAGCGGAATGTCGGCGAGTTCTCGTTTCAAGACGATCACCGGAAGATGCGAGATCCGCACCATCTCCAGCGTTTCGTACATCGACTGATGTTTGACGGCGATCAGATAGGAGCCGGGAGGGATCGTTCCTTCAACGCGCGCGGTGATCCCGAGCACGTACTTGGCGAGCCAATTATGAAACTCGGTCCAGCTCAAGACGACCCCCAGGGTCGCCCGATGGCCGAAGAGCGTAGCGAAGATGCCTGCCAAAACCCAAAAGGCTGTCACCGGATAGAAAATTGCGGCGTAGGCCAGGGACCTCAACAAGGGCATCAGATGTCGGCCCAAACCGCGAGCCGGCGCAGCAGGTATTTGTTGTATTCGCCAAACAAGGTGACGAAGCTCGGTTCGGTTCGCACTGCATCGGTCACGAGCCGGTATCTGGTTCCCAACGTCTTGCGAAATTCGTAGCCGGCGCGGCGCATATGCCAGTCGCTCGTGATGAGCCGCACGGAACGGTAATTATGCTTGGCGAGCCAGCGTGACGCTTCTTCAGCGTTCGATCGGGTGTCGACGGACTCGCTGCCAAGATCGACGCAGCAGGTCAGCAGGCCCTTGCTTCCGTTCATCCGCCGAGCGAGGTCTGGTTTCGTGACGGCGGGATCCACGCCGGCAACGAGCAGACGCTGTGCTTTGTGATCTCGAAGAACGTCGATCGCATGCTCGATACGGCCCTTTCCGCCGGTCAGGACGACTGCAGCATCGGTCGGCTCCGCATTCGCCGCCGCTGGCTTGCCGAGGGTGAACGCGAAGAACACGAAGCCTAGCGCATAAACGAGCAGCAGAAGCGAACCCAGGCGTGAAATCATAGGGCTTCGCGCAATGCCCTCAGGACTGCCGCCCGAGCAACCCAGGTTGCGAGCCCGGTAAGCGCAAAGGGCAGCAATGCGAGGATGATGAGATCGCGAATTCCAAGTGTCGCCCCGCCGGTAAGCTCGCCGACGAATGCTGCTCCTCCAGCAAGCAGTGCGAGCACGAACGCAGCTGCCAGTCCGCCAGTTATGCTGCCCAGGAATGCGTCGATCGCGATTTTGCGCTGGAATAGATGGGTGACCTGAAGATCGGTCGCTCCGATTCCGTGCATCACTTCGATCGTAAACCGATGGGTGTCGAGTGCGCCTTTAGCCGCGAGCACGACCGCCGCGGCCGCAGCAGCGCTCAGGAGCAAAACGAGCCCGAACGCAACCGCTTGCAAGAGCATTAGCGATCGGAGCAGCGGCTCGACGCTTTCGCGATGTGCGACGATCCGCGCTGACGGTTCGAGCTTTTGGACGCGCGACTGGATCAGCCCCAAACTAGCACCCTGGCGAACATCGAAGTTGATCAGAGCGGGGACGGGCAATTCGCGGCTTTGAGCGGATTGGCCAAGCCAGCGTTCGAGCGTCTTTCGCATCTCGGTTTCAGGGACAGCTTCGGCGGACGCAACACCAGGTGCAGATCGGACGGCGTTGGTCGCGGCCTCCAAATTCGCTCCGCCCGCAGGCAATTCGACCGCATAGCGGGCTTCGATCGCCCTGGTCAGCACGCCCGCGGTGTTAGCGAGCGCAAGGCCGGTTGCTGCGATGAGCATGATCGAGAAGCTCATGATCGCGATCACCCAGGGGGTCGGCCCGCCAAGCCGAGCCGTTCCCAGCAATCGGCTCTCTGCCGGCGAAACGAAGAACCAGTCGAGCATCAGGTCGATGCCTTCGGAGAACGGGGCGGATTCCTGAGTGTGCCGGTCGGATCGACAAGTGTGCCGTTTTCGAGGCGGATCAGCTGCGCACCTGGTGTTGCATTGATTAGGCCAACGTCGTGGGTTGCGACCACCACGGTAGTTCCCAAACGATTGAGAGCAGTGAACAAACCCATCAGGCGATTTGCCATATCGGCATCGACGTTTCCGGTCGGTTCGTCGGCGACGAGCAATTCAGGACGGTTTATCACCGCTCGAGCAATTGCGACGCGCTGCTGTTCCCCGCCCGACAAGGTGGCAGGCCGAGCGCTGGCGCGGTCCGCAAGCCCAACCCACGCGAGCATCTCCCGCACGGGCCCTTCCACATCCTCGTCCTTTGCGCCGGCAACGCGCAGTGGCAGGGCCACATTGTCGAACGCCGAGAGATGTCGGATCAATCGGAAGTCTTGGAACACCACGCCTATCCTGCGGCGGAACGGTGGCAGCGCCTCGCGCGGCGCTTCGCTCAGCTCCTCGCCGAACAATTTGATGCGACCTCGGGTGGGGCGCTGCGCGAGGTAAAGCAGCTTGAGCAGCGATGTCTTGCCCGCGCCCGAAGGGCCGGTGAGAAAATAGAAAGCGCCGGTGCGAAGCCGGAAATCCAAGTCGCGAAGGACCTCCGCGCCCGTCCCGTATCGAAGGCCGACGCTGTCGAATTCGGAAACTGCAGCCACTGGCCTCCCCGCGCTTTCCACGACCGGCCCCGGCAAGCCCCGTGCCTTGCCAAGCCTTACTCATTCCTGTTTACCGTACGCTCACTGTCCCGGAAGAGGGTTTTGTTGCAATGATCCTCACCTGCCCGAATTGCGGCACCCAATATGTGGTGAAGGACGGCGCGGTCCCGCCGGAAGGGCGGCAGGTTCGCTGTGCCGCCTGCAAGCACAGCTGGCATCAAAATCCCGAAGGCTCAATCGAAACCGAAACGGCGCCGGCGCCGGCGGACGACTCCGATTTACATGAATCTGATGGTCCCGTCGAAGAGGCTGAACCGGCCGCCACCGAAGAAGAAGGCTTGGCGGAAGCGACCTTGATTGAGCCCCGAAGCGGGCCGGAGGCCGAAGAACGCGCCTACGAGGAAGCGGTTATAGAAGGCGAGGCAGCTCCTCCGGCCGAGGAGACGGGCGCGAACGAAGGCGCCTTGGGGGAGGATGCAGAGTCGCTGGCACCTTCTGAGGCGGAAGACTGGAACGAGCCGCCTCACGCGGAGGCCGAGACTGACGACTTCAATCCGTTTCCCGAGAACGGCGACGTCGAGCCGCGCCGGCGAAGGCCGCTGATGACCATCCTGATCATCGTAATCCTGGTCGTGATTGCCGCGGCTCTATTCTGGTTCTTCGCGCCGCCCGACCTCAAGGCCCGGCTCGGTATTGCTGCAGCCGGTGCAAGTCCCTTGGCCCTGGTGACGACGCATATGGACCGACAGCGGCTTGAAAGCGGCAATGAGCTACTCACCGTCACGGGCCGAGTGATCAATCCGACCGGCAAGGAACAAGACGTTCCGCCGCTCCAGGCGCAGCTGAGGAGCAAAGGAGGCAAGGTCGTCTACAGGTGGACGATCGCTCCGCCGGCGCGGTCGCTCCCGGCGGGAGCAAGCGCTAGTTTCAACAGTGCTGAAGTGAATGTTCCGCCAGGCGGCGAGGAACTGACCATCACGCTTGGTCCACCCAAGGCCTGAACGGGACTAACTTACTGGAATTCTATCAGTTTTGCGTGGCCCGTCGATCCATCAGGGAGCCTGATTTCTGAATCGTGCGACGGCGGGGCGCCATCGTTATTGGGCTCATCGAGCTTCAGCTTCACCGCCGTGACGATCCGGATGGTCGCGGTCGCTTGGGAGATGATTGCCGCCGAATGAGTCGGCGTAGGCGCAGTTGTGGTCGCTAGCGCGGCTGCGGCGAGAAAGATCATCGGCGACACGGCTAACGCATTCGCCACCATATGGTAAATAGGCTGTTAGGAACTGTGTCATTATGGACCGGATCGTCCACGCAAGCGACGGCATTGCGGTCCTCATGCGGCTTTGCTAGGGGCCGCGCCTTGCCAGTGCCGGTTCCTTCGCAAACCGGCTTTTTTCATGACGTGCGGTCGTGGCGGAACTGGTAGACGCGCAGCGTTGAGGTCGCTGTGGCCGAAAGGCCGTGGAAGTTCGAGTCTTCTCGACCGCACCATCATCAGAGCTACGGTGTCGCGGGCGGCTTTGCGTCCGTCGAGGCGATGTGCGCCTGTGGCCGTGGCTGGAGATTCCCTACACGGACAACCGAGCGGTCGGGCGAGACCTCGACAATCACGCCGAGATCGACATCGATCTTCGCTGCGCTCGCCGATGCCGCGCTCACCCGGAGCGTATATTTGCCGTAGGCAACGCGATCGAAAAGGAAGAAGCCGTCGAAATCGGTCCTAGCGGTCCCGATCAGTTTCCCAGCAGGATCCACAAGCTCAAGGTCGATGCCTTCGAAGCCGAGCTCACCGCTCTTCATCAACGCGCCTTCGACGTCGCCTCCACCCACAAGGCCGATCTGGACGTCGGCGGCGACGCCCGGTCGCGGGACGACGACCTGGATAGCCTTTTTCGGAACAAGCATCGGGTCATCTAGGCTCGTAGCATCGACCCCGACCGGAACCGGCATATACGGTGTAAGGCCTCCGACCGTGACCGAACCGTTTCGGTCGGTTTTCCGCTCGGCTTGCCTGGTGCCCGTCGTGATCAGCGCTCCCTTTTCGAGCGGCTCACCGGCATCGCGAAGGCCATTGTCGTTCAGATCCCGGAACACTGTTGCGTGGATCATGCCGCCTTCCGCAAGCGGACGGCGGGACAAAGTAATCCCGTGCCGCGGATCGAGCGAAAAATTGAGGTTGAAACCGACGGCCACGTCGCCGTTGCTCGCGGCTTCCCCTGTTAGCGACAGGGCGAAACTGTCGAACCGCAGGATATGCGTCAGGCTGGCCCGCGCTCGATGGTCCGTTCGGTCGTAGGCGAGGACGCCTTCCCAGTCCGCATGCTCCGTGGCCGACCAGTAGCCCGAGAGCTCGGCACTTCGAAAGCGCGCCGACGGTCCAACATCAAAATCCGCGTTGCCGCGCAGCCGAACCTGGCCGATATGGCCGCTTCCCAGCAGCCCAATCATCACTTCAGGATGTGGACCTCGCCCCGACGTCACGAAATCCTTATGATAATGGAGCTCCGCGCCGATGTTGAAGCGATCGACGCTGGCCGACAATCTCGCTGCCGCCTCGAGCAATCCTGACCCGTCCGGCCGATCAATTAAATGCGCCTCGGCATGTGCCGGCAACGTGACCTTTCCGACACGGATCGGAGTGTCGAGCGAAATACGTCCCTCCCGTGAAGTTTCACCTTCTGCGCCACGCAAATGAAAATCATTTGCGATAAGAGCTTCGGCATTGACGTAGACGTGGCCGATCTTGCCGAGCATCTGAGCGTGCGCAGCCGTTCCTCCGTTGGATTCGTGCGCAGCGCTTACCTCCAGGATTGCGCCGCCCAAGGTTCGCCGGACCGTGCCCTCGACGAAGGTTAGTCGCTGGTCGCCAATAAGCATGGTGCGCGCGAGCGCACCGACGGACGTCCTGGAATCGAGGCCATGCTCCACCGAGACCGCGGCCTGCGATCTCGGCAGGGTCGCGGTATCCGGAGGTTTCTCGAGCGTGACGATGTCTCGGCCAGGCTGATTGGCGCCTAGCCAATACCAGGTCTTCCCTTTGGGAACATTGTCCTGGGCGACATTGAGTGTTTCGCGGCGCTCGCGAACCTGGCCTTGAGGACCGTACAACACCACTCGAATTTCATTTTCGCCGTAGAGAAGCTGAACGTCATCAAAGACATAGCGTTGGGTGCCGTCGGACTTGGCGAATCCCAGCAGCTCGCCGTTACGGTAGATCTCGGCTTCCCACCCGGTCGGGAGGTCGCCCTCGATACGCGTTCGATCGAAGTCCGTTCGCGCCGTCAGTGGACGGTTGGTGATGACTGCGCCGCGGCCGGCCGCGACGGCGCCCGTGAGCCGGCTCCCGAGGCCCTCGACGTCGCCAATACCGACATGCGTGGCCTTGAGGGGACCGAGAAGCTGCCCATCCGGATCGGATCTGAAGGCCCTTGCCCGCAGCAGGCTCGGTTTTCCCGCAGCGTTGGTCGTCACCTGCGCGTCGTAAGAAAGGTTGGCGATCTCACCCGCCGCATAGACCGAGCTTTGCCGGTCGACGCGAACGCCGTCTGCGGCTCGATAGGTGATTCCGGCGCTGACAACGAAGTCCAGCGCCGGCGTGCGCCACATCCGATAGGGAATGCGCACCTGCGGCAAACTTCCGATGTCGAAGCTTGCCTTGTGCATCCGAGCGGCGCGCTGCTCGCGCTCCATTGCGAGTTCGACCGGCAGCTTCGCTTCGGATTGCAGCATCAGCACCGAGCCGGATGTCAGGGGCTTCATGCCGATCCCGAACCACTGCGCGAGCGCTTCGGTCTGCACGCACCAGCCTTCGGGAGTCTCACGGATCGTCCCCGGCCTGATCGGCTGGCTCTTCCCGCCTCCGTAACTGACGCTCAAGCCGCCGTAGTCGATGTTGATCCGGTTGGATTCCTTGAACGCCCAGCCGCTGGCCTTCTTGGAGCCGATGTCGATTCGCATCGGAACATCGAGCGCTGTCAAAAAGTCGCCTAAGACGACACAGGTGCCCTCAGGCGTGTTGTAAGCGCGAACGGTATCTCCCAGCCGAAGCTGGTGAATGTTCACATCGAGGACAAATTGCTCGTCCGGATCCGGACTCCAAGCGGGAGCCGGTGCGGTAGGAGCAGATGCGGCAAGGCTGCCGGCGCAGAGCGCCAGCAGCACAGCCGTTTTGCGCAGCCAATTCCGGCCGCTCGCCATGGGGAGACGCTCGCGCCGGCCCGTCGCGCCCTAGCGAAGAACCGCCTGGGTCTCAGCGAGGAGATGCGAGCCATCGTCATAGGTCTCTAGATATTCGACAGTGACAGGACCGTTCGCAGCGCTGCGGAAATTCTCAGGTACCGGAACACTGACATGCCGCTTGCCGACTTCGGTGTAGACCGCCACGCCCCGCTGGAACGCGATCGGATCCTTGACGCCGGCCTTGAGAATTCGAACTTCCCCATAGGTAGAGCGAGAGCCCTGGCGCACAAGGTCAAGGCCGATCGAAGGAATGCCGCCCTTCTTTTCAAGCTGAACATTCGCGATCGCCGCAGTCGCCCGCAGGTTTCCGAGCCGGACAATGACCGGGATCGTTACGCCATAAATTGGGGTCAGCTTGAACTGAACGCCCTTGGGCTGCTCGCCAGTCGGCTGAACCACGGGAGTCGCGGGCGGAATGGCGCGGAACAGCATGTGTACGCGATATTCGCCGTCGGCCAGGCCCTGCGCCGGGCGAGCTGCAATACGGATCGCTTGGGGTTCATGTGGCGCGAGCGTTACCTTGCGCGGCGAATAGACGATCATGTCTTCCGCCTTCTTGTCCGCATCGGTTGGCGTCGTGACGTCAACCAGGTCACCGCCCTCCGTCATCCGGCGGAACTCGACCGAAACGCGATAGGTGGCCGGCTCGTCCCCGATATTGTTGAGAATGATTTCCGCGCCCTTGCGGCCGTCGAGCACGACACGGGTCGGAGCGACAAGCAAGTCGCCGACACCTGCTTCAGCATCGGTCGAAAGGCCGAAAAGCGGCGCCGCGACAATGCTCGCAGCAAGGATGGACCTGGTCCAGTTATTCATATCGGCGATCCCCACTTGGCTCCGAATTGGAGCAATCGCGACGATATTGACCCGGAATGGTTTATTTTCGGTCAACCATGACGATTTAGGCGCGCAAGAATCCAGGGATTCTCGAGATTTTCAGTAATCCACCGTCACGTTGAAGGTCCCGACATAGGTCCCGGCTGTCGTTGATGAGCTCAGCGTGACTGACCCGCCGATCGAGAAATCATTCCCTGGATGGCCCGACGAGGTCAGCACCACTGTTGCCGGAGCGTTGGTCACGAGGGTCAGCGTCTTTGTCGCGTCGCTCTGGTTCACCAGCGTCACGTTGGGAGCGCTGATATTCACGGTCTGCCGGTTTGATCCCTGGACGTTGTAGGTCGCAGCTTGGGTAGCCCCACTGCAAACGAGGTTCGCGCCGCCGCAGCTGATTGCGCCCGTCTGTGACAGCGAGACCGTTGCGTTGCTCCAAGTACCGGGCCCGAGCGTAATGGTCCCGAAGTCGAGGTTCTGGAGCGACGACAGTACCAGCGACTTGGAAACGCTGGCATTGATGACTGCGGATTGTGTCGCACCGTCGGCCGGCGCGCCGATCGTGGCGGCAAGCAACGTCGCCAGGGCGATTGCGATCATGCGGGTCGGCGAGGCCAAGCTTCGGGTTTTCCCTAGACGAAATGACTCGATTGCCCACTACAACTGAAATGGTTGAATTTCGGTCAACCATGGCTGCGTCGTTAAGGAAGTCCGCAGTCGCCAAAGGAAAAGGGGGCCGCCCAACGGCAGCCCCTCCCCCACTATGCGGCAGCAACTGCCACTATCCCGCGCGATTGTTATTGATAGTCGGCGGTAACGGTCCACGTGCCCGTGTAAACGCCGTCCGGCGTCGTCGATGCGAGCGTGATCGATCCGCCGAGGTCGACGTTGACGCCCGTCGTCAGGCCATTGGCGCCGAGATTCACGTTCTGGGTCGTCGAAGTCGGTGTGACCGCCAGGGTCGCCGGACCGCCGAGGTTGAAACCCGGCGAGTTCACGGTAACGACCGCATTGTTCGAACCGACCAGGTGGAACCGGGCCGCAGTCGGAGCGCCGCTGCAGGTCAGGTTGCCGCCGCCGCTGCCGCAGGTCACGCTCCCGTTGGTCGCAACGGTTACCGTTTCGCCGGAGAAGCTGGCGCCGACCAGCACGATCGTGCCGAAATCGAGGTCCGTCGTTTTCGAGATCTGAAGCGGCTTGTAGATCTTGGCGGTTGCGTTGGCCTGCGCCGACGGAGACGCCGCCGCAGCCGGGGTGCTGATTATCGCCAAGAGCGCAATGGCGCCGGCAGTCGCAAGGGTCTTCTTCATGTCCGTATCCCCACTGGTTCATCACGCGGTTGTCCGGCGTGATGCCGGTCGCCCGTGGCTGCTCCATTAACCAGTTACGCTTACGGCTTCCCTCAAGCTCTTGGTTAAAGGCGCGTTAGGCTTTGAACCGAATTCGAGGGTTTCTATTGATATTCGACGGTAATCGGCAGGTCGCCGCGATATTGGCCGTCGGCATCGCCGGACACGACCAGCCTCCCGCCGAATCGGAAGCTCAGATTTCCTGCGGCATCTAGGCGCGGCAATGCGGGCGCGTCGCTGGCGATGTCCACGACGGTAAGTCGTCCGCCGCTGACGGAAAACAAGTCGACCCTTCTCGGAAGCTCAATACGAACGGCGCGGCCTGGCTGGCCATGCACCAGGACCGTTCCCACCATGGCTCGCGGACCGACGTCGGCGACTCCGCCCTCTGCGCCGCTCGATCCATCGGGGCGGATCGTCACTGCGCCTGAACCTCCGCCAGAAAGGATAAGGCGGTCGAAATTGAGGTTCGTTTCGATCTGGAGCTGAACATCTCCACTCGGTGTCTCGTCCGGCATTGCGGTGGTCGGCTGGTCGCAGAGGCGGCATTGGGCAGCCAAAGGCGACGCCGACCCCAGCGTTGCCGCCAATCCCGCCGAGAACAGGAAAAGATGCTTGAGCTCTCCCATGCTGGCGGCCTCTATCGCCCTGCGCCCTAAAACAAGGTTAAGGCCTGGCTAACCTTCGCTTGGTCGCGAAGGCGTGGCCGTTTTCGTCTGTCAGGGAGAAACCCGCGCTGTCGCTATTGTCGTGCCGCCTGCAGCTTTCTATCCAACCTGCCTGAATGGCCCGTTCCGCATCGACCTCCAAAGGACGCTCCACCTTCATGGGCATTATCAAGGGCCTCGCTTATGCGGCGGTTCTTTCCCTGCTTGCGCTCATTGTCGCGGTGGCGGTCGCAACAGCCTACCTCCCAAGCTACGGAGATCTCACCAAACGCTCCGACCTAGGCCAAATGATCCGCGTTCGCGCCGCCAACGGCCAGGTCCTGGTGTCGATGGGTCCGAGCTTCGGTCAGTGGCTGACTTATGACCGAATCCCGCCTGAAATGCGCGCGGCGATGATCTCGACGGAAGACCGCCGATTCCGCAGTCACATCGGAGTCGATCCGATCGGAATCGGAAGAGCGATCGTTTCTGCCGTGGCCAAGGGCCGGCGAGTCAGCGCTACGTCGACAATCACTCAGCAGCTCGCGCGCAACATCTTCCTGACCAACAACCGAAGCTTCGGGCGCAAGTTCAAGGAAGCCATTCTGGCTCTCGCGCTCGAGCGGAAGTTCAGCAAGGACCAGATCCTCGAGCTGTATCTGAACCGCGTTTATTTCGGCGGAGGAGCTTACGGCATCGATGCGGCATCGCGAAAATTCTTCGCACACGGAGCGGATCACCTAAGCCTCGGAGAAGCGGCAATCATCGCCGGCCTGGTCAAGGCGCCATCGAACTATTCTCCGACGGCCGATGTCGAAGCCGCGAGGTCGCGATCCGGCGTGGTCCTGCAGACGATGGTGAAGAACGGTTTCATCAGTACTGATACGGCGGCGCAGGTGAATCCTGCGAACGTCAGGATCCAGGAAACCACAAACCAGAACAGCGTACGCTACTTCACTGACTGGGCGCTTCCGCAACTCGATACACTCATCGACCAGACGACCGACCCGATCGACGTCTGGACGACGCTCGATCCAGGGATGCAGGTTGCGGCCGACCGCGCGATTCGCAGCAACGCTCCCGACGGGACTCAGGGCGCGCTCGTCGCGATCGATCGAGACGGCGCCGTCCGGGCGATGGTCGGCGGCAAGGATTATGTCTCGTCGATCTACAATCGGTCAACGCAGGCGGAGCGTCAGCCAGGTTCGGCGTTCAAGCTGTTCGTTTACCTTGCAGCGCTCGAGTCCGGAATGAAACCAACCGACACGATCGTCGATGAGCCGGTCACGATCGACGGCTGGAGCCCACGCAATTCGACGCGCACGAACCTTGGCCCTGTGACCCTCCGCGAGGCCTTTTCGCGCTCGATCAACACCGTCAGCGCGAAGATCGGGGCCCAGGTCGGCTTTTCGACGATTGCCGACATGGGTCGGCGGTTCGGAATCACCACGCCGATCTCGACCTTCCCGTCCATGGTCCTAGGCAGCAGCGACGTCCGACTTCTCGACATGACACGAGCCTTTGCGTCAGTCGCGAACAAGGGGGTCGCCGTAACTCCCTACGGAATTCGCCGCGTAGTAACGGCCGACGGCCGGATGCTTTATCAGCATGAAAGCGACGACGAACGAGTGCTCGTCGCACCGTGGGTCGCTGCTGAGATGACGGATTTGTTGCAATCCGCCGTTCTGTCGGGAACGGGACGTGCCGCGCAGATCGGACGTCCGGTTGCAGGTAAGACAGGCACCACCAGCTCCAACAAGGACGGATGGTTTATCGGCTTTTCGAGCGGTCTGACGACTGGCGTTTGGATGGGTCGCGACGACGCGAAACCAGTCGGAGGTTTGCAAGGGGGAACCGCTCCAGCACGTGCGTTCCACGACTTCATGAGTGTTGCAGTCGCGAACCGACCGGCCGAGCAGTTCGAGACCCAAGTGCCGATTCCGGACTGGCAGCTGACGCCCGAAGAAGAGATGTACGGCGACCAGACCGTCGACGAGAACGGCATGGCGCCGATGGTCGACGAGAACGGAATGCCGCTCGGCACTCCGCCGCCGAGCGACCAAGGGTATCCGCAACAGCAGCCGATGGTTCGCCCAGACGGCACGGGTGAGCCAACGCAACAGGAACTGGACCAGGCATTTCCTCCGCAACAGCAGCCGCAGCGCCCGCAGCCGCCCCGGCAACCGCAGCCGCAGCCGCAGCCCGAATCAACGCCGCCGCCCGACCCTTCGCAGCCGCGGCCCCAGACGGCGTAGCGCAGATTTCGCTTCCGACAGGCCAGGTCCATAGAGGCGCGATTCGAGCGCCTTGAATCTAGGGCTGTGATCCAGGTGGACGAGATGCGCGACCTCATGCGCCGCAACGAACCGGCGCACTTCAGGCGGCGCAAGGATGAGCCGCCAGCTAAGCCGAATCCTGCCATTTGAGGAACAGCTGCCCCAGCGGGTCCCGGCGTCACCAACGCTGACCGCCGCGACCGAGACGCCGGCTGCCGCGGCGTAACCCGCGATCTCGCGCGACATGACCTCAAGCGCCCGGCGCTTCAGGAATAGCTCGATCCTGCGCGCCAACCCCTCTTTCGGACCGCCACAACGAAGCCCGGTCTCGTCCTGCACTGGAGTGCGAAGCGCGGTGGGATCCCAGACGATGCGGATGTCCTGGCCTTCAATCGGAATCACCGAATCGGGCTCGAACGGTTCGGCCGGTTCCGCACGAGCTAGCTGCGCGTCGATCCAGTCCCGCTGGTCCAGCGCCCAGGCCAAGGCGGATCGCCGGCTCGTCCTTAGCGGGCAAGTGAGCTTCAACTTCCCGCTTGCCCCG
>Ga0105248_10006385_pt1 | contig 12939 bp, 8 predicted proteins | sample KBSS34metaG_FD_81524 | JGI IMG/M metagenome (GOLD analysis project Ga0105248, IMG submission 81524) | Switchgrass rhizosphere microbial communities from Kellogg Biological Station, Michigan, USA - KBS S3-4 metaG | ecosystem: Host-associated > Plants > Roots > Rhizosphere > Soil | place... | reverse complement strand
TACTCTAACGAGTATAGTCATCTTGCCCAACTGCAAGCGCTATTCGGTGCTCCTGCTGATTCTCTTCAGTGTTTCGTCTTGTCGTCAAAACGATCACACTCCGACTGAGACTCCTGCAGCCGTTGAAATTGTATCAACCACTCCTCCCTTTCCCACGAAGGAACCCGATCGATACCGCGCCGTTCGAACTATTAGTCAGACGAATTTGAGCGGCAAGACAACGACTCTTAAAACCAACATATTCCGAGATGGTCCACTGCGTCGTGAAGAGCTGGAGAGAGCTAACGCACCAACCCTTGTTTACCTGGAAAAGTCAGGCCAACGGTATCTATTGCTGCCTGACGCGCAGATCTATTCAGAGCTTGATGCACAATTCACAATGCCAAATTCGTTTGACGATAACGCAACCGAGAGTTCTCCGGATCGTGTACTCCACACGGAAACCGTCCAGACAACCTATCAAAAACTTCCGGATGAGGTGTTGGAGGGAAAAAGCGTTGGCAAATACAAGGTGACTGTTAACAATGGCAGTGGCGGATCCGTCAGCAATAGTGTGACGTTGGTCTGGGTCGACGAAAAATTGGGGATGCCTATTAAAACTGAAATGTCGTCAAAAGACACTCGGACGACGATGCAGCTTTCAGCGATATCTTTGGAAGTTAACGCGGCTGACTTTGAAATACCAACCAGCTACAAGAAAGTTGCAACCAATGAACTCATCGGCAGGGCAAAGCGCACCGATTGATGGTTCTCAAACAAAATGAAGCCAACCAGAGTTAGCCCGAAGGGCATCCGAACACAACTCCGGGGAAAATGGCCAGAGTCCCCATTTTCTCGCAATGCTTAGCGTTCATTTGAACAGAAAGGCCTTATCCTGGTGACAACGAAGTTCCTAGCTCTAGCCGTTATCCTTTTGACCATTGCAGGCAGTCAGTTGACGGGTTATGCACAAGGTCGCAAACGTGGCGCAGCACCGAATCCAGCCCCGGCAGTAGGACTATTAGCCGGACTGCCAGAGTCGGATGCAGTCGCTCGAGTGAAAGTTAAGCGACTGCTCAATGAGGTTATGCCGCAGATGTTGGCGAATAGTCCGGCTCGCCTTGCGGAAGCAAACGCCGCCATAGAAAGATTCAAGACTCGCACCGGCCTGGACCCACGGATGTTTGATGAATTGGCGCTCGGAGTCCGTTACACATATCCAACGGAAGGTATTACGAAGCTAAAAAGTGTGGCGCTCGCGAGTGGCACTTTCAGCGCTGCTGGAATGGTAGCGGCTGGAAAAATCGCAGCCAACGGCAAATATCGCGAAGAGAAGTACAACGGCAAAACGATCTATATTTTTACGCTTGACGAGAACATCAAGGTACTTGGTCTTTTCGATGCGCATATCGGAGAACTCGCAGCGGTACCGCTCGACACAAACACACTGGCTCTTGGAGATCCGACAACAGTGCGCGACGCAATTGATGTTAATCGGGGACGCAATCAAGCAAACGCCGAAATAAATGCATTGGCTAGTCGCGATCCAAATGCTGTCATAGGGTTTGGTAGCAATGTCACTGCTCAGCTGATCCAAAACCTGAACATCGGCAACGCGCCTATTGCAAACGACCTCTCAAACCTACGTCAGGTTTATGGTTCCGTTGGAGCAACTGCTAAAGATGTCGAACTATTTATTGGAGCTAAGGCCGTGGATGCAGACGCGGCTAAGAGTCTTGGCGATACACTTGAAGGACTAAAACAGCTGGGAGGTTTCTTTGTTGGTAGATTATCTGGTGCGAAAGGTGTGTTGGCTAAAAGCGCGCTGGCGAATCTACAGATAGTCACCCAGGCGAATGAGCTTCAAATTAGAACCGCCGTAGCACAGGCAGATGTTGGTCCACTGATGGGTAATTGAGAATAGGTCCTATATGTCTTACAGGACCTATTCCCAAACAATTTTACTTCGTTGGAAGATTTAGACCACCCGGAATTATCGGAGGCGGCGCAGGCTCTTCATCTTCTTCGAGGGTCGCAAGCACATCGTCATAAATCTTTATCTTGCCTTCGCGCTTCATTCGCTCCTGCACGCCGGCAACATAATCTTCAAAAACCTGACCCTGACGTTCGCTGAGCATCGACTGCCTTAAGGTATCGCGTTGTTTTGCAAATTCCGCCAGGTCAGCTTCCGTTCTCTTCGTCACACCTACAACCACCCAGTTGTTATCAACCTTGATTGGCGACTTGCTCACTTCCCCACTCTTCAGACCGTAGATCGCATCGTCAAGGGCAGTACTGGAACCAGCTGAACCTAAAGACGAACCCAGTTTGTACGCGTCCTGAGCGTCAGCGGTAAGTCCTTCTTTTTCACCAGCAGCCTTCAAACCATTAGCACTGCTAACGGAGGCAACCAGATCCTTAGCCTTCTGCTCGACCTGATCAGTCGCTTTCTGCTTCTTAATTGTATCGACGATCTGACTTTTTACTTCATCGAATTCGGGGATACGCGGATCCTTTTTGTCCACCAACATCGGGATTGCGAAACCATCTTTAACCCCGGTGGCGTTCCCAACATCATTTGCGTTGTTTAGAGACTCAATGGCTAGTTCGAACTGCTGGTTACTACCAATGTTTGGCACGTCATCCTGAGGTTTGATGTACGGCGTCTCACGAACCATGTCCGCCGGAGCCATGTTTGCCTGGGCCGCGAACTCCTGGGCCACCTTCGGCAGATCCTTTGTCTCTTTTAAACGAGCCTCAGCTTTAGTTGCGAGTTCAAATGCTGCCTGGAACCCACGACGATTTCGGAGCGATACCAATAACTCTGGCTTTGCTTCTTCGAAGGTTTTCGGAACGGAATCGCCTCGACGCAAAATGTACCAGTTGCCGGCGTAACGAATTGGAATATCTGAAACATCTCCCGGCAACATATCGATGGTTCGATCATACAAGCCATCGGGTTTATTCGGGTTGCGCTTGACTGGATGGGTGAGGAACCCACCGTTTTTTGCTGTGGCTGGATCTTCTGACTGCCCTTTTGCTGCTTCGGCAAACGCAGTCTCGGTCGCCTTCCCGTCTGGTCCACGAAGTTTTGCGATGATGTCCTTGGCCTTTTGTTCAACCTGGGCATCCAGATCTTTGCGAGCGACCTTTAAAAGAATCTGTTGAACCTTGACGCCAGCTTCTTTGAATTGGGGTTGTAGTTTGTCGTACTCGCTCTTCAGATCTGCGTCTGAGATTTGGAGTTTTGAACCGGCTTTTTCTGTGTTTATAAAGAGATACTTGACCTTCTTTTGAGGCTCTAAATAACGATAATCAGTCTTGTGACTGTCATAATATGCCCGAAGCTCGTCGTCTGAAGGCTGAATCTTTGCTGCCAACTTATCAGCCGAAACAACTACATAACTGACATCAAAACTCGTGTTGCGCTTTTTATACTCCTCTTGAACTTCATCATCGGAGACATTAACGCTGGCGCTCACGAAGGCGCGGAGTTTTTCCTGAGCTATCTGGTCCCTTATTTCGTTTTCAAACTTTTCGATATCTCCATAACGAGCCGTAACCGACTCTTTGTACCGGTCAAAACCGATAAACTGACCCGAAGCATCAGCAAAATCTTTACGAATTTTGGCAGCGAGCTCTGCATCACTTGCCGCGAGTCCAAGTCGAGCCGCTTCCTGAGCGATCACATGTTTGCTGATTAGGCCTTCGAGGAAGCGTTTATTGCCACCCAGTTGAGCGAGACTGATGCGGCCGCCAAACATCTGGCGATAGTTCTCTCGAGTCTGCGCCAAGTCGGCGACAGTAACTTTCGCCGAGCCCACTTTTGCGACTACCCCAGTATTTTTCGATGGATCCAGATTAACAGCCGAGCGGCCAGGGGCGTAGAAGACCACCAAGCTGACGGCCATGAGGACAGCAAAGCCGAGGATGATAGTTTTCTGGGTACGTTCGAGTCGTCCTAGTTGTTTAAGCATCTTAATTACCTTTCAAGGAGGAACGGCGGATTGTAAGGGAGACGCCCGAATGGCTGCAACTCCAACCGAAGTAAATGATCGATTGTGAATTGATATTTGCCCGTATTTGCTCGGATTGAAAGTGAATGCTATTTTAAAACTCTGAATGGACGCAATTAGCGGCTCAACGTGGCTGTGGGTAGGCTTCAGTGTATTCATTGTCTGCATGCTCAGCCTCGATCTCGGCCTTTTTAATCGACGCGCCCACGCTATTAGATACCGGGAAGCCTGGATCTGGAGTGGGGTTTGGGTAACATTGGCCCTGATTTTTGCGGGCCTTGTTCTCCATTACCAGGGTTCGCAACGAGGTCTGGAATTCCTTACCGGCTATCTGATCGAGTTATCGCTCTCCGTCGATAACTTGTTCGTCTTCCTTCTGATTTTTTCCTACTTCAAGGTTCCGTCGAAGTTTCAACACCGAGTGCTGTTTTGGGGTGTTCTGGGCGCTTTGATCATGCGCCTGACGATGATCTTTGTCGGAGCTGCATTACTGAGACGATTTGACTGGATCATCTATATCTTTGGTGCATTCCTCGTTTACACCGGAATTAAGATGTTCAAACAGGAAGATACGGACATCCATCCGGATCAAAATCCGGTTGTCCGTTTGGTGACGCGTTTGTTTCCAATAAGTCGCACCTACGACGAAAGCAAGTTTTTTTCAAAGGTCGATGGTAAGCGAACCGGAACCTTGCTCTTGTTGGTATTGATCGTTGTAGAAGTTACCGATCTTGTTTTTGCGGTCGACTCCATACCAGCCATTTTTGCGATCACCAAAGACACTTTCATCGTTTACACGTCGAATGTTTTTGCGATCCTTGGCTTGCGGTCGATGTATTTTCTACTCGCTGGAGTGGTCGAGAAGTTTCATTACCTGCGAACTGGTCTGGCCATTGTTCTGACCTTTATCGGAACTAAGATGTTGGTGGTCGCGGCAGGCGTTCATATTCCGATCTTGTTCTCGCTAGGATTTGTAGCCCTTGTTTTATTGGGGTCAGTCGTAGCCTCCTTAATTTTTTCAAAAGAGCAAGACACCACGTTCCATGTCGATTTACCGCCAGATTTTGACCTGCCATTGAGTGAGGATTCGCTGGATACAGATGCAGACCCTTTTGCTGACGATGAAGAATCAACTTCGGACGCAGACTCAACCGAGGAAAAGAAGGAGAGAGAGACCGTTTAGCTCCAGTTTTCGATTCTCCCGCCCGCCACTCACTGGCGTCTCAGTAATAAATCCACGCCTCGACCTCGGAAATAAAGGCCGGCAAGAAACCTCAAAACCAATAGAACGATCACGTGATAATTAGCTGCCCCCGTCTTGTTAAGGTTGTTTAACGAGGCACCTAGTCCCGAACTCTGTTAAATAGTTCGCAAATATAGCGGGATTTCGCTCGTTTCCATGAATGATTGAGGAAACGATTAAACGTGCTTGAACGACACTATTTCGGTATGTTAAATTCCTGATACGGTAGTTGTTAATGCCAACCAACGGCAAGCACAACCCACCTACCGGTCACCGATTTAGAAGTTCACTCCTTGAATGTGCGACGCAAGCCTTTCAATTTTCGTTTAGGCATTAAGTTAGATCGTTTCAAAGCTGTCGCCCCTCTAACGTAAGTCTTAGCACTAATGGCCACAAGAACCAGTCGTTTTGCATTTGATTGGTGGATAATTCAGAAGAGATTTCTCTATCTGGTTGCCGCCATCCTGCTGCTCTGTGGAGTAGCCGGGGGCGCAGCCCTCTACGTTTGGAAATACGGCAACCCATGGCGCGACATCGCCAAAGTTAAATATGCCTCCGGTGCGCGCTTCGTCTCATTTGAAGGCGATGTTCGCGTTATCCGTGCCGCCACCAGGGAAATAATCACTGCCACCAGTGATACTGAGCTATATCCGGGGGACACCGTACAGACGCAAGCTAGTGGACGTGCCCGAATCGGACTGGCAGATGGTTCGACTCTCCTGGTTAAGCCAAACAGCACCATCATTGTTCGTGACAATACTCGCGAGGATGATGGTAAAAAGTCGAATGTACACGTGGTGGTTGACAGCGGACAGTTGTACGTTCGAACTGAGCAACAGACTGAAGGTGCTACGAACCTGGTTGAGACACCTAAAACGACGAGCAAAATCGGAGAGCAAACCGGCGCTAGTTTTGGTGTCAACCCCGAGGGAACAGAGGAAATTCGCGTAACGACTGGCGCGGTCGAAACCACAAACGGACGTGGTGAAAAAACCAACCTCCAGGGCGGACAATATGTGTCGGTTAACAATTCCGGCACAATCGCGGCGCCGCAACGGCTGTTAGAAGTTCCCCAGCCGATGACTCCTCACGACCTTGAAAAGATCTTCGTGACGCCAAATGGCTCAGCAAGCGTACCGCTTCGATGGACTCGTCCGCAGTCAGGGACGGCCGCGTACTACCGGGTGGAAGTCGCAACCTCGCCATTCTTCGTTGCCGATGGAAAGGTCATCGAGCGCGATCAGTTAGTAGCAACTGAGTTTGGCGCGAGCGATCTCAGACCCGGAGTTTACTTTTGGCGCGTGCGAGCGACAGCTCAATCTGGACAGACTAGTGACTGGAGTGATCCACGCAAGCTAATAGTGGTCGCCCGGGGGGCCGGTTCAGAGGTTCAGGTCACCGGATTGGTAGCCGAATTTCTTGGTGGCAGCATTTATTTGATTAGAGGCCAGGCAGAACCGGGCACCACCTTGCGCGTCGGCGGACGAGAAACGATCGCCGGTGCTGACGGCACATTCAGGATTCAGATTTCAGCCAGTGGAGGGACTCAGGAAGTAGTCGTATTAGCACAGGATCGACAGGGTAATAGTAATCAATACAAGGTACAGCTCCCTCCGCGAGCGGGGTAAATCAGTTCTTCAGAATTTAGTCATGCCAAGCCACGTTGTTCTCCTAACCGATGCCCACGAAGCGCCTGCTTATGAATTAATTGAGGCGTTGCGGATTGCTGGTGTGAAAACACTAATCGAAGGGCTTCGCGAAGCGGAAGTTGAAGTTGCTCTGACGCGTGAGCGAAAAACCCAACCGGCAGTACAAGAGCTTGGACCACCACCGCTAGCCGTTTTATATGAAGTCGTTCCTGGTGCGGACATGGTGGAGCTCCACACCGCAATCGATCACGCAAAGTCGTTTTGGCCCGGCGCCCCACTCGTGGCTTGCCGTCGTCACACCAACGGTTACCAAACTCACAACTTACGCAGTTTGGACGGTATTACTCTCAAACGCCTGGGATTTCGGGCGATTGCGGATAAAGCGGCTCAATTACCCGCGTTATTGCGCGAGATCGAGACTCATGGATCGACGGGAGAACTCAAGCCGATCGATGTCATTCATAAGTCGACTGACGCCGGCAGTCTTTCACTTCCGACCAAACTGAAAGTAAGTGATTTAAGACTGGCGTTCGATCTCGTCTCCTCATTGCACTTTATTGAGGACCAAAGCGGCGCCGCACACTGTGCAATTGCTGGATTGCAGCAACTGATCCCGGCAGACCGGTGGGCCGTATATCTTTTCTCCGAGAGTAAAGGATTGGAGCGAGCAACCCTTGAGGCAATCGCTGTAAGACTGCGCAACGAACCGCCGGTCCAAAGTGATGGCGATTGGCGCAGAGCTGTTACAGGTGAGTCAGTTCTGCCGATTGGATCGGAAACGAGAGCGGCCAAACGAGCCGCGGTGGGTACAGAAATAATTAAGAAGAAAGAGAACGGTCAATTTGTGCTCGCCGTTCCGCTAATTTGTGGCGAACGAATCCTTGGTGTGATTGAAGGAATTCGCGATGGAGATGGCTCTCGCTCGTTTAAGAAGACCGATGTAGACCTGATTGATAAATTGTCGTTGCCAATCGCTTCTGCGTTAGCCAATTCAGTTCGCATCGCCGAAGCTGAACGTCTGTCCCAGACCGATGATCTGACAAAACTACATAACGCGCGTTACTTGAGGCAGTTTTTATTAAACGAGATAAGACGAGCACGCCGCTACGGTTCGAGTGTGGCAGCACTCTTTCTCGACCTCGATGATTTCAAACAGATTAACGATGAACACGGACATCTGGTCGGCTCTCACGTCCTGATGGAAATGGCCGCGGTCATACTTTCTTCAGTGCGCGATACAGATGCAGTTGCCCGGTACGGAGGTGATGAGTTCGTCATCGTCCTTCCTGACACTGGTATCGAATTGGCCTCGGCCGTCGCCGAGAGGATCAGACACAAGATTAGTCGTTATCGTTTTACCGGTGGTCGCCGTTTGGAATTGACGCTCACCGCAAGTTTTGGAGTCGCAGCATTCCCGAAACATGCTTCTTCGCCTCAACAGTTAATCTCGTGCGCCGATACTGCCATGTACGAGGCGAAAGCTGCTCACAAGAATTGTGTTCGTTTCGCCTCAGGCGTGACTTCACGCGAATTACCAAGGCCCGAAGTCACCGAGAAGAAGACCTCGTCCGAAAGTCCTTCAACTCAAGTTCTACAATCGCACCCCACTAACGACTCGACAGTTAACTAACCTTATTAAAAACATTCCTAAGTTTACGGTTTACGGTTGAGGTTTCACAGTGTATCTTATGAATTTCGGACGTGTTGGTGCGTCTTGGGGGGTAATAAGTGACCCGAAGATACCTGGCTATAGAGCCCACACGCGGCGCTTCGTTGGAGTTTAAGGGAAGCCCGCCGAGGCTGGTCGACAGGTAATAAGCTTTCTTTTGGTCAGCTAGTTACAACATTTGCCGCCGATCCCACCCGAAGATCCATTCTAACAACCACGGGAAGTGAATCAGTCTAGATGGCTTTCAAATCTATTTTCAGTCTGTTCTCAAGCGATCTTGCAATTGATCTCGGAACAGCAAACACATTGGTCTATGCCAAGGGACGCGGCATTGTCGTCTCCGAACCATCGATCGTCGCCATCAACAAAGTGACCAATCAAGTCGAGGCTGTCGGTCGCGACGCCAAAGATATGTTAGGTCGAACCCCTGGCAACATCGTGGCGATCAGACCGATGAAGGACGGCGTCATTGCAAATTTCGAAGTTACCGAGAAGATGTTACAACACTTCATTCGGAAGGCTCATAACGGCAAAACATGGGTCAGCCCTCGTGTAGTCATCGGTATACCGTCTGAAATAACGCAAGTCGAACGACGCGCTGTGGAAGACTCTGCCTACCGAGCCAAGGCCTCGGAGGTCTATCTGGTTGAAGAAGCGATGGCCGCAGCAATTGGTGCTGGACTGCCAATCACCGAGCCCCACGGCAACATGGTGGTTGACATCGGCGGCGGAACAACCGACATCGCGGTTATCAGTTTGAGTGGTATCGTCTATTCGCGCGCCGTAAGAGTTGCCGGTAACGAGATGGACGAGGCGATAATTCAATACATCAAGAGAAAGTACAACCTTCTTATTGGTGAGCGAACTGCCGAGGCAATCAAGATTGAACTTGGATCAGCCTATCCTCTCGACGAACCCCTTTCTTATGAAGTGCGCGGCCGCAACCTTATTGAAGGCATACCGAAGACCATCACGATCACGGACGAAGAAGTGCGTGAAGCGCTCGCCGACTCGATCTCTACAATTATTAATGCTGTTCGAGTCGCACTTGAACGAACTCCACCTGAGCTTTCGGCAGATATAGTTGAACGAGGAATAGTCTTAACCGGCGGCGGAGCGTTGCTCAAAAACCTCGATAAGCGCCTCTCGATCGAAACTGGCTTACCGGTTTCGTTGGCTGATGATCCACTTGCTTCAGTCGTGCTGGGAACCGGCAAGATGCTTTCCGACTTCGACTTGCTCAAGCGGGTGAAATGGGAAAACACGATGACCAGCGGGATGTAGTTTGTAGATGGCCAGCGTTCGTACTCAACGTGAAATTCGGCAAAGGGCCCCGCTTTGGCTCATAGCGCTACTGTTTGCAAACCTCGTCATCATGGCGATTGATGCTCGCGATAGCGATGGTCAGCAAAGGGTAGTTCGCATCTGGACACAAACTCTCGCTTCCCCAATTCAAAGCGCATCTTCGAAAGCAAGTGGGGCAACTTCCGGTTTCTTCCAACGAATCTGGAACTTTCGCTCAACAGCGGATGAAAACGAAAGACTAAAACAACAGCTCGCGCAAACCGAGATTGAGCTACAAAGAGTCCGCGAGCAGTCCTTTGAAAATGACCGGCTCAAAGGTCTGTTGAATTTGAAGGAGCAAATCGGTTACGACTCGATTCCAGCGCGCGTCATTGCCCGAGACGCTTCGGTATGGTTCAACACCATCATGATCAATCGTGGTAGCAGCTCCGGCATCGCCATCAACATGCCGGTTGTTACTGCCGGGGGAATAGTCGGTCGCGTTATAACGGTGAGCCCATTCTCGTCGCAGGTGATGTTGATTACAGACGAGAAAGCGGGAGCAGGAGCAGTAGTTGGACAATTGAGCCAATCCGGAGCTCTCGGCTCTGTGAGAGGTCGACCAGAAAACGGCATGATCGAAATGCGATATGTGCCGGGAACAGAAAAAGTTGAAGTTGGCGACGACGTAATGACAACCGGACAAGATGGAATTTATCCCCCAGGTTTGAATGTGGGCAAAGTCGCTGAGGTGAAGCATGGAACTGCGACTCAAGCTCACGAGATTCTAATTAAACCAGGAGGGGGACTGGATCATCTCGAAGAAGTGGCTGTGTTGTTATATCGTGCGCCTCAAAGAGCTACGCCAGAACAGAGCCTGCCTAACGCAGTCGAAAAACCGAAGAAGTAAGATTAACTATATCAAGCGCATGTCGACCAAGAGACGTAAGGCCACTCCGACCAGTTCTCACGTTATCAATAACTGCATTGGACCATTTCGAGTTTGCCAGCGATTAAGTACTTAGGATGCCGCAGATAAAGATCGCCGTAGTCCTGGCTATTTCCATCGTACTCCAGCTAACGTTGGGAGCCGTCTGGCACCCTCTTTCCTATATCGACTTCCCGCTTATTGTGGTCGTTTATATAGCCCTCCAACGTGATGCCTGGCAAGCGCTACTGGTCGGCACTCTCGCGGGCTTAATCGTCGACGCTTCGAGTGGAGGATTGATCGGCGCCGGTGGCTTCTCGAAGACTCTTACGGCTTACATCATTTACTTCGCCGCCACCCGAATTAATCTTGAGAATTCCTTGATCCGAATTCCGGTACTCGCAGCGGCAACAGTGATGGATTCCGCTATCTACGTGTTCTGGCATCGAGTGCTGGGCTCGCCCCCTTCAGTTCCCTTCGCCCAAACGATGTCCTACAAACTGATCGCAACTACGGTCGTTGGAACGCTGGTGCTTTACGTCATCGATTCAATTCTTGCCGACCGTTCGGACCAGAGAAGACAATTTGCCACCCGGCGGCGGGTAGCCCGAAGGAGTACCGGATCCCTTCGTCGCAGGTGATTAACCTCAAAATTCCGCTTTGATCTTTAGCGTTTGCGTGTCAACATTACACCGGCACCGCCGCGGAGTTTGCTATGCAACTCCGAAACACGATTAAAAATCTAAGGTTAGGCGCCAGCTAGTAGGAAATATGAAATTCGAAGACACCTCTCAGAATCTCAGAGCGAGACTCAGATTTATTCAAGTTCTCGTAATGGTGCTGCTCGCAGTACTGGGTGTCCGACTCTACGTTTTGCAGGTCGTCAGAGGCGAAAAATACGCCGAAATCGCAGAAAATCAGCGACACCGACGATTACCTATTCCAGCTCCAAGGGGAGTGATTTTCGACCGCGAAGGAAAAGTGCTGGTCGATTCGCGTCCAATCTACAACGTCATCCTTACTCGCGAAGACGTTAAGGGAAAGGACCTCAGTTCCCTGGTTGAACCTCTCGCCGATGGTCTGAGTCTGGATCCAGATTTACTGCGAGATCGATTCGAGCTGGTCAAATCGATGCCGGCTTTCGAATCGATTCAGGTTAAACAAGGAGCCACACCCGGTGACATCGCCTGGGTCGAGTCTCACAATCTTGAGTTTCCTGAGCTACGTGTCGAGCAACAGCCACAGCGACGCTACCCTGAGAACGGCTCGCTCGCCCACGTACTTGGGTATGTCGGTGAAATTAGTCCGGACCAATTAAAGCAGCAATCATTTAAAGATAAAGGACTGAAGCCGGGCGATACCATCGGCCAAAGTGGACTTGAGCAGGTGTATGACGATTACCTGCGCGGCCGCGATGGTTATCGTGAAGTTGTCGTTGATAGCCGTGGTCGAATTCAAGACGAGATCGAGACGGTTCCGCCGCAACCAGGTCGGGACCTCGTGACAACGATCGATTCTGATCTGCAGAACGCCGCCGAAGAGCAATTAGCCAACTCCTCCACTAAGCGTGGAGTGATTATCGCGATGGATCCGAATAACGGCGAAATCCTGGCCCTCGCTTCGGCTCCCACCTTTGATCCAAATCTATTTTCGCAACGCATCACAACAAGAGGGGGCCGGGCCGAATACGTCGCACTGCTGAACGACCCTCAAACGCCACTTTTGAACCGCGCCATTCAAAGTCGCTATCCACCTGGCTCAACCTGGAAGATTCCGATGTCAGTCGCCGGTCTGCAACAAGGTGCGATCACGATTGACCACTCGAATCTAGTTTGCGGTGGCGGCATTCAAGTCGGCAACAAGTTCACGCGATGCATGGGTAACCACGGTACTCCAGATCTGAAGAGCGCGATTACACATTCGTGCGATGGATACTTCTATCGTCTTGGTCTGAAGATGGGGATCGACGGGATTGTGTCGATGGTTGACGAGTTCGATCTTAATAAACGAACTGGTATTGATCTTCCCAATGAGGTTGTCAGCTGGACACCATCGCGTGAATTTAAGAGACGAATGCAACCACGCGACCCGGAGTGGCGCGATATAGATACCGTTTACGCATCCTTTGGCCAGGTCTACGATATCATCACTCCAATCTCGCTGATCCGAAC
>Ga0105248_10006378_pt1 | contig 12944 bp, 8 predicted proteins | sample KBSS34metaG_FD_81524 | JGI IMG/M metagenome (GOLD analysis project Ga0105248, IMG submission 81524) | Switchgrass rhizosphere microbial communities from Kellogg Biological Station, Michigan, USA - KBS S3-4 metaG | ecosystem: Host-associated > Plants > Roots > Rhizosphere > Soil | place... | reverse complement strand
CTTTTCGTTCCACAACCACGCCGCGCCGCGGACGCCGCTCGAGTCGCCGTGCCTGGCGCGGACCAGGCGTGTGGTGACGGAGTCCGAGAAAATGTAGCGCGACCACAGCAGCGGCACGCGGTCGTACAGACGATCGATGTTCGACAGGCCTCCACCGAGCACGATGACGTCGGGATCGATCAGATTGATGACGCTCCCGAGCGCGCGGGCCATCCGTTCTTCGTACCGGCACAGCGTCGCGTCCGCCAGCGCCTCCCCGGATGCTGCGCGCGCCGACACCTCTTCAGCGGTCACAGCCGAGCCGCCTGAGGCCACGTAGTCTCGCGCCAGCGCTGGTCCGGATAGAAACGTTTCGATGCAGCCGCTGCGTCCGCAGTAACAGCGCGGACCGGGAGACTCGCCGCCGTGCGCGCCCGGCAGCGGATTGTGTCCCCATTCACCGCCAATCGCATTCGCACCGACGAGCAACCGTCCGTTGATCACGACGCCGCCGCCAGTGCCGGTGCCGACGATGACGCCGAACACGACAGCGGCGCCGGACGCTGCGCCGTCGGTCGCCTCCGACAGCGCGAAGCAGTTGGCGTCGTTCGCGAACCGGATCGGGCGATCGAGCCGACGCGGGAGATCCTCGGCGAGCGGCCGTCCGTTCAGCCAGGTCGAGTTCGAGTTCTTGATCAGCCCGGTCGCCGGCGAGATCGTTCCGGGAATGCCGATGCCGAGCGACCCGCGCGCGCCCGTCTGCCCCTCGATGGCGCTGACCAGACCGGCGACTGCGTCGATCGTATGTTCATAGTCGCCGCGCGGCGCGGCGATCCGTCGCCGCATCCGTTCGGCCCCATCGTCCGCAATCGCGATGCCTTCGATCTTGCTTCCGCCCAGGTCGATGCCAATCCGCATGCTTGCGGCCATCGTATATCGCATCGTAGGATCCACGATCGCTGACGCCCTTCAGGAGACCAACATGTCCATGACCGCTTCTCTCGAACAACTCATGCCATCCTTCAGCGGACGGCTCCTGCAACCGGCCGACGCCGGCTACGACGCTGCGCGCCACGTCCACAATGGCTTGATCGACAAGCGCCCAACCTTGATCGCGCAATGCCTTGGCGCCGCGGACATTGCCGACGCGGTGAAGCTGGCGCGGACACTGGACCTCGAGGTGGCGGTCCGCGGCGGCGGACATAACGTCGCCGGGCGGGCCGTGGTCGACGATGGCTTGATGATCGATCTCGCGCCGATGAAAGGGATCCACGTCGATCCGGCGGTGCGTACCGCGCGCGCGCAGGGTGGCGTGCTGTGGAAGGAATTGAACCGCGAGACCCAGTTGCACGGCCTGGCGACGACCGGCGGCGTCGTCTCGACCACGGGCATCGCGGGGCTGACGCTGGGCGGCGGCCTCGGCTGGCTGATGCCGAAATACGGGCTCGCGCTCGACAACCTCCGCTCCGCCGAAATGATCCTCGCCGACGGCCGCATCGTGCGCGCCAGCGAGGACGAGAACGAGGATCTGTTCTGGGCCATCCGCGGCGGCGGCGGCAACTTCGGGATCGCCGCCTCGCTCGAGTACAACCTGCACGCGGTCGGGCCGATCATCGCCGGCGGCGTCGTCGCCCATCTGGCGCAGAACGCGCCGGACGTGCTGCGGTTCTTCCGCGATACGTGCACCTCGCTGCCCGACGAGATCATGCTGGTGGCGGGACTGCAGACAGCGCCGGACGGATCGGGCGCCAAGCTGGTCGGCCTGGTCGGTGCGCATTGCGGTCCGCTGGCCGAAGGCGAAGCGGCGCTGAAGCCGATCAAGGCCTTTGGGCAGCCGGTGATGGACATGATGGGGCCGATTCCGTACTGCGCACTCAACGGCATCATCGACGGCGCGTTCCCTAAAGGAGCGCTCAACTACTGGAAAGCCTCGTTCCTCGCGGATCTGAGCGACGAGGCGATCGCGGTCATCGTCGACCGCTTCAATGCGTGCCCGTCGCCGATGAGCCACATCATCGTCGAGTATTTCCACGGCGCGGCCAGCCGCGTCCCCGTGAATCAGACGGCGTTCGCGGCCCGGATCACGGGATTCAACGTCGTGATCATCTCGCAGTGGCTCGATCCCGCGGAGAACGACACGCACATCGCGTGGGGACGCGATACCTACACGGCACTCGCGCCGCACCTGGGCAGCGCGCGGTACCTGAACTACCTTGGAGCTGACGAAACCGACCCGCAGTCGGCGGCGTACGGCCCGAATTATCCTCGGCTGCGCGAGCTGAAGACGAAGTACGACCCGGACAACTTCTTTCGCGGCAATGTCAACATTCGGCCGATCTAAACTGGCCGGATGAAGCACACGCTTGCCATCGCCGGTATCTGCGCGCTGTCGTTCGGCTGCGCGCAGACGCCGCCCTCTTCCGCGCCCCCGACGGCGGCGGGAGCCAGGGCTTTCCTCGACAACGCCAACGCCACGACGCTGAAGCTGGGCATCCAGCAGGGGCAGGCCGGCTGGGTTCAGCAGACCTTCATCACCGACGACACGGAGGCCATCGCCGCGCGCGCGAACCAGGCCTACAACGAAGCCGGCGCCAGATTCGCGCGGGAGGCAGTGCAATACGACTCCGTCCAGGTGTCGCCAGACGAGCGGCGGCAGCTGAACCTGCTCAAGGTCGCGCTCGTCCTCGCGACGCCGCCGGATCCGAAAGAATCCGACGAGCTGTCGAAGATCATGGCGCGACTCGAGTCGATGTATGGCAAGGGTAAGTGGTGCACCGATCCGTCGAAGCCCGACACCTGCAGGAACATCGACGACGTCTCGCGGATCCTGTCGGCGCCCGGCGACGAGAACGCGCTGCGCGCCGCGTGGGAAGGATGGCACACGATCTCGCCGCCGATGCGCAAGGACTACCAGCGCTTCGTCGAACTCTCGAACAAGGGGGCCAAAGCGCTCGGCTTCGCCGACACCGGCGCGATGTGGCGCAGCAAGTACGACATGAAGCCGGACGAGTTCACGAAGGAGCTCGACCGGCTGTGGGATCAGGTACGGCCGCTGTACCTGAAGCTGCACGCCTACGTCCGCCTCAAGCTGCGCGAGAAGTACGGCGCTGTGGTGCCGGAGAACGGTCCGATTCCCGCGCATCTCCTCGGCAACCTGTGGGCGCAGGACTGGTCGAACATCTATCCGCTCGCGGCGCCGCCGACAGCCGATCCCGGCTTCTCGCTCACCGACATCCTGAAGAAGCGGAAGACGCCGGCGCTGGAGATGGTGCGCACCGGCGAGCGCTTCTACACATCGCTCGGCTTCGCGCCGCTGCCCAAGACCTTCTTCGAGCGCTCGCTGTTGGTCCGGCCGAAGGATCGCGAGGTCGTCTGCCACGCCAGCGCCTGGGACATCGACTACGAGGACGACATCCGCATCAAGATGTGCATCGAGCCGACGGCGGAGGATTTCACGACGATCCACCACGAGCTCGGGCACAACTTCTACCAGCGTGCCTACAAGAAGCTGCCGACGCTGTTCCGCGACAGCGCCAACGACGGGTTCCACGAGGCGATTGGCGACACGATCGCGCTGTCGGTGACACCGGAGTACCTGGTGAAGATCGGCCTGCTCGACAAGGCGCCGGACACGTCGCGCGACATCGGACTGCTGATGAACAAGGCGCTCGAGAAGATCAGCTTCCTGCCCTTCGGCCTGCTGATCGATCAATGGCGCTGGAAAGTGTTCGCCGGCGAGATCACTCCTGCCGACTACAACAAGGCGTGGTGGGATCTGAAGCTGAAATACCAGGGGGTCGCGCCGCCGTCGTCACGGGGCGAGGAGTTCTTCGATCCGGGCGCGAAGTACCACGTGCCGGACAACACGCCGTACACGCGCTATTTCCTCGCGGCTATCCTGCAGTTCCAGTTTCACCGCGCGCTGGCGAAGACCTCCGGCTGCACCCTGCCCCTGAACCGCTGCTCGATCTACGAGAGCAAGGCGGCCGGCGAGCGGCTGAACACAATGCTGTCGATGGGTCAGTCGCGGCCATGGCCCGAAGCACTTGAAGCGCTCACGGGATCGAAGCAGATGGACGCGACCGCGATCCTCGACTACTTCGCGCCCTTGTCGAAGTGGCTTGACGAACAGCTCGCAGGAAAGCCCGTGGGGTGGTAGGAAATTCGGAATCAGGAATCAAGTCTTCGACTGGGGCGGGATCGGGCGAGGTTGTTCCCATGGGTCGGGGCTGTCATGGGCCGACTGGACGTTTCTTCTGGTCGGGCTCATCTTCGCGGAGGGGCGCGACCATCAGCTTTTCGACGGCGGGATCGACCGTGAGTTCCAGGCGGCAGATGTGGCAGCGATAGCTCGCGCCGACGCGGGGACGGTGCTCCGTCTCGCTATGGTTAATCTGAGAATGACATGCAGGACACTTCCACGGCATGGGACGCGAACGCTACCGTACACGTCCGCAGAGGGTCAACTATCACGTCACGTAGTAGGTTGCTAGTTCGAATTCCACGATTGACGCGGGAAGCTGGTTGCCAAATTCCTACTTCTCAATTCCGGATCGCCGTGTCGAGTGCCGCACGGCGAGCTGGTACTCCCGCGTGACGAACTCGGCGTAGGTCTGCAACGACTTGTCGACCTGATCGGGCTTTGCCCGCTTCTCGTACGCCTGCACGGCCTCGAGCGCGGCGTGGCACGGCACGCTGTCGTGGTGCTCGACCAGCGCCGTGAAGCGCTCTTTCAGCGCCGAGAGCGCCTCAGCGCCGTGCGTCGCCGGCAGGACGGCGTTGAAGGTGTCGACGACGGCCTTGAGCGCGTCGCGCTCCTTGACGCGGTTGGCGAAGATCGACGCAATCGTCGCTTCGTCTCCAATCGCCGTCCCATCGTCCATCACCGCGGCAAGGACCTCCACCTTCGCGCCATCCGGCAGCGGGTCCAGCGGCAGGTCTCGTGACTCGCCGGGCATCAATCGCTCGAGACGTTCGGCCGCCCTGGGCAGACCGTGGGTCGCCTCGCTGAGGTAGCCGTCGGTGGTGTAGACCTCCCGGTGTGTCCCGGTTGCCGTGGGCGTCACCGCCTTCAGGCTCCATGCGGTGACGGGCTGACGGCTCGTGTTGGTAATCCGCACGTGGCTCGCCTCGCCGGTGACGATATCGCTGATAATCACCGGCGATTCGGCTGCCTGGGCGGTTGAGACGATCGCCGCGAGAAGTGCGGGGAGACAGATGCGCATGGTCATCTGGGGAGAAGCAGCAAGGCGCGTTCCAGCTGTGGCCGTGCTGGTCCCGATCATGTTGCTGCAGAGCCAGCCCTTTCGCGCGTGAACAGAAGTCGTCGCGCTGACCTCAACGTCTTCGGCGACACGGGCGTGCCGCTCCCAGAAACCGCCGGCAGGCGATCGTCGTCAGCTCCAGACAGCAACGATCAGCCCGAACCTTCCGCACCATCCCGCCGTCTGATAAGGTCAACTGATGGCTTCCTTACGCCTGCGCTGGCTCGCCGCCTCGGTCGTCTGCGCCGCGCTCTCGCTTGGCGCGGCGCCGGCGGAGAACGACCTCGACGCGTTCATGCGTCAGGTCGTCGCCAGCCGCGACGCCAACTGGAAAAAACTGCAGCAGTACGTTTTCGACGAGCGCGAGCAGTTCGACCTGCGCGGCCCGACGCGGATCCCGCTGTGGGGCGAGCGGCGCGAGTACACCTGGTTCATCCGCGACGGCTTCTTCGTTCGCAGCCCGGTGAAGATCAACGGCGTCACCATCGGCGACGCCGACCGCCGCAAGGCCGAGGCGATCTACCTGACACAGGCGCAGGACCGCGAGAAACGCGCTCAGGGCGGCCATGTGGCGCTCGGCTCGAACGGCATCTCCATCCAGGCAGGCGACAACGCCGAGAGCGCCGAGAAGAAGGACGCCGACCTCGCGCAGGACGTCGGCGGCGTGATCCGGCAGACGCGCGAGCCCGGCTTCATCTCGTCGGCCTACTTTCTGCGCTTCAAGTTCGAGGAAGGCAAGTACGCGCTGGTCGGGCGCGAGCAGCTCGACGGTCACGACGTGCTGAAGATCGAGTACTACCCGACGCGCATGTTCGGCGGCACCGATCGCCGGCGCAACCAGGACCGCGATCGCAAGACCTCACCCGAGGAGAAAGCGCGCGACGCCGAGTTCCAGCGGCTGATGAACAAGGTCGCGCTGGTCACCCTGTGGGTCGAGCCGAAAGCGCACCAGATCGTGAAGTACACGTTCGACAACGTCGGCTTCGACTTCCTCCCTGTCCAGTGGCTCGTCCACATCAGCGACTTCACGGCGACGATGACGGTGGCGCAGCCGTTTCCGGACGTCTGGCTGCCGACCACCCTCGAGATGAACCTGGCGATGATCGCAGCGGTCGGCCAGGTCGACATGCACTACACCCTCGAGTACCACGACTACCGCGTGCCCAGCGTCACCAGCAAAGTCGGCATCAAGTAGATGTGGGCCGCGCTGGTCGTGCTTTTGATGGCGGGTCCGAAAGGACCCGCTCTACAGGCGGCCGGACCCGCGCAACAGCCCACGGCTGAAACCGTCGCCGCGATTCAGATCCAGGGCAACACGGTCACACCGGACGAGGAAATGCGCCGGCTCGCGGGCGTCCAGATCGGGATGCCGTTCGACGCGGCGACGCTCGACACCGTCGCCGCGCGGCTCAAGGCGGCGAAGCACTTCGATCGGGTCGAGGTGCGCAAGCGCTTCGCGTCGATTGTCGACCCCTCGCAGATCACCCTGGTGATCGTCGTCGACGAGGGACCGGTGAAGATCGTCATGACCGGCGATCCGGACCGGCCGACCACGGTCGTGCGCAAGCGGCTGCCGACACTGATGCCCTATCCGATCCTCGGCCGCGAGGACGGCTATGGCTTCACCTACGGCGCGCGCCTGACGTTGGCCGAGCCGCAGTGGCTGGGCAAGAACAGCCGGCTGACGTTTCCGCTGTCGTGGGGCGGCACACGGCAGGCCGGCGTCATACTGGAAAAACGTCTCCCCGGTGCGCCGATCGACCGTGTGACCGCCACCGCGAACGTGTCCCGCCGCCACAACCAGGCCTTCGATCAGGATGACGACCGCGCGCGCCTGTCGGTGCGCGGCGAGCGGGAGTTCACGCGCGCGTTCCGCGTCGGCGGCGGCGGCGGCTGGCAGCGCGCGTCGTTCGAGGGGGTCTCCGACCAGTTCGCGCAGGTCGGCGGCGACATCGTGTTCGACACCCGCACCGATCCGATCCTGGCGCGCAACGCCGTCTACGGGCGTGCCGAGTGGGAGCACCTGCAATTCGGCAACGGGCCGCTGTCGACACCGACGACACCGGGGGGCTACGCGGGCTATCAGGGATCGGCCAACCGTACCGAGCTCGACGGCCGCGGCTACCTCGGGCTCGTCGGCCAGACTGTGCTGGCGGCTCGTGTCCTCCGGCTCGACTCGGATCGGCCGCTGCCCCCGTACCTGCAGCCGCAGCTCGGCGGCTTGAGCACGCTGCGCGGCTTCCGGGTCGGCAGTTTCGTCGGCGACACCCTGGTGACGATGTCCGCGGAAGTCGTCCAGCCGTTGACCTCGCCTGTCACCTTCTTCAAGCTCGGCGTCACTGCCTTCATCGACCGCGGCACCGTCTACAACAAAGGCGAGCGCTTCGGCGATCAGACGATGCAGCAGGGGTACGGCGGCAGCGTGTGGATCGCGGCGGCGTTCTTCCGGCTGAACGTCGCGGTCGCCCACGGCCGCGGCGCCACAACGCGGGTGCACGTGGGTGGAAATGTGACCTTCTGAAAGTACGAAGTACGAAGTACGAAGTCTGAAGTACGAAGCTTAAGTACGAAGCCCGAAGTGCCAACGTTGAAACACGCGGTAGTCGCCGTGGTGGTGGCGGGCGTCGCGCTTGCCGCGCAACAGCCGCCGCAGCCGCCGATCTTCCGTGCCGAGGCGAATCTGGTCCGCGTCGACGTGACGGTCGTCGACCGGCACGGCGAGCCGGTGACGGACCTCACGGCCGAGGATTTCTCGCTCGAGGAAGACGGCGCGGCGCAGACGATCCAATCGTTCAAGTTCGTCTCGGCTGATGGCCGGCGGGCGGCGGGAGACGATGTGTCGCTGCCGATCCGATCGCCGGAGCACGCGGCGGCGGAGGCGGCGCGCGACGAGGTCAGGGTCTTCGTCATCTTCTGGGACGAGTACCACATCGGCAGATTCGCCGAGGCGATCAAGGGCCGCAAGGCGCTCACGACCTTCGTCACGACGGCGTTCGGCGAGGCCGATCTCGTGGCGTTGATGGATCCTCTCCTGCCGGTCGACGCGCTGCGCTTCACGCGCGATCGACGCGACCTGGCCGAGAAGATCGCGAAACTCGAAGGCCGGTTCGGCATCTACACGCCGACACGCAGCGCCGCCGAAGACAACATGCTCGAGCGCCGCGACATCGCGCGCGTGCGATCGGAGGTGACGATCTCGGCGCTCCAGTCCGCGGCGGTTCACCTCGGCAGCATCAAGGAGGGGCGCAAGTCGATCATCTTCGTCAGCGAGGGGCTGACCGGGCTCGGCATGGATCAACTCTCCTTGATCCGCGAGCTGACGGAGACGGCGAACACCAGCAATACCGCCATCTACACGCTGGACCCGGCGGGCCTGACCGGCGGCAGCGCCGACGTGCTTCGCACGATCGCCGAGAACACCGGTGCCGCGGCGTTCGTGAACACCAACACGCCGGAACGGGCGCTGCGCCAGGTCGTCAGGGAGGCGAGCGCGTTTTATCTCCTGGGCTACTCGTCCGGGCGCAACCCGCAGGACGGCAAGTTCCACAAGATCGGCGTGAAGGTGAAGCGGCCGGGGATCGATGTGCGCGCGCGGCGCGGCTACTGGGCGCCCAATGCGACCGAGCTCGAACATGCGCGGGCCGGGGCGGCCGCGGCTGACGCGATTCCGCCAGACGTCACGAGCGCGATGGCGATTCTTTCGACCGCGCGTGCCGAACGCCTCGTCGACGTCTCGGTCGGCGCGGAGCGCGGAGCCGACGACCAGTCGTCCGTGACGGTGGCGTGGACGCCCCGTCCGGGCGCGGGGCGGCAGGAGCCAACGCGCACGGTGACGCTCTCCGTGAAGGGAGCCGGTGGCGATCGTTCGTTCGAGACTCGTCTCGGCGAAGGCGCGCTGTCGTTCCCCTCGCCGCCAGGCGCGGTACAGCTGCAGCTCACCGTGCGCGACGCCGCCGGCAACGTCCTCGACGAGGATCGCCGGCCGTTCACGGTCCCCGACATCGCCGCGGCGGCGCTGTCGGTGAGCCCGCCAGTGCTGCTGCGCGCGCGCACGGTTCCAGAAGCGCGAGCCATCGCCGACGGCCGACAGGCACAGCCCTTTGCCGGACGCGAGTTCACGCGAACCGATCGGCTGTTCGTGCGGTTTTCCGTGTACGGCGCATCAGCGCGCGATGCCGACGTCTCGGCCCGGTTGACGAACACAGGGGGATCGACGCTGCTGGATCTGCCGGTGACGAAACCGGAAGGCTTGAGGGGGATGTGCCAGATTGAGTTGCCGCTGACATCGATTGCGCGCGGCGACTACCTGGTGGCCATAGCCGCCGCGCACGGGGAGGAGCGGACGCGCGCTCTGGTGCCGCTCCGCGTCCTCCCCTTCTAACTTCTTCTACTTCGAACTTCGAACTTCGTACTTCGTACTTCGTACTTACGGTTTCTTCGGTCCAATCGTCAGATGATCGACGACCTTGTGGACCCCTTCCACTTCCTTCGCCTGCTCGACCGCACGCGCGCGCCCAGCCGCACTCATCACCGTGCCGCGCAGCGTCACGACGTGATCGTTGGTGTCGACGTTGATGTCGCTGTTCTTGAGCAGATCCTCGCCCACGAACTTCGACTTCACGCGGGTCGTGATCCAGCCGTCGGTGATCACTTCACCGGTCTTGCTGAGCCCTTCCTTGGTCTTGTCGGCGACTTTCTCCGCGCCGGACTTCGTCTTTTCGCCTACCTTCTCGGCGCCTTCCTTCGTCTTCTCAGCACCTTCCTTGGCCTTGGCCTTCATCGTGCCGGCCGTGCCAGTCGGCGCCGAGAGGTCGACGATGAGCTGGTTCTCGACGCGGGAGATACCGGGGATCGTCGCCAGCTGAGTTGCCTTCGCCCGATCGGCTTCTGTCGCGACAGTACCCGTCAGCGTCGCGACACCGTTGGTCACTGAGACCTTGACGTTGTACTTTTTCAATGTCGACGTGTCGAGGCGCTTTTCAATACGCTCGTCGAGGTTGTGGTCGGCGGACGCGGTCGCTTGCGGCATGGCGGCGCGCATCGGCGCCGGGACGGCGATCAAGGCCGCGACAACGAAGACGCTTCCCAGTGCAGCTTTCATAGTGCAACTCCTTTACGGTCGTGTTGACCGCAGCATCGGAATTTGGCTGCAAACGGGCGACCACATCGCCGTGCTGCATGAGCTTCGCTACTATAGGGACTGGTATGACGCATCGAACCTCGGCCGTCCTGGCGATCCTCCTGAGTGTCCCGCTGACACTTGCCGCTCAGGATCGGCTGAAAAACATGCCCGGGTACGACGCCGCGCGGCTCGTCGCGCGCGAAACCGCCGGCATGGCCGGCGGCGTGACTGGCATCAGATGGATCAGCGAACGCGCCTTCGAATACGACCAGAGCGGAAGACACTACCTGTATGACGTGAAGCGCGGCGCATCGGAAGCCGACGACAGCTCCGCGGGCCGTGGACGTCACAGCAGCGGATCGACGGCAGCGGCGCCCGAACGCGGACGCCAATTCGAGTCGACGATGAGCCCGGACGGCAGGCTGAAGGCCTACTACAAGGACCGCAACGTCTGGATCAGCGGCGCGGACGAGCAGAACGCGCGGGCCATCACAACCGATGGCAGCGCCAGCGGCCGCATCAAATACGGCAGCGCGAGCTGGGTCTACGGGGAAGAGCTGAGCCAGCGCACCGCCATGTGGTGGTCGCCGGACAGCCGGAAGATTGCGTACTACAGCTTCGACGAGCGGAGCGTCCGCGACTACTTCGTCGTCCTGAACCAGACGCAAATCCGGCCGACGCTCGACACGGAAGCGTTTCCACAGGCGGGCACACCGAACCCGGCAGTGGACCTCTTCATCTATGACGTCGCCAGCGCACGGTCGGTCCGCGTCGACGTGCGCAACGGCATGGCGTTCGACGACGACGTGGTCGGCCACTATGTCTACCGCGTGTCGTGGTCGCCCGACGGTCGCGAACTGCTCTTTCTCCGCACCAACCGCCGGCAAAACGTGATGGAGGTGACGGCCGCGGACCCCGCGACCGGCGCGTGCCGGGTGGTCGTGCGCGAGGAATGGCCCACCGGATGGGTCGTCTCCGAACCGCGGATGGTCTTTCTCGCCGACGGCAGGCGCTTCATCTGGGAATCGCAGCGCAACGGCTGGAACAATTTCTATCTCTACGATCTCAGTGGTCGGTTGCTCGCGCCGCTGACGTCGTCGACGACGTTCGAAGCCGACAAGCTGGTGAAGATCGACGAGAAGGCCGGTGTCCTGTTCTACACGGCCCGCGACGGCGACAACCCCTTGAAGCTGCAGCTGCATCGAGTCGGCCTCGATGGGACACACGATCGGCGCCTGACCGATCCCGCGTTTCACCACACGGTTGGCAACTGCATCCCGAACATCGGCGAGCGCCCCGAACAGCCAGGTCTGGCGGACCGCTGCAGCATCGCGCCGGACAACGCCCTTTTCGTCGACGTCTACCAGACGCACGACACGCCGCCGGCCGCGCGGCTGGTCGACGCGTCGACCGGGCGAATCGTCTCGGAGTTCGCGACAACCGACGCGTCGCGGCTGGCGTCGATGGAGCTGAAGCGCGCGGAGCTGTTCACGTTCATGGCCGCCGACGGTACAACGATGCTGCGGGGAATCCTGCAGTTCCCGGCCAGGTTCAATCCGTCGAAGACGTACCCGGCGCTCGTCCAGGTCTACGGCGGGCCCGAGTTCAGCGCGCTGACCGCGCGAGAAACCTTCGTCGCGCCGAGCCCGCTCGCCGAGTACGGCTTTCTGATCGTGCATCTCGACTCGCGCGCGGTTCCCGGCCTGGGGAAAAAAACACTCGACGGGATCTATCAGAAGCTCGGACAGGCCGAGATCGACGACATGGCGGCAGGCGTGAAGGCGCTATGGAGCCGGCCATATTTCGACAGGACCCGCGTCGGCGTGTACGGCACCTCGTACGGCGGCTACACGGCGCTGATGGAACTGCTGCGCCACCCGGACGTCTTCGCCGCGGCAGCCGCCTCCTCACCGCCGACCGACTGGCGCAACTACGACACGATTTACACCGAGCGCTACATGTGGACGCCGCAGGAGAACAAGGCGGGCTACGACGCCGGCAGCGCGATCACCTATGCGAAAGATCTCAAAGGCCGGCTGCTGATCTACTACGGCACCGCCGACAACAACGTGCACCCGTCGAACTCGCTGCAGCTGATCAAGGCGCTGCAGGACGCCGGCAAGAGCTTCGACGTCCAGGTGGGTCCGGACCGCGGCCACAGCCCGATGAATCAGGACCGGATGATGGAGTTCTTCATCGACGCACTGGGGCCGGTTCTGCAGTAGTGCCGGACTTTAGCCGGACTTCGAACGACGCGGATCTGCTCACCGACGCGGACTGATTCGCAGGAGCTGCTGAGCATCCAGAACCTCTCTTAGCGCGGCTGACGCAGGCTCTCCCAGCTTCTCTACCAATACTCCCGTGATTCTCACCGCCGACATCGAACATCGTCCTTTCTCGACCTCCGGACGACGCTGCCATCGTCGGAGATGTGATGTCAATGCGCCGTTGCACACGTTCTAATCCGCAATCCCAAAGCCCTTTAATCCCTCGGCCCCAGTCCCTTCCGCAACTCCAGCTTCGCGATCGCCTCGCGGTGGACTTCGTCGGGACCGTCGGCGAGCCGGATCGTGCGCGTG
>Ga0105248_10006373_pt1 | contig 12948 bp, 18 predicted proteins | sample KBSS34metaG_FD_81524 | JGI IMG/M metagenome (GOLD analysis project Ga0105248, IMG submission 81524) | Switchgrass rhizosphere microbial communities from Kellogg Biological Station, Michigan, USA - KBS S3-4 metaG | ecosystem: Host-associated > Plants > Roots > Rhizosphere > Soil | place... | reverse complement strand
TGGGCCAGCGCCGCCGCTTCGGGGGTTGCTGATCCTGCTCTTCGTCGGGATGCTGCGGCGCGAGCGGATCGGGCAGCTCTTCGAGGGGAACGCCCTGGCGGGTCCAGATCGTATCGTTTTCCGCCAGCTTCATCTCACTCGCCGCACTCGTCCAACTGACTTACTTAACTAAAACAGTTGGACAGAGATATCCAGATGCTTGCTGAATGGACCGTTGCAGGTAAACGAGCCCGAATGCGCTTTTTGGCCTTGCTGCTGATCCCGGCCCTGGCGTTGGGCCCCATCGCTTGCCGCGAACAGCCGCATGGCGAGATCAAGGCGATCGTCATCGGCGGAAAGCCCGAGCTTCGCGATCCGGCGCTCGGTCCATTGCCGCTGCAGGATGAGGTGCTGCTGCAGAATGTCGCGCAGGGCCTGGTGCGGTTCGATTCAAGTGGCAACATCGTCGGCGGTCTCGCAGAGCGGTGGAACGTCAGCGACGACGGCCTCAGCTACATCTTCCGCATTGCTTCGGCGCAATGGCCGGACGGCAAGAAGATCACTGCCGAGCAGGTTGCCAAGCTCTTGAAGCGGCAGATTGCTGCGCGCAGCCGCAACTCGCTCAAGGATTCGCTCGGTGCCGTCCAGGACGTCGTCGCAATGACCGACCGCGTCATTGCGATCCAGCTGCTCGCACCTCGACCGAACCTGCTGACCCTCCTCGCCCAACCTCAGTTCGCGATTCTCAAAGGCAGCATAGGGACTGGACCATTCAAGGCGACGACCACTGGCGGCTCGGGTGGTGAATTACGGCTGACGCGCCAGATCGCCGGCAGCGACGACGAAGAGAGCCAGCGCGAGGAGGTGCTCCTTGGCGGTGCTTCGGTCGACGATGCGATCCGTGCCTTTGCCGCTGCCAAGGCGGATCTGGTGCTTGGGGGAACCTTCGCCGATCTGGGCCTTGCTCAGCAGATCAAGCTGCCCCGCGGGACTCTTCGTTTCGACCCTGCATCGGGCCTTTTTGGACTGATCCCCACCCACACGGGCGGCGGAATTGACGACCCCGACGTGCGGCACCTCCTCAGCGAAGCACTGGACCGCGGAAATTTCGTCAACGCGCTTAACGTTCCGGGACTTGCTGCCCGGGCGACGCTGCTGGAGCCGGGGCTCGATGGAATGCCGCCGCCGGTTGCGCCCGCATGGTCCAGCTCGCCGCTGGGCGATCGGCTTGCCGATCTCCGGAGCCGGGCCGACCGGCTATTCGGCAAGGTCAAGCCGACCATTCGAATCTTCCTGCCGGAAGGCCCCGGAGGCACACTGCTGTTTCGCGAGTTGGCGCGCGACTGGGGCGCAATCGGTTTGACCGTCGAACGAGCCGAAACGCCGGCAGCCGCCGATTTCGAGGTCGTGGACGAAGTGGCTCCTTCGTCGTCCGCAGCCTGGTTCGTCCGCCGCTTTCGCTGCGGAATCGTCGCCGTCTGCGATGCCCAGGCGGATGAGCTGACGGATGCTGCGCGGCAGAATCCCATCCCGGCGCAACGCTATGCTTTGCTAACCCAGGCCGCCGCCCGCGTTGAGGCCGTGCAATTGTTCATTCCCCTGACCGCGCCAGTGCGCTGGTCTCTCGTATCGGGTCGCATCCAGGGCTTCGACGGGAACCGTTATGCTCGCCACACGCTCACTGACCTGGAGCAACAATCAGGCAGGGATTGATGATTTCGAAGGAAGATCGCCAGGCCTTCATGCAACTCGGCACCGATCCCCAGGCGGTGCGGCAGCGGGTCGAGGCGATGGAGAAGTTGCTCGAGCGGCTGTTCGTCATTCCCGGAACCAAGCAGCAGGTGGGTCTCGACGTACTGCTGGACGTGGTTCCCGTCGTCGGCGACATCGCAGCGGCAGCCTTGGGAGCCTATATCGTCTGGGAGGCGAAGAACCTCGGCATGTCGAAGTTCCAGATGGCTCGAATGACCGGCAATGTGGGCTTGAACTGGCTCCTGGGACTCGCTTCCGTCGTACCAGTCGTTGGAGTCATCCCGACGTTGCTTTTCCGCTCCAACAGCAAGAACCTGAAGATCATCAGGAAGCACCTCGACAAGCACCATGCGGAGACCCGGACTATCGAGGCGAAAGCGAGGGCCGTCGATTGACCTACCGCCGGCGCGAGACCCACTCGTGCTCACCCTCGACCTCATCGGCCATCGGGCGGCCGTAGCGGTCGGTGCTCGGCCGATAGACGAAACGTTGCTGGATCAACCGGCAGGTTAGCGCGTCGAGCTCCGGCACGCCGCTCGAGCGTGTGACGCTGCAGCGGCTGACCCTGCCGTTCGCTTCTACCCGGAACAGGATTCCCACGGTTCCGCTCACTCCCGCGTCGCGCAAATCCCTCGGATAGTCGCGCGACGTGATCTCGCCCGCAATCTGTTCGAGCTCGGTTCCGCCACCATCGCCGCCATTTCCGAAGCCGCCGGTCCCGCCGCCCGCTCCGGCGCCAAGTGCCGAACCGGTTCCGGTGCCGCCGCCTGAAGGCGCGGCCTTCGGCGCCACCGCCACCACTGGAGTCACCGATGGTGGCGCATGAGCAGGCTTCGGACCGGGAGATCCCCCGAGCTTTGCAGGCTCGGCCTTCGGCGCGGCCGCCTCATGCGCCCTGGGTCGCGGCGGCGGCTGAACGGGCCGCGGGGGCGGAGGAGGCTTCCGCAACGTAATGTCGACCAGGCGCTGGACCATTTCGGCAGGACGAGTGACGTCGACATGAAAGCCGCGCAGCAGGATTGCGCCGATGACTAGCTGAACGAAAACGACCGCGGCGAGCGCAAAAGCGCGCTCCCGCGGCCGTATGTTTGAGTCATGCCGGGCGTAGGCGGGCACTGAGAGGCCCGCGATTGCCTAGCGGTAGTAGCAGCGCCGATGCTCGGTCGCGCTTCGATCGATCGCTCGACCCGCCACCGCACCGCCGACCGCGCCGGCCGCTGTCCCGAGCAGTCCGCCGCCCAGCACGCTGTGCCCAACGAGGCCACCGGCGACGCCGCCGGCCACGAGCCCGGTCGTGCCGCTCGAATATCGGCAGTATTTGTGCGCGTAGACCGTCCGTCCATGGTAGGAGTGGTGATGCGCATAGCTCGTCGAGTGCGCATCTGCCGAGGCCGCAATGGGAACGCTACTCATCGCCACCAGCGCGGCGGCCGTCATGATCTTGCTGAAGTTGCGCATGTTCCTGTTCTTTCTCTTTGGATCTGTTTCGCCAATCTAACGAACTTTCATGAGCAGTGTTGCGCTTTTGGCCGCGGTAACGGCAGGCCGTGCGCGACGGAAGCCGCGTCGCCGATTGGTAACTGCCGGTATTAACGGTGCAGCCCTGCTGCTGTTCCGATTTGCCGAATTAGTCGCCGCTGATTGCGGGATCGATGGCCTCGGGGTGATCGATAATTGGCATTCCGACATCGCCCTGCCCGACCGTCCGTCCGGCCATTTCGAGCATACGCTCCAGCGGGACGCGCGCGCGCGCCATGACGTCCGGCGACAGGTCGATCCTCGGCTGGAGATCGCGAAGCGCGACGTAGAGTTTTTCGAGCGTGTTCAATGCCATGTAGGGGCACATGTTGCAGTTGCAGTTTCCGTCGCCGCCCGGAACTCCGATGAATGTCTTGCCCGGCGCTGCTTTTTCCATCTGGTGGATGATGTGCGGCTCGGTCGCGACCAGGATTGTGTCTGCCGGGCTGGACAGTGCGAAATCGAGGATCGACTTGGTCGATCCGACATGGTCGGAATGATCGATGATGTGTGGTGGGCATTCTGGATGCGCCGCCACGGGCGCGTCCGGATGTTCGGCCTTGAGCTTCAGTAGCTCGGTCTCGCTGAAGGCCTGGTGGACGATGCAGATTCCGGGCCACAGCAGCATGTCGCGCCCGGTCTTCCGAGCGAGATAGCCGCCGAGATGCCGGTCGGGCCCGAAGATGATCTTCTGATCCTTCGGGATCTGGTCCAGAATGATCTGCGCGCTGGACGATGTGACGATGATGTCCGACAGCGCTTTCACTGCCGCTGAGCAGTTGATGTAGGTGAGCGCCATATGATCCGGATGCGCCGCCCGAAATGCCGCAAACTGGTCCGGCGGGCAGCTGTCTTCGAGCGAGCAGCCAGCGTCCATGTCGGGCAAGATCACCGTCTTTTCGGGCGACAGGATCTTCGCCGTCTCGGCCATGAACCGCACGCCGCAGAACGCGATGACCTCCGCATCGGTTTCTGCCGCCTTTCGCGACAGGTCGAGGCTGTCGCCCACGAAATCGGCGAGGTCCTGTATCTCGGGCTTCTGGTAATAATGCGCCAGGATAACCGCGTTGCGTTCGTGCTTGAGGCGTTCGATCTCGGCAAGAAGGTCGAGCCCTTTGAGGCTTGTGGTTTGAACCGTCATTTTTGACCCTGCGCCCTGCGGCGTTCCGCTTCCTTGATTGCCTCTTCATATGGGGTCGAGAGATCGAGATAGGAAGGATCATCCGTGCCCTCGGTCGGGAAGCGTGCGACCACCTTCGCATCCCTGATCCCGGCAGCGACAAGCGGCATCGCGAAGCTGCGCTCGATTGCCGCACGAGCAGCCTGGTGAGCGAGCCGCATCTGAACCGGTCCCTGCGCCTGCTTGCGGAGGTCCGACACTGCCTTTGCGCGGTTTGCGGAATCGAGCTGCTGATTGGCGTCCGTCAATGCGGAAAGCACTCCGCCCTCGCCATACTCCTGCGCTGATTCAAGATCGACGTCCGGCCCGGCGATTTCGACTTCGGGCAGCTGCACCCGGAGCGTCTTCGTCGACGCGTTCCAGGTCACATCCTTCGGCTGCAGCTTCGACAGGTCGAGTTCGTAGCGGACGTCGCCCGGCAGGATCAGGGTCCGCTTGGCCGAGAAGCCGAGGCGGGTGGTTTCGCTGGTCGTCACCGAAACATAGCGCGCGACGAAGGCGATCAGCCGGTTCTGGGCGCGCATGGATTCCAGGCTCGCGCTGGCGATCGTCTTCGGGTTCGGACCGCCGAAGAGCCGATCCGCAATTCCTGTCGATGTCCCGACGATGATTCCGAGCACCAGCGCCACTGCGACCATCGCGAACACCAGAGGCTTGTTCAGGCGGCTTTCCATGTCTCGTCCTGCTGTTCAACGAGGCCGCGCCGTTCAAGGTCCAGCAGATGCGCGAAGACGGAGCCCCCGGCGGCGAAAACCAGGCGCGGATCGAGGCCCGGATAGGCATCGGCGACGATCTCGGGAATAGGGCGGGCGCGGTCGCGGACCAGGCCCAGGATCTGCCTTTCGCGATGCATCCGATGCCCGACAAGATGGCGCACATATTGCTGCGGCTTGGTCACCGCGGGACCGTGCGCCGGATAATAGACGCGATCGTCGCGTTTCCGCAGCCTGTCCAAGCTCGCCATGTAGGCGGCCATGTCGCCGTCGGGCGGCACGACCACGGTCGTCGACCAGCCCATTACATGGTCTCCGCTGAATAGCGCGCCGCGGTAAGCGAAGCAGAGGTGGTTGGAAGTGTGCCCCGGTGTGTCGACCGCGGCGACCTCGTCACCGTCGACGTCAACCGTCTCGCCGTCTTTGAGGGCTCGATCCGGCTTGTAGTCGCCGTCGAACGCTGCATCGGCGCGCGGCCCGACCGTCTCGAGCGCCAGCGGTGCGCAGCCGATGATCGGAGCATTCAACCGCTCTGCCAGCGGCTTTGCCGCTGGGCTGTGATCGCGATGCGTGTGCGTGCACATGATTGCGACAATGGGACGCCCGGCAATCGCCTGCTCGAGCGCGTCGACATGCTCCGGAAGATCCGGCCCCGGGTCGATCACTGCGACCTCTTTGGTCCCGATCAGGTAGGTCTGAGTTCCGTAATAGGTGAAGGCGGAAGGGTTGTGCGCGAGGACGCGCGCAATGCCCGGCTCAAGCTCTTCCAATTTTGCGTAAGGCGCGTCCACGGCTGCGGCATCTGCCACGCCAAGCGCCTCCTTGCTAGCAGTGCAGGTCGTACTCGCCGATCGTGCCGGCGGTGGCCCCTTTCGGCGCGCTGGCTCCAAGTGCCTGGATTTCGAGCTTGCTGCGCACGACTCCGGTGCAGACCCCCGGCGGCAAATGGAGACTCTTCCTGTCTCCTTCTTTCATCGCCGGAAGGGCGAGCTCGGCGCGCTGGTCGCCGTGGCGAACGAAACGCATCTCGACACCCCGCGGAAAAGCTTCGTCCGCGCGCAACACCAGGATCGTGTCCTTGTCGATGCTGTCGCACTGACCCGGGCGATCCTCGTCGCCGACCAGCGCGCAGCGCAACGTCAGTCGAGGCGCAGGGGTCAGGTCGGCGCCTGGTCCAAGAACGTGCGTCGGAACGCTCGAAGCCGTCGGCAAGGGCGGGAGCGACCCATAGTCGCGCGAAAGCGGAACGTCCGGAGCGCTTTTCGACGCGGTCTTCGGAAGGCTCTTGATGTCCGGCCCGGCGGGCAGCTTTCCAATGCCGGTCCCGGCGGGAAGCTGGAGCGTCGACATGCTTAGCCGATCGATCTCGGCATTCACTGCAGCGATGATCTGATCCTTTGCAGTCCGCGGCATCTGCGGATTTTCGGCCGTCTTCGTCACCGCATCCTTCAAGGTACGGATCCAGTCGGCATCGCTCTGCCCGACGGTTCCGCACATTCGGACCTTCGACTCCCTGGGCTTGCCGTCGGGACCGGTCATGTGGATCACCGTCTCGAACCGGTGGAGCTCGCAACCCTCTATGAGTGCTTTCGTGGCGGGGGGCTGCCCGGAGGCGGCCGGAGCAGCGGGCTTTGGGACAGCAGCCGTCGTCGCAGCGCTGGCCGCAAGCAGGGCCAGGCCCGCGATTGTTTTCAATTTGCCCCTCATATCCTGGCTCTTTTTCACCGGCGCAGCGTGAACCCGCCTTGAACCGAGTTCAAGCCGTCGCGATTGCCGGCGCGGCCACCAGCATTTGCCGCTGGCGCCGCCGCTCGAAAGCAGCCGGATAGACCCGGCTGAACAGGGCCTCCATGCTGCTGTTCCAGCTGAATTGAAGCGCGTGGGATCGCGCCGCTTCGCGCATGGCAGCCTGGTTGCCGTACACGATCCCAAGAATGTTGGCGGCCATGGCTTCCGCATTTCCAACAGGCCCGAGCCGGCCCATCGTATCGGTAACCCGGTCGATCATTGCTCCCGCTGCTACCCCCACGACGGGAAGGCCCGACGCCTGCGCTTCGATGATCGAAATGCCGAAGGTCTCGTCGGCCATCGCCGAAGCGTAAATGTCAGCGCTTGCGAGCCAGCGTGCCAGCTCGGCCCGGTTCTTCACATAGCCGGGCATGATGATCCGATCGTCCTTCAACGCCGCGATTTCCGACTTCAAAGGACCTTCACCGAGCAGGACAAGCTTTGCCCCGAGTGCTTCGGGAAGGCGGCGGAAAGCGTCGACCACGACGTGGGGCTTCTTCTCTCCGTCGAGGCGACCGACGTAGATGATAAGCGGCTCATGATCCTCGAGGCCCAGTTTCTCCCGCAGCCGCGGATCGCGCAGCTGGGGTCCAAACTCGCCGACTTCGACCCCGAGCGGAACGACTTCCACCGGGTCTATTCCCAGCGACCTGAGCTTGGCGGCTCCCCCATTTTCGCTGAGCGCGAACAGGGCATCGAAGCGTCGATAGAGCGCACCGCAATAAGAATAGCAGATGCGCCCCAGAGCCCCCGCAACCGGCCGGGTGATGAACTTCGACAACGGCCGTTCGACATAGACGGTGGGAAAATCCGTCATGTAGGCCGCGATCAGCGCCGTATCGGGATGGCGGCGCCGGTGCCCGATCGCCGCCCAGGGAAGGTTGTAGGCGTCCTGGCACTCGATGAGGTCCGGCCGGAACCGGTCCAGCGTCTCGCGAACCGCTCGATTGCGCAGCATCAGCCGATAATGCGGGCTGCTCGGAACATGCGGTGAGGCGATCGTGACGGTGATTGCCCGGTCCGCCTCGACCACTTCATCCCGATCCCCGGGAATGATCACCAGGTGGCTATGGGGAGTCGATTCCAGGATGTGCCGGCGCTTGTGAAGCAAATAGGTGCGAACGCCGCCTCCGACGTCCGACCAGCTCTGTGTCAGGTCACAGAAAAGCTTCGGCCCTACGTGACGGACCAGGTCAGGATCGTGCCGGCTCACCGGACCATCCAACAAGGGAGCGTGGGCAAAGTGCCGTGCTGCCGCGTTTGGGCCCGAACTTGTCGGAAAAGTTTACGCAATTGGGTTTCGCCTTTCCCCGCATTGCACAGAAAATGGCTAAAATCAGCCATTTCTGCAAATTGGCACGCCGATTGCTACATTAAGCGCGTCCACTTGGTTCCACGCCACGAAGGGGCGGTGCAGCGGTTCTCTGGTCCAGCTGCTCCGCCCTTTCTCTTTTCTAGGCGTCCGCTCCCAGCAGTTGCTGGAGTTCACCGCTTTCGAACATCTCCATCATGATGTCCGATCCTCCGACGAATTCGCCCTTCACGTAAAGCTGCGGGATCGTCGGCCAGTCTGAAAATTCCTTGATCCCGGCGCGGATCTCCGGGTCCTGTAGCACATCGACCGTCTCATAGCTCGCGCCGAGGTGATCGAGGATTGCAATCGCGCGGCTCGAAAAGCCGCATTGGGGGAACAGGGCCGTGCCCTTCATGAAGAGGACGATGTCGTTGCTCTTCACGACGTCGGAAATGCGGGTCTGGGCGTCACTCACTTATCATTCTCCGTCTGGCACTGCGGTCTCGAGCTGCAGCGCATGAAGCTCACCCCCAACACGTCCGCCTAGCGCCGAATATACGGCCTGGTGCTGGCGAATGCGGCTCAATCCTTCGAAGCTCTTCGCAACCACACGCGCCGAATAATGGTCTCCGTCTCCGGCGAGGTCCCGAATGGTCACCTGCGCATCGGGAATCGACTCCTTGATGAGCCGCTCGATTTCAGTGGCCGCCATCGGCATCAGCTGTTGCTCGCTTCGATGATCTGGCGGCGCGCCTCGATTTCCGTGTTGCGCAGAGCTTCGCGGATATTTTCTTCGCCGCAGTCCGCTCCTGCCGCGATCAGGTCGCCCAGGAGTTTTCGAATGACGTCGTGCTCGCCGGCATCCTCAAAATCCGCCCGGATCACGTCCTTGGCATAGGACTCAGTCTCGGCTTCGTTGAGGCCCATCTGGCGAGCAGCCCATTCGCCGAGCAGCCGATTGCGGCGGGCGGAGATGCGCAACTGCATCTCCTCATCTCGGGTATAGCTGGCGTCGACCGCACGCTCGCGGTCATCGAACTGGGTCATGGATTTCCCTTGAAGGTTTGTCGCGGCAGATAGGGTGAGGCGCGACGCGGCGCAACGTTAAGCGCGTGCCCTCCACCGCCGCACGATCAGCAGGACGACAGCCACCGCGGCCGTATCGGCAAGCCAGTCGAGTATATCGCTGTCGCGGTGAAGAGCCGGGATCGCCTGGACGACCTCGATTGCCGCGCCGAACAGCGAAAGCCGGACCAGCAGGCTGAGCAGCGCCGTCAGCGGATAGGCGAAGCTGCCGAGGAGGGCGAGCGTCGCAAAAGCCGCGATATGCTCGACCTTGTCATTAGGATGGCCGGGGACTTCCGGCGGATGCGGAAGAACCGCCATGACGAACGCAAAGCAGGCGGCGGCCCAGAAGATTGCGCGCGCCGTATGGCTGGCGCGCCATTCGCTCAGCTTCAAATCGTCACCACCAGCTTGCCGACCGCCTTCCGGTCGCGCAGCTCGACAATCGCGTCGCCCGCGCGCTCCAGCGAATAGGTACCGCTGATCTTTGGGGCGATCTTTCCTTCTTCCCACCAACGGAACAGCTGGTCGACATGCGCAGCGTTGCGCTTCGGATCGCGAGCAGCGAACGCGCCCCAGAAAACGCCGCAGACGTCACAGCTTTTCAGCAGCGTCAGGTTGAGCGGAAGTTTCGCGATCCCGGCGGGAAAGCCGACAACGAGGAAGCGGCCTTGCCAGGCAATGGCCCTGAGCGACGCCTCGCTATAGTCACCTCCGACCGGGTCGAGGATCACGTCCGCGCCGGCGGCACCGACGGCGTCCTTGAACAGTCCGGCGAGCGCCTTTTGACCGTCGCGATCGAATGGACCTGCAGGATAGACGATAGCCGAGTTCGCGCCTGCGTCGCGAGCGGCCCGGGCCTTCTCTTCGGATGAGACAGCAGCCACGACCCGCGCTCCCAAGGCCTTCCCGATCTCGACCGACGCCATTCCGATTCCGCCGGCGGCTCCGAGAACGAGCAGCGTCTGTCCTGCCTCAAGCCTGGCACGATCGACCAGCGCATGAATGGCGGTCGCATAGGTCAGGAGCAGTGCCGAGCCCTCCTCGAAGCTGCGTTCTGGCGGCAGCGAGATGGCGCGTTCGACGGGGACGATGATCTGCTCGGCCAATCCGCCATAGCCGAGGGCCGCGATCAGCCGGTCGCCAGGAGCCCAGCCGGAAACGCCCGCCCCAAGTTCGATGACTTCACCCGCGATTTCCCCGCCCGGGGCGAACGGCCGAGGCGGCTTCATCTGATACTTGTCCTCGATGATCAGGACGTCCGGGAAGTTCATCGCGCAAGCACGAACTCGGACAAGCAGCTCGCCGGGCCCAGGCTTGGGATCCGGAACCTCACCCAGCTTGAGCGTCTCCGGGCCACCGACCTCGTAGGAAAGAAGTGCTCTCACGATTCGAAAATCATCCGATGCTGTGGCGGAGGTGATAGAGGATGTGCGCGGTAAGCATCAAAAGCACGGCAAGGAGCGACGCGGTGAGCGCGGTCTCCTTGGCGTGCCGCCACGTCATCCTTCGTAGCTCGCCGTCGTCTTCTCGCGGATCTCTTCCGCCGTCACGCCGGGCGCCGTCTCGATGAGCCGGAACGGGCTCATGTGCGTCGAGCGCTGAAACACTGCGAGATCGGTGATGATCATGTCGACCACGTTCCGGCCGGTCAGCGGAAGCGTGCACTCGGGAATGAACTTTGGATCGCCGTTCTTGGAGACGTGCTCCATGACGACGATGATCTTCTTGACCCCTGCGACGAGGTCCATCGCCCCGCCCATGCCCTTGATCATCTTGCCGGGAACCATCCAGTTGGCGAGGTCGCCATTTTCGCTGACCTCCATGCCGCCCAGCACCGCGAGGTCGATATGGCCGCCACGGATCATCGCGAAGCTGGTCGCGCTATCGAAATAGCTGGACTGCGGAAGCTGGCTGATCGTCTGCTTGCCGGCGTTGATGAGGTCGGGATCGACCTGGTCCTCATACGGGAAGGGGCCGATCCCCAGCATTCCGTTCTCGCTCTGGAGCGTGACGGTCATTCCCTCGGGAACATGGTTGGCGACGAGCGTCGGGATGCCGATGCCGAGGTTCACGTAGAAGCCGTCCTGCAGCTCCTTTGCAGCCCGCGCCGCCATCTGGTCGCGGGTCCAGCCCTTGGTTTCAACCTGCGTTGCCATCAGCCGGCACTCCGATCCTGAATTTCATCCTCGATCGTCAATCGCTGCTCCAGCTCTTCGGCGACTCCGGCGGCGATCGCTTTTGCAGCATCGTCTTGCGTCAGGCCCCAGACCTGGTTGTAGGCAAATGCGGCCTGGCGGATGGCGTCGGCAAGCAAATATCCAAACGTCTTTGGATCATCGAGCACCCGCGCATCGACCCAAACGTTGCTGCCGCCATTGTGCGTGACCCACAGGCGCGCGACCTCATAAGACTGGTCGGCCAGCTCGACGCCGCCGAGCTCGATCTCGTTCGGGTGGTTCATGCGGCCTCCCGCTGCCGGACGGTTCGGAACTCGATCATCTTTTCGTAGGGCGCGCCGAGGATCAGGCGATTTACGTAAATCGACGGAAGATGGATGCAGTCTGGATCGAGCGATCCCACCGGCACGATCTCTTCGACTTCGGCGACGCAGATCTTTCCGCACGTCGCGGCGGGAAGGTTCAGGTTGCGCGCAGTCTTGCGGAACAACAGGTTCCCGCTCTCATCGGCCTTCCAGCCCTTGATGATGCTGACGTCGGCGCGGATCCCGCGCTCGAGGATATATTCTTCGCCGTCGAACTCTTTGACTTCCTTGCCGTCGGCAACCACCGTCCCGACGCCGGTCTTCGTATAGAAACCCGGAATCCCGGCCCCGCCGGCGCGGAGGCGCTCGGCCAGGGTTCCCTGGGGACAGAATTCAATTTCCAGCTCGTGCGCCAGATATTGCCGCTCGAACTCCTTGTTCTCGCCGACATAGGACGAAATCATCTTCTTGATCTGCCGCGTCCGGAGCAGCTTGCCGAGGCCTTCATTGTCGATCCCGGCATTGTTCGAGGCGATTGTGAGATCCTTCACTCCGCTCGCCACGAGCGCATCGATCAGCCGCTCGGGGATTCCGCACAGGCCGAAGCCGCCGGCGGCGATCGTCATTCCGTCGAACAGCAGCCCGTCGAGCGCCGCTTCGGCATTGGGATAGATTTTCTGCACTGCGCCCCTCCTGAGGCTCGGCTACGCAAAGTTGAACCGACTTTCAACTTTGTCGCTTCGGCTGGCGCGAAGCTCGGCTGCGCCATAGGGGCGCGTGCGAAATGGGGTCAAGCCAAGCTTGGCTATTTGGCGCCGGTCGAAGGCCGGTATGTGAAGTCGAACGATGGGTTCCAGTTCTTGCCATCGTCGGTCGATTGCTCGCCGAACTGGCGCACCGAACCGTCACCGTTCCTGCTGTAGGTCATTCGCACGAGGGGCCCGCCCCATTTGCCTGTGATCACCATGGCCGTGCCGTTCCAGCCGCCGGTAAAGAATGCGCGCGAGCCGCTGGAATCGATCCAGAACTGCTCCCAATGCTTTTCCGCGGGCACGTAAATACTCAGCGACCCGCCGCCCGCCTTGCCAAGCGGCATCCAATTTTCCCGGATTCCGCAGCCATAGACGGGCTCGATCAGGCTATGGGCGACCATCGTGCCCTTCGGGTTGTAGAC
>Ga0105248_10006372_pt1 | contig 12949 bp, 13 predicted proteins | sample KBSS34metaG_FD_81524 | JGI IMG/M metagenome (GOLD analysis project Ga0105248, IMG submission 81524) | Switchgrass rhizosphere microbial communities from Kellogg Biological Station, Michigan, USA - KBS S3-4 metaG | ecosystem: Host-associated > Plants > Roots > Rhizosphere > Soil | place... | reverse complement strand
GCGGTTCTCCTCAATCGTCTGAGCAAGCGTGGTCACGGTTTCCACCAGTTGGAACCCCACCCCGAGAATGGATGCATAGCACCGCAGTTGCTCGGCCGCAGCGACACGATACGTGTCCAAGGATAAGAGAAGGACCGGAAAACGGCTGGTCAACCCATAGTTCACGGCGAGCTTGACCAAGGTCGTGGTCTTGCCGGATCCAGGGGGGCCCACCAGAGATACAATTCTCGGCCGCAACTCTCCCCGGCCAAGCGATGCTGAAACCTTGATGCGGGATTCCAGTTCCTCCGAAATAGCCTTTCGAAACGAGAGGTCGTCCCGCTTCTGCGGTGAGCCTTTTGGTTTTTGGGTAGTCTTTGGAAGGTTGATGCGTCCCTCCGCTGCCTGGACGATTTCACGGGCTAAATCCGGGGCGATGTCGCTGGACGTGAGGGTCGTATAAGCATCAGATTGGTCCGGCGAACTACCAGCCCATTGCGAAGGCGGCATCACCGAGCGCGTCAAGGCGCGGCGCATGCTCTCCAGATCCCGTTTAAGATCCGCCACGTCACGCGACAGTTGGTCCCCTCCGCTCGGGGTCGCACGAAGGATCGGCTGTTCGCCGATGGCGGGAGTGGCTTCGGAGTCTGGTAAATCGTTGGCGAAAACCACCTCGTACTCTCCGAGGTGGCGTGATTCAGGCGGCGCTTTGCGGCTGTTCAGCAACATCGCTTCCGGCCCAAGTTCCTGGCTGGCGGCAGCCAACGCGTCTTCCACTGTTCGCGAAAAGTACGATTTGATTCTCATTCGATTCGTCTCCTGGGTCTTAGAGCGATGACGATCTCGCTCATGAGTGAACTATCGTCGGATCCGATCAATCGCTGTAGTGCATGGCTCACTGAATATTGCCTAGAGACTGCACTCGCAGCCCGGGGGGGATCTCGTTATGCGCCAGGAAGAACAGATTCGGTGAGGTTGACTCGGCGATTTGCCGGAGGAAATACCGGGCCCCGGCTGAGGTAATGGCCACGACGGGGGTCTCGGGCCCAGTGACCCGGCTCGAAATGTGATTCAGAATGTCCCGGATCACTTGCGGAGAGAGCGTGAGATGGCTGTTCTGTTCCCCGTGTTCGACGGCCGACTCCACCGCCTGTTCAACCGCCGCAGCTACAAACCAAGCTGCCAATTCGCCCGACCGGTTGAGGTACGGACGTACGACCGTCCGACGGATCGCCTGTCGCACGTACTCGGTCAACAGTACTGGATTCCGCGTGGCGGGGGCGGCTTCTCCCAGTGCCTCCAGAATCGATACGGCATCGCGGATGGAGACTCTCTCTCGCAGCAAGTTTTGCAGAACGCGCTGTACCGACGCGAGCGGCAGGAGCTTGGGGACCAGGTCTTCTACTACTTTCGGATGTTCGACGCTAACGCGGTCGAGCAGCCGCTTTGTATCCTGGCGAGAGAACAACTCGTGCGCATAACGGCGAACGATCTCGGAAAGATGTGTTCCCAAAACGCTAACGCCGTCTACAACCGTGTAGCCGGACGACCGAGCGCGGTCTGAACGTTCCGACGGAATCCAGATGGCACTCATGCCGAATGCGGGTTCGCGAGTCGCTTGACCTTCCAGAGCGACTTCTCCCCGGCCCGTAGGAATCGCGAGTTCGCAACCCTGCGGTAGCTCGTAGCGTGCGATCTCGACGCTCTTGAGCGAAATCGTATATTCGCGGCTCCGCAACGACAGGTTGTCCGTCACGCGGACTGCGGGCAAGAGGTAGCCGAGATCGGTGGCGAGCTGTTTGCGAATGCTGGAAATGCGCCGAAGTAACGGTGACTCCTGGGCACCCTCTACGAGGCCGACCAGGCCGAGCCCCACTTCAATCGCTAGCGGCTCGACCCGCATCAATGACTCTACATTCTCTTTGGGAGCGGCTGGTTTGGTTTCGACCGCGCTCTGCCGGTCGGGGGCAGTTTCGCTCCGCCGCATGCGCCAACCCGCGAACCCCGCCCCTCCGCTCAACATTAGGAACGGAAGCTTGGGCATCGAGGGTATGGCGGCCAGCACCAACAGCACCCCGGCCGCCAGAAGGATCGGTTGGGAGTTGCCCAGAATCTGACGCTTGAATTCCGCCCCCAGGCGCGCCTCCGAACTGGCCCGGGTAACGATCAGGCCGCCGGAAATCGAAATCATGAGCGCTGGGATCACCGTCACCAGGCCATCGCCGATGGTGAGTACCGTGTAAGTTTCCAGGGCTTTCCGAAAGTCCATTCCGTGCTGCAGGACCCCGATCAGAAAGCCGGCAATGATGTTAATCGCGGTGATGAGAATACTGGCAATCGCGTCGCGCTGCGTAAAGCGGGAAGCTCCATCCATCGCTCCATAAAACTCGGCCTCGGTCGAAAGTTGTTTGCGCCGCCGCTTGGCCTCCGCTTCGTCGATCAGGCCGGCGTTTAAGTCGGAATCGATGGACATCTGCTTGCCCGGAAGCGCATCGAGAGTGAAGCGGGCCGTCACCTCCGAAATGCGCACGGCGCCGTGATTGATCACGACGTACTGGATCGCAATTAGTACAAGGAATATGACGGCACCGATGACGTAGTTGCCCCCCACTACGAAGCTGCCGAACGCACCGATCACCTCTCCGGCGGCGGCGGTTCCGGTATTCCCGTCCAACAGAATCAGACGGGACGAGGAGATATTCAGCGCCAAACGAAAGAGCGTCAAGAGCAGAAGCGTGGTCGGGAACGATGTGAACTCCACCGGGCGGACCAAATACAGTGAGACCATCAGGACCGTCACCGAGACCAGAATGTCGGTCACGATCAAGAGGTCAAGCAGGAAGCTGGGTAGGGGCGTGATCAAAGCCACGACGATGCCTAATACCGCGAGCGGTACTGCCATGTCGCCGAGTAACTTCAACGGCAGGGATTGTACCCATTTTGGAAGGCCGAAGGGCGGCGTGCCGGAGGGCGATTGGGAAGCGCCCGTGAATCCTGCGGTGATGGCTTTAGAAGGTGTCATGTTGTCAGCCCGAGAGCTTCCCGTTCATGAGTTTGAAGATGTATGCCAGAATTTCGGCAACCGCCCGGTATAGATGCGGCGGAATTTCCTGGCCGACATCGACTGCTTTGTAGAGCGCCTGCGCCAGGGGCGGATTCTCGATGATGGGAACCTGATGATCGATGGCCTTCTGGCGAATTCTCAGGGCAAGGTAGTTCTTTCCTTTGGCCACTACCAGGGGAGCCGCCATGCTTTCCAGTTCGTAGCGAATCGCGACAGCAAAATGCGTTGGATTGACGATCACGGCGGTGGCGGTTGGAACTTCCTTCATCATTTGCCGACGCGCCTGATCGCGCTGCAGACGCCTGATCTTGCCCTTGACCTGCGGATTGCCCTCCATCTCTTTCATCTCTTCCTTGATTTCCTGCTTGCTCATACGCAGGTCGCCTTTGTGGCGGCGGAGTTGACGGAAGAGATCGACCAGGCCGAACAGCAGGAAGACTCCGGACGCTTTCCAGAAGAGCTGGAAGAGCGCTGCACTGATCGCAGTGCAGCCACTCTCCACGCTTTGCAGGGGAAGCGTCATAAAAAGATTCAGGTTCTCTCGAGCGATCGTGTAGGCAGCCCAGAGGAAGATGGGAAGCAGAAACAGGGCCTGCATCAGGGATGGAAGATTCTGGCGGGGCAACTCGCGCAGTTTGGAGATCGGGCTGAGGCGCGCTAGATCGGGGGCAAGCTTTTTCAGACTCAAACCGAAACCCGTCGTAACGAGACGCAGGCCCAGGGTGATGACTACCAGTGCGGCGCCGCCAAACACCAGCGGGAGTGCCTGCTTCCATGCGATTTCGAGGGCGATGTGGTGCAAGTCCTCGGGGCGCAGTTCCCGCGAGAAGGCTAGTTGGAAAAGAGACCGCATCGTCTGGCGAAACCCGGCCAACCATTGCGATCCTCCGATGGACAATAGCGCGACGAAGAGCATGAACTGCAGCGCTGCCACGAACTCCTTGGCGGACGGATACTGCCCTTCCTTGCGCGCTTTCTGCAGGCGTTGCTGGGTCGGTTCCTCGGTTTTTCCGGACTTGTCCGCCATGGATACTCATTGCTTGCCGATCAGCTCGCGGGCCGTCATCCAGGCGTGCCCGCTAAATTCCAACATGATTCGGGGAAACAGCGTCGCCATCCAACTCAACACCATCAACGTGATCAGCATTTTGACGGGGAAGGCGAGAGAAATCAGCTGCAATTGGGCGTTGAGCCTGCCGAGCAGGGCGAGTGCTACGTCCAGCATGACGAGCAACGCAACCACGGGTAGCGCCAGACGCGCTCCGACGGAAAAGAGACTCGAACTCAAGTGGATGAGCGATTGAGCGGAAGCGGGCCCGAGAACATAGGTTCCGGAAGGCACTTTGTCCAAACTCAGAGAAAACAGCCGGAGGATTTCGCGATCGAGTCCTAACGCAAAAAACAGCAGCCCAGCGATCAATTCGGACATGACGAGCAGAATGCCGGAGTCTGCCTGTGTATTGGGGTCAATCGTGGAGGCATAGGCGTATCCAGCCTGCAGACCGAGAATCTGGGCCGCCAGCGAGAATGCCTCCAGGACGATCGCCACGGATACGCCAATCGCAATTCCTAACGCGGACTCGGAAGCGGCCCATCCCAGAAGCACTCCCGGTGTCACGTTGAGTGCGTTCACTTGCGGCCACCTTGCAGAGAGGGCTAAAGTGAAGCCCAGCGTCAGAGCGACTTTCATCGGCTCCGGCGCGCCCTTGATTCCGGGCAGTGGTACGAAGACTAGCGCGCCTCCGACACGGGTTAGGACCAGCAGAAATCCGTAGAGGGTACCGATGGAGAGAACTAGGCTACCGGGCATAGCGCGCCAGATCTCCCAACAGGGTGGCGGTGTACGCCATGATTTTTTGCAACATCCAAGGCATCAGCAATAGCAGTCCGACGAGGAACGCGATCAGCCGCGGAATGGTGCTGAAGGCGTTATCCTGCATGGACGTAGCGATCTGCACCAGGCTGATGAGGATCCCGGAGATGAAGCCGATCGCGAGCAGGGGTGCGGATAACCAGAATGCGGTCATCAAGGTCTGTCGCACAATCTGAACTACCGTCTCTGGTGTCATGAATAGAAGCTCCGCATCAGAGAGCCGACGACCAGGTTCCAGCCATCCACCAGAACAAACAGCAGAATCTTAAAGGGTGCCGAGATCATGACCGGAGGCAATTGCATCATTCCGACAGAGAGCGTTACGGACGCGACCACCAAATCGATTACGAGGAAGGGCAGGAACAGCACCGCTCCAATCTGGAATCCCGTCTTGAGCTCAGAAAGGATGTAGGCGGGGATCAAAACCTTCAATTCAAGGTCTGCGGGCGAACGGGGCGGCGTGGAATGAGCGATTTCGACAAACAGGCGAATATCCTTGTCGCGGGCAAAGCGGATCAGGAAGTTTCGGAGCGGTTGCGCTGCCTGATCCATCGCCTGCTCGGTGGTCGCCTGTCCTGCTTCGAGCGGTTCCCAGCCTTGGTGATACATATCGGCAGCTACCGGCTGCATGATGACAATCGTGAGGAAGAGCGCCAGCCCCAGAAGTACCTGGTTGGATGGCGTTGATTGGGTGCCGAGCGCCTGGCGGAGGAAATGGAGGACAACCGTAATGCGGAGAAACGGGGTGATCGACATGACGGCTGCCGGCAAGAGCGTCATCAACGTCATGAGAACCACGATCTGCATCGGAACGCTCATCGTGGAACCGCCCTTCGCGGTCGATATGCCGAGAAGGGAGAGGGGTTCGGTATTTACCGCAAAAGCCGGAGAGAGCCCGAGCATCGCGATTGCACCGATCGATCGGAGTTTCACCGTGTTTCCTCCAGCGCACGAACCGTTCCCGGAGTGGCAGGGCTCCGCACCAAGGTGCAGCCAGCTGGAGTTGAAGCCAGAAGCAGCGATTCGTTCCCGACGCGAATCAAGTGCAAGGTGTGCTGCGGGCCGAGAGACAGACGCTCCAGGCACTCGAGTTGGCGGGCGTTATTTCTCTTAGGAGATACGAGGCCGGCGTATCCGCGCTTTCGAAGCCACCACAGAGTTACGGTCAACAAGGACAAGACCGCTCCGATGGCGGCAAGATCTTGAACGATGTCCATTGGGCAAAATACTCCTCAGTCGTCCTGGAAGTCGGTGATTCGGACGCCTAAAGTGCTCTCGATCACCACGATCTCGCCGGACCCGCACAATACGCCGCCGACGTAGATGTCGATGTTCTCGCCGGCTGACCGCATCGTGCTGAGTATGCTGCCTACCTCTAGCTGCAGCACTTCGCGTGTTGTCATTACACGCCGGTCGAGTTCAACCTCAATCTCGATCGGAATGTCGCCTAACGGCGCTATCTCTTCCTGAGGAGTCATCGGCAGATTACCGAATTAAGTTGATAGTGTCCTGGCTTAAAGTGTCGGCGGTCGTGATCACCTTGGCGTTGGCCTCGTAACCACGCTGGTAGACGATCAGGTTGGTGAACTCTCTAGCGATGTCGACCGTGGATGCCTCGATCGAGCTGCCCGCGATGGTCCCGCGCCCTCCAGTGCCTGGCAGACCAACCGAGGGCGTGGCCGTACGCGCACTCAGTTGAAAGCCGTTATTTCCTGCGGCCACCAGGCTGTCGGGATTAGGGATGGAGGCTAGAGCGAGTTGGCCCACGATGACTTCCGTACCGTCGGTATACTGCGCCAGGACCTTGCCGCCGTCCCCCAGGCCCACATGTCCCAACTGTGCCGCTGGAGAGCCGTTCTGCGAGATTGCTGAAGGCGCGGATTTCTGGCCGAACTGGGTGATCCGTCCGGTTCCCGTTTCGGTGTAGGGATCCCAGCTCAGATTCAAATCTTTCGCTCCATCCGTCAGGCCCGGAATTGAGAACGCAATTGGCGATTCGAAAGCGGGGTCCGTCAAAAGCCCATCCTGTCCAAAGGTCAGAGTGCCCGACGCTCCCGATACCGGGAATGGTGTGCCCGCCGTTCCCCCACTGATTTCGTCGCCAGGAATGTATACCTGATAGGACCAGGTGTTCGTGCCGGTTTTCTGGAAATCGAGGGTGACGACATGGGAGGCGCCCAAGCTGTCATAGATGGTGATGGGGGTGGTAAAGTCCGACGTTGCGTCTGCGGCTGCGCCTGCGTTCAGATTCAGATCCGCTGTAAACTTCGACGTTTCGACTGGAGCTTTGACCGAGCCCACCGGCACGGTGATGTTGCCGACGGGACCATTCGTGTTGAGTCCGCCGCTGGTCGCATCGACGGTGGTCCAACCCTGGACCTTATCTCCGCTGTTGGTGAGCAGATTGCCGGACTTGTCCACCTGAAAATTCCCTGCGCGGGTGTAGCGCGTATTTCCAGCGCTATCCTGGACCACAAAAAAACCGTCGCCCTGAATGGCGCCATCGAGCAGTCCTGAACTCGGTTGAATCGATCCTTGGGTAAACTGGCGGACCGTCAAGGGCGTGCCCGTGCCAAACCCGACTTGGGTGTCACCCAGTCCTGCGCCCAGAGACTGCGTCACGAGGTCGCGAAACTCGACAGCGCTAGTTTTGAAACCCGCGGTATTGAGATTGGCCAGATTGTTTCCCACCACATCGATCGCCGTGGAGGTCGCGCTTAGCGCCGAAAGTGCTGTTGAGAATGACGTAGTAAACATGATTTGTGCTCCGTTTAGGTGTGAAGCTTATACGCTCATTTTTCCGGCGAGCAGATCGAGATCCTGACGGATCGCGGTAATGTCCTGCCCGGTATTGAGCGTCTGCTCCAATTGCTGGAATTGGGCGAGTTGTGCAACAAATTGTGTGCCGTCACTCGGATTCATGGGATCCTGATTCCGCAGTTGGGCAACCAGGAGTTGCAGGAACATGTTCTTGTCCACCCCGCCGGATGAGGAGGCCGCAGAGTTGCTCGATGAGGTCTGATTCGTGGCGCCGGACGTTGCCGACGTAGTCATAGGCATCATGGTGTTGATCCTCAGGCGTTCGAGACTTCGTTGGCGACTAGTTGGTCCACGTAATACTGCGGGTACCCGTGCGTGTAGAACGAGGCCACCAACCCCGGATTGAGGAGCTTTCCATTGGCAAGCTGTACCATCTGGTTCGGTTGTTGCTGGGTAAAGGCACCCCCGTTCCCTGTGAACTGGTTGCTTTGCACGACCGTTCCGCCCACCATTTGAGCGACCTTGGCAGCCGTATCCGGAGTGGCGAAATAGAAGGGGTTGTAACCGTATGCCGTCCCGTCCGGGCCAATGCCGGTGGGGTTCGTCAACCATGGGTTCGGACCGAATGCCGACTCGGCGGTTGGCGATGGGCTTTGCACGGGCTGCTGGATGACTGGAGCCGTTGTGCCATTGGTCTTAGGCGTGAAAAGCGAGCGAAAATCCGCCACCGGATCGGAGGTCGCCGATGCGGTGGCGGCTTTCGGGGTTTGCCGGTGAGTCGCCGGGCCGGTGGTTGCGGCGGGTCTTAGTGAAGAGATGACATGAACCATGAGAATTCTTTTCCTTTCTGTTTGCGGGTGGACTGTATTTCGATAGTCTTGGGTTGACGCTGCTCGGTGTCCTGCTTCCGTTCTTGCTGCTGTTGTTGCCGATTGTTCCTGGATTGATGATTCGGGTCGTTTGAATCACTGGCGGCGGAGCGCTCCGGCCCGCGACGCAACTGGCCGTCAGGAGTCGCGGTGTTCCAGTCTTCCGCCTTTAACCCGGTCCGCTGTAAGCGGGACGACAGAGTCGGGAGATTTTCCCGGAGTTCACCAGCCAGGTGGGTATCCGGTGTTCGAACTGCAACGTGGACGTCGCTGCCCTTTTGAGAGAGGTGGATCTCCACCTTTTGATCGCCATTATTCACCTCCAGCTTGATGTCGTGTTTCGCTGTCGGGACCTTCGGCAGTTCAGGGGCTGCGGGTTCCGTCGCGCGGACGGTGGCGGGCGGTTCTGTGCGCTTTGGTGCTTCGCCGGGGCTCGACGGGCGCTCGACGGCAACGGGTGCGCGATCGATGGCCGGGACTGAAGGTTCAGGATCCGGCAACGCGGGTGTTAGCGGCTTCGCCTTTTGCTTTGGCGTGACGTGGTCGTCGGGAGATTCAGCACTGCCCTGCGAGGGCTCTTCTTGCTCGTGCGGTGTAGTGCGAGCGGATGCGATTACTGAACCAACAACGTTTTCGGGTAAGGTGGCGGTTGCGACTGAAGCTCGCTCGGAAACCCAAGTCATCCTGTCGAGAGACGTGGTGTATTTCGACGAAGTCTCGCTGTGGTCTGTTTTTGTCGTGCCGGTGGGGGGTGCCGTAGGGACCAACCGGCCCTGAAAGGCGACGGTCATGGGCTCGGCGGGGTTTGGATTGACAGCCCGTACTGCAGGGGCCGACACCGATGACACTACCCCCTTCATCGGCGTTGTCGATTTCTCGGATGCCCTCTCGGTGTGTTTTGCTGGGCCGGCAGTTTCGGTGAAGTCTCCGGCATCCGTCATCTCTACCGGTCGATCTGGGTTCGTCTCTCGTTTCGCTCTATCCGGTAAGGCAAGCGTCAGTCGTTGCCCATCGGCTTTGTCGCCGCCGGAGCAAGGATCGGAGTTCTCGGACTGGAACGTTGGATCTTCAGGCAATTCAGCCAGGCTTTGGGTCGCCAGGTTGGCCGGTGGCGGCCCCGGGACTACTGGGAGCAACGGAACTGAAGACGGAGCCGTCGCGACGGGCAGCGCCTGGACCGGAATTTCATTCGGAGGCGAGGCCGATTTTTCCTTGTTTGTACCCTTTCCGGCCTTTAGTTGAATTCGTGCACCCATACCGGCCTTGGCGGGGGCGTGTGCTTCTGTGGCGACGGGCTCCCGCACCGTATTAGTCATCGGTACGCTCTCGGATTGCGGCGCGAGGGGCGTAATCCATCCAAGACCGGGCTGCGCAGACGAGACCCTGTCTACTGCCGTATTTGCCATTTGCGCAGTTGACGATACTGGATGGGCAGCATTCCACACCGGGTTGCCCGTCCTGGCTGATTCACTGGTGTTCCATCGGGCCGTCGATACAATAGGACGCTCCGGTTTGGCGGGGCACGGCTCGACGAACGAGAACATCAGGCTGACGATCGCGTTCGTCGATGGATCGGATGCAGGCTGCGCCACCGGGGACGCGATGGAAGCGGCAGCTGATGTGAGGGGCCAACCCATCCCGGGGGTCTGGACGGATGGCGAACCAGTGAGGCTTGCCTCTCGATCCGCGTCACAGGAGTTTACGGGATCTGGCTGATCAAACAAGCTCTGTAGAAGCAGAGGAAAAGGTGAGGGGAGGAGCGGATCAATACAGCTCGCTGTGATGCCCTTCCCGGCCGCCACCGTGGGAAGTAGAAGAGCGGAGATTTCAAATGCGAGCACGACCCGACAAGCGCAGCTGAACGACCAGACGCAGAGCCTTGTGTTTGAAGTGTTTAGCTCAGCGAGTCGCGGCAAATGATTGCCGTTTGTCTGAAGGCGTGACAACAATTTGTCGCAAAACGCGCCTTCTCCTATTCAGTCTCATCGACTCCCCTGCACATTTCCATAGTTTTACACCTCATTATCGGAATGGTTGCCAGCTTGCAATTTTCAAGCTCGTTATGGACTCTATCACCGCAATCGCAGCGAGCGGCCTTCGATCCCGCATGGAATCGTTGGAACTTCTGGCGAACAACATTGCCAATGCGACCACAGGAGGATACAAGGCTGACAGGGAGTTCTACAGTTTGTATGTCGCGCCGGAGTCGCAGGAGTCGGACACCCTCGGCACCATGCCAGTGATCGAACGTCACTACACCGACCTGTCGCAGGGCGTGATTACGTCAACGGGAAACCCCCTGGATGTAGCGCTGTCGGGTCAGGGATTCTTCTCGGTGACCGGTCCGAACGGCACGCTTTACACCCGCAACGGCAGCTTTCGCGTGGCAGCGGACGGGAAACTGGTTACCGCTGATGGTTATGCGGTGCAGGGAGTGGGTGCGCCCAACCTGACGCTCGACGCATCCCGGCCAGTGGACATTGCGAGCGACGGAACAATTCAGCAGCAAGGGGCCGTGGTCGGTCAACTGGCGATTTCCGAAATTTCGAATACCGGCGGGCTCAACAAGCAGGGAGGGAATTACTTTCGAATTACGGACCCAACCGTTAAGCCTGCGGCCGCGGCTGCAACGACGGTAGAGCAGCGTAAGCTCGAGACTTCGAATAGCGGGGGTACGGAAGGTGCCGTACGGCTGGTCAGCGTGATGCGTCAGTTTGAAATGCTGCAGAAGGCGGTGGCGCTGGGCGTCGAGATGAACCGCCGCGCGGTGGAAGAAGTGGCCAAGATCTGAAAGGAAAATTCACATGATTCGAGCACTCTATAGCGCCGCTAGCGGGATGGCGGCCCAGCAAATGAACGTCGATAACATCGCGCACAACCTGGCGAACGCCAACACGGTAGGCTTCAAGAGTCGCCGCGCGCAGTTCCAGGACCTGATGTATCAGAGCGTGATCCAGCCAGGATCCGCCGCTGGCCAACAGGCCGTGGTGCCAACCGGACTGCAACTGGGGCTTGGTACACGAGCCTCGTCGAACGAGGTCATCTTCACCCAGGGTGCTTTTTCGCAGACGGAAAACCCCCTGGATCTGGTGATTCAAGGCAAGGGTTTTTTTCAGGTGCGCCGACCGTCGGGTGAACTGGCCTACACACGCGCCGGCACGTTTCACCTCGATCGCGACGGCAACATGGTGACATCAGAGGGCAATGCCCTCGAACCCGCGATTACGATTCCACCGGACGCTCAAGCCATTTCGATCGCCCAGGACGGCACGGTCAGTTACACGCAGCCGAACCAGACCGCCGCACAACAGGCGGGACAAATTCAATTGGCTGGCTTCCCGAACCCCGCCGGACTGAACAGCCTTGGCGGGAATCTGTACTCACCGACAGACGCTTCTGGCGATCCCACGGTCGGGGTTCCAGGCGGACAGGAGGGGCTGGGGTCGGTGATGCAGGGTTACGTGGAGCAGTCAAACGTTTCCGTGGTCGAAGAGTTTATCAACCTGATCGTGGCGCAACGCGGCTACGAAGCGAACTCCAAGGTCGTGCAGGCTGCCGATCAGATGTATCAGCAGATTAACAATCTCTCCAAATGATGGACCTGGCAAGCATCGCGATAGCGGGCTGTTTGGCAGTCGGTGCAAACTCCGACGCGATCACCGTTCGAGACCTGGCTCCCGCGTTTCAAGACCTGGATGCACGCATCCTGGACAAGGCAGTGGCGCTGGCACCGGCACCCGGCGTCCAGCGCGTGATTTATGTTTCCGAACTTCGACGGATTGCGGCTCGCATGGGGATCGCAGGGGAGCCACAGCGAGAGCTTTGCTTCGTGCGGCCGGTGGCGCCGCTCAATACGGCTGATCTTCTGACAGCGATGCGGGAGCAACTACCCCGGTCCCAAATTGAAATCATCGACTACAGCCGCATGCCGGCGCCCGCAGGGCAACTGGAATTCCCCTTGAATCAGATTCGCCAGACAGGGGCGGTCACGATTTGGCGGGGTTTCGTTCGCTACGGCGGACGACTGCGATTTCCGGTTTGGGCTCAAGTCCGCGCAACTGTGGTCGCGCCCCGGATCGTCGCGACGGCCGATTTAAAGGCTGGTGTGCCGCTCGACTTTTCGCAGCTGCGATTGGAAATGCGGGAAGAAGCCGTCACGGGGACCTCGTACGTGACCTCGATCGAAGAGGCCGCCGACAGGATCCTCGAGCGTTTCGTGCCGGCTGGTACCGTCCTCAGAAGCCAGTGGCTGATCGTGCCCAAAGACGTGGTGCGAGGCGACAGAGTCCAAGTCGATGTGTGGAGCGGATCGACACATCTACGACTCGACGCTATTGCGGAAGCACCCGGAGCAAGAGGGCAGACCATTCCGGTCCGGAATACGGAGACCAAGAAGCGCTTCTG
>Ga0105248_10006368_pt1 | contig 12952 bp, 10 predicted proteins | sample KBSS34metaG_FD_81524 | JGI IMG/M metagenome (GOLD analysis project Ga0105248, IMG submission 81524) | Switchgrass rhizosphere microbial communities from Kellogg Biological Station, Michigan, USA - KBS S3-4 metaG | ecosystem: Host-associated > Plants > Roots > Rhizosphere > Soil | place... | reverse complement strand
TTCTGGCCTGTGCCGGTCATCGACTTCGCCTCGTCCACGTTGGCGAGCACAAACGGAATCTCGATCGTGTGAAACGATTTCAGCTTTCCCTCCCGAACCGGTGATTGCCAGGTGAAGTAATAGAGATACACCGGCGCTTTTTGAACGGCTTTCCGCTCCGCTTCGGTAATCACCCGACCACGGAAATTGTCCGAGGCCAGGATCAGGCTGTAGTCGAGATTGGTCAGACCGGGGCGTCCTTTCTTGTACACGCCCACAAGACTCTCAACATCGGCATCGCTGACGGCACGCGTAGTGGTCTTGAAAGACGCGCGAAGCGCGGCATCGTCGAGTGGATCGTACTTCGTGGTGGGAAAGAAAGTGATCTCGTATTCGGTTGTGCCCATCAGCACCGGGATATCCGCGGAGAGCGCAGGCGCTGACGGATCAAACGGCCCGCCAGGTAAGGTCTGCCCATCCACGACAGGCCCGAAAGTCAGGCCCTGAGTGTTGAGCGTGGCTTGAATCAAGGAATCCATCGGAACGTTCTGCAGTTCTTGAACGGTCTTTGCGCCGACTTGCGACATCAGCGTTTCTGCGGTGCGCGTTGCATCGGCTTTCGCAATGCCGGCAAGATTCGCGCCGCTCTGGACGATCGCTCGATGGAAGAGTCCTTTCGCGGTCGGCATCGCCATCAGCGTGCTGACCTTTCCCGCTCCGCCAGACTGCCCCATGATCGTGACGTTAGTCGGATCTCCACCGAAACTGGCGATGTTGTCGCGGACCCACTCCAGCGCCGTAACAACATCAAGGATTCCTGCGTTAGACGCGTTCGCAAATTGCGATCCCCCGATCTCTGCCAGATAGAGAAACCCGAAGGAGTTTAGACGGTGATTGACGCTGAGCATCACGAGGTCATGTTGCCGCGCCATGTTTGCGCCGTTGTAGATTGTGTAGCTGCCGCTCCCGCTGGTGAATCCACCGCCGTGCAGCCAGACCATGACCGGACGTTTCGCGTTCCTATCGAGACTGGTCGTCCAGACATTCAGCCGCAGGCAGTCTTCGCTGATTCCGGTTTTAGGGATCGTTGCCGAAACTTCGGGAATTTCCGTGTGCGGACCCTGCGGCGCTTCGGGGCCCCACTCCATGGTGTCCAACACACTGCTCCAGGCCTTCGGCTTTGAGGCAGGCATGAACCGGCTCGCACCGGATGTCGGTCCGCCGTAAGGAATGCCTTGAAAGGCATTGACCTTGTTGATCACACGGCCGCGAATTTTTCCGTACGTCGTCTCGACGACCGGCGTGTTGCTCTGGGCGAAGGCGGCAGTACCAAGCCCCGCGACCACACCCGCTGCAACAGCGCTTTGTCCAAGAAATCTGCGACGATTCATTTCCGTCCTCCCAGATGCTTAAAGAGTGGCGATAGCCTATCATCTTGCTGGATTTGGGCCCAGACTACTGGACCCCCGAACTCTGTTAAGCTTCGGAGCCGATGAACAAGAGAATCGTCGTTGTGCTGGCTTCTCTATTTCTGCTTCCTCAGTTGCTCAGCGCCCAGACGCCTTCCGCCAATCCGCATGACGCTCAACCCGAGCGTCCGACGGTTGCTACACACGCAGGCACCGTGGCTCCAGGATGGTTGGAAGTCGAAAGCGGAATAGAAGTGGATCGGTTTTCCGATCATTCGCATGGGGTGAGCTTTCCGACGGTGTCAAAGTTTGGAGTCGCGCCACGAGTCCAACTCAGCGTGCAAACACCCGTTCTGAATCCTCCGAGCGAAGACACAACGGGCTTCGGCGATTTGACCATCGGGATGAAATGGCGAATCGTTGACGGAGCTCCCGTCGTGGGGGACTTCGCAATTCTTCCCTCAATAAAAACTCCGACGGGATCAGAGACATCCGGCACGGGGACCGGCACAACGGACTTCAGCTTACTTCTGATTTCCAGCCATCAGTTCGGCCCTGTCGATATGGATATCAACGGGGGATACACGCGTCGCAGTGGCGATGGTTCAACCGCCCCGCGCAACGCGGAGGTCTGGACGGCGGCTTTTGGGTGGGCAGTGCACGGACGTTTCGGATGGGATGCGGAAATCTATGGGTATCCCGGCACCGCAGGGCCGGCGGGTTCTCCTCCGATCGTTGCGATTCTCAGTGGTCCTACCTTCGCGCTACGAAAGTTTCTTGTTGTCGACGCGGGATACATCGGACCAATTACGGGGCCGCAGCCTCGTGGAGTGTACGCGGGGCTCGTCTACAATATCGGACACTTCTGACCATCCCGCGAGTTGATGTTAGCGGTCTTGTGCCGTGCGAGTTCTTTGGGTTACTCTCGGTCCCATGCAGTACGCGGTCATGGACAGTCCGATGGGACCACTCACCGTTGCGTCTACCGAGAAGGGGATCGCCTCAATCCATTTTGGCAATAGTGTCCCCGAAGGGACTGTTACCGACCCTTGCGCCAATCATCAAACCGTGGAGCAACTCACGGAGTACTTCGAGGGAAAGCGGACCAGGTTTGAACTGCAACTTGATGTTGAGGGCACTCCTTTTCAGAAAGCGGTCTGGAGCGAATTGCTGCGGATTCCGTACGGCGAAACCCGAACCTATGGCGATATCGCGAAGGCAATCGGGCGCCCTGGCGCTGCTCGTGCGGTCGGGATGGCCAATCACGACAATCCGATTGCAGTCGTGATTCCCTGTCATCGGGTGGTCGGACGCGATGGTTCCCTCACGGGTTATGCCGGCGGCATTCGCCTGAAGGCCCAGCTTCTCTCGATCGAGTGCCGGCACCGAACACTTTTCACGTAACCCCCTCACCTCACGGCAATGTGGGGCGCGAGGGGACCTCAAAAAATTTAGAAAGAAACTATAGCCATGCCTAAGAACGAAGCATTGGATACCAAACGTCATTCCCTCGCCCATTTAATGGCTGCGTGCATTCAGGAAATGTTTCCAGAGGCGCGGTTCGGAGTCGGCCCAGTAGTGGAAGATGGCTTCTACTACGATGTTAGTGTTGGGCGCGCTCTAACGCCGGAAGACCTTGCAGAGATTGAGAAAAGAATGCGGCAGAAGGTGAGTCAAGGGCTCTCTTTCGATCGTTCGGAAATGCCGACTGACGAGGCCATCACCGTCTTCGACGGCATGCACCAGGACTTTAAGGTAGAACTGCTGCGCGACCTGAAGACCCGTGGAACTACAGCCGTAGCCGAACTCGATGACGCCAACCTCGTTGGGGAGAGCGTGGCCGAGGTAAGCCTCTACAAGACCGGAGCTTTTACCGATCTTTGTCGAGGGCCGCATGTGAAAAACACGCGCGAGATTGCCCCGGACAGTTTCAAGCTGACGCGGGTGTCTGGCGCCTACTGGCGCGGAGATCAGTCCCGTGAGCAGATGCAACGCGTCTACGGAGTTGCTTTTGATAGCCGTAAGGAACTCGATGCGTACTTTGTCCGTCTCGAAGAGGCAAAGAAGCGTGATCACCGAAAGTTGGGACAAGATCTCGATCTTTTCAGCATTCAGCCGGATACCATCGGCGGTGGATTGATCCTGTGGCATCCGAAAGGCGGGCTCATCCGGCACCTGGCCGAGGAATATTGCAAGCATCGGCACCTGGAAGCCGGGTACGACTTCGTTTACACGCCACACATTGGGCGGGCGACCTTATGGGAAACCAGCGGCCATCTCGGCTTCTACGCCGAAAACATGTACGCCCCGATCAAGATCGACGAGCAGCTTTATTACCAGAAGCCGATGAACTGTCCGTTTCACGTGAACATCTATCGGAACTCGCGGCGATCCTACCGCGACCTTCCGATGCGCTTCGCGGAGTGGGGAACCGTCTATCGATTCGAGAAGAGCGGTGTGCTCCACGGGCTGACCCGCGTCCGTGGTTTTACTCAGGACGACGCGCATTTGTTCTGCCGTCCCGATCAAATGCCCGAGGAAATCGACAAAGTTCTTAAATTCAGTCTCGATATTCTTCGGGCGTTCGGGTTCGAGAGCTTCGAGTTGTATCTGAGCACCCGGCCTCCGAAACGGGTGGGTCGTGAGGAGGATTGGGACGTTGCGGAAGCAGCGCTGGAAGATACCTTGAAACGATCGGGAATACCCTATCAGGTTAACGAAGCAGATGGCGCGTTCTATGGACCTAAGATCGATCTGATCGTCAAGGATGCGATTGGTCGGCCGTGGCAGCTCAGCACCGTCCAGTTCGACTTCAATCTGCCGGAGCGCTTCGACCTTACTTATGTGGGCGAAGATGGCGCGATGCATCGCCCGTTCATGATCCACCGAGCGCTGCTCGGCAGCATGGAGCGCTTTTTTGGCGTTCTCCTCGAGCATCACGGTGGAGCGCTTCCCGCCTGGCTCTCGCCGGTGCAGGCGATGGTGATTCCGATTGCCGACCGGCATAAGGAATATTGCCTGAATGTGCAGGCGAAGCTGAAGGCCGCCGGCCTTCGTGTTGGCATCGATGCCGGCGAAGAACGCATGAACGCCAAGATTCGCAACGCGCAGCTCCTGAAGATTCCTTACATGTTGGTCGTCGGGGACCGAGAGCAGGAGGGGGGCGCCGTATCGGTGCGTTTGCGGTCTGGCGAGGATCTGAAATCGAAGACCGTTGACGAATTCATTGCGCTGGCGACAAAGGCGGTGAAGGATCTGAAATGAGATTGGCTTGTGTTTAAGCGCTAATTCGAATTCGAACTCGGATTGCCGGCCGGAGTCGAGTGGGTTTTCGGTTTCCGCGCTTCCAGCAACGGTTCGACCTTGTTTTTGATCTGTTCGAAAACTTCCTCGATGTTCGGTGACGTCTCGATCACCTGGAAGTTGTACTCGCCGGCCATGTTGTCGAACTCGCGCAGCAAGCGCGTCTGATACTCGACGAAACTTTCGTACATGTCTTCGCCGAGGTGGAGATCCATGCCCGACTCCCAGTAGTTGAATCCCGAGTGCTGAATAACCCGCGTGATCAGATCTTCGATGCCGACGCGAAGATAGATAACCAGGTCGGGCTTCAACGAGAATTCAAAGACCTTCTTGACCCACTCCTGATCCGCGCCACGCAGGAGCGCTCGCGCCATTTGCGAAAAAATGTAGCGATCGGTGAGGACGATAAACCCCGCACGCAGTGCGGGAATCATTTCATTTTCGAGACGATCGGCGAAGTCTGTGGCGTAGAACAAAGTCATCGTCAGCCAGCCCAGGGTGTGGCCTGTCTTGGCTGCCTTGAGCCCCTCGCCGACGAGCGCGGACCGGGTCATGCCAGTGTCGAGCACCGCATGACCGTTGTTTTCCAGCCATTGCTTTAGGATTCCGATGTGCGTGGAGCGTCCGACACCGTCGGTGCCTTCAATGACGATCAGCTTTCCCTTGAGTTCTTCGAGATCTACCTTCGGGAAGCCTTTTTTACCATAGTACTCAAATCGAGCCATTTGCGAATCCTGGTCTTCTTCGTTCCCGCCAGAGCGTCCGTGACGATTTGGCGCATTTGTTCCTGTTGTTCTTCGATGGACAAGCTGGCATCAATGACCACCAGTCCGAATTCACTCACCATTTTTTCGTATTCTTCGATGATCCTGCCCTGAAAGATGCGAAAACTCTCTTCGATATCGTCGGTGATTTTCAGGTCCATTCCCGCTTCGTAGTATTTGATTGCTTCACGTCCGCCCAGGATGCGCTTCATCGCCTCATCCAGAGAGATTCTGAAATAGAAACCGATCGTTGGCTTAACCGCGAACTGATAGAGGCTGCGCACCCACTGCGGATCGACACCACGTGCAGAATCCCGAGCAAATGCCGTGTATATATAGCGGTCTGCAAGCACGAGGGCTCCGGATTTCAGCGGCGGAATGACGTGGTGCTCGGTCCGATCGGCAAAGTCCGTGGCATGGATCAGGCTGAACGTCATTGGTGTCAGCATCCGCTTCTTCTTGCCTCTTCGGGTCACCTCGCGGACAAGCGGTGAGGAATTCCACTCACTGAAGAATGTCACGTAACCTTCCGACTCCAGCCATTTTTGCAGCAGCGCTATCTGGGTGCTTTTGCCCGATCCATCGATTCCTTCAACGACAAACAGTTTTCCGTGAAAACGATGCTTGCCGTACATCTTCATTGGAGGTGTCATAGTGCGTAAGTCCAACCGAATCCTGCGGTTCTCAGGCGTTTCTGTCAAGGGTGATTGCAGCAGGCGAGGAGGCCATCGGCTCATTCAACATCAGAACCCATGATTCTGATCTCGGAGATTAATTCAATGTTACAAACAAGTTAGCAAACAATGAATAGCTACGGGCGCGGTAAGCGGAACGCCAACAGCTCACCCGTGTAAGTACCCCCGCTGATGGCTATCACGAGGTACTGCTGTCCGTTCAAAACGTACGTCATCGGAGACCCGCTCTGTGGGGCCGGCATGTAGACGGCGCCTACTTCTTTCCCTGTCGCCTTCTCATAAGCCCGGAGCATTGCGCCGCGCTGACCCGACGGCGTCGTGAAGAATCCGCTCTCGCCGGCGATGACCAGGGTCTTCGTAACCAGTGTTCCGACACTGCCCGTTCGTCCCGTTCGAGGAACACTCACGCCTTTCAGTGCAGGGTTGTCCCGAACATTGTCCGGAGTCTCGCCGTGCGCAATCTGCCAGACGATTTCGCCTTTATTCAGATCAATCGCGGAGATTCTGCCGTAAGGCGGCTTCACCAGGGGCAAACCCCGTACATCAAGTGTGCTGCTGTTAGCTGCCGCCGCCGACACGGGAGCCACGACTCCGCCTGGCGTTGTGGCTCCTTCCGTACCCGCAGTCGAACCTGATCCGCCCGTAAGGCGCGCTCCAGTGGTCGCCAATCCCTGAATGTACCGCATCTCGGAAAAACCTGCAGGAGGAGGCACGAGTCCAAGCGCGGTGATCTGACTCTGAGAAGAGACATAAAGAATGTGTGTTTCGGGATCGTAGGAACCTCCAGGCCAGTTGGTACCGCCTGCGGAGGTTCCCAACGTCAGTGTCCCCAGAGGGCCCTCAAGCTTGCTGACGACAGGAGGGGTGAAAATCGGTCCCAGCTTATATCGGGCCGCAACACGCATCGCCTCTGCCCGAAGTTCCGGTGTGAAGTCAATCAAGTCGTTGGTCGATACGCCGTTCCGATCATAAGCGGGTGGTTTGGTTGGGAACGGCTGCGTGGTTGAATACCATTCGCCGGGGACATCGCCTTTTTCTACTGGCCGCTCCTCAATCGGCCACACGGGGTCTCCGTTCGTCCTATCGAACACATATAGAATTGCCTGTTTGGTGGGTTGCGCAACCGCCTTAATGGCTCTTCCATTAACAACGATGTCCGCGAGAATCGGTGCGCAGGGAATATCCATATCCCAGATTCCATGGTGAACCAGTTGGAAGTGCCATTTTCGCTGGCCGGTTCTGAGATCCACGGCGACGAGACTTTCGCCGAACAAGCCAGTGCCGGGCCGCTCGCCTCCATAGTAGTCGCCGGTTGGCAGTTCAACGGGCAGGTATACAAGGCCGAGTTCCTCGTCCACCGAGATCTGGCCCCAGACTCCCGCGTTGCCGGTGTACTCGTTAGAGTTGTTTTCCCACGAGTCATTGCCGAACTCATTTCCGACGGGAATAGTGTGAAAAATCCAGAGCCGCTTTCCCGTACGGACGTCAAATCCGCGCACATATCCCTTCACATTTTTTCGATTGGGAGGATTCGCTCCGGTCTTGTGGGCAGCGCCGACAATCACGACGTCTCGGGCAACTACAGGAGTCGCGTGCAACCCGATCTCGCTGCTCATCGGATCGATATTCTGGTCATCATCGAGCTTGAGATCGACCAGCCCGTCCTTTCCGAAACCCCGAATGAGCTGGCCGGTCTTTGCGTCGAGCGCGACGAGTTGATAACCCGGTGTGACGTAAAGGATTCGCTCTTCGCTGCCATTGGACCAGTAGGCAAGCCCGCGTCCTGAGAGTTGTCGCGGCGCAGCCGATCCGCGCGGCCCTTCACGTTCCGCATGCGTCCATAACAGCTCGCCAGTCGAGGCGTCCAGCGCAACGACAGCTCTGCGCGTGCCTCCCGTCGAATACAACACGCCGTTCACCATCAGCGGCGTGGACTCAAACTGGGTTTCGGGGCGCGGGCCGAGGTTGTCGGTCTTGAATCGCCATGCAATTTCCAGTTTGCTGAAGTTTTGAGCGTTGATTTGGTCGGCGGGCGAGTAACGTGTGTGTCCCAGATCTCCCCCATAAGTTCGCCATTCGGTTGTTTTGGCGCCCGTCTGAGCTCGCACGGCGGATGTTGTCCATAGCGGCGCCGTGAGAAGCACGGTGAAGAGTGCTGTGTAAAGGGTTCTGCCTGACATGGCTCGCTCCTTTCCAGGGACACAACGTTTCCAGTGAAACAGGTTCGCCACGGATTCTATCGCGGACTTTTGGCCTTTAGTAGCATGCTATTCCCCTCAGCATTAAACATGCAGGAATGATCGAACTATGCATGATCTAGTCATTGTCGGCGCCGGACCCGGAGGGATTGCCCTTGCAGCAGAAGCTGCCGCGTGTCATCTCGGTTCCCCCCAAACGATAGTTTTCGAAAAAGGAAATGCGCACAACTGGGCGATACGTCAGTTCTATCCGGACAAAAAGCTCACGACAGCAAACTACAAAGGTTTCCAGGCTCGGTGTGAAGGCCTGCTTTGTATCGACGACATGACCAAGGCTGAAACCCTCGAATATTTTGACCGCGTCATTCGCGACTACAAGATCGATGTGCAGTACAACACAGAAGTCTATGCCGCTTATCGTGACCTCACAGAATCCGAGGAACGCTTCCAAATTGAAACATCGAAAGGGCGATATAAAAGCAAAGTGCTGGCGATTGCGGTCGGTATTCTCGGACGCCCGAATAAGCCGGCCGAATATCCGTTGCCGCCTTCACTGAAGGATCGTCTGCTCTTCGATATCACTTCAAATCGGATCGAGAACGAGAATGTCCTCGTCGTTGGAGGCGGGGACACCGCCGCCGAATATGTTGAGAACCTCTTCAGGCAAAACAACACTGTTACGCTCTCTTATCGAAAGGCCGAGTTCGCCCGCCTCAATGAACGTAATGGCTCCTTGCTACAGGGAATGGAACAGCGAAAGGAAGTTCGAATTCTCCGATCTTCTAATATCGGAAAGATCGAAGACAACGCTGGCCGGCCTCGCGTTTATTTCAACGAAGATCACTTCCCAACAGAAACTTTTGATCGCGTGATCTATGCGCTCGGCGGCACAACGCCCTCGAATTTTCTCCGCACTCTGGGCATCGCATTCAACGAGATTGGGCCCGATGTTCGACTCGCACGGCGAGACTAATGTGCCGGGCCTGTTTATTCTCGGAGACCTCGTCGTCGGACCGAAGGGTGGCAGCATCATTACGGCTTTCAATTCGGCCGTTCACGCCATGCAGCGTATTTGTGAAGTCTATTTAAAGTGCGGACCGTGTGGCCCGGAGGGCGATAGAGTCTAAATGCCCCGGCTTTTGGTGGCCGGGGCACTCGAGATATGAAGTGAACTCTATTGCTGGTAGGACATGTATAAAGGTCGGCATACGCGATGGTGGGTGCAATCGAGGAACTTTTGCGAACTCATAAAATCTTGGACTCCGCACGGGAGTCTCTTCCCTTCTGAATTTCATCGACGATGTTCCGCGTCAAACAATCGGCTGCGATCAACTGAGCGCCCTGCTGGGACATCGTCGCTAAAAGTGCCTGCCCCGGACTGTCGATAAAAGTAACGGACCGCAAATCGACGACATAGTCGCTCCGGGGGGACTGAGCTGTGTCGACCCAAACGCGGGTCACTTCCTGTACCCATGGGCCTGCGAGTTTGCCCTCAAGCTTTAAAGTGATCGTCTGGTTCTGATTTGTCGTCGTGACTTTCAGCATTGCGGTCCCAAAACGTTACGCCGTACATCCTGCACTGAAGATTCCAAATCTAAACCTTTGAATTTAAAGAAGGATGCCGCCGAGTGCCGAAGGTTAAATTGCCGAAATATCGGCAAATGACCCCAGTTCGTCAGGCGGAGGGAAGAGAGGAGCGCGTAATTCCGAGCTTCTTCATGCGCGATTGGAGAGTTGTGCGCTTCATTCCCAGACGGTTCGCCGCTCCGTTGGGCCCGCTGATGGTCCAACCGGTGGCACGAAGTGCGTCGAGGATGTGCTCACGCTCAGCGTCCTCCATCGTTGTGGGTTTCGTATTCGGTGCGCCGTCTACCGGCACAGCTGGGGTCGTGAACGCCAGTTCCCATACCGGCGCATTGAGATTCGTTCCCTTTGTAAGAATCACGGCACGCTCGACGAAGTTCTCCAGTTCACGAATGTTTCCTGGCCAGTGGTACTTCATCATCTTGTGCATCGACTCTTCGGGGACAGTTTCGATTCGCTTGTTCATGCGTCTGGAAAGTTTCTGCGCGAAGTATCGGACGAGCAATGGCACATCTTCAATCCGTTCTCGTAGCGGCGGAGCAATGATTGGAAAAACGTTCAAGCGATAGAACAAGTCACTACGGAACTCGCGATTGCTCACCATGGCGTCGAGATCGCGATTGGTGGCGGCGACGAGGCGAACATTGGTATGGATGGTGCGTGTAGATCCCAGTCGCTCGAATTCCTGCTCCTGCAGCACGCGAAGCAGCTTGGGTTGCAGCTCGGGCGGAATGTCCCCCACTTCATCGAGGAAAAGAGTGCCGCCATCAGCCAACTCGAACCGGCCGATCTTCTGCGCAATTGCGCCGGTGAACGCCCCTCGTTCATGTCCAAAGAGCTCGCTTTCGAGAAGGCCGGCGGGGATCGCGGAGCAGTTCAGTTTCACAAATGTGTGATTATTGCGATTGCTCAAATTGTGAATCGCCCGAGCGATGAGCTCCTTGCCAGTTCCCGTCTCGCCAAGGATAAGGACGGTTGAGTCTGTGCCGGCCACGTTCTCGATCTGTTGCAGAATGCGGCCGAGAGCCTGGCTCTTGCCGACAATCTCGTCGAAGTTGAATTCGGTGCGTATTTCATCTTCGAGGTAAAGCTTTTCCTTGGCGAGCTTGTTCTTGAGCTCGCCGATCTGTTGGAAAGCCAGTGCATTTTCAACGGCGATGGCAACCTGAACAGAGATCTGCACCATCAGTTCCACGTCCGACTCCGAGAATGCATCGACCTTCCGGCTTGCCAGCGTCATTGTCGCGATTGGGCCCTGGTTAGAGATAAGCGGTACAGAGACGCCAGAACGTAATCCTTCCTGAGTCACGCGCTTCGACACATCCGAATTGAACTCCGGCGAGTCAAAATCCTTGATCAAGAACGGCTTTCGCTCCGTGAAGGCTTTACCGGAACGTGAACCCTCCAGCGGAACATCCATGGCTTCGCGAATTAGTCCCGAGCCTGTTGGAAAGTCGAGGGCGTAAAGCTTGAGGCGATTCCGCTCTTTGTCATGAAGGGCGAGACTGGTGTAGTCGTTGTGCAAAACCTCTCGAAGTGACTTCGATATCGCCACGAACAACGCTTTCAGGTCCAGATTGGAAACCAGGGCGTTGTTGATGCGCAGCAGTAGCTGGAGCCGATCGCGTTCCTTGCGCAGCTCTGCCTGATACGTTTTCGCATCCTTGTAGTGGAGCGCATTGTCGACGGCTACGGCCACCTGCCTTGCAACGAGCTGCAGGAAGTCCACGTTCTCTCGTGGATAAGCATCGTGATGCAAACTGCAAAAGGAGAGAGCGCCCAGCCTTCGCACAGGGCTGGTTAACGGCAGCGAGCAATAGGATTTAACTTTGAGATCCCTGAGGTTCTGGAAAAGTGTCGGGTACCGGGCGTCGCGGTCCACGTCGGATGCGATGAATGGCTGCTGCGTCTTCCATGCCTCCCCGGCCGGAGACTCATCCACACGCATCTCATACCCTGCCGCAATGGGTGTCTGGATCGGCGTCTCCATGGCTTGCACTCGGAGGACATCGCGCAGGGGATCATGGAGGAGCAGGCCGATATAATCGAACTGCACCGCCTCCTGCAGGCGGACAGAAAGATCACTGATCAGTTCCGGCAAATGCCGGTTAAGTGCAATCGATTCTGAAACCTGAAGGAGGGCGCGGTACTGCTTTAGTCGAAGTTGGCTCGGATCGACAACGCCTTCTTTTGCCATGTAGTTTCAAAGAAGGATAGCACACTTGACATTCCCCGCCCCCGATGCCGAAATAGTGGTTCGCGAGTTCGTTTGGGTTTCCCGATCGATTCGAGAAGTGGAGTTCCCTTTGTCCAACGCACCGCGTTCGGTGCTACCCAAGGTCGTGGTAGCAACCAGCGCCATGCTGTCGTTCATCTCCTTTTGGAGAGCGGCAGCCATCGTTCTAAGCGACCTGGCTTCTTCCGCTTTCTACGCAGGTGGGATTGCCGAGAAAGCGATTGGAAGAAGCGCCCCCTGGTTCATCCTCGGTGTCATGTTCTTCAGCTTCGCCGTGCGCTCCGTGTACATGGAGAGTTGCAGCATGTATGTGCGCGGAGGAGTGTACGTCGTCGTTCGCGACGCCATGGGACCGTTCATGGCGCGGTTATCCGTTTCCGCACTCATCTTTGACTACATTCTGACCGGCCCGATTTCTGCGGTCAGCGGCGGCCTCTACCTCGGGCACCTGCTGAACGAGATCAGCGACTTGTTGAACGCCGGGGTCCAGATTTCGCCGTCGACCTTCGCCATGATTTTCGGTCTCGCAGTCTCGGCCTACTTCTGGCGCAGTAACATCAAGGGCATTCACGAGTCGAGCGGGAAGGCGCTGCGCATCATGCAGATCACGACGGTCATGGTCGTCATGTTTCTCGGGTGGTGCGGCATTACTCTACTCACGCGCGGCCCGGCACAAATTCCGCCGGCCCCGCTTCCATCAAATCTGACTTTCACCGATGAAAGCGCCGGTTGGTTGCAGGGCACATTTCTGCTCAGGATGTCCGCCGTTGCGATCGTCGTGGCA